>Ga0315306_10001034_pt1 | contig 13354 bp, 11 predicted proteins | sample TDP1_MG_FD_203803 | JGI IMG/M metagenome (GOLD analysis project Ga0315306, IMG submission 203803) | Freshwater sediment microbial communities from Lake Towuti, South Sulawesi, Indonesia - TDP1 | ecosystem: Environmental > Aquatic > Freshwater > Lake > Sediment | place: Indonesia: South Sulawesi... | reverse complement strand
TCACGGTGTACCAGATTTTTCCATGAGTAAGGTAATCGTTGTACAATGTTGTATCCGCTAAACTGGAACCATAGAGGGAAAGCTTGTTAATATTTGGTATATCGACTTCGTCAAAGAAGATAATTTTAGTGCCCTCAGGATTTTGCTCATGAAAGTTTTTCAAAGCCTCAGGCGGAATCTTCGCTTCCACAATGTAGCCTACGGTAATAAATATGATCACGCTAAGTTGGTTGGCGACGTTGTTTGCCCGCAACTTTTTTTCTAGAACAGTTAAAAGCACTCGATTTTTGTGCTTTGTGAACGCAAATGGCGCTTCAAACGTCCGAGGTGTTGGAATTTCTTCCCCATGATGGAACACGTGAATTAACTTATCTTGAGAGAAAACTCCTTGCAAAGTATTAGTTTTGATAATTAAATCTCGAATTTCGGTTGTGAGCTTAAAGTGGTAGGGCTTCTGATCGAATGATTCCTCTTTCCGATAGTTTTTCAGTTTAGTTGCGATAGTCTCTAGGTCGGTTGGTTCCCGTAGCTTGAAGATTTTCCCCGCTAAAACCATTTTGACTTCACCATTTAATGTATGACTTAATAGTTACATAGGCTTTAAAAATGGGATTTTACACTTGTCGTGGCTTGACGAAGGCTAGTGACTTTGTTAATCAAGGAGGTCATCCTTGAAAATTTCATGTCATATGAGTATGCTAGAATTCCCCTTAAGTCTGGTCTAAACCTTGTATGCGGGCCTAATGGCGCTGGAAAATCATCTATTCTCCTAGCGATCTCGGTTGCATTAGGTCAAGCTTATACTGAAAGGTCGAGAAAGCTAAGTGATCTAATCCGATGGGGAAAGGATATAGCTAGAGTGACTTTATTGTTTGATAATTCCCCTAAAGGGGGAAAACGACCTTTTCCCAAATACAATACTGACATTTTTCAACTTTCCCGCTACCTGAAAAAAGATGGCACCTATTGGTATGAGGCTGAAAATCGTTCTATAACTAAGGATGATGTTATGAGGCTTCTGTCAGAGTTTGGGATAAACTCGGATAATATGTTGATAATTATGCATCAAAACATGGTTGAAGAGTTTAGCATAACGAGTCCCCAGCAAAAGTTGAAAATGCTAGAGGAAGCCGTAGGTTTCGGACTGTATAGACAAAAAATTCTGGAAGCCAAAGAAAAATTAACACACCTTTTAAGCGAAGAGGCATCCATTTCACATTTTCTAGAAAACGCAGAGCAGACCCTTAACTATTGGAAGGAAGAGTACACTCGATACCTACGTAAGAAAGAGCTGCTCCAAAAGAAGGCTTTCCTCGAAAAAGAACTTGCTTGGGCGCAGGTCATTAAACAAGAAAAAGTTGTGGAAACTTGGAAAGCAAAGATTCAAAGAAAAACCAATGAACGGGTTAGGATAGGGAAGGAGTTAGAAGAAACCAGCGACAAGGTAGAGACTTTTCAAGAGAAGCTAAACAATCTACAATTTAATCAAAAAAAATTGTTCTACTCTCTTCTTGAAGTAGAAAAAACAAAAACCGAAGCAGAAGTAACGATTACCATTTTGACTAAAGTTCTTAGCGATATTGGAAGCTACGAGAAAGTTTTGAAAAAAATGGATCCAAAAATACAAAGTTACCTTAAGGAAGCGAGTTTCCAACTTAAACTTTCTGACGCAAAAAAAGCCGAGGCAGAAGAAAAAATCCGAGACATCCAATCTAAACTAGGCAAAACCGAGGAGGAAACCAATTTAACTTTTGAGAAGTATTTGAGAGAACGAATTAAAGAAGCACTTCTCGTATTTCAAAAAGAAAAATTCGAAGACGAAATAGCTGAACTTAAGGGCGTACTTAATGAGGCTGAAAAAGAACTTAGGTTAATTATTCCAACAGCAGAAAAAGTTGGACCACGAGTAGTAACCGAGCGCAATCCACTTGAAGTTTCTGAGGAAATCAAGATTACTAATGCGCATCTGATGTCATTAGGTGAAGTCTCTGAAGACACAGAGAAGATGTATGCAAATTATTCGAATATGTACAATGAACTGAAAGAGAAAGCTGCTGTAGTTGCCGAGAATAGAAAAAGAGCCCTTGAAGAAATAGAAGATAGAAAACGGACTTGGAAAACCGTTCTCCAAGATTTGTTGGATGAAGCAAATCCAGTTTATCAAACGATTCTTTCGAAAATAGAGGCGACCGGTAGGGTAAGATTAGTTGATGCACAGGACATTGAAACAGCAGGCTTAGAACTACTCGTCGGCTTTAAGGGAGCTTCACCAACAATCCTAGATGCTTATACACAAAGTGGAGGAGAGAGAAGCGCTGCCACCATGGCTTTTCTCTTAGCCTTGCAACAGCACGTAAAATCTCCCCTCAGAGCAATAGACGAATTCGACGTCCACATGGACCCCCGAAATCGGGAAGTGATCTCTCAACTGCTCATATCTGCAGTCCAAGACGATGATGAAGTACAGCATATAGCAATAACTCCGAGCCAAATTACATCGGTTGGAAAGGAGGTCCATGTGATTACAGTGCAAAATGTGCAAGGAAGATCTGAAACCAAAGTGGTGACTAAAACTGCGAAGTAAAACTTGGAAAGCCCAAAGGGAACATCTACTTAGGTTAATTGATCTATGTCTAACTGTGGAAAGGAAGGGAGTTGACCCATTCGAGGTAGATGTCATAGATGCTCTGCAGATAATTAAGAAGTACCTGCCCGGTTGGGAGTTGATTCCTGACCTCTGTTTGGATGCTGAAGCCCTCAATAAGCTTTCAACTGTTATTAAACTGCAAGGAGACTGGCTTAAGTATCGTTCCTCGCCTCAGTTTATTAATCCCCTTCTAATAGAGCTAAAGCTCAAAACTATGGATGTTAAAAGGCTCGTTGAAATTTTTCTGCAGTCTTGGCATCCTATCGTAGAGTTACAACAACTTTCGTTTGGGAGAATAAAAGAGGCGGTGAACTACTGGAATCAACTACTTCCCCTTGAGGAGAGGTGGAAAAAATTTCCTAGTCCAACTCCAAGCAAGCCGGGGTACGCCTCAATAAACGATCTTACCCGCTTAAGACTCCTTTCAGAAGAAGCATTTAATGAGGCTTTACAACAGTTCTGGCAAGAGCTTGTAAGGCAAACCGGAACCGCGGTTAAGATACCATATTGGAAGTTCGTATATGCTGATACGTATGAAGATACCGTCCTACGTGCCTATCTAACGAGTTTTCTGATAACGTATGGTTACGCTACCTTAGAAATTAAACCCCTTGAAGAGGAGATCTTTCTAATTCCAAACCCTAAGCCGAAGGCATTAGCAGGGAAACAAGCAATCTCCATACCAATTTCGGTAGATTATCAGTCATGGAAAGAGATGAGGAAGGCGAGGAAAGTTGAGTGAAGAAGTTGCTTCCACCACGAGAAAAGTGAAGAGGGCAGCCCAGATGCTTTTATTTCAGAGACACCGAATCCCAGGGATTAAAGGCTGGGAATTAAAGAGGGCGCTGGGAAGAGAGTATCTGAGTGTTATCGAGCTTCTAAATACCGAACTGGAAAAGTTAGGCTTGCAGGTTAAAACTGTATACGAAGAATTCGAAACTCCAAAAACGCCTTCCGAAGAACAATTAGATAAAGCACGTTTCTTTGTAACTCTGAAAATTCCATTAACTGCGGTTGAGGCAACCATGTCAGGTTGGAGAGTAGACGATGTTGCGGCCTTGGCTGTTACGGTTGCTTACATTATATCGAAACAAGGTAAGGCGCCGCGGAAGGAGGTAGTACAAATTCTCAAAGAAAAATTCCCTCAGTGGAAGATTGAATTTAACCTAGATAGATGTGTTCGAAGAGGATATCTCAGCCAAGACGAGAATGAAATGTTATACTTGGATTGGAGAGCTAGAGCTGAAATTGATCCTAAGGCTTTGCTTAACCTCATATTGGGAGAAGCGCAAAGCCAAGCTATAGAAACCTCTACGAAACAAGATCAATTACCCTCTTGAAACTGAGGTGTAATTCTAGTTAAGTGGGGAAAGCGCTTTGAAGTTCGCGCTAGTTTCAGTCATACTTTATGGCGGAGTGGGAGAAGTAGGTGGCAACATCGTTTATGTTCATGACGCGAAGTCCAATTCGCACATACTGTTTGACTTAGGTAGAAGTTTCCGGCAACAGACCAAGTTTTATAGTTGGCCTGACAAGCCGTCAAGATCTGTGGAAGTAGAGTTAATTAAGACCGAGATTTTGCCTGTGATCAGAACGCCAGCTGGAAATGAAATTGATTGTTATGCGAGATTGCAGTTGGAAGAAATACTGGTCCCTTATGGGGCTAGAGGAAAGCAAATTGCAGTTAAGCATAGAACTGAAACCAAATACAAGATTATCGAACCCAAAACTGAGAGTCCGATAACCGATGTTTTCGTTTCCCACAGCCACTCTGACCATGTTGGTTTCGTCCCATTACTTCGAGGAGACATAAAAATTACCTTAAGCCGGGTTGCTCGAGCGTTTTTCCAAGGATTTCATGATGTAGTTGGCAAGGATTCGTTAGAGACAAAATTGTACCTAACAGAGGAATGCTTGAATGCAAGAGCGCGGGAGGAGCTTACACCTAGGCATGAGTACAACGATTTCTCTGTATGCCAATATGGGAGAGCATTTAAGATTCCTAGAACAAACACGGACTTGGATATTTACGCGCATCCAGTAGATCACAGTGTACCTGGCGCTGATGGCTACATTGCCGACACATCGGCAGGACCGATAGTTTATACAGGCGATTTTCGAACTCATGGGAAAGCGAGAATACTCACCGAGAAGTTTGTTGAAGTGGTTAAAGAATTCGCACCGATTAAGGCTTTGATTTGCGAAGGAACCAACCTGGGAGAGGCGAAGGTCTTCTCTGAGGACGATGTGAAAAAGTGCGCTAGCGATATTACTAAAAAAAGCTTACAGTTAGGGAATCGGCTGGTTTTAGTTGAGGTTTTGCAAGCGGATGTTGACCGGGTTAGAACGTTCTGCGAGGTCGCTAGGGATCACGGATTTGTGCCATTAGTTACCTTAAAGCTTGCAAACTATTTGCATGAACTTGGCAGGATAGAACCGCAGTTTAATATTGCCGGTGCTCCGCTACCACTCCTCGGCGACCATTTAAGTGATCATAAACGCGGCTACTCGTTAGGTATATTCGTGCGGAGAAGGCATCCTGCTTGGAGAAGCAAAGTTTTCCGAAAGCTCGAGGACGCTTATGGAGACTTCATGCTTGAAACAACGCAAGTCGTGAAGGAAACGAAGACTGGAACGCACAAATATCTAATAATAGACACTGGAGAAATCGATATTATTGACTTAAAACCGCCACCGGGAACAATTTGCATCTTAAGTACCAGCGAACCTTTTACTGAAGAAACAGAATTCGACTTCGAACGATGGAAGCATCAGCTCGCCTTATTTGGAATTATGCTATATCACATTCATGCTTCCGGGCACATTCACCCGTTGGAGTTGCTGAGAGTTGTCAACGAAATTAACCCGGAAATAGTTATCCCCATTCATACGGAGTATCCAGACATGTTTAGGGAGATCTTGACCGGAACGAATATTGAGGTGCGTATTCCGAAGAAGGGTGTTCCGATCGAAATTTAATCCAAACCATTTCCTAGCACGATGGCAAGTTGTTTACGTAGGGTTAACCGTGGTGAAACTGTGTCGGGCAAGGTTAAAATTTCTCTTCCTTATGGAGATAAGACGATTCCAGTTGAAATACCATCTAGAAATTTACTCTGCGTTTTAGAACCCAAGGACTTACCACGTGTCCAAAATGAAAAGTTGGAGGTAATGCGAGCTCTCGAAAATCCAATTGGGTCCCCGAAATTAGCGGATATGGTTACCCAAGGTGATAAAGTAATTATTATCAGTGATGATAACACTCGGCTTACACCTACGCAACTTATTGTTCCAGCCCTTTTAGATATGTTAAATGAAATTGGAGTTGAGGATGAGAACATCAAGGTTATCGTAGCTCTAGGCACACATCGACCGATGACTCACTCTGAATTTAGACAAAAGTTTGGAAGACAAGTGCTAAAACGAGTTGAAGTTGAAAACCACGAATTCGCGGATCATAGTAAGTTAGTAGAGCTGGGTGTTACATCAAATGGAACCCCAATTTCGATTAATAAGGAGGTTGTAGAGGCAGACGTCAAAATTGGGATCGGAAACATTGTACCACATTTTATCTGTGGCTGGGCGGGTGGGGCGAAGATCATTCAACCCGGAGTTTCAGGCGAGGAAACTACAGCTGCAACCCATATGCTTTGCGTGAGAACGCGGAAACAACTTTTAGGTTCGGTTGAGAATGTCGTGAAACGAGAGATGGAGTCAATCGCTCAGAAGGTTGGGCTGGACATGATTGTGAATACCGTTTTGAATCGGGCTGGTAGGATTGTGAAGGTAGTTGCAGGAGACGTTGTTGAGGCTGCCAGGCAGGGAATTGATACAGCCAAGAGCATATACTTCGTGAAAACCCCGGCAAAGGCGGATATCGTACTCGCTAGTTCGCATCCTTGCGATCTCGATTTTTGGCAAGCTCATAAAACATTGTTTTCAGCCGATTTAGCTGTTAGAGATGGTGGAACAATTATTATTGTAACGCCTTGCCTAGAAGGTGTTTCAAGGATGCATCCGGAAATTTTGGAAATTGGAAAGTGGACTCCAGAAGAAGTTGATCAAAAATTAAAGCAAGGTAAAATTAAGGACCAAATAGGTGGATCCTTCGCGATTGCCTGGGGATTGATAAAGAAGCGAGCTAAAGTAATAATGGTCTCTAAGGGTATACCAGCAGATGACGCGTCTCAACTGGGCTTCGATTACGCGGATACCGTGAATATGGCTTTGAATAAGGCATTTACGAGACACTGGAGAAATGCGAAGGTTACAGTGTTAACTCACGCACCGGATATGGTTCCTGTCATAACTGGATGCTAACGAGTATAATGCTAAGTTCAGGTTACGTGACAGTGTCACGTGAGCCTTATACCACATTTCTCGCAAAATTTTGTGCCCGGAGGATTCTTGTATCGACAATTCGGATTTGGACAGATTATTCCAGCTTTTCCAACTTGTGGTTTTAGCCTCGGCTTTTCCGTAACTTTGGCTTCTCGAGGTTTTACTAATATGACATCACCAATCTTATTGACCGATTCGATGGCGAGCTTTATTTCGCTCTTGTTAGGTTTTTCGACCACAAGCGCGATTTTCCCTTCAACACTGAAAGCGAGATCTTTAACGGTCCCAATTTTCATGCCTTCTTCATCTATAACTTCTTTTCCCAAAACTTCTTCCCGTTTGAAGAATTTGCTCATGCGGATTTCCCTATCATTCAGTTTTCATTTCTCACTTTCTTGATCCACATTTATCGAATATAAAATGAGAGGCCACACCTAGAACGTATACGATTGGGTTTGAAACCTAAAATTATAGAACTCCTTTGATTCAAGGCGCATTGTAACTTATGCAAAAAGTGGTGGTAAAAAAAGAAAGACACCAAGCACCCAACTAAATTAGGTGCCAGTTCTGAGAGCTTCTGTTCCAGGTATTGCTAGCCCGGCTGGTAATGCTGGGAACTGCTCCTTCATCCGTTGTTCAGCTACGGCATTGGCTTCATTAAGAACCCGTTGAGCTTCTTCGCTTGAAGCTTTCATGTCAATGCTTGAGCCGGTTACTTCGCCAGCTTCAATTACGACGCTATCAAGGATTTCGTTGATGCCTGAGAGTTCACTGGCCACCTCTGGGATTATGCCAGCGAGGTCATTTTTGAGTGCGCGGACAACAGAGGTAACAGGCATAATTGTAACCATCATATCGCCGAGTTCTTCAACTGTTTCAAGTCGTAAAGCTACTTGTTCTAGGGCAAGTTGGCTGCGAATGATAATTCTAGCCACTTTCCGGATTTCAGCGATTTCGTTAGCGTACATGGCAGCGCGAGGATTGTCTTTGGCAACCGTAGCTTTAACGCATCGGTCGAAGAGTTCTTTGTCTCTCGTTTGCATGTTATCGCCAGCACGTTCCAACTTAGTATTCTGAACCTTGAGTTTGTAGAGAGCAGTACTTACTCGTTCACGTAGAGGTGGAGCCGGTGGATGATGAAGTTTAGTCTCAATTTTCTCAAAAACAGTTTCTTTATCTTTTGTCCAGTGTATACGTTCTGGCAATTTTTAATCACTCCTTGAATTTTAGAACAGTGTCGGGTTTTGTTTCCAATAAAGTTAATTTACAGAAAAATGTTCGAATTGCAACGCGATTTTGAGAGAATGTCTTTGAATTAATCTATTGTTGATGTCAAAAAGCTATTCTAAAGAAGTGTAAAAGAGAGAAATGCTTTAAAAGCAAACATTGTCATTTCAAGTCTAACAACATTGAACTATGAAGTTTTTAGCAGCATCTTAGTACAACTAGAAACATCTTTTCTGACCGAGTAAAGTGATTAAGCCGAAGTACGCGACTTATCTACTAATTAAAGGCGTCCAACAAGAAGGAGAACCTCTGAAACTTATGAAATACTCTGAGGAACACCAGATTCCGTGCGTAAAAATTGGAAATACCCTAGTTCCTCAGCTAATTCTCGGGCATCTCCCATTTATCGGAGAATCATATCAAGGACTCGCCAGAAATCAAGAGTATGTTGAAAGATTCTCTAATGTTGAGAATACAATTCGGTTTCTTCGGGAAGCGGTTGAGAAATTTGGAGTTAAAGTCGTTGGAGCGATGCCTGCTACTGAAAGCAAGTTAGCGAAGCTATTCTTAGACGCTGTAAAGGAAACCATGAAGAGAACCGGTGTGGAGATCGCGGTAATTCCTTGTGTTCGAATCCCGTTGGTAGTGGGAAGGACTCCACTGGACGATTACCGACGATGGTTGACTTACTATGAGATTGAAAGAAAACTAGCTGGCAACAAGATTCTAGGAAAATATCTTGAAGATCCTGTTTTAGTATGTGGTCGGATTGGTTGGAAGAAGAAACTCCTTGACACGTTGGCTCATTCCCGGCCATACGGCAGAAACGACTTGAAGAAGTTAAAAGTAGACTATAAGTTGCTCAAAAGTGCTTTACTAAGCCTTAAGAGCTTCAAGGTTTTGTTTGTTGAGCCGGGTTCAGAAACCGATTTTCTAGCTTTAACTCATAAAATAGATTTGCTAGGCGAGTTGGTTGACTGGATTCGGGAAGAGTTTGGTTTTAAAGTGCTATTAGCAAGCCATCACGCAGGTTCAACTATTCCAATTTTGGATCAATCAAAAATCAAGTTTGAAGCCTACGTCACTCCAATAAACAAACTTGGAGTAATGATGTTTCCAAATCCGAAAATGGCTTTACGCGAGATTAAACGGTCCAGTAAACCAGTTATTGCAATAAAACCCTTAGCCGGAGGCAGACTTCCCCCGAAAGCGGCATTTGAATATGTTTTCAGAAAGGTAAAAGTTAGTGTCTGTATGGTGGGTACTGGCCGAGAGAATGAAGTCACAGAAGATTTTTCAGTTGCGTTAGAGACGTTGCGCAGATGCCTCTGAGATAGCTGTTGGTGTGATTAGAAGTCTGGAGAAGAGAACTGAGAAAAAAGGAATATGATATTTTGCGATAGTGGCTTCCCTTACCTAGCAAGATACTGTTGTCTTACTAGGTGAGCAATCCCAACTTCTTTTAACCTCTTTAACGGAGCCAACATAGTTACTTGTACTATCCCGGGTAATCTCCCAATTTCCACAGCTCCAGTGATGGTCACCCTATTCTTAACCTCGTTCACGTCCATGCCAACTAGTTTTGCCATTCGTTCCAACCCATTCACCGCGGCTTCATTAAGATTCGCACCAGACCCTACTACTTGTATCGGAGCCACTTCGGTTTCCAAGTCAAACCCTTGTTTCGCAGCGATTTCACGAGCTATTTTTAGCTCCTCACCCGTGTACAACCTCGCCAAAGGAGGCAAATCTTCTTTGTTTGGCAATAAAATTGGCCCATCAATTCCCAGATTCTTGATAACTTCAACTTCAGTAGTTACTTCTGCTGTGATGTCGGTTGTATGCCCCGCGATTTCACCGTCACCTTGCATCGCATGAGCGTCTCCTATGTAGACTCCCCCGCCATCCAACTTAACTGGTGCAATAACGATCGCTCCCTCTCTAACCGAGTCGACATCCATGTGAGCATCTGTCCTTTGTAAAAGTTCGGCTTGATCCTTCAGTTTGTAATCATGTGGCGCCCCAATTAGGAACACTCCAAAGTCTCCAGCGTTATGTGAACATGGCATGTTAACGGCTGGAGTTGTCCCCAATTGGCCTAGCATTGGCCGAACCCTAGCTATTACCCCAGCGGGCATATCCGACATTGCCAACACAAGAACGGGATAGCAAAGAGCTTTAGGCGGCAAAGCCGCATAATCATAAGCCTGCTTAGCGATAGATCCCGCAACTTTCTTAGGTACAGTAACTCCAATTTTCCTAGCCTCATCAAATAATATCGTGTATCCACATGTTATGTCGAAGGAACTAACCGGAGTGTCACACTTTTTACATCTTATTGCATCTTTTCCAACTCCTTTCTGATAGGTTTTCGGATTGATTGTATCACATCCGGGACATTTTTTAGCAACATATGGATCTCCAACAAAGCTACCTACTCTCCCCGTTTCTGTGCCGGATGCCGTAGCTTTTGACAGCACTTTAATTTTTTTGACCTTGATTGCTATTCCATCCCCTACTTTAGTGCCCTCAACCGCAACAGGTCGTGTAACCGTATGCCCACTTGGCACCTCAGGGGTTATCATGGGTCCCCAACATGCTGGTTCAGATGCTCTTGCAATAATCGTTCCTTTGTCCTCAACTGGACCTAACATTTTACAGACAGGTCCGACTATGTCCACAAACTCGTCCGCGTATACAACCTTTTTAGCCAATTTCTCACCCCCTCTCAACTTTTCTTATACTGTTTTACCACTATAATCTGAGATCAAGTTACTATTTAATAGTAAACGAGAGTTGACTTCTAATCCGCTTTTTCGGTTTTGACAATAATTGCCTAAGATTGAGTTGCAACTCTTGGACTTTATATATTGGTTGTAAGTATCTCAAATTACCAAAGGATTTGACCATCATGCCTCGGGCTGGCAGAAAGGAGTTGCAAGACCTACAGAAATTGATAGAAGAGGATAAAATAGTCGAAGCCATGGAGTTGCTACGAATAAATTACAATCTCCGCCAGTACCGAGTCTGTAGTTTAATCTGCCGGTGTCTATCCGAGAAGTTTATGGCGCTTGCAGAGAGAAATCAACGGGCTAAGTGACGTATCAGACAATGTTAAACTAGTTTACTCGATCTTTCTTGAGCGCCATGTATTAAACGGGCATTCATTCCAACAATAAACGCTTCCCTTCTGTGCGCAAAATCGACATTCCGCAGTTTCGAAGGGTCTTGGCTTGCGGATTTTACCCGTCAAGTTACTCCCAACTAGAGTTATTACATCATTTAGAATAATGCATAATAACCTCCTTAGAATATGTGGAATAGATAAAATAACGATTATTAGACTTATGGGATGCTCTCGTTCTAATCGAATGACATATAGGTTGCTTCGGCGATATTAGCTCGAGCTTAACACAGGAAATGTTGAAAATGAGCGAGTGGTTCAGCCGGTCATTCAGCCCGTTCTACTGTCGATTAGCATTGGAGTTATGTACACAAGCGCGAGAACTATGCGAATCACGTGAATGCCATCTTGTTTCTGAAATGTGTGAATTCGTGTCTTCACTGTGTAAAACCAATAACCTTAACATTTGTCAACAAGAGTCAAAATTATGTGTGGCGGTTGCAAAAATCTGTTCGACGAAAGCACAAAAAGAATGCCAACAGGCGAAGACAATGTGCCTGGAATCGCGACGGCTTTGCCCGTCTAACCGTCGTGTTGAAGGGGGTTAAACGTTCATCATGCCATTAGGAGTTAAAATCACCGAATTGGCGAAACCAAGGTTACAAGATTCAATTTTAGTTCAGGGACTCCCTGGCTTAGGGTTTGTCGGGAAATTGGCAGTAGACTATTTAATCGAAACGCTGAAACCCAGTTTATTCGCTGAGTTGTATTCGATTCACCTAACATTTCCAACAGGAGACTTGGGAGTGAATGTAGGTCAAGATGGCACCTTCTCCCTCCCAAAATATCAGTTCTACGCGTCTGCTAACAGCGGCACTCATCTGATTTTATTAACTGGAGACGCACAGCCAAACTTGTTTGGACAATATGAGGTAGCGGAATCTGTCCTTGACTTCGTCGCAAAATTTGGTTGCCGACGCATAATTTCGCTTGGGGGCTTTCGAGGACGACCTCGAGGAGAAACTCGAGCAGTTTACGGAGTTGTGGATGACCCGATAACTACAGGTGAAGAATTAAAGAAGCTTGGGGTTGAGGTCACTCGCGGCGGATCGGTAACAGGAGCATGTGGCGTCATTCTAGGACTTTGCCGACAGCGAGGAATGCGGTGCCTCGGTCTCCTCGGGGAGACAGATGGATCTTATCCTGATGTATCAGCTGCCAAGGCGATCGTTCAAGTTATCGCCCAAATGTTTAATCTTAAAATTGACTATACGATGTTGGACAAAGCGATTAACGATATAGAAGAAAAGTTAAAAACCCTTAGAAAGATTCGAACTGAAGTTCGTAAGAAGACTGCGGCGCGAGAACGAGGTCCAGAGTTTGTAATTTAGACATTTAGCTTTTGGTATGTATGATAATGACCGAAAACTCTTGATGGCAAAGCTCATATTCAACGTGTTTACAGTTTTATCAACTTCTGAGGAAGACTGTCGTGGTTTCTCAACCTAGTCGAAGCCGAAGGACGGCTTTGCTTGAGGGCACTATTGCGGGTGTGTTGTTCGGAACCGCGGCGATTTTCATTAGGTTGCTTGGAGCAATCGATGTTTTCGCAATAGCTCTCGGGCGACTGATCATAGCCTCCGCGGCTCTAATGGTTATTGCTGTAGTTTTGAGACATTCATTTGAGCCTAGGGTACTGAAAAGAAATATGAAAAAAGTTTTAGGGCTTGGCGTGTTGGTGGGATTTCATTTTATTTTTTTCATATCTTCAGTAAAAAATACTACGATATTAAATGCAACCGTATTGGTTAATACGTCTCCCGTGTTGGCGATGATAGTTTCGGTTTTACTTTTTCAACTGAAACCATCAAAGTTGGCATTATTGGGTTTGCTCACCTCTTTTTTAGGTGTATCAGTAATAGGCATCAGCGAGATGACAGTTCATTCTTTGACTTTAGGCTTACGAGGGGATTTAGAAGCAGTGTTAGCTGCACTCTGTGAGGCTTTCTACCTCT
>Ga0315306_10001032_pt1 | contig 13372 bp, 16 predicted proteins | sample TDP1_MG_FD_203803 | JGI IMG/M metagenome (GOLD analysis project Ga0315306, IMG submission 203803) | Freshwater sediment microbial communities from Lake Towuti, South Sulawesi, Indonesia - TDP1 | ecosystem: Environmental > Aquatic > Freshwater > Lake > Sediment | place: Indonesia: South Sulawesi... | reverse complement strand
AACGGCGCCCCCGCCATTACTAAACAGCTCCTCAACCTGTTGGACGAGGCCTTGCCGAACGGGACAGCGATGGAAGTTGTTAGTGAAGCTGGAACTAGCCGTTTCGGGAGGGATGCCATCCATAGGAGAGAAGGGAGAGACGTTATGTCAGCCATAAAGATCGCGGAGAGAAGAGGAAACGCTTTTCACAGGAAAAGGAAACAATGAGGTACACTGTTGAAAAGGGCAAGACCCTGCTGGTAGACGGCCCGGCTTCCGTAACCCTTCTTTCAGGAGAAACCGAGATTTTAGGCGCAAAGTTTACGGAAGGAGAGATGGTTGTGATAAGAGACGGAAAACGCGTACCTTTTGAAGTAATCAAAAAAGCCGTCTTTGACCTGAAGTTGGGAGAGAACCACTCTTTTAAGGAGGTTGACGGAACCACCATTCCCATTTCTTGGGAAAACGCGTTCAAAGAAGTAATGTCTCAGGAGAGACCGGTGATTGTTATGGTGATTGGCGGGGTTGACTCTGGGAAAACAAGTTTTTGCGTTTACCTTGCAAACAGACTGTTAAGGGATGGATTGAGGCCAGCGGTTATTGACGGTGATTTGGGGCAGTCGGACTTAGGTCCGCCTTCAACCATAGGGTTCAGCCATGTCACCAAGCCCCTGAGAGACCTCTTTGAGATGGAGGCGGAAAAAGTTTCTTTCGTGGGGGTGACAAGCCCGAGTCCAGCAGTGAACAAGGTCGTGGAGACACTAACTGCCATGAAAAGCAGAGTCTTACAAACAGACGCGGATTCTCTGATCGTCAACACGGACGGATGGGTTGAAGGCGAAGAAGCAGTGAGGTACAAGGTTCAGTTGGCTGAGATGGTTGCCCCCAACATAGTGATTGGGATACAGCAGACAGACGAGTTGAAGCCCATACTAACCTTGCTTAAGGAAAAGAGAAGAGTCATCGCCATAGAGTCTCCGCAGGTTATACGAAGGAGGAACAGGGAGAAAAGGAAGACTCTGCGAGAGTTGGGTTACAAGAGGTATTTGAAGGGAGCTAAGGTGCGGTTGTTTCCCTTGAACCAAATCACGGTTGAGGATGCTCTTTCAGAAACTGGCGGTCGCTTAGCCATGGAGGAGATGGAGGGAATTGAGGAAGGATTGCTGGTGGCACTGCAAGACGCTGAGAGAAACTTTCTGGGGATAGGTGTTTTGTGCGGAGTCGACTCCACAAGAGGGGCGATGCGAATTTACACGCCGGTCGGCGAGAATGTGTCCACCGTCTGTGTTGGTCAGGTGAAACTGGACAGAGAGGGCAGGGAAACTGGTCTAGGCCCAGTTGCTACTCAGCTCTTAGAACCGAAGCAGAATCTACTTCATCCAACTTAATACGATCTCTACTGGTCTAGTCGTTCCGCAAATTCGTTTAATCCCAGCTGCTTCTTCCTCTCCGCCTCAACCCGAATCTTCTCCCCAACGCTAATGCGCATCCCATCCGACGCCGCCAAGGTAGGGACTCCTGTCTTCTCTTCAATTACTTCAGCCTCGCTTGCTGGTCCCCTGAAGATCATTTTCATCCCGAAGTGGGTTGCCACAGCCATCTCTGGATGAGCCTCTTCCACGATTTTCACGGCATCTTTGGTTGTCATGTGTCCCTTCCAAGGCTCTCCCGAGGGTCTCATAACACAGAGCAGAAGGAGTCTGACTCCCTGGTAAGGTTTTCCAACTCCCTCGAAATATTCAGTGTCAGACGTGTATCCAATCGCTCCTACGTCTCGTGTTTCCAGCCGATATCCCACCGTGTCTGGGTCCGTGTGCCGAGCCTCAGCTGCGAGAATTTCCATGTCGCCTACGCTGAAGGTGACACCTGGCCTTGTCTCTATCACTCTTTCGGGCATCTGCTGGTGATACTTGGAGACGGCTGGTCCGCATACCTCGTTACCAAACAGAACGCTTCGGGGTGCGGCTAGAATTCCTCTCCTACTAGTCATTCCGCGGGTCATGGCTTCTACGAAAACCTCTGCGTCAGTGTAGTGGTCTGGGTGGCAATGGGACACGAGCACTGCCTTGACCTTCTGGGGGTCCAGCTTCATGTTTAGGGAGTGGACTAGGGCTCCTGGTCCCGGGTCCAAGTGCATGTGCAAGCTGTCTGAGATGACGCGGATTCCTCCAGTTCTCCTTTTCTGGGTTAGGGTGGCGAATCTTCCTCCCCCTGTTCCCAAGAAGACCAAATCTATTCCGGTCATGCTCGTCGCCCAGAAGCGTGTTTGTTTCCCTAGTATATAGAGGTTCAGAAAAAGTGGTGAGCTTTATTATCTTTGAATGTAAAACAGATACTGGGAGGCTGTTTCCGTGAGAGTAGTGGTTCGTGTCGGGGGCTCTGTTGTAGCATCACCGCCAAACCCAGAGATTATGAGCAAGTACGCCAATCTGCTCACAGAGCTCAAAAAGCAAGGTCACGAACTTGTGGTCGTGGTTGGAGGCGGGTCAGTGGCCAGAGACTTCATAACGATCGCCAAGGACATGGGCCTAAGGGAGTTTGACCAAGACGAAGTCGCCATAAGGGTTTCAAGAATTTTCGCTCAGTTGTTGGCCATGAGACTGGGAGACCACGGATTGAGGAGTATCCCCACATCTGTGGATGATGCTGTTCAGGGGCTTAAAAGCGGGAAGATTGTGGTCATGGGTGGGATAAGGCCTGGGATGACTACGGACGCTGTGGCCGCAATGGTTGCTGAGAGGATTGGTGCCGATTTGTTGGTGAAGGCCACGGATCAAAACGGCATATATACTAAGGATCCGAGGAGATATCCAGACGCAGAAAAGATTGACAAGTTGAGTTTTGACGATTTGTTTCAGCTTTTTGAGGAGAATAGGCATAGAGCTGGGATACACCAGGTTTTAGATCCCGAAGCTGTCCGAATCCTTCAGAAGAGGAGAACGAAAACGGTTGTGGTGAATGGGTTTAAGCCTGAGAATATTTTGTTGGCTGTGAGGGGCGGAAAAGTTGGAACCACAATTAAATAATCCTATCTATATGATGAAACTCTGGAACCTATTTTGGCGAAAAGAACCGTGTTCTGAATACGGTGTTTTTCTAAGTTGTTAGGATTAGCACTCTTGTCATTAGGGAATCTTCTGTTCTTTCAGGGAGTTCTCTTCGTTTCATTAACCCATTTGATGCTGTAAATCACCGATAGGCATGTGGATTGCTGAATTGCAAGTCAAAGCAGTTACTTAACTTCGTCAGGAAACCCCTTGTATTCGATAACACCTAATTGTTTGAAGAAATCCAATTCGTCATACACCGCTGACTCTTTCTCCACGATCTTGCCATCAACTATACGCCAGATGAGAACACCTGTTTCCGTAACCTTCTTGCCAGTAGGGGCTAATCCACGATACTCACCTGTGTGTGTCGCCGTACCTTTGAAACGAACCCACACCTTATCACCTTCAGCGATTATATCCTCAATGGTCTCATGCCAATCGGGAAAACCCTTCAAAAACATAGTCAAGAGTTGTTTGTAAGCTTCCAGACCTCGTACTTGAAGGGAAGGGTCAAAGTAGTCTGCTGCCATTAACTCGTCTAGTGCAGCTAGGTTTCGCTTATTCCATTCTTCAATAAACCTTCGAACTGTAGCCTTATTCTTTTCTAATGACATAGAACATCGTCGCCCCCTTTACTATCAATCCTGAGTATCTTTTTTGCCATTTAATGATTGTTACGAAAATGCGGATGAAAAAAGAGACAAGGATTCGTTGGTAAGACTCATGCTTTCTGTTTAGACTTCCATGCGTACCAGACAATCAGTGCTAAAGCCACAACTTCTACAATTGCGATTAGTATTATAGACGGCAAATAGGCAGTTGGAATCAGCTCAAAGCCACTAAATGGCAACATCAGAACTATAAAGACTATGCTCACGATGATGTTTAACCAGCGATTTGCTTTATCCTTCAAGGTCAGAGACAGGAAAGACATAATCGGCACAATCAATAATGAAATTGTTATTGCCAAAATCTCTCCGGGTGTTGTTTCCGCAGCAGTTTCCATTGGTATAGTTGATAGGATCATCATAAACGTAATCACACAAAACTCCATAACTACCCACAGCACTGCAATCTTTATCTTCCAATCTTCCAAATTCTCACCTCCCCTATAATAATAATAATGTTTTAAACATCTGCGACTCCAAAGCATATAAAACCTACATTTCACCCGATGAAAAATGCTGAAAAAACGGAAAATGTTGTCTCAATTCAAGATTTCTAAGAGTTTTTCTCCTTTTGGCGTTATTTTGTAGATGCCTCGGCTGACTCGTTCTACGTAGCCGTTTGGAAGTAGGTAGTGGTAGAACTGTTTTCTGACTGTGTTTGATGTTGCGAAGCGTAGGCATGTTGCCACCGCTTTCTTCTCAATATCCGTGTAGTGCACATGACCCCTCTTAAGCAGTTCCAAGATACATTTATGGAGAGCATCCCTTTCAGGAATGATGATTAAGTTTTAAGTTGAGTTGCTACCTTGTTTCCAAACTCTTCGCATTTAGGGAGTTCTCCCTCAAGAATTGGTCCTTTTATCCCTTGAATTTTTATAGATAACCCAGGAGCTATCAGTTCGTCGATAAACTTCTTGCCACTTCTGGTTGGTCCACCCAAAATGATTGATTCTACCACAAGCTTAATGTTACCATACTTCGACTCATAAACAGCAGATATAAGTTTTGAATATTGATTTTCTATTCACAACGCTTTTTTGATATCGTGTCATGTTATGATTTTCGGGGAGACTCTGAAATGTCGGAAAACCTCGTCATACCCGTGGAATCTTTGGATGAAAAGTTGAGAGAGTTAGTTCCGTTTGGCGAAAAGATCGTCTATACATCTAGGGCGAAAGTATCCAAACCTGGATGGGGACAAACATCGAAGAATGGCTACCTAGTTCTCACCATCCGTGGAGTTGCCTTCACAGCCGGAAAAGAAGAATCTGAAAAAGACATCTTTGAAAGCTACGTGCCCTACACACACATGACTGAAGTTAAGAGCAAGAAGGGAACAGTAGAGTTTAAAATTAAAAATCCTGACAACCCAAACGAAAAAGGTGAATGGAAGTTAACCGTGGAAAGGGGTGAAAATGAGGACAAAGGGTCTTTCAACAAGAGAGAAGAATCCTTCGGGAAAGTTTTCGAGGACTTAATGAAAAGATGGCTCGCAATCTACTTCTAAAGATTCTCCGCGACCTCCTATTTGGAGCCTAATAACAGCGGAATGTTGAAAACAGTATTTTCCCAGAAAAACTGCTTGCGCTAAAATGGAGACTTAGAGAGAGCAAACCCAAAAAATATAATTGCCCCACACTATCTCCTAACTCAAGTTAACACACAAATAAAGGGCTCCGCAAAATGGAAATCCTTCCTAAACAATGCAGCATCCTCCAAATCGAAGAGAAGTGGCAACGCAAATGGGAAGAGATGGGCATCTACCGTTTTGACTGGAAAGACACGACCCGCCCACCCTACAGCATAGACACTCCACCTCCATATCCCTCAGGCGACTTCCACATGGGAAACGTCCTCAACTGGACCTACTTCGACATCGTAGCAAGATACAAACGCATGCGCGGCTACAACGTTTACTTCCCCCAAGGATGGGACTGCCACGGGCTCCCAACCGAAGTTGAAACTGAAGCCCACCACGGAATCAAGAAAACAGAGGTCCCGCCAGAAGAGTTCAGAAAGCTCTGCGAGAGCTTCGTCAACAAATACATCGGCATCATGAAGAACGCCATCGTCCGCCTCGGATGCTCCATAGACTGGACAACCGAATACAAAACCATGAACCCAGATTACTGGCGAAGAACCCAACTCTCCTTCATCCTCCTCTACAAAAAAGGACTAATCTACAGCGGAACCCACGCCATCAACTGGTGCCCCCGCTGCGAAACAGCCATAGCCGACGCAGAGGTGGAACACGAAACAAAGAAGGGAACCCTCCACTACATAAGATTCATGTTGGCAGACAAAAAAACCCTGACAATAGCCACCACACGCCCAGAGCTCTTACCCGCCTGCGTAACCGTGGCAGTAAGCCCCAATGATAAACGCTATCAAAAGTACGTTGGCAAAGAAATTGCTGTACCTCTCATCGAAAGAAGAGTGAAAATCATCACAGAGGACATGGTGGACCCTGCCTTCGGAACAGGCGTTGTAATGATATGCACCTACGGCGACAAAGCAGACGTAAAAAGCGTGGCGAGAAACCAACTACCCGTCATCATCTGCATCAACGAAACAGGCAAAATGAACGAAAAAGCCGGAAAATACGCTGGAATGACAGTTGAAGAAGCAAAAAAAGCCGTGGCAAAAGACCTGGAAAAGGAAGGGCTGCTGGAAAAAATGGAGACCGTCCAACAGGAAGTCGGAGTCTGCTGGAGATGCAAAACCCCAATTGAAATCCTGGAGAGGAAACAATGGTTCATGAAAACAAGGGAGCTAACCGACGACGTGGAGAAGAACGCCATAGAGATCACGTGGTACCCGGACTACATGAAGACCCGTCTAATCGACTGGGCGAGGTCGCTGGACTGGGACTGGGTGATCTCACGCCAAAGGGTCTTCGCCACCCCAATCCCAATCTGGTACTGCAAAAAGTGTGGCAAAACCATTCTTGCAGAGCCCAACTGGGTTCCTATAGACCCCAGAGTGGAGAGTCCTAAGATCAGTAAGTGCCCAAAATGCGGCTCCAGCAACTTCATCCCCGAAAAGGACGTGCTAGACACCTGGTTTGACTCCTCCATCACGTGTGCCGTCCACGCTGGCTGGCCGGACAGAAAAGACTGGCACAGGCTCTTCCCAGCCGATTTACATCCGTCAGGCGCCGACATCATCCGCACTTGGGCGTACTACCTCATGGTTCGGCACCTTGCGCTGTTCAACGAGAAGCCTTACAAGAGCTGTTTAATCAACGGCATGGTTCTGGGAAGCGATGGGAGAAAGATGAGCAAGTCCCTAGGAAACTACGTGGCAACCCCCGAAATCTTCAGCAAGTACGGAGCCGACGCCACACGTCAATGGGCGGCCATTGGAGGGGCAACTGGCTCAGACGTACCCTTCCGCCAACCAGACGTGGAGTATGGATGGAGGTTCCTCATCAAGCTTTGGAACGCCGCCCGCTTCGTCAGCCAACACCTGCAAGACTATGCTCCACAAGAAAAGGTGAAGCTGGAACCCTTAGACGAATGGTTGTTCAGCAAGCTGGAAAGGGTTACCAAAACAGCGACCCAAGCTCTCGAAAATTGTCAGTTCAACATAGCGACAGAGGAAACTCGAAACTTCGTGTGGCACACGCTTTGCGACCACTACCTCGAAGCGATAAAGCATAGGCTGTACAGACCCGACAAGTATGGAAAAGAGAAAAAATTGGCTGCTCAGCACACCCTCTACACAACTATCTACCGCGCCCTACAGCTCCTCGCACCCATCTCCCCCCACGTAACTGAAGAGATATACCAAGCCATGTACGCGAACGAAAAGAAACACAAGAGCATCCACGTTTCCCCATGGCCCGTCCCGGAAGAGAAGAAAATCGACGAGGAGGCGGAGAAGCACGGCGCACTGATCATGGCGGTGATAAGCGCGGTTCGGAAGGAAAAGGCAGACAGAAGGATGCCGCTAAACACGACGATTAAGAAGCTCACGATCTATGCGGGAAACAAAAAAAATGCGCAAATTTTGAAGCAAGCCAAAGAGGATGTCGAGGGAACCTGCAAGACAGAAAAAATCGACATATCCTCAGAAGAGGGCGAGGGCAAGACAGTGCCAGAATATCCAAACGTTCGATTTTCCGCCCAGTATTAGCTGGAAGGCTGGAAACGCAGAATAGCTGCGATACCACCAAAAGAGTTCTTTAACATCTGTCCCTCTTCGGTCTCGACGGAGATCAACTCCACATCTGTTCCAATCTGTTCAGCCAGCTCAGCTAAATCGTCGATGATTCCCCTGACTTCTGCCAGTTCAAGAGTTGGTGCTTTGCAGTTTGGGCATGGTTCTCCGCTGATGCTTTGTTCGAAATTGAGAACCTCTTGGTCCCTCATGATCTCCTGTCTAACATAGTTGCAAGCCGTACACTTAACGGTGACCCGAACCACGTTCAGAGCTTCAGACAGTAAGAGAGTTTTCACTGCGCCGCTCTCTAAGCACTGTTTCACATCCTTCTCTCCGTACGTCGCCAAGCCAGTGTCGTGTCCCAGTTCGTACAGGAAATCCTGCATGACCCTTTTCTCTTCCACGTAGCGAACGTGCCTCAAAATCTCGGGGGCTCGTTCAGTCACCTCCTCCACCCCCTGCTCGCCCACGTACGCCGTGTCTACAGTGTCAATTATTTTGTCTCTCAGCGTGTAATGGAGATAGCCTCCTTTCTCGAAGTCATTTTTTGTGGGTCCGGGTCCCCCAATTATTATGCCTTTTAGGTCAGGTATGGGCAAGAAGACTTCCTCAGCGTGTTTTCCGATGCGCTTGAAGTAATTCATCAGTCTAGCTTCTCGCAATCGCTCAAACCTCCTTGCCGACTGACCTCCAGCCCGATGTTTTCCGGGCACGCCCGACGTGATCTCTTCGGCGATTTCTAGGCGTCTTCCCCGGAGGGTGGCGAAAGTAGTTGCGCTGGAGTCTATGACCACGATCCCGTAAGTTTCCCTCTCTTTCAGAAAGTCTTGTAGGTGTTCGATGTGGAACTTGGCGTCGCATCGGTAAAGATACACTTGGATCGGCTCTGGCGGGGTGATCACATAGGTTTCGATCCTTTCGCTTCCAGGGCCGTTTTGGGGGATGGCTCCGCAGAAGATGACCAAGCCTTTTTCCGGCACTTTGTTGAAGAGTTTGAGACGCTGCATAACCTTCACAATCGCGTCTTGAACGTTCTTTCTCGTGGTGCTCGACTTGATGTTAGTGGCAGTTCCGTACTCCTGTTTAAGCATGGCCATCACCTCGCTGATCTGGCGTCCCGGCGGCACGTACAGCGAGACCAGCTCGGTTCCTCTCCCCTCCTTGCGGGCTAGCGTGTCCAGTGCCCTTTTTAAGCGAAACCTTTCTAACGATGTTCGTTTGACGCTCAAATCACTATTCCACACGTTGACCGTAAGGCTAGAACGTGACGGCACAGATAAGATTTGCCGTATATCAAATACGTGGAGGATATTTAAACGCTGAGAAAATCACTCTTTAAGAAGTTTCTGCAGTTCTGCTACAAGGATGAGATGTGCCCCAGAAACTCAGTTGGCGTGTACTGATACACTTTTTTAGCTTGGTACGAGAACCCGTGTGCCACCAGAACTTTCAGAATCTTTCCAGGGCACAGGCGGTTCTGTATTAAGAGTTCAAGACCACGAGTGTAGTTTCGATTAAGTTCTCTAATTGCCAATATTTGCTGCTTTTTCGAAAGCGCGTAATCTTTGCACTCTACGAGGTAGGCGAGAGCCATGTCCGGTTTCACTGCCAGAATGTCACAGTGGTTTTTCCGCTTGAACACGATGTACCCATGCTTCTCGAAGGCATCAGCCACTTGATCCTCTAACACCGCACCGCTCAACTTGTTGCCTCCTTTGTCTTGCTTCTGGGTTTCGCTATCACTTCCCTAACTTCGAGGCTAAAGAAGTCTGATGCATTAGCAGGTTTTATGACTAGGGCGGTGTCCGCTCCACTGTCAGTCCCTGCTATAGCCACGACGTTTTTGTCCACAGGGATGAGACCCGCATCAGCCGCCATCACCGTGATCTCAACGCAAACCTTGGTTCCCTCGCCAAACAGCCTAAGAGCGTGAGCGATGAGCTCAAGAGGGAGAATCGTCGTAAACTTTTTTCGAACAGCCCTCTCAACACTGCTTAGCGCATGGGTGGCTGTTAAGACCTTAGCTCCATTTTCTAAGATTTTCCTGCGATTCTCCTCTCTGAGTTCCGGAGTTCCAGGCTCCACAAAGCCGGAGTGATGAGTGACCACCACCACGTTGAAACCTTTAAAGACTTCTGAGGCTTTTGCTCCTGTTTCCCCTGTAGTTGATGCGACCACAATATTTTTTATCCCTTCGGCTCGAGCGTATTCTTTCGCCAACTTTAACACTGACTCTGTGTTCTGTGGACCAGGGGCTTTGAAGTACACTGTTTTTCGTTCTGTGGAGCTCATTTTCTTCCTCTCCGTTATGGTTGTAAACGTTTCGCTACAAAGACTTTCTGGTTCTGAACTCAACATTAAGCTTTTGACTTTCTACGACTCGTTTAGGGCAAAATCGCCGCTAGTCCTCCTGTCTGGACGGGCACAGCGACTTGACTGGGCAAGGCTTGCAAAGGGGATTTCTGGCCTTGCAGTACCTCCTTCCAAGGGAAATTAGTAGGAGGTGGACAGGGAGATAATCTTCAGGTGAGAAAAGAGATTGAAGCGTCTCTCGAACGTCCTCATAATCAGCGTTGGGCAGGGCTAGTCCCAATCTCTTTGAAACACGGTTCACATGAGTGTCGACAGGAAGGGTTGGTTTCCCGGCGCAGAAAACGAGTACAACATCAGCGGTTTTTGGTCCCACTCCGGGCAAACGCATAAGTGTTTTCCGAGCCTCTTCGAGCGGTAATGAGTATATGAAGTCGATGGAACCTCCAAACTCTTCAAGGACCACACGAGAAAGTTCCTTTATAACCTTAGACTTGTTTCTGTACAAGCCCGCAACTCTTATGGCCTCCTCGATCTCTTCCACCTTCGCTTCTGCTAAATCCTTTGGAGTAATCGGAAATTTTTTCGAGAGGTTTCTGAACGCTCTCTCCGTGTTCCTGTCTGCAGTTGCCTGTGAGAGCACAGTTATGATCAATATTTGAAAGGGGTCTTTAGGCGCGTCAGCCCACCGCGGAATAGAAAAATTGCTTCTGAGTATGCGAAGGATTTGGGTTGCCCTGCGCTCTGTCATGGCTATTTCGCCAGTTCCCTTGAAAACGCTAATTAGTAAATAGACAAGGCTATAAATAACATGTCAGGGCTGCTCATGTCGCGCGCAAAGGTTGTTAAGGAAAAATTGACAGAAAGAGACAAGGTTTTCTCAGCCCTTTACTTGGAAGTGGAAAACGCTTGTTTGGTTCTCCTGAGCGAAGGAGAAGATCGGTTAGGAACGCTGGCCGTGGCTATACCACAGCCGCAAAAAATGGTTGGTCCACCGCTCTCCTCTGTCTTGCTTGGCGACAGAAACGTGTTGACTGCTCGCCTCTTCGCTGAGCGCCTCGCTGGGAAGGCAAACAAGATTGCGTTGGCGTCAGTTTTCATTAAATCGATAAGTGAGAGGGAGGCTGGACCAATCCTTGTGAAACTTTTTGAAAAGGCAATCAGACCCAAGGGCATCCGAAAGAGTTAAATTGAGATTCTAACCAATAGTGAGTAGGAGAAGTTGAAAAGAGTGGTTTTAGAGAGGTTTCCAAAGAGGACTTTGTTGGCGGTTTTGCTTTGCTTCGTTGCGTTGGTTGGGGCTGTTGGAGCATACGCTTTCGTGTCGAACAACCAGACATCGGCTGAGTCGCCGAGGAGAGCGGTTTCAAATGGCTACGTTCTGAAGATAGATAAAACAGTGTACAAACTCGGAGAAGAAGTCAAAATAACCTTCACGAATAACAGCCCCAAAACCGTAACATTCTGCAATCCTGGATGGGATATTATAACGAACTCAGAAGGCCGTCAAGTTTGGCCAGCACAAGTGATAGCCGTGACTTTCCCTGTACCTCCTGGGAGAACCTTGACTGATTATTGGCCTCAAATAGATGCTAATACTGAAGCTATGGTTCCCCCCGGCATCTACACCGTAAAGCTTTGCAGAACAACTACCCCACCAATAGCAGAATTAGAAGAACTGTCCCTAAGCTTCGAGATAGTGGACTGACCCAATCATGGCGATGAAGTGAGCGCCTAGCCCTAAGGGAAGGGCAGAAAGAGAACAAAAGAGGAAAAGAAAGGAGTGATGTAAAGTGAGGAAATCGATTATTGCGTTAAGCACAATTATGCTTGCCATTGGTACTTTCCTTGTCTATATTGGATTAAGAGCCTATTTGTTTCCACAGGTTCGAGGCCAGTTTATGGCTGGAGGAGCAGTTGCAGTGTATGGGACATTAATGATAGTAATAGCAGGAATTCTCATTCTCTTGAGTGTTACTTCCAAGCCAAAGGAAATGAGAAGCCCGACTTTTGGGGAAGATTAGACAAAAACATGAAAAAGGAGAGGATAAGAACGAAAGTATCTAAGTTTACGATCGTGATTTCAGTTCTGGTCGTTGTGGTCGTTGCGCTAGTCTGCGCTATTGCTTCTGTTTACATTGATATACTGAGAATAAGGGCTCAATTGGATAACTTCTATTGGATCGCAGAAAACACGCACTCCGGCGGGGTTAGGATAGCGATTGACGAATTGGAGGCACGTCTTCATCAAAAGGTAACGGTTTTAACGGTTCTTGCCGTGGTTGCAACTCTGATCATCGCGAGTTTGATACTCATCAAAACAAGCCAAGGCTGGATGCTTCGGAGGCGTTTCACCGCCTAGCCCAAAGAAAACAACGGTGTTTAAATAGGGGAAAATGGGAGCAAACATTTGGAGGAGAGAAGGTGAGGATTAGCCTCAGAATGGTTGTGATTGTGCTTGCAATATTGACTATTGCCATGGCGGGAGCAACAGTTTATGCTTACGTTGATTCTTTACGGGAGCCGAGAAGCGGTATACTGATTCAGGCCGACGAAGTCGAAGCTGACGATGTGCCTTCATATGCTACTGTCATCACCGATCCACACCCATACTTAATAGAGGCTGTTGAGAATCCTGGAGATAAGATCTACGTTGGGGCAGGTTTGCCGCAGGAAGAAGTCGAAGCCGTCTGTGAGCAAGTGGGGTTTCCGGAAAATCTCGGGGCAACTTACGTGGAATATGAGGGAAAATACTACGGAATTCTTGTATTGGAGGTACTTCCTGGATTAGAACCACCCATCCAATATCAGGAAGCTCTGGGATTCTCTGCATTAGCAGTTTGCTGGGTTGTCGTAGGATACTCCTATCACCGCAAGAAGAAAGAAACAACAAGACATGAGAAAGGTTAGTCAGCAACTTCTATTTGGAGCCTAATAACAGCAGAATGTTGAAAACAGTATTTTTCTTAGAAAAACTACTTGCGCTAAAGGAGAGAAAGGGTGCTACAGGGGGAGGGGAGCTAGAAAGAGAGAACATAGACAGCAACGCAACAACCTCAAAACTTCACTTCACCCTCACAATGTTAATAATACTCCAAGAAGCGCCCACACAAATTGAACAAAGAGTAGAAAACAAGCAACATCCCTCTCGTAAACTCTCTTCCTCACCTTTTTCAACAACCACAAAGCAAAATGCGTCAT
>Ga0315306_10001031_pt1 | contig 13373 bp, 14 predicted proteins | sample TDP1_MG_FD_203803 | JGI IMG/M metagenome (GOLD analysis project Ga0315306, IMG submission 203803) | Freshwater sediment microbial communities from Lake Towuti, South Sulawesi, Indonesia - TDP1 | ecosystem: Environmental > Aquatic > Freshwater > Lake > Sediment | place: Indonesia: South Sulawesi... | reverse complement strand
ACCCAAGCCTCGGCGAAATAATAATTGAAGCGAAAAAACCTGGACTCGTCATTGGAAAAAATGGAACGGTTTTACAAGAAATTATAAAGCGGACTAAATGGCGTCCCCAGGTTTTGAGAAGTCCTCCATTACGCTCAAAAATAATAGTCCATATGCGCCATTACCTTCATTCAGAAAGCAAGGAAAGAGAAAGAATACTACGCACAATAGGCGAAAGGATTTTCAGACCTAAAACCTACGAGGTAGGAGATATACGGATTACAGCCCTCGGAGGAGTCCAAGAGGTTGGAAGGTCAGCTTTCCTCGTTCAAACGAGAGAAAGCAGCGTACTATTGGACTGTGGCATCAACCCAGGTTCTTCAAAGCCTTTTGAGGCTTTTCCGAGGTTTGATAATCCAGTGTTTGAGCTCGACTCTTTAGATGCTGTTGTTATAAGTCATGCTCACCTTGACCATTGTGGTTTGGTGCCCTTTCTTTACAAATATGGATATGATGGTCCAGTTTATTGTTCGGCTCCAACTTCAAATTTGATGACGCTGCTTCAACTGGATTATTTAGATGTGGCGAGCAAGCAGGGCATAATGGCGCCTTATGACCAGAAGGATGTTCGTGAGTGCGTTTTGCACACGATTCCTCTGCGGTATGGTGTGGTAACAGATATAGCTCCGGACATTCGCTTAACCCTTCATAACGCTGGTCATATTCTGGGTTCCTCTATGGTTCACTTACACATAGGCGAAGGTCTACACAATATTGTCTATACTGGCGATTACAAATATGCAAGAACCATGCTACTGGAAGCAGCAGCTACGGAGTTTCCAAGAGTTGAAACGGTAATAACTGAAAGCACCTATGGAGGCGTAGATGATGTTATGCCTTCAAGAGTGGAAGCTGAAGAACGTCTCACAACCATTATAAATGAAACTCTAGAGCGTAAAGGCAAGGTTCTAATTCCTGTTCCAGCAGTTGGAAGGGCCCAAGAAATAATGCTCATTATTGATGGCTATATGCGACGTGGACTGATGAAAGAAGCACCTGTCTTTATTGAAGGCATGATTTCAGAGGCGACTGCAATTCATACGGCTTATCCAGAATACTTGGGCAGAGAGGTTCGCCACAGCATACTTCACGAGGGGGTTAATCCATTTCAATCAGACTACTTCACAATTGTAGAGCATCCAAACGTCAGACAAGAAATAATAGATGGTGAGCCATGCATTATTATGGCAACTTCTGGAATGCTTGAAGGCGGACCCGTAATAGAATACTTCAAAAGCTTGGCGGAAAACGAAAATAACACAGTAGTTTTCGTGAGCTATCAAATTGAAGGTACCCTGGGAAGAAGGGTGCAGAGGGGTCTACCCGAAGCTACTATGATGAGCAGTGAGGGCAAACTAGATATAGTAAAGGTAAAATTGCATGTAGAGTCGATTGAAGGCTTTTCTGGGCATTCTGACAGACGACAAATAATCAATTATATAATGCAATTGAAGCCTAATCCTGAAAAAGTTGTTGTGTGTCATGGTGAGAGGGTAAAATGTTTCAGTATAGCGAATTTCATTCAGAGAAGATGTGGGGTCCAGACGCTCGTCCCAACAGTTCTTGAAACCTTTAGGCTGCTGTAGGTATCGGTTCGTTTGAGATTGGTATCTTTTCCCGCCAAATCTTAACACTTGGGGGGCAAATGACTACCCGTTCCTCGCCTAGTCTTGCAATGTCTCCACCGACAGACTCGGCGAACTCGCATAACTCGTTTACCGCACGTTTAACATCGTCAATGTTTCTGTTTGCGAGAGGAGTTATCCTAAGGATCATGATATTGCCTGATTTTACTTCATTTTTCACAGCGTCTAAATCGGATAAGTCGCGAAGGAGCATTGCCTTCAGATAAGTTTTGCCAGATATTCCTTTAACTTCAATCTCCTTATCCACTTTCTTGGATTTGCGGAGTATATTACTTAAACCTGGCAAACTTTCTCCTCTCTAACACTCTTTATCTACTATTCAAGAGTTTAAGTGTTTCCTAATTCCACATCTGGATTTCTAATACAAATTATGTTTTATTAAGTGTTTTATGAATTCAAAATCATGATTTATCCTTCACGTGGCCTTAGCAACAAGGTTTTTATGAAATTCCATATTTTGTCGCCAACGAAATGAATATTCTTAACAATAATACCATGCGTAACTTTCTTTGCCGCGTCCACATCGTAGACTGTTTCACCTACTGCCAATGGTTTGCCATGTTTCTCATCAACAACTAGAACGAAATCGCCCTTTCTGAACTCACCTTCGATGCGCACAATTCCGGGTGCCATTACGTTTGCGCCATTACACACATACGGAACTGCACCCATGTCAATAAAAACCTTAGGCGATGATAACAAAAATTCGCTGAAAACTAAAGTTGGGAAAATATTGTCTCCGGCTTTAGCTAGTAAAGGCTTGTCATTAATAAGGTAGATTTCAGCAAATTCTGTTTGAATAAGTTCAACATTGGCTTTTGCCTTGAAAATTTGCTCTAAATCCACTTTAAGCTTTTCTGAAGCCTTGTTTAAGAGGGCTTCCGCCTCTTTAGCTTTTAAAAAATGTCTCTTAAATTTTTCTGTCATACACTTATCCCTTAGATAGGTTTAAATGGTATAGTTTAAGTATAAAAGACATAAAATATAGTTCGGGGGTTTCAAAATGAGCGAGATGACAACCGAAATTCTTGAGCAAAACCTAGGGAAAATAGTGCTTGTGCGATTGAAAGGTGGAAAGAGTTTACGTGGGAGACTGAAAGGGTTTGACCAACATCTGAACTTAGTTTTGGAGGAAACAGAGGATACTACAACCGCTGAAAGTGTGAAAAAACTTGGGTTGATAATCGTTCGAGGAGACAACGTGGTTCTTATTTCGCCTCCGCCAAGGTGACAACTTTTGGGAAAGGGAACACCATCCTTTGGCAAACGTGCTGGCAAGACTGTTCACATACGTTGTAGAAGATGTGGAAGAAGATCATACAATGTAGCTAAGAAACGGTGTGCAGCTTGCGGTTATGGAGAATCAGCAGTCATTAAGAGGTATTCGTGGAGAACCAAAAACCTTCATAAAGAAAGATTGCGCTAGGACGTTTCTTTATCGCGAGAACTGGTAGTAACCTTTGTCGATTTTAACGTAGATTAATGGTCCCTTGCTGCGGGCCAGTTCTCTTGATTTCCGTAATGCATTGTTGACAATATTCACTGCTTGTTCTTCTTCCTTAAGGTATTCTCTATTTCTTTCGCCCAGTTCCATTTTTAAGAGGTTTTCTGCGAGAATTGATGTGCCACAGATTTCTCCGTTTTTGATAAGTGTGTATGTTATCATTTCTTGCATTTCCTGACGGTTTGAAAGCCTTTTCCATAACGGCTCTGCGTTATTAAGAATCTTTGTAACTTTGTCCCATCTTTTAGAATTCTCATTGCCTACGAGCAGCTTTACTCGTTCTTTCCATTTTTTGAACCATATTCCAGTCCATATGCTCAGAAATTCTTCAAGCTCGCTTGGATTTTCGTTGAAGAACTTTTCTAACCTTTCAACCAATTCGCATTCATTTGCTTCTTTTCCGACAAGATTCCAATGGACTTTAAGGTAGTTTGTTAAGTCTTGGCATGCTATTTGGAGTACCTTTCGGTCTGAGCCAAAAACATCTAGCGTTGGGTTTATTTCTCTAAGTTTCTCCGACAACAGAGTCTCAATGAAATTCATTGGATATTCCTTCTCGAAACCTTCTCCATTCTAAACTAGAGATTGAGGTTTTAATTAAGCTTTATTTATGGTTGCTTCTATAACTGTTTTCGGTAATTTTCAGCTATATTTCAGTTTCAGAAATATTCTCAAGCCTATTTCTTTGGCTATTCGAGAAAATCTGGAAGCTGGTTGACGCTTTCAAGAATTAAATCCGGTTTCTCCTTCTCTAGTTCCTTACGGGAGAAAATTCCGGACAAAACTGCGACTGTTTTTGTTCCTGCGGTTTTTCCAGCTTTTATATCTGCGACAGAGTCCCCGACAACTATACATTCGGACGTTTGAATGTTAAGTTGTTTTGCACACCTTATTAGCGCTTCTGGAGAAGGTTTTGGATCATGCGTATCTAATGCTGTTATTATGTACTGGAAGTATTTTGCTAAGCCGAAATTTTCCAATTCTTCAACGACTTTTTCCTTTGGTACATAACGCATTGTTATTAATGCCAGTTTTGCCTTTTCTAAAAGTCTTTGAAGAGTGTCTGAAATTTTTGGTATTGGTTTCGTTTTCGTGGCTGTTGCTTGATAGTAAGCCTTGAGATATGCGTCTAGAAATTTCTGGGCATCAATTCCTTTTAGCAAGTCTTTTATTGGAAGGTTTTGTTCGAGTTTCTTGGGAATCTCTGTTACTATTTTGGCGTCAACCATTCTTTGTCCTGTCATTTTGAAAGCGGTTTTTACTGCTTCTAGATAAGCCTCTTTCGAGTCTACTATTGTGCCGTCCAAGTCGAGAAGTATCCCTTTAACTTTTAACCTCGTGTTTTCCATTGTTAGTTTCCTTAGTTTGTGCTTATTACTGCTTATGATTTGATAAGTTTTTATTCATTATGAGGTGGAGACAACTTCTGCAAATTCGTTTTTCCTCTGCTTTGGCAACATTCTAGATTTCAACTTGTTCGATTTGTCAACCGAGAAAACTGGGCAGAGTTCTAGCAACTGAAATTAGCCGCAGAAAAACCTAGAGGGGTCTATCACTATTGGTTGCGCGGCAAACCAAAAATTGACTGAGCTATGAAGGAAATGGCTAATACTGAACAATGCCGATGGTGGCAAAATCTTCCGCAAACGAAAATAGGTGTAGATAAATTAAAAACGACGGTCGATAAGTTTTTATTTACGGTTAATTGTCTAAGGTAAATACCCAATAAATCTGTCGAGGATAGCTATGTTAGGATTGATGGGCGATGGTTAGAAAAGCACGCATACGATTAACAAGCACAGACTACAATAAACTGGAAGAAGTATGTGAGGAACTAAAGGTCATCGCCCAGAAAACAGGGGTCAAAATAAACGGCCCAGTTCCACTACCAACTAAAAGGCTAAAGGTGCCAGTTTTAAAGTCACCTTGCGGCGAGGGAACATCCACATGGGACAAATGGGAAATGCGAATTCACAAACGCCTAATTGATATTGATGCTGAAGAGCGTGTAATGAGGCGCATTATGCGAATTCGTGTTCCAGAAGAAGTGCACGTAACCATAGAACTTCTTTAATCATTAAAATGGCAGTTATTCTCTTTGTTTAGCCCATTTGAACAGTAAGCATTCTCCACATCTTTCCAGAAATTCCAGACCCTTCTTCGTCGTTTTTAGGCGACGTTTTTCATCGATTTCCAGCATTTTTTTCTCTAGTAATATGCTGAAATATTGTTTTGATTGTGTATATGAAAGGCCTGCGTCTCTCATTAGTTCTGTCTTTTTCTTTCCAGCGTGTGCTTTTCTCAATATTTCCATGGTGATATCGTGTCTGTCTCTGTTTACCATTTTTATCCTACTAGAAGTTGTTTTCAATAATATCTAAGCTTTTTCATGTGGCAAACAGACGTTATTTCTGATTATGTTTTTACAAGGCAAGTCCATACGAAATCAAGGTAAGAACTAAGCTTCCTATGAAAGCTAAAACCCAAATTTTTTTGTTCCATAGGAAGATTTTGAATCCGTCAAGTAGCCCGAAAGGAATTAGGTTAAAAAGTGCTATCCAAGCGTTGAAGGCTGCGCCGAGCATAAATGTTAGATTGTATTGTGGAAGGAGAAACGCAATTGCCAAAAATATTGTTGACAATGCAATGTTTGTTGCTGGTCCTGCTATTGATATTTTTCCCATACTTTCTTTTTCTGCTAATCCTGCTACCATGACTGCGCCTGGAGATATGATTTTGAATGGTGAGATTATGGAGAGTAGCGTTAAAAATGCGCCCATAATCGTTAGCCTAAACTCTGCCCAGTATCCCTTTCTTTGAGCGGCTATTTTGTGGGCTATTTCGTGTGTGAGGAAGGATGTGGTGAATATTATTATGAATGAGGCTAATATGGCGTAATCAACATAGAAAATGGTGGAAAAACCCATAAAGGATAGTCCAACGCCTATGACAAGTAGTGCGGCTATTGTTAAATGTGTAATTTCTTTATTACTAAAATGTATTTTTGCTTTTTTTGTTTCAGTTGGCACGTAAGTAATGGTGTATTCGTAGGGTTTCTGTTGAGCAACTATTGGTTCTGTTTCTTCCGTTGGCGTGCGTGCAAGTTCCATTTTTGGGCATTCATGATTTTCTGGTAAGCGGTGTTCTGAGCAAAAATAGTCTCCGCAGTATGGGCATCTGAAGGGTAGGAACACTTCTCTTTGGCATTTTTGACATTTCATTACTGTATTCGCCTTTTGCGTTAAGATGCTGTGAGTTAATCGTTTATATGTTTCTCTTTAATCCTACGGGAAAAGTTATGCATACTTCAATGTGCTAAATACTTAAAACTAGCGATAATAAGCTAAATTTAGGTGTTAACAGTTAAATGTGGTGAAAAGCATTTGAGGGCTTTCAGTTTTGTTCATGCTGCAGATTTACACTTAGGCTATTCACAATATGGTCTAGAAGCCAGACGTGAAGACTTTGACAGGGTTTTCCAAGAACTAATCGACAAAACCATAAAATTAAAACCAGACTTCATGATTATAGCCGGAGATTTGTTCCATCAGGCCCGTCCATCAAATACCACATTAGAAAATGCCATCAAAAACTTTAGTCGCCTTCGCGAGGCTGGAACACCAGTCTTAACCGTTGACGGTTCCCACGATTCAGCGCCCAACGTTATAACTGGAACTATTTTGAATCCTTTAGACAGCGCTGGACTAATCTATCATTTGCCAAGAAACGAGGGCGCTTGCTGGCAGAAGCCAGATTGCTGCTACGTTTATGGTGTACCCAACTTTAGAACGAGACGCAAAACCGAAGAGCAACTTCCTGCTTTCATGGAGCAAAACAAACCAACGCCAGACCCTGCCCTATTCAACATTTTCGTTTTTCACATGGCTTTAGACCTTCCTAGCGTTAAACCTCCCTACATGGAGGCTGAAGCTCCGCCCGAGCTTATACCAGAAGGCTTCAATTATTATGCAGCTGGACACGTGCACACCCCTTACAAGGAAAAGTTTAAAACTGGAATGCTGGTCTACAGCGGATGCACAGAAACAGTCAATTACGATGAAACCAAAATCAAGAAAGGCTTCTACCATGTTAAAGTAGACGAAAAAGGAGCAGTTTCCCCCGAATTCATAGAGCTTGAATCTCCCCGCAGATTTGTTACCCTAGAACAAGATTTTACGGGTTTAACTCCATCAAAAATAACGGAATTAGCCGTACAACTTGTAAAGGAAGCCGATGAAGACGGCGTAATCCTCATTCCTGTGCTGAAGGGAGTCCTGCCTGCAGAGGCAAGTCGTGCAGAAGTGGATATTGCCCAAATTAGAAATGCTGCTGAAAAGGCCTTGTTGGTGCATCCACTTGTTTTGTTACGTGAAAGTGAGGTTTCAGAAGAAGTTGTTCGCTCCATATTCGAAAGCGAATTCAAAGATTTGAAAACGAAGGCTTTCGAATATTTCTTACAAATTTTCTCTGAACGCCACAGCCGTGATGAAGCTGAAAAAATAGCCCGCATCGCTGTCAGCCTAATAGAACCATTGACCAAGAAACAAGAGGAAAAAGTGAAACAAACCATAGAGGAGCTTCTGCAATGAAAATCGAAATTGTTCAACTAGAAAATATTCGCTCTCATGTGAAATCAACAGTACCGTTCGCAAAAGGCTTCAACTGCCTTGTAGGCGGATTAGGCTGCGGAAAATCCAGCATCTTGTACGCAATAGACTTCGCCTTGTTCGGAGAACCCCTTGGCAGAAGTTACGAGTACTTACTACGTGAAAACGCAGAAAGCGGAAATGTTACGGTTCAGTTTGTTCAAAATGGAAAAAACTACAAAATATCCCGTGGACTGAAAAGACGCGGAAAAGGCATAAGCCAAGACAGTGACGCACTAAAACTTTTCGAAGCCGAAAACCTAATAGCAAGCGTGAAAAGCGAAGCCGTCGAAGAACAGCTTAAGGCAATAACAGGATTGGACAAGGAACTTTTCCGCGAAATAGTTTGGGTTAGACAAGAAAAGTTAAAAGAACTTTTAGACGCCACGCCAAGAGAAAGACAAAAACGCTTAGACGAATTGTTTGGGCTATCAGACTACGAAACAGCATGGAGTAACCTCGTAGGCTATCAGCGGGAATACGAAGGAGAAAGAAAAGCTTACGAAAAGGACCCAGACATTGTCGGAATGGAAAAACTAAACGTGGAATACAACCGAACAGTTGAAGAATTCTCACTCATCGAAATTCAATTGCAAGAAACAACGAAAAAGCTGAACGAAGCCAAAAAAGCCTTAGAAGAGGCTGATTCGAGACTTAAAAAGCTGGAGGAGACAAAAGCACAAGTCGAAGAACTCAAACGGAAGGAGGCACAAATTCAAACAAATCTGACAAACATAGAGGATACATCAGCTACATTAGCTGAAAAAATTGAGCAGAAAAAGAGTACAATTGAAAATTCTAAGCAACGCTTAACCGCCATAGAAACACAAATAGAATCTCATAGGGCTAAACTAAAAGAAATCGGAGTTTCGCCAGACCAGCCACTTGAAGCTTTAAGACATTATCTGGCATCATTTGACGATCAAATCTCCAGCCTAAAGGGCGAGCAAGAAGCAGCTCTCAGAGGCATGCGAGATGGTCAGAAAAGAATTTCTTCGCTTTCTGCTGAGAACCGCTGTCCCCTCTGCATGCAACTACTGACGGAGGAATACAAAAACGGCCTAATGCAAAGAATTCAAGATGAAAACAGTGGAAGACAAAAAACTGTAAGTCAACTTCAAAGCGACATCGAAGAGCTTCAGGAAATAAAGAATGAGGCAAATGCAGCTTTTTCAAACCTACAGATGCTTGGACCAAGAGCTGAGGAGTTAAAAACCCGCTTAAATGATGAATCTCAATTGTTGGCTGAACTTTTAAAAGAGTTTGAGGAGAAACAAAAATTTGAGAAAGAATTGCGCTTGCAGCTTGAAACTGTGCGAGTCGAAGTCAGCAGATTTGATGTTTCCGAGCTGGAAACCGCAAGGACTCAAAGAGAACAAGTCTTCCAACAATATTATTTGCTAGATTCTGAGTTGCGAACTAAAGAAAACCGCAAGAAAGACCTAATTAAGCGTCTAGACGAAGCAAAAGAGAGAATAGACCAAGCTCAGCAGAAAATTGAGCGTATGCAGAAAATAGCGAAGGTTATTGAGGTTATCGGCGGCATCCGAGATGCTTACAGAAGCATTCAGCCTAAGCTACGCAGCGAATTTGTAAAAGTCCTAAGAAACTTCATTCAGCAAGTTCTTGACAACTTGCTAGGCGGAGAAGGACCACTAATAAACATCATAATTGACGAGACTTACACGCCCTATGTTAAAAGCGAGAGCGGTTTTGAAAGGGAAGTTTCAAACCTCTCTGGCGGAGAAAGAACGTTGCTTGCTTTTGCCTATCGTCTAGGTCTAGGTCAGTTAATCATGCAGTCTAGAACTGGTCATGGATTAAGCATGCTCTTGCTTGACGAGCCAACAGAAAGCCTTGGAAGGGAAGACGGTTCAATAGACCGCTTAGCTGAAGCAATCTCACGCCTTAAAGCCATAGAACAAATAATAGCAGTTACGCACAGTGAAGCTTTTGCAGAAAAAGCTGAACATGTGATATGGCTTGAGAAAGAAGTAGGAATAAGCAAGATTTCAATTGAGAAATAACCTCAAGTTAGGTTAAATTCTTAAGCAGTTTTAACATAGAACTTTTAAAGCTAAATAAAACAATTATTAGTTGGGACTAGGTATGAGAGAAACGGTTAAAAAGGTGAAACTTTTAGAACCTGTAGATGTTGACAAGATCACCATAAAAAGAGATCTTTACTTCCGTAGAGCTTACATCATTGATCTTCCTCTAGATTCTATGCCTGATCACGTTTGGCAAGACATTTTTGAACAAGAATGGAAATCAAGCAGACATTTATGGGATAGGAAACTCTTCGTGTTGGGTGATAAACTTAGGCTTGTAACCACAGCAAATGAAATTGAAGAAAAACTTGATTGGATTAAACAGGTTATAGAGCAAACCAACAAAGGCATCGAAGAGTATAATCGAGAAGCAGAGGCTCGTAGGGCTCAAATAGGAGAGCAGGTGAAGAGACAAATGCTAGAAGAGGAAGCAAAAGTGGAAGGTATCAGGAATGTGCTTAGAAGAAGATATATTGTCGCCTAAGTATCATTTGAGTAAGCGATCTTTAGACCGATAAGTTTCAAACGTGTTGAGGTCTTACTTTCTACTGTTTGCTCTTAATGATATTTTCGAGAGTGAGCATAAAGCGACAGCTATCACACATATGATCGTCTTTTGTTGGCCTATTTTTTCCGCATTTAATACACTTTTCAAGTTCCTTTGATTTTTGTTTATGCAAAATTTTCTCTAACATCGTGTTCTCCAGAAAATATCCTTGTCAGAACAATTGTAATTATAATTTATGAAATTAAAATATAGATTCTGAATAAGTCTGTGTCGGGGATAGCAAGGTTTCTTTTATTTGTTTAAAAAGAGTAAGGAAAAGGCATACTTAAGAAATCGGTTTTTCCTCAATAACCATGTTTTCTAAGATGCCAATTTTTTCAATCTCTATTCTTACAAAAAATAAGCTTACTACTCTGTTATTGATCAAAACACCGTAATGTTCTGCTTCTTCTTTGTCTCTATAGCGAACGAGTCTCAATGCCAAATCCTTCCTTTAGCTTGGAACCACGCCAATCGTTTCTACAGAAATTTTTCTTTTCTCAAGTTCCTTAGTGAAAGAGTTTATGCCCACGGAATCGCTTGCGATGTGTCCTGTGACGATGAGATTTCCTACCCCGTCAGCTTTTAGTTTTTCCAAATCTGCAGAGCTTATGTGAATGTATATAACTGTTCCAATGCCATGTTTAAAGTATGTTTTTGCAATTTCATAACCACCATTCGTTCCAGCCCCGTGTGAAACAACAACTTTTCCAGCGAGGTTTTCTGCTTTTCCAAGTCGAATCTTGATTTCTGTAATAGCATTTTTAAATTCTGGAAGCTCCTTTAAAGCAGAGACTACTTCTTGCACTATGGAATTTTTTCTTATTTTGCTGTGGATTTTTTCACGCATTATTTTTCTTCCAATCTCATCTAAGGGTGTATGTATGTTCATGTAAGGCATTTTCAGAAGCTTCACAACATCAACAGCATGCGCATAGTTTCGTGTGTGTGCTTCCACTTCTAATTGTTCAAGCTTTTTCTTAACAGCTTTTTCCGCTTCTTCAGCTGAAACGCCAGCCGCAATCATTTGTTGAATGTGCCTTTTGAAAACTTTGTGAAAGTTTATTGCTGCAGTTCCGCCTGGCGGATGATGGGCAATCACAGCATCATAACCTAACTGTTTAGCAAGCAAAAGCTCTGGAACACCCGAATCAATACAAAACAATACTCTTCTAATGTTGTCACCGCTCAAATATATAGTGCTGTCTTCGGGAATTTCTTTCAATCCAGAAAGTTTCAAAGATAACTCCATAATCTCTTCGGTATTCACTGCATAGTCACCTTCAGATTATTGAAACGCTGTTATGATAAAAATTAGGTATAAACTTAACTTATGAGGCAACATTAAATTGGAAAGTAAGACGGGTATTTAGATGCATGTGAGAACAAGAAAGGTCGCTTTGACAGAAGGTGTAACTGCTGGGGTACTTTTTGGAACAGCAGCAATTTTTATAAGATTTTTACAAGACCCAGACGCATTTTACATAGCTTTTTGGCGTCTAATAATCGCTTGCCTAGCCTTAGCTATAACATTAGTTTTTCTTGGAAAATCCTTCAATTTCAACCTCGTTAGAAAAAATCTAAAAGACCTTTTTATCCTCAGCTTCTTTCTGGGCCTTCACTTCGTATTTTTCGTATCTGCAGTAAAGGACACAACAATCTTAAACGCAACAGTTCTCGTCAACACAAGTCCAATCTTCTCAATGTTCGTATCAAGCTTTCTTTTCAAGCTTAAACCGTCACGTCTAGCAAGTGTAGGCTTAGCATTTTCATTTATAGGCATATGTGTACTTGCTTATGCTGAAACTACAATTGCGAATGCAAATGCTTATTCGAAAGGTTTTTCTCCGAGCCTGAAAGGAGATTTAGAAGCTATTTTAGCTGCCCTTGTTGAATCTTTTTATCTTAACTATGGTAGGAAAATAAGGAATCAAATGTCCATACTTCCCATAATGTTTCCGATGTATATGCTAACAGCCATCATTGTAGGAGTTTTAAGCATACCAGCCACAAACAAAATTTTAACATTACCAACTGAAACTGGAATCATCCTTCCACTGGTTGGCTTAGGTGTATTCCCAACAGCAATAGCTCATACATTATATTTTTCTTCTTTATCAAACCTGAAATCCTTTGAAACCGCGACAATGGCCTTGCTTGAACCCATTGGTGCAACGTTTTTAGGCATAATTCTATTCGGAGAGATACCTGCATATCTATTCGTTTTTGGTGCTCTATTGATTTTTCTAGGAATCTTTTTTATTGTTAAAGAGAAGAGTTGAGTGCCTTCTGGTTTGACAAAACACATAAAAAAGAATAAACGGGTATTAATGTGCTAAAATAGGGTGAGAGAATGGTAGTCAATGAAAAAATATTGAATGCTCTGAAATTGGCTACGAATCACTTAGAGAATTCAATGCTGGCGTTTAACAAAAAAGATGAAAACTTGTTTGCTGATAGCCTTTGGCATACCGCAGCAGAACTGGAATACACGCTTTTCTTACTGTCAATGAAATTCTCAGACGAAAGTGATCTATCGAAGTGGAAGCCAAATCCTGAACTTAAGAAGGTTGAAACCAGTTCAATGTTAGCCGAGGCGAAGGATTTGTTAAACAAAGCTGAAACGTATATGGCGAACGAAAAGTCGATGGATGTCTACAAGAGTGCTTACGTTGCGAGGCATTACATCCTTAAGGTTCAGGAAGACCTCGCTAAAAAGAAACGTGACATGCTCAAAAAGAAATAGTACCCTATTCTTCTTCAGCAGTTTTCTTCTCTTTCACCATCAAAATATTTTCTTTGTCGCCTATTACTCTGAAATGGTCTTTTAGTTCGCTTTTGTGAAGAAACTTTCTTAGAAGTACTCGCAGATATTTTTTAGAAACATTTTTCCCTTCGCCTTTTACGATTATGGCGTCTGTTGTTGTTTCAACTTCGGCT
>Ga0315306_10001030_pt1 | contig 13373 bp, 11 predicted proteins | sample TDP1_MG_FD_203803 | JGI IMG/M metagenome (GOLD analysis project Ga0315306, IMG submission 203803) | Freshwater sediment microbial communities from Lake Towuti, South Sulawesi, Indonesia - TDP1 | ecosystem: Environmental > Aquatic > Freshwater > Lake > Sediment | place: Indonesia: South Sulawesi... | reverse complement strand
ATGACAAGCTGTCCTCCTAGAACAATGCCGATTAGAAAAGCGTCCAATTTGACGATTTCTTTCAAGTACCCTACAAGGAAAAATTCCACAGCACCAAAAACATAGTATTGTGTTGCTTCGATCACACCTGTAATCGCGATGCTGGTGTTCTTGGCAACCCTTCTCCATCCATTGAAAATTCCTTTAATAGTTTGTGCTGGGTTCTTAACTTTCTCGACAGACTGCTTTCCTCCATCCAGAAAGAGTGCTGCTGTTATGAAGGCTACAATTCCAACGACCGCTACAGTCAAGTAAAGAGTGCGATACCCATAGTCTGTAATAGCCAGGATGAACCCGCCAAGAAATGGAGCGGCGGTCCTTCCTACGATTGTTGCGGAAGAGAAAATTGAGATACGTTCCCCACGCTTCCTTGGAAACCGTTCCGCTATTGATGCGTTCACAACTGGAATAAATATTGCTGTTGCGAATCCATGATAAAAGCGTACCAAAATTAGTTGCCACCAAGCGGTTATGAGAAGATAAAGAAATGGAGCGGAAGCGAACACAAAGCTAGATGTCAACAAGACTCTTCTCCTCCCAAAAATGTCTGAAAGAATCCCTGCAGGCAGACTGAATAAGATTCCAGGAATTGTAGAAGCAGCGGCCACGAAGCCAAGAAAATGTTCTGGTGTTTTGAGGCTGTCCGCAAAAGGCTTTAAGACCGGGTTTTTTGACATCGTAGAGCTAAGAATGGCGAAGGCTCCCACTATGCAAAGTATTACAAATGCTCTGTTCTCAGTATCATCTCTGAAAGGCGAATTCATTATTATCAACGGATGAAAAGGGAAGCAGTTAATGTAGACTCAAAGGTTTTCTTTCATTTTCTTCTTGACGAACTCGTATCGCTGTTTTCTGTCCATATTCTCCATTTCATCTCTGTATTTCTCTCGGACGAGCTCTAGCTTCGAATATGCGTATAATGCGTCGTAAACGCATTTTGCCTTTTCAAGTGCTTGAAAATCATCTTTGGACTCAATCCGGATGCCTATCATGATTGCGCTTAGTCCTGCGCTCTCTGGTGCCGCTTCCACATCCCTTATGTCTGCAGCGTGAACTATCTTTGCGAGTCTCTGTAGCGCTGGATCTTTTAAACCATACTCCTCAATTATGGTTTCAAAACTGCACTTTCCTTCTCTATGACCAAGCTTAACCCCTGGAGTGTCGAAAGGAATTGCTTCGTGCGTTTTCTCGATCTCTCGTATCTTTTCAGTAGGCACGAAGATGAATTCTGCTTTTTGGTCTATGAATTTTTTAATAAGCCATGGGCAAGCTGTTCTGTCTACATGCACGTATTCGCGGGTAACCCATTTCAATTTATCTTCACCTCGAAAGACATCTTTATAGAGTGTGCTTATATAATCTCATATTTGTTTATATAGTAATGATAGGAAATGTATGGGTCCGGTATTCAAGACTAAAAATGCTTTTATTTAAAATAAAACGTCTCAGATCTAACTATTTTTTTAAAAAAGTGGATTTTCGGTTCTAAATTGGAAAAGCGCCCTGGCCGGCATTTGAACCCGGATCTGGTTGCAGAGTGTTTTTTCTCCTTAATGTCCATCGGGCGACAGTCGCTACTTTTGTCATGTAACAAGGTGCTACTGATCTTACTTGCTGATGAATTTGACTCTGTCCATTTTTTTCAGATGTTCGTCACTGGTTACAATTTGAGCGTTGTAGGCTTTTGCCGTGGCTACAATTATAGAGTCTGCCATTCCAAGGTTTAAGTTTATGCTGATATCAGCTGCCTCCAGACACAGCGAGCTTGTTAAATCAACTATTTTTGTCCGCGACATCTGTGCATAGGCTTCTATCGCCTTCTCTTCCCCTCTAATGCTTTTGATCTTCCTGTAAACCTCATAGAAGACAATAGTTGGAGTCACGGTTCCTTTTTCATCTGCCTTCTCAATAAAAGTTGCGTAACTGTCCGCCAGTGGACCTTCTCCAAAATATTCTATCCAACCGTATGAGTCGATGAGAATCAAAAACGTTCCTCTTCATGCCTTAACTTATCTGTTGTTACTCCCTTAACGAATCCTCTCAATTCCTTCACAGGCTTCTCAGGGATCAAATGAACCACACCGTTTTTCTCGATAACAATGACTTTCTGCCCTGGCTTCAAATTCATCTTCTCCCTAACATCCTGAGGAATAACAATCTGGTATTTGGAAGAAAGCGTAACAACACCCATAAACACATCACTATGTTCAACGAGTTCACTATCGATATATAAACCTTCTTACAAAAGAATCCTACTCCATCTGGATAAGTTGAAATGGCGCCCTGGCCGGGATTTGAACCCGGGTCGGGCGGGCGACAGCCGCCTATACTAGACCGGACTATACTACCAGGGCTGTGTGGCTTAGAGCGCTAAATTCCTTAAGAAAAGAGGCTCTTACTTAAGTTTTCTATTTTCCGAATTTTCTGGATTTTATTCTCAGTTCTTTGTTCACGCTAACCAAACATTTGTTTGGAACATCTACCCAGTCCTTTTTCCAGAGGGGTTCCTGAGTGAAAATCACCATATCACCGGTTTTTGCATACATCAATCCATAATAGTCTTCCATCTTTGTGTCCGAGAAGTCTCTGTAGGCATAGAGACCGTCTCCATCAGAAAGGAGAAACGTGAGGGAGGAGTATTCGTACAAGCCTACCACTCTCTTAATCACTGGTCCTATGGTTTCCTCGATTATGCCTTCGGTCCTTTTATTCTCTTGAAGCAATAGCCTAAAAAAGCGTTCACTGTCAGTCATGTCTTCCCTCTCACCCTCAACTTCAGCAAGGAAATTCCGAATGGTGCCATTGTGCGCGAAACACCAGGTCCCGCTAATGAAGGGCGACGTATTCTCAATTGTAGCCGAACCTACCGAACGCTTCCTAAGATGCGCCAGCAAGACACCGAAAATCTGTAACTTATCCAGATTCTCACAAGCTTTCTCGTATCTTTCATCCTCCATGGCATTCGTTGCCTGACGACCTAGATACATAGGCTTTCGACCATCGTAGTAAACAATGCCCCACCCATCCCTGTGCCCCGGTGTTGCTGCTCTCGGCACTTTTCCCTTCTCAGCAAGAACCCTGAAATCCCTCAGATAACTCGAAGGGACAACCTTTCTACTGATAATTCCCAGCATCCGGCACATCCGAGTCGCCTGCCTCCTAAATCCCCTGATGAAACTTTGATTATTATCTATTCTTTATTCTAGAACAAAAACAAATCCCCACCGAATCTATTTGGAGTCCCTGCGGATCACACAGAGACCGAGTTAAAACTCTAAAAGCCTACCCACAATCTAGGATATTAATCTTCTAAAAGCAAAGTTTATTAGTGTGCAACGGGGTTTACGGTGTTAGCTTCCAGAAAATAAATGGAAAGCAACTTAGGAGACCCGTTTTCGGGTCGGATGACCGACCCATTGGAGGAAGTTCCACGATTAAGAGGAAATTCACCAAATTCCCTGATACGCTTATGTTGGTAAATGTGATTTTGGAGGTCCCAACCAAATTTGGAAATCTCCCATGACGATCTCTTACTTCTCCAAAAATCATTCTTCAAAGAGAAAGGACTGGTAAGACAACACCTCGACTCCTACAACGAATTCATCGACCACGGACTACAAGAAGTGATAGACGAGATCGGCGAAATCGACATAGAAATCCCAGAAAGCCCATACAAGATAAAGTTAGGCCGAGTCTGGATAATTGATCCCCAATCAAGGATCACAGGTCCGTATATCACGGAAGTCGACGGCACAAAACATGAAATATACCCTATGGAAGCCCGATTCAGGAACCTAACCTACGCGGCACCGCTCTCCCTTGAAGTGGCTCCGGTAATTGATGGAAGGGAACTTGAAACGGAATTGGTCCTTATAGGCGACTTTCCAGTGATGCTTAAGTCAAAGCTCTGCTTCCTCTCCGAGCTACTACCCGAAGAAGTGATCGACCACGGAGAAGATCCGAGCGACCCAGCGGGCTACTTCATCATAAACGGCTCCGAAAGAGTCATCGTTGCCCTAGAAGACCTAGCCGCAAACCGCATCCTTGTCGATGTCGACACACATGGTGCAAAACCAGTCTATCAAGCAAAAATTTTCTCAACAACGGTCGGCTTCAGAGCCAGAATCCAGTTGCGAATGAAAGGCGATGGCACCATCTACGTTTCGATGCCGGGAGTTCCAACAGAGATACCTTTCGTCATCCTTATGCGTGCACTAGGGTTAGAATCCGACAAGGAAATCGCTGACGCCGTCTCTCCAGAGAAAACCTTACAAAACGAACTTGAATCATCATTCGAAAATGCCAGCGGCTTCGAGACCACCGATGATGCCATAATGTACATCGGAAATCGTGTAGCCCATGGTCAAGTGGAGGAGTACCGAAGAAAAAGGGCTGAGACCATCCTTGACCGCAATTTCCTTCCCCACCTTGGGCGTAATGTAGAAGATCGGGGGAAAAAGGCCTTTTTCTTAGGCGAGATGATCTGCCGAGTCATTGAACTGAAGCTTGGGAGACGAAAAGCCGACGATAAAGATCACTTTAAGAACAAACGCTTAAAACTTGCAGGTCCTCTCCTCTCTGATCTCTTTAGGATCGCCTTCAGAAGTCTATGTCGAGACATAAAATATCAACTTGAAAGGATGGGGCTCAAGAGATCCGCAATCACAATTTCTGCGGCTGTGCGCCCCGGAATCATCTCCGACCGGCTTAAACATGCTCTGGCAACGGGCAACTGGAGGCGTGGTCGAGTCGGTGTCACCCAGCTTCTTGATAGAACAAATAGTATCTCTGCTCTAAGTCACCTGCGCAGACTACAATCGCCTTTAAGCCGTAGCCAACCAAACTTTGAGGCGAGAGACCTGCATCCAACTCATTGGGGAAGACTTTGTCCCAATGAGACACCTGAAGGGTCCAACTGTGGTCTGGTTAAGAACCTTTCCCTAGCCGCCAGCATGTCTGTAAGCGTAAACCCAGAGAAGGTAAAGCAAACCCTTTATCGGATGGGTGTAATTCCTGTTGAAGAAGCAAACGAAACCATACGACTCTCTGGAGCTAAAGTCTTCGTGGACGGCTGTCCAATTGGTTTTTGTATGTCGCCAGAGGAGCTGGTAACCGAACTGAGGAACAAACGTAGAAACGGTAAGATTTCTTCAGAAGTCAATGTTGCATATTTCTCAAAAACCCACGGCGAAAAAGAGGAAATCTATGTTAACTCCGATGAAGGAAGGGTGCGACGCCCCCTCATAATAGTTGAAGACGGCACGCCGAAGCTACAACCTGAACACATTGAAAAACTTCGTTCTGGAGAATGGACATGGGACGATCTCGTAAGAAGAGGAATCATTGAATACATTGACGCCGAGGAAGAAGAAAATGTGTTGGTGGCTCTAAACCCTGAAGAAGCTACACCTAAACATACCCACATGGAGATTGCAACATACACAATGCTTGGAATATGCGCCTCCCTCATCCCATACGCCGAACACAACCAGTCACCCCGCAACTCTTACGAGGCAGCCATGGCGAAGCAGGCTCTCGGAGTATACGCCACAAACTTCCTCTACCGAGTTGACTCTCGCTCCCACCTTCTACAATACCCACAGACGCCTTTAGTTAAGACGAAGCCCATGGAAGTGGTAGGATATGATCTTAGGCCTTCCGGGCAAAACTGCGTCATTGCAGTCATATCATTTGAAGGATACAACATGGAGGACGCCCTAATCTTCAACAAAGCGTCTATCGAACGCGGTTTGGGCCGTTCGACATTCTACCGAATTTATGATGCAGAATGCCGCCAATATCTAGGTGGACTTAGAGACCAGTTTGCCGCACCAGAGGCTGGTATTCGAGGCTACAGGGGTGAACAATACTACCGCTTCCTTGAAACCGACGGAATAATCAGTCTAGAATCTGAAGCGACAGGAGGAGATGTTCTCATTGGAAGAAGCAGTCCACCCCGATTCCTTGAGGAATATAAAGAGTTTGAGGTCAAAGGCCCAACGATGAGGGATACGTCAGTCGATGTGAGACACGCAGAAGCCGGAACCGTGGATGACGTTTTTATCACAGAGACTGGCGAAGGAAGCAAACTCGTAAAGGTCAGAATGCGTAACCAACGTGTTCCCGAACTCGGTGACAAATTTGCTTCCCGTCACGGTCAGAAGGGCGTAGTGGGATTGATCGTACCGCAAGAGGACATGCCATTCAGTACAGACGGCGTCGTTCCCGACATTATAATTAATCCTCACGCCATCCCATCGAGAATGACCATAGGACAATTCCTGGAATCCATGGCTGGAAAGGTTGCTGCAGCTAGAGGAAGGGCAGCTGACGGAACACCCTTCATAAGCGAAAACCCTGAAGAACTCAAAAGGGCGCTAGTAGAATTGGGCTTTAGTTACTCAGGTCGAGATGTCCTTTACAGCGGCACCACAGGCGAGAAGTTCACTGCCGATGTCTTCATGGGTGTAGTATATTATCAGAAGCTTCATCACATGGTAACGGACAAGATTCATGCCAGGGCAAGAGGACAGGTTCAGATGCTGACGCGGCAACCGACTGAGGGGAGAGCTAGAGGGGGAGGATTGCGTTTCGGGGAGATGGAGAGAGACTGCTTGATTGGACATGGTGCTGCCATGCTCCTGCGGGATCGGCTGCTTGAGGAATCTGACAAGTATATTCTCTATATATGTGAGCGGTGTGGCTACATTGCGTATTATGACGGAAAACAACGCAAGTATGTCTGCCGACTTTGTGAGGATAAAGCCGAGATTTCCCCAGTAACTGTGTCCTACGCCTTTAAGCTTCTTCTACAGGAGATGATGAGCCTCTGCATAGCACCGCGGCTCAAACTGAGGGAGAGAGCGTAAAATGGCGATGGAGGAGACTATTAGCAAAGTAGTGGACGAAGTAAAATTCGGAATAATCTCTCCTCAGGAAGTGCGTAGATTGTCCGTGGCAGAGATAGAGACAGCCGATACCTACGACGAAGACGGAGCCCCCATCATATCAGGGCTCATGGACGGTCGGTTGGGAACGCTTGAGCCGAGGCAGCGATGCAGAACTTGTGGCAACACTGCAATACGATGTCCAGGACACTTTGGTCATGTTGAACTGGCGGTTCCAGCTGTCCACATAGAATTCACAAAAATGATCTATCACCTTCTCAGGTCCACATGCAGAAACTGTGGTCGCATACTACTATCCCCGGATCAGATTGCCAAGACCAAGACAAGAATCAAACGTGTTCGCAAGTTGAGAGGAACAGTGCCCAGTGCTGTCTATCAAAGGGTGTTGCAAACAGCGAGAAGTAAAGATTGTCCCCATTGTGGTACACCGCAATACAAGATAGACTTTACGAAACCCACAACGTTCCACGAGATTATGGAGGAAGGCGCACAACGATTGACACCAAGCATAATTCGTGAACGGCTCGAACGAATGCCTGATGAGGACCTCGAATTGTTCGGTTTCGACCCAGAGAATGCTCGCCCCGAGTGGATGATTCTGCAGGTTCTTCCCGTTCCTCCAGTCTACGTCAGACCTTCCATAACATTAGAATCCGGCATTCGCTCAGAGGACGATCTAACTCATAAACTCGTCGACATCATCCGTATCAACCAGAGGTTAAAGGAAAACATGGAGGCCGGAGCCCCAACCCTCATTATTCAAGACCTATCGGAGCTTCTACAGTATCACGTGACCACATACTTTAACAATCAGGCTTCAGGAATCCCTCCGGCTAGACACCGATCCGGCAGAGCACTGAAAACATTATCGCAACGCCTCAAAGGAAAAGAAGGAAGGTTTAGAAGCAACCTTTCCGGAAAAAGGGTAGACTTCTCAGCACGCACCGTAATCTCTCCAGACCCAAATCTCGATATCAACGAGGTTGGAGTTCCACTAGATGTTGCCATGAGACTTTCACTCCCAGAGAAGGTTACCGAATGGAACCTTGAAGAGATGCGGAAGCTGGTTTTCAATGGTCCTGAGAGGTATCCTGGTACGCTTTACGTCGTTAGGCCTGATGGCAAACGTGTTAGACTAGAATTTGTTGTGGATCGACAGAAGGTTGCTGAGGCTCTAGAGCCGGGTTTCATTGTGGAACGCCATCTCAGAGATGGCGACATAGCCATCTTCAATAGGCAGCCATCCCTCCATCGGATGTCCATCATGGCGCACTATGTCCGAGTATTGCCCCACAAGACATTCCGTCTGCACCTTTGTGTCTGTCCTCCCTATAACGCCGATTTTGACGGAGATGAGATGAACCTTCACGTTCCCCAAAGTGAGGAGGCTCAAACGGAAGCGCGACTCCTCATGCAGGTCCAAGATCAAATTCTTTCACCCAAGTTTGGGGGTCCAATCATCGGGGCAATTAGGGACTTCATAACTGCTGCATATCTTTTCACCCGCAAGTCCACCAGTCTCACTAGAGGGGAGGTTTGTAGGCTCCTAGCTGCGGCACGGTATGAAGCGGTTCTACCTGAGCCTGAGATCAAGGAGCCCGAGCCACTCTGGACTGGAAAGCAAATATTCAGTCTTTTCATTCCAAAGGGCTTAAACTATGCGTTAAAGGCTAGTGTTTGCCGCGGTTGTGCTCGTTGTGACCGTGAAGATTGTCCTTACGACGCTTATGTGGTTGTTAAAGATGGCGTTTTGAAGTCTGGCGTGATAGATAGGAGCTCCATCGGAGCCGAGCAGTCAGAGAGCCTCCTCCATCAGATAATAAAAGACCATGGCGCCTCCGCTGGGCGGAGATTCCTGAATCAGATCTCTCAGCTCCTTAAGCTCTACATGACCATGCGAGGATTCACATACTCTTTCGATGAACTTGAACTATCAAGTTCTGTTCAGCGGAAGATAGATAATATAATAGAAGGCTCTGAAGAACGAATACAGGAACTAATAAAGAAGTTTAAAGATGAAACATTGCAAAGATTGCCGGGTCAAACTCTCACCGAATCGTTTGAAATCTACGTGATGAACGAGCTAGCTACTGCCAGGGACAAGGCTGGAAGAGCGGCAGACCAAGACCTTGACATAGGTAATTCAGGCATGATCATGACGAGAACCGGAGCGAGAGGATCCAGCCTCAATATCGGTCAAATGACTGCGTGTGTCGGTCAGCAGTCTGTGCGAGGAAAGAGAATCATGCGCGGATACCTCAACAGGGCTCTACCCCACTTTGAGGGTGGAGATCCAACTCCCAAGGCCAGAGGTTTCGTGTATTCTTGCTATAGAAACGGTCTAGACCCTGTCGAATTCTTCTTCCATGCTATGGGCGGACGGGAAGGACTTGTGGATACGGCTGTTCGAACACAGCAAAGTGGATATATGCAGAGGCGTCTTATCAACGCCCTAGAACACCTCCGGATCGAATATGATGGTACGGTTCGAAATTCCGTTGGCGACATAATCGAATTTAGATATGGGGAAGATGGAGTAGATCCAGCGAAGAGCGATCACGGAAAAGCCGTGAATATCGACAGGCTTATTGAACAAATCCAGATTGCTAGAGGGGGAGGGCGACCTGCCTCAAAAGAGTACATCAATGGGCTTATTACGGAAGTCAAGGATCAGCTTACGTCAATCCTTGTTAAAGAATTGATAAGAACTTTGAGCAAAGCCAAATTGACTCAAGAAGGTGTAGATGAAGCTATATCCCTGGCCTTACAGAACTATAAGCGTTCTCTCGTGGAGCCTGGAGAGGCTGTAGGCATCGTCGCGGCGCAGTCGATAGGTGAGCCGGGCACTCAGATGACCCTTCGAACGTTCCACTACGCTGGGGTGAGGGAACAAAACGTTACTCTCGGCCTGCCTCGCCTAATCGAAATCGTAGACGCTCGACGAATACCTTCCACACCAATTATGAACGTATACCTCGACAGAGAACATCGAAAGAGTAAGAAGAAGGCCACCGAAGTCGCTCGGGAGATCATTTATACAACTATGGAGGACATATCAAAGGCCGTGTATATGGACCCCGAAACGGAAGAGGTTGTTGTAGAACTTGACCTGACGATGATGGAGGATCGAGGTGTTTCGCTAGATGAACTTCAAAAGAAGCTACGTTTACCGAAATGTACTCTACGAGTTGAAGAGGACCAGCTTAACATCAAGCCAGAGAAGCCAAGGGATGCCAAGAAACTCCTTGACAAGCTCTCCACATACCATGTCAAAGGTCTGCCAAACATCAGCAGAGTTCTCGTTACCGAAGAAGGAAGAGAGTGGGTCATAAGAACGGATGGGTCCAACCTGCCAAGAGTCCTCGGAGTCCGTGGTGTGGACCCGAAACGAACATTCACCAATCATATACATGAGACCGCTCAAACACTTGGAATAGAAGCTGCCAGAAACCTCATAATCAAGGAAGCCCTCGGTGTGCTCGAGGAACAAGGCCTCGACGTAGACGTAAGGCACGTTATGTTGGTCTCCGACACCATGACCGCAACAGGCGACGTGCGGCAGATAGGAAGACACGGGATTAGCGGAGAGAAACCCAGTGTTCTTGCAAGGGCAGCCTTCGAGATCACAGTCCCGAACATAATCGAAGCCGCCATAAGAGGCGAGAGTGACTTACTAAGCGGAGTGACAGAAAACATTATAGTGGGACAGTCTATGCCAATAGGCACAGGTTTGGTTGACCTCTATATGTCCACCGTATCCGGAGAAAAGACGAAATGATAGATATCAACAAAGCCATCGCCACCACTGTGAGAACCGGAAAGGTTTTTTTGGGAGCTAAAGACGCCGTAAGAAACGCCAAGATAGGAAAGGTTAAACTTATAATTGTAGCCGCAAACTGTCCACAGAAAGCTCGCGAAGATATCGAATACTATTGTAGGCTTTCTGGAATTCCTATGATTACTTTTAGTGGAACTAGCATAGATTTGGGTGCCGTGTGCGGAAAGCCCTTTATGATTTCAGCATTAGCAGTAAGGGAAGCAGGGGACTCAGATATACTCGGCCTCGCGGAGGAAGCGGATGTCTAGCGGAATAAAGTTCACAAGCCGAGAGATGCGTTACATTGCCCTATTTGAAAGCATAACAGGTGCGATGGTCAAGGATTGCATAGTCGACGAAGAACTTAACCGAATAATTTTTGTCGTGAAGAAGGGTGAAGTGGGAATGGCCATAGGAAAAGGGGGGAAGAACATTCGTCTCTTGGAGAAGATGACTGAGAAAAGACATGAAATAATCGAACATTCTGAGAACCCCGCTGAATTTATCAAAAATGCTTTAAAGCCTGCTCGAGTGAAAGAAATCCGCATAACTGAGCGACCTGATGGAAAAACTATTGCCGTGGTCGCTGTTAATCCAAGGGACAAAGGAGTCGCAATCGGAAAAAACGGAAGGAATGCTGAAAGAATTCGATTCTTGGCTAAGCGATATTTTCAAATACAACACGTCAGCATCACGTAATTGAGGAGAAGACCATGGGCTCTAAGTCGCCAAAGGGGGAGTTTGCCGCGAGACGACTGCGTGAGAGACGGAAAAAGTTCAGATGGAGTGACATTTACTACAAACGTAGAATGCTCAGACTTGATGTTAAATCTGACCCCCTAGAAGGCGCACCCATGGCTCGGGGAATAGTTTTAGAGAAGGTTGGCGTTGAGAGCAAACAGCCCAACAGTGCGATTCGAAAGTGTGTGAGAACTCAACTAATCAAGAACGGTAGACTTCTCACTGCCTTCCTCCCAGGCGATGGTGCCCTAAATGTTGTTGACGAACACGATGAGGTGATAGTTGAAGGGATCGGTGGATCTCGTGGGGGGAGTATGGGAGATATTCCAGGAGTTCGGTGGAAGGTTATCACGGTCAATGGGGTCTCCCTCAAGGAACTGGTGCTTGGCAAGAAGGAGAAGCCATTAAGATAGATTCTATTAGTATATTCTAGTTTCGTTCAACATACTTGCAATGCATTGAGAAAATAGTCATTCCGATTTCTGATTTCAAATTCATAATTAATTTATAACGACTTTTCGATATCCACATCTGGTGTGCAAATGGTCCATCAGATTAATGTGTTGGAAGAATTTAAAAAACCGACAAAACCCATTCTCAAAGAAATTGACAGCAATCTGACAATTGGGTGTGATGATTGTAAGCACGCCCTTTTTCTGTCCTATGGGGTTTACTGCGGCCTGCGCCGAGAGAAAATGGATGGGGACACATGTGAAGGCTGTCCACATTTCGAACCTGAACCGTTAGAGTATAGACTCTTTAGAAGAATGTGAAATGAGGTGAAATACAGTGGAGTGCCCTAATTGCGAGAGCAAGATCGACAAGGCGAGGCAGAGAAAAGTGAAAGGCAATTTCTATTACTGCAAAGATTGCGGAACCGTGATTCCTCGTTAAATCATTGAAATGAAGTTTGGAAGGTGATGTGAAATGAGCGAAGTCTTGACCTCTATCTCTTCCATAATTCTTCCTTTGACCATAGGTGGCATTGGTGGTTTCCTCGTCGGACATGTGATCAGAAAGGTTTTTCGACTCGCAATGCTTATTGGAATTCTTGTCTTTTCCCTCGCCTGTATGGTTTTTGTGAATGTCATCAATGTAAATGTCAATGAGCTCGTGGCGGCGGTGTCAACGTTTATTGCCACCCTTAGCCCTTTCATAATCGCACCCCTCACATCCAGCTTATTGCTTATGGGCAGTTTTATCGTTGGACTCCTTCTCGGATTAGTAAGACACTGATCTATCCTCTTTTTCTTAAGATGAGGCTTCTGAAAGCATTGTACGATTTCGAAGTTTATTCATTTTTTCGCTTGATCTTGTAGATGTTCCTTTGAGTTCAATCGAACTTTGTTTCAACGAGTGATTTGCGAAGTTTCCTAAGATCATCGCAAGCTGACTTGAGACGTCTCAGCTCCTCCGCATCTTTCCTCAGCTCAGCGATTCTTCGTTGAATCCTCTTAAGTTCGGCGCTCATTTTGTATCCTGAGAATGCCAACTAGTTTTGGGCAAAAATCAGTTATGAAAGGAAAATCAATATTCAAAATCAATAAATATGGTTACTTTATAATTGTGAGTACTCTGGAAATGTTCACTCGTACATCCCAGAAGGAGCGAGAAAAGTTAGGCTTCAATTCTCTTCATCTTAGTGATCGCGTGAAAACTGTCATCGTAGCTCACTATGGTTCTTATTTTGTTCTCCAGCGCCAGTGCGGCGTGCATGGCCCCCTTGGCCAGCAGACTTAGAAAACACCTAGGGGGGTATAGATGCGAGCCTATAGCCATAGGCTAATGGTTCACGCGATACTCCTCCACAAGCTCTTGCGCCTTAAACACCGTTGACCTCCTAACTTCCAACACCCTCAGATTCGGGA
>Ga0315306_10001025_pt1 | contig 13406 bp, 17 predicted proteins | sample TDP1_MG_FD_203803 | JGI IMG/M metagenome (GOLD analysis project Ga0315306, IMG submission 203803) | Freshwater sediment microbial communities from Lake Towuti, South Sulawesi, Indonesia - TDP1 | ecosystem: Environmental > Aquatic > Freshwater > Lake > Sediment | place: Indonesia: South Sulawesi... | reverse complement strand
TATCCTTCATGTTATGGATGATATTTTTTACCCCTGCGCCCCAATAGGCTTCTCCCAATCCTATGATGCCATCATCGGTATAAACCCGAACCAGTATCCACTCGAAGTTACATCGAATAACTGCTGTTCTCACATCTGTAATCTTCAATTTAATTCTACCTCCTCTGAAATTTTAGAATAGCGGGTCTATCTCTTAGAGATTGCTAACGTATTAAAGTATATTCATGTGGATTGGAATAGGCGTAGAATTAAGAGGGCCCCAAATTTCTAAAGAAAGAAATAAATACCCTCTTTACTTCTTAATCTTTAATGTGGTAAAAATGCCCCTTTTAATCATGTACTTCAACCTGAAGGACGGTGTCAGCGAGGAGGAGTTTGTCAAGAAGGCAAAAGAGTTTATCGGTTATCATCAAGCCAAGGTAGAAGGACTTGGAGCTGGGAAACTCTATCGGCACCACGCCATTGGTACGAATCCGAGGACATATCAAATACATATCGAGTTCAAAGACTTTAGCACATGGGATAGGTTTGTAGCCCTAGATGAGAAGGACGCTAAGGCAGCAAGGCTTATACAGGAAAACTGGTATAATCTCATAGACATGAAGACGCACTATGACGAACTCGTTCGTGAAATACCCCTTTAAATGTCATCGACCTACTCTTGAACAAATAATTAACGAATTGGTTTCAATGAATGTAGATGCTATAAAAGTGCTCATTAAAGGAGACAGGGATTAAGATTCTTCGCCTTCTTCCCCTTAGAATAGGGACCGGAGGGGCCCCTCATGTTTAAGCAATTGCTTAAACTTTCAAAAGTTAGATTTTCACAACACAACTTCGCTTATCTAAAGGTTCAAGGGGTTTAGGCGGATTAAGGTGGAATTTTCGCCATTTTGCCCGTTTTTGTCGATTTCCAAACGGCTTCGGTGAGCTTGATGACTTGGAGGCCGCAGGTGGCGGGAGACTCGTTGGTTTCTCTTCCCAGGATGGTGTTGATGAAGTTTCGGTCTGGATCAGATGAAGGCGGTAACTTCACGGGTTCAAGGATGGCTTCTCCTCCTCTGGGGAGATACTCTAACTTGCCGTTTCTATAGAAGATGACGGCCTTGGAGCCCCATATGTATATGTCCTCCCACCAGCAAGGCGAGTTCCCAACCACGGCAATGCTTGCCTGTGCCCCATTACTGAACCTGATGGACAGGGAGGAGTTAATGTCCACAGGAGTGCCCAAATTATCGCTGGAGGCCAAAGCTTCCATGGGCGTCAGACCCGTGGTCCAGAGGATTATGTCTAGGAGGTGGCTGGCTGAGTCGTTGAGTTGCCCTCCTCCGCTCAGCGCGGGGTCTTGACGCCAGGAGCCCCTGGTGGGCTCCATCCAGTCTTGACACTGCATAGCCGAGATGAACTGAACGTCGCCAAGCTCTCCAGATTCAATCATCTTCTTAATATAGCGAAACTGGGGCTGGTAGTGGCGTTGATAGGAGACCAAAACAACCCTTTTCTTCTCCTCCGCCTTTGCAATTAATCGCTTGGCATGATTTGTGACGCAGACCATGGGCTTCTCGATGAGGGCATGTAAACCCCTGTCAAGGGCGTCCATGGCCTGCTGAAAATGAAACGTGTGGGGCGTAAGAATCTCCACGGCGTCCAGCTCCACAGAAGCCAGCATATCCCTATAGTCACTGAAGACTTGACAGTCGGAAAGCTGGGAAAACCTGCCCTGCAGTTTTTCGATATTTGCCTTGTCTGGGTCGGTGAGGGCCGTGACCCTGGCTTCTGGAATCCACATGAGGTGGCTGAGATGGTAGGAGGCTATTCCCCCGCATCCGATGATCCCAAGCTTAACAGTTTCTGATTTCGCCATTTTTATTTCCACCTTACTGAGGAGATAGTTGCTGGTTAAGGTATAAATTGGGCTAGGTGTCTGCGGCCGATGATCAGCCCCTCTTTAAAGCCCTCTGCTCCGTGGTAGAGGGGGTCCTCATGCTCTATGCTGAGAACGTAATCGTACTTCTGATCCTGCAGGGTTGTGACAAACTTCTTCCAGTCAATGTCTCCTAAGCCGGGGTTTCTAAACCTCCACCATCGGTCCCCTGTGTAGCCCACCCAAGCCAGCCTCCACTTGAGAATCTCCGTGTCCTTGCAGTGGGTGTGATAGACCCTATCGCCAAACTTCCTCAAGGCGTCCAGATAATCTATGAACTGGAACACCAGATGGGAGGGATCAAAGTTTAAGCCGAGGCTTTTCGAGGGAATTATCTCGAACATTTTCTCCCATATGTCGGGCCTGTAGGCGATGTTGCCCGCGCAGTTTTCTATGGCTATCTTCACCCCATGCTCCTCGGCGTGCTCAACGATGGGCGGCCAAACCTCCGCGTAAACCTTCATGTTTTCCTCCACGGTTCCGGGCACCTTCCCAATCCAGGTGCTGATGACAGGAATCTCCAGCTTAGCCGCGGCTTCGACCATCCGCCTAACATGCTCATTATTCCTCCTACGATTTTCCAAATTTGGGTCTATATTGTTCGGACACCAGGTTAAGCAGGAGGCTATGACATCGCCCCTTTCCAACGCCCTTTTAATTTCGCTGGTTCCCTGGCTCAAAACCTTTTCTGCATCAATTAGGGGACTTCCTGGACCTGAGCCGATTTCTAGGGCTTTGAAGCCGTTTTCAGAGGCCCACTCCACCGTCTTTTCCAGATTGCCCAATTGCCCACCCACAAGAAAACCTATCCTCAACCGCCTTCACCCCAAATATGCAACCTAATACAACGGTTCCGTTTATATCCCTTTCACTGAGTTACACAGCGTTGCCCACTCCATGCCCTATCCAATTTTAATACTTAGAGTATTAGAGAAACGTTTTGTGCATAGGACTGGACATTTTATGAGAATGTTGATTAACAGCGTGGGCGTTGCACAAAGCGTTCACGCCAAGAAAAGCGTTCCGTTTGACACACAATTTTGTTCTATGTACACGATAGATTTAAGCTTAAATTATAATCCCAAACCCAAAATTAAATTTAAAAACTTAAATATGAATTATCTTGTGTCTGCGAAATGCTTACGGCCAACAACAGGACAATGGAAAGGAGGGGTTGCAAGGGGATAGGCTTAAATGTTGTATTTGGCTCTTTAGGTTTTTAGATGTGGGGTTATGGATGAGAAGGTGAAGGAGCACACTGATGTTGTTATGTTGAAAGATTTTGAAACGTATAGAATTAAAGAAACAAATTTAATTGGTCAGATAGGAGAGGTTATCGCAACCCAAATAAATTAATAACTCCGTTATACACAATGATAATTTCTCTAAGGAGATCCAAAAACAATGGAGAGAAAAAATGTCGTCAAGGCACTCAGATTTTGCATCATAGGTTTGGTGTTGCTCACTATAGTCCTTTTTACCGTAAGCTTATATACTCTCTTCACTGGGCTGCTCGGCGCAATCTCTACATTCGGCCCTCCCCAACTCAATAAAAATACACCTACAGGCGACTGGGAACTCACGTTCGAAGCAAATCCTCGAAACAACGGAGTTCTAGGCGTGAGATTATTCATTCACCTGGGAATTCGCAATTCAAGTGGAGAATACATTGCCGTGAACTCCACATCAGTATACATCGCGCCTGGAGGACAAAGCCCCTTCTCTCTAACTCTCACGATTCCATATGAAGTTGTCCAGAAATACAGCCTTGCCGGAGAACAAGGAGCCCGCGTGGTGTTTGAGATGATGTTCGGCATACGTACGCTGGGAGACCTCGTTGGATTCACACAGATTATGAGGATTGCAGGGGAAGTAAGATTATGAAAATAAATATAAAGTCCATAGCAAAAGCTGTCTTGATCCTGGTTTTCTTAACTGTTTTGCCAGTCATGGGTCGACAGATGATTCCCTCAGAGTTCTTCAGGGCCTTCTCTATGCAAGGCGGGTTTGACCTGATGGATCTTCTCAACAGAGTAGCTTTGATAGGGGTGACCATGTCTGTCTTGGTTGTGCTGAGGGGGCACGTGGAAAAGTCTTCCGCTGGGTATCTGGCGCTCTCTGCAGTCTGGAAGGTTTTCTGGCTCTTCATGGTCTTTTTCGCGTTGGGGCTTGGACACCCCGAAACTTTAGGTCTTGCCGCGTTGGGAGGAAAAACGGAGGCAGTTGAAAACTCTGTGATTTTTGATTTTAGGCTGTTCGCTGGTCTTGCAACCGCAATAGTTGTCTTAATGATCGTTCGTTCAGTCTTGCAATTTCAAGAGACTAACCCAACGGTTACAAGTCAAGAGTAAGGATTGATGGGCATGAAGCAGAAAATGGTGGAGGCTTTGATAAGCAATTTTGGTCAGAGGTATTCGGAGCTTTTGGGCATTGACCTCCAGGGCGCGGATAGGCAGGAGGTTTTTAAGTGGTTTCTGGCTTCGGTTCTTTTCGGTGCCCCCATATCTGAGGCTTCCGTGCTGAAGACCTACCGGTGTTTTGAAAAACGTGGAGTGGTGACTCCACGAAAAATTCTGGAAACGGGCTGGGACGGGCTGGTGGAAATCCTAGACGAGGGGTCCTACACGCGGTATGATTTCAAAACTGCCGACAAGCTCCTGGAAGTCATGGGCAACATCGTCGAAAAGTATGACGGGGACCTAAACCTTCTTCATGGACAGTCTCGTGATTCCTCGGATTTGGAGGCGCGCATAAAGGCCCTAGGAAAGGGTGTAGGCGACGTGACCGTGGGCATCTTCCTGCGAGAACTCAGGGACCTCTGGGAGAAAGCTGACCCTAAACCTACGCCCCTGGTGATTTTAGCGGCTAAAAACCTGGAAATAACGAAAAGTGAAGGGCCCGAAAGGGTTTTAGAAGACCTGAAAAACTTTTGGGAGGAAAATAAGGTGGCTGGAAAAACCTTTGGGCACTTTGAAACGGCCCTACTCCGATTAGGCAAGGACTTTTACAGAAGGAAGAAGCCCTTACCTTCATGGCTTAAAAACGATCCTCCTGCTGCGGCTTAGGCTCCAGTTGAATCACAACCTCCACGGGGCTATCCTTGGGCAGGTTTATGGCCCTCTTCCACTTGTTTCCAATGGCTATGAGGGAGTAAACACCAGAGACCTCCGCCTTAGCCTTTTCCACGAGGCTGATGAGGGCGGCTTGGGTTTCACCGCTCTCTATCGCGTCGTCCACTATGAGCACGCTGTCCCTTCGCCTAAGTGCTCCCCGTGGTATGTAGAGGGTCATGGTAACTCCGGAGCTCCCCAAAACGTAGGTTTCTTCAAAGAAGGCTGGAACCCCCACTTCCTTGCTGCTCTTGGCTATCACGAGGTTAATGCCCAGGGCGTTGGCCACCATGGTCGCCAAGGGTATGCCGTCCACGGCGGCGGTGAGGACTTTAGTAACCCGCTTTCCAGCAAACCTTGCCAAGGCGCGGTTGGATGCCTGTCTCAGAACGTTGAAGTCGCCGATGATCCAGGTGTTGTCAAAAAATCCCTTCTCGTTGAACTGGATCCTCCTGCGAAGCTCCTCGTCCAAGCCGACGAGCTTCCCGAGGATTTTCCAGATTTGCTGGGCCCTCTCCATGTTGGGTAGGACATGGCCCTTGGCGTACCTGCTCAGAACCGTCACGGGCAATCCGGTCTTCGTGGACAATTCCCGATAGGTGTACCTCTTCTTGGCGGTTCGAAGAAGCTCAATGGTCATTAACCTAAACTTTAAATCCTCAGCATGGGTGCTCATTTTGATTCCTTCACATACCTTTTAACTCTTAGACCATTTATAATTTATGCTTATCTGTAGAAGCTTTATAGGCTTATATTTCTTTAGCGCTGTAAAAAAGGTAAAGGATATATAGCCTTGTATGAATATCGATGCATGAAGTTTGAGGTACACGTAAATGGAGCATATCCTCAAATTCGGGGAGTTTTCCCTGTTTGACGGAACTAGAGAAAATTAAATATAAGCCCATACCCGTTAGAGAAGCCCTAACCAAAATGAAGGATTTATCAGAGTTAATGATCGACTTAGCTTATTCAGCGGCCCTCTTTAACAGCCACGAACTCGCCGATGAAGTTTTGGAGCTTGAGGAAGAAGTTGACACCCTCGCTTACCTCCTAGACATGAACGCCATGATCGCAGCCAGGGACGCCAGGGACGCCGAGGACCTTGTCGGCATATCCGTGGTGGCCGCCGCCACAAACAAGATTTCAGACGCCGCCGCCGACATAGCCATCCTTGTCCGCCGAGAAATTGGAATCCACCCCATCGTTCGGGAAGCCTTTAAGGAAATGGAGGAGCAGATAACCCGCGTAGAGGTTAAACCTACCTCCACCCTAGTGGATAAAAGTTTAGGAGAGTTAGAGCTGGCCGCAAGAATCGGGGTTGACATAATCGCCCTTCATCGGAAAAAAGAGTGGATCATCAACCCAAGCGAAGACCAGAAAATAGTTGAAGGCGACATTCTCATCGCTCGAGGAGCACCCTTAGGCATTGAAAAGCTGACTGGCTGTGCCAACGGAACCATTAAAGAGCTTGAAAAACTTGAGTGAGGAGGTTAAACCACGCCGCCAACCAAGGAACCATTTAAAAAAATTGTGCGCAAGCTGGTGTCTCTGAAGGACACCTCTGAGCTCATGATGGACCTCGCCTACTCCTCCCTTCTTCTCAATAGCCGAGAGTTGGCGAAGGAGGTGCAGATACTTGAGGAACGCATGGACAACCTCCACACCGAGTTTGAGTTCCTCGTCCTGTCCAGCGGTTTCACACCCGAAGAGTCCAAGGATTTCCTAGGACTGATTCGTTTGGGGGTTGTCACGGAAAAAATAGCGGACGCCGCAATGGAGATAGCCGATGTGGTGCTGAGGGGTCTAGAGCCCCATCCCGTTTTGAGGCTTGTAATTAAAGAGGCCGAGGAAACAGTAACTAGAGCGCGCATTTCAGACAAATCCCCCTTAGTGGGGAAAACGTTGAAGGATGCCCAAATTCCAGAGGAAACAGGCATGTGGGTGCTGGCCATAAGGAGGGGGAAAGAGTGCCTGCGGCCCAGACCCGAGACAGTTATTAGAGCAGGTGATGTCCTCATCGCCTCAGGCTACGCTGAAGGCGAAGAAGACCTGAAAAGATTAGCTTCCGGCATCCCTAAACAATCATAATCAGCGCTATGAGTAGTGAGATGGTCGTGATGCCATCCGCCAGGGAGCTTTCTATGGGGATCACAAAGTTGTCTGGGTCCCAACCCCTTCTGTAGGTAAATATGGCCACGGTAAATGAAATGATGACTATTAATGAAACAGCTAGAAGGTTTGTGACCAAAAGTTGCGCCATGAAGAGCATAAGATCGTCCAACGCGGTTATTTTATAGGTAAGAAATGATATGATGGAGTAAATGGTAAACATTACCAAGGAGGCCAGCCAGGCTCCACCTATCTCAATTAAGTGTTTTCTAATGGAGGAAAAAGACGAGCTAATTAGACCCAAAGCCAGCTTCGTGGTGGCGGTTGAGCCTACAATAGATCCCACACCTCCTAGGGTATCTATTAACGCGGGGTAAACGACATATACTTCCGGTTTGCCACCAACGACTTGTAAATATTCATGTATACGATTAAGGAATGAACCAGTTACATTGACTATAAAGGCCACTAGCAGGAGGGTGAGAAGGAACTCCTTAACCGTTTTCATAAATTCCCTCTCCCTATAATTTTTAATTGAAAAGTAAAACACGATGGAAAAGAAAATTAGGTCAAACGACACCATCAAATAGCGCCCTAGCTGGGTTAACCAAAAAAATATGTTAAGCACCAGAATGTAGCACACGGTTACAATGACATCGTCCGTTGTGGACGTTATTGGATATACCATCACATCGGGGTCTAAACCATGCTTAAAAGATAAGATTGAAACTCCTATAGTTATAGGGGGTATAAAGATGAGCGAAAGGCCCATGGTTGTAACCATCACCATTAACATGTCAACGGAATCCGTGATCGTGGCCTTCCAGAGGACCAAGCCGAACAGTGACGCGGCTAAACCCAATACGACGCTACTTACAAATGTCAACGTGATAACTGCGTGTAGGAGCAGGTAAAAACTCTTTGTGTTTTTGGTGTAGCTAGCCCTAATTGTTCCCACATGGAGAGCCGTGCTTAGGCGACCGCTGAAGAGTCCTCCTATGGCTCCCCTAATGCTTAGAACGCCGGGAAAGAGGGCGAGCGTCCACGGGGCAAGGGCGAACACGCCCAAGTATAAGGCGAGCAGTGTTCCGGCTAGCATCCCCGCCAAATCGAAAGACATCGAGAGCACCGATTGACCCAGGCTCGCCATTAGCCCGCTTATTATTGTCCGAACCGTCATCACAGCCACCTCCATCCACTTTATATCGTCTCCATCCTTCGGCATCCATGGGGAGTGTGTGAACCAGCACGCTGGTTCCTTGATCCAGGGTTGGACCAGTGAGTTCACCTGATGCCGATACGCCTCTTCCGTAACCCTGCGTTTCCCAGAAACATATGGAGTGCTTGAGCTTTCTTAAAGGCGTTTTGCTGTTGTCACATTCTGACAACCCATTGCATAATGATGCTACTAGAAGGAGTGAAGGGTCGAACAACATTCTTCTGTGAGTTTTCTAAAAGGCTGGCGTCTCACTGTATTTGACAACTTCTCCTGTCTTTGCATTTATTTGGAGTTTAAACCGCTTCCTATGGATGAAGAGAACGTCCGTTTTAACCGTCATGTTTCCTTCCACCGTCCAAACACCCTTCTCATGCCAAGCCCTACCAAATTCGACCAGTTCCACTTGCCTATGCCTACGGCTTAGAAAATTTCTTGTTATGGCCTCTGCGTCAAACCAGGTTGCAGAGTGCGTGTGCTCATGCTCAATGGCACCTGGAAGGATGTATAGGTAAATATCATCCCCCTTAAATCGCTCCTCCCTCTCTGATTTCCACCCTTCCATGTAAAAGTCGTGACTGACAACACGGGCTCCCGCCCTAGCCTCCTTTTCCAACTTGGGTCTCAGGCGTTGATTGGCTGATCCGTTCAGGTAAAGAGTTATTACCGTGGCTTCCGAAAGGTCAGCTTTGAACAGGTCTCCTTTAACTAGTGTTATCTTTTCGTTTAAATCTTGACGTTCGATCTCCTGAACGGCAGCTCCGTATATCCTTTCCATAATCTCATATCCCACAGCTTTTTTGGCCTTAAACTCCTTCACAGCCGTGATGAGTATCCGTCCGTCGCCACAACCCAGATCGTAAACCACATCTTCAGGTCCAACCCCAGCGATTTCAAGCATCCTCCTTGCAGTGTCCACTGATGTCGGAACAAACGGCACGTCAGGTATCATCCTAACTCAACCACCAACAATTCTTTCTCTTCTCTCAGCCCGCTCCACTTTTCATCTCACTTACAGTATTTACGTGTTTTGCATGACAGAGGACAAGATCACCCTTAGCAACGAAGTTAAAAGGTTTATACCAAACGCGGGACAATGCAGAGGCTACTTCCTAAACGTCAGAAGAAATTGCTGCCTCATGGATGGATGAAATTATGGAGAGCCCATAGGGGCACTGCTCCTCACATCGGCCACATCCATCACAGGTTTTTGCCTTCTTGGCTTGGGCCTTCCAGGATTCTTCAGCCTGGGGCAGAAGACTGTAACGGCTCCTGTACCGTATTAGTGTCATGATAAAGCTTACGGATATTCCCTTTGGACACGAGCAGTAGCCGCACAGCCTGCACCCTGTGTTCCCCAGAGATTCCACTTCTGCCGCCAGGGCGTTCCACTCTCCTTCCGTCGGGGCATCCTCAGCTATGGCCAGGTCCTTGTCCACCTCCTCAAAGGAGTACATGCCACAGAGAACCGTGTCAACCTGGGGGCAGGCCAGAGGGAACCTGAGGGCATTTTCGACGGGGGCTAAGGCTCCGTGGGCTATGGGTCTCATGACTAGGGTTCCAGCCTTGACCTTTACCGCCGTCGGAATCAGGTCCTGAAGGGCGTAGGGCTGAACCATGTTGAAGTGAAAGAGAACCGTATCGAAGTGGTTAGTTTCTAAAGCCTCAGCTAGGAGGTCTGGCCCGTGCCCTCCGATGCCTATGAAGCCTATCTTCCCCTCCTCCTTGGCTTGGATGAGGGCCTCCAAACCTCCACCTGGCCCCAGGAGCTTTTCAGCCTCCTCCTTTCTGTTTACTATGGCCTCGTATAGGTCAATGTAATCCGTTTTAAGGGCTTGGAGGCTCAAGTCCACTTCTTTCCTCACCTCCTCAAAGCTGAGGAGCACGGTCTTAGCCGCAACTGAAAACTCGTTCCGTCTGTGGGAGATGGCCTTCCCAATCATCTCCTCCGTGGGGCCATAGGGCCTCCCGGTCTCTATGAAGTTTACACCCTTATCTAAGGCATAATTTAGAACAAGGTTAGCCCTCTCCTGAGTCTGCATCCTAAGGACATTGGTGCCACAAGATATGGCTGAAACCCTGATCCCCGTCCTTCCTAAAACCCTATACCTCACAGACAATCCCTCAGCCCGGTTGGAGTAGGAACTAATTAAGCATTGTAACTTTGCCAGACGCTAACCCAAGTAGGGTTTGAGGTTGTTTGGTATGGGTCTCGCATCCAAATAAGCCATCTGCTCGAGCTTGGTTGCATTCACTCCGCAGACGGCCGGAGCGAGGCACTTCTCCTTTCCAAGTATGGCTCTAACAAAGTTCACGTCTAGGTTTATGCTGGGCCTCGGCAAGTTTTCTGGAAGTACCTCAACCAAATCTCCTCCTTTTTCTTGGACATATACCCTCGCTCCAATCACAAAGACCGCCCCACGACTACACCAAATTCTCAACTCATCCTTAACCGCCTTCTCGGGGGCATCGCCGAGGATTGAGATGCTAGCCAAAGCCCCATTGGACAGCTCAACCGAGATGCTTGCATAAATCTCCACATCGGATCCCTCCACATCCATGAGCGCCTTCACCCGTTTAGGTTCGCTTCCCACAACCCACAAGACGATATCGTTAAGGTGAGTCCCGGAGCATACGACCTGTCCGCCCCCTGAAAACGCAGGGTTCATGTACCACCCCCTAGGGCCTATAGCGCGCCTCAAGTCCTGGGTAAGCCAAGCCACGATGAAGTGAGGCTCCCCCAGCCTCCCGCTTCTGATGACCTCTCTCGCGTAAAAGTACTCGGGTTGAAGGTGTCTCTGGTATCCCACAGCCAATATGAGCCTCTTTTCTTCAGCTTTGTTCTTCATCTCCTCGGCTTGGCTTATATCTAAGGCCATCGGCTTCTCCACGAGCACGTGTATGCCTCTGTCCAACGCCGCCATGACGTGTTCGTAATGGAGGATATGAGGGGTGCAGATGATTACGGCCTCCAAGTCGAGTTCGTCAAACATCCTATGGTAGTCCGTGTAAAGCGACCGCTCTGTTAGGGGTTTAGGGGATATATTTCGAAACTTATTGGCTGTCTCCATGAGCTTTTTCGCGTTTTCAAGGCTCACATCGCATAGGCCTATTATCTCAGTCTCACCCGCGTTTAGGGATGAGAGCCTCGTCACGTGGGAGTGACTAATGCCTCCGCATCCGAGGAAACCTAACCGAACCATAAGATCCCTCAAACCATCTAATCCACAACGTATCCGTTTAAAAATCTATTCACCGCTCATACAGAACCATTTAACTCTTTTCATGGTCTGGGGTGAGGTTTACAATTTTGCGCTCAATTTAATTGGAAAATGTAAAAAATTTAAATATTTCGAAGATTTTGTAAAATGAGGTTTTTACGAATGCCTGGTAGGAAACAACTAAAGTTTCGACATTTGGTCATTGACGACCATCCAATAGGAACTCGGAACTCCATCTGTTTAGTCGCTGACATTAACGGGGATGGCTTCAAAGACGTAATAATCGGAGGGTTCCACGGGGAAGGCAACCTGGTTTGGTACGAGTATCCCCACTGGAGGAGGCACGTAATTGCCACGGCATGTCTGGAAGCGGGGGGTGTTGTGGTCGATTTAAATGGTGACGGACGCTTGGATATTATAGCAGGTCAACCTAAAGGTGGCCATGAGCTTTACTGGTTTGAAAATCCTCCCGACCCTACTCAGCCGTGGACCAGGCATGTCATAGAAAATAGCTTCGAAAAATATCATGACCAAGCAGTAGGAGACGTAGATGGCGACGGCGAGGATGAGTTATTGATTTCCTCCCAGCTGGGACGAGTTTTAGTCTACTATAATATTCCCCCTGATCCGACGGTCTCTCCGTGGCCAAAGAAATATCGACATCTCATCTGGGATGATATTTGCGTGGAAGGTCTTGCTGTGGCTGACCTCAATGGCGACGGAGTGAATGAAGTTTTGGCAGGCCCAAACCTCTTCAAACCCCCCTCAAGTCCCCGCGGGGAATGGTCTCGAAAAACCATCGCAGATTTCATCGACACTCGGGTAGCGGTGGCAGACCTGAACGGCGACGGGATTCTTGACCTAGTGATGAGCGAAGGGGAGAGTGACAGCGGCAGGTTGGCGTGGTTTGAAGGCCAAGATTGGACTATGCATGTCATCGACAATGACCTTTTCCATCCCCATAGCCTGGGCGTGGCCGACTTCAATAAGGATGGACACATGGACATATTCGTGGGGGAGATGGGCCTAGGAAGAAATCTGCATCCTAGGCTACTGATCTACCTCAACGAGGGGAACGGCTCCTTTACTGAGTTCCTTATAGACTCGGAGCATCCCACCCATGAGGCCAAGGTGGCAGACATCGGAAACACGGGGGCAATGGATATTGTGGGCAAGCCCTTCTATCCTAAAAATCAAGTGGACCTCTGGGAGAACATGACACCTTAAATGAGTTCGTCAAGTTTCACTTTAGTCGCTTTCATAGGAGTTGATTTCAGGGTTAGGTTTTGGGGGCCTAAAGGAAAAATCATTGGGTACCCAAAAGCGCTTGATCTTTTGACCAATCAAGAAATTTTCCTTTCATTAGTCAAATCAGAGGGGGAGGGGGGTATATAAAAATTATTTGCCCTTTCTCAGCCATTTGACCAGGTAGTCGCTGTGGGTTTTGGCATCTGAGGGCTTTATCATTTTCTTCACCCTCTCGAAGTCGTCGTCTTTCAGCATTAAGGAAACCTCATCGAACCCCATCTTATACCCCTTGGATAGGATGATCTCCAGAAGCTCCTCCAACTCCATGGAATCTGTCCAGGCCCTTGCTCCAAGACCTTTGTCAAAGGGCGTGGACTGATTCAAAATCATGTAGGCTTCTCCAGAAGCGGAGGTAACTTTAATCCTTTTGAATGGAAGGTTCATGAGTTCGGGAAGCTGGAGTTTTCCTATCTCATCCCTTTCCCATTCTAAGCGTGAGCAGGTGTATCTCCCAACGGGCATGGGCATCCCCCTAACCAAATCATAATTAGGAGTAGAAACTGCCTCAACCCTGTAAT
>Ga0315306_10001024_pt1 | contig 13412 bp, 16 predicted proteins | sample TDP1_MG_FD_203803 | JGI IMG/M metagenome (GOLD analysis project Ga0315306, IMG submission 203803) | Freshwater sediment microbial communities from Lake Towuti, South Sulawesi, Indonesia - TDP1 | ecosystem: Environmental > Aquatic > Freshwater > Lake > Sediment | place: Indonesia: South Sulawesi... | reverse complement strand
CTGCGTTGACCGCATCTGAAGAATTCACATGAGGGAGTACAGAGTCTAGGCTTCTCAGACATTACGAACACCTTAGCTTCTAGAACTAGTTCTTCATGGTCCAAGCCACAAGCATTTCTTCGTTCATCGTTTCTTTCGTTCTCTGCGTTGACAGGTAGACTTGGTAGAAAATACTGGGAACAAGGAGGCTTTAAAGTCTTTCGTCGAGTAGCTCTGTAAAGTCTGCGGTTGATCGCAAGGGAATCTTCTTCTGTAAAAAGTCGGTTGATGCGGGGTTTTGGTGCGGCATGGATTCTAATTGCCCATTGTGCGTATCAAGCGCAATACCCCTCTTCTAGCTATCTCTGTCACATCTAATCCTCGCCGTTGTGCGACACGCCGTAGTGCCTCATATTCTTCTCTATCAAGAGGGATTACCAGAGCGTTGACTTCGAGTTTCTCTGGCCTTTGAGCCAATATCTTTTGTTTGCATTCCTCGACGGAGAGCTTAGGACTCTTACGAGCATATTCTATGATGTATCTAGCGGTGAATGCGTCTAGGCCTGAAACCGCTTGGAGAGTCGCATGTCTTCTGCGAAGATCGCGTATTGCGTATAGTCGCCTTGCTACATCTATCCCTGTTCCGTCCCTATCTATTCTTTTTCTAGTCGCCTCATCCAAATGGGCAATGTCACAGAAGTTCCGCACCATCTCCCGTGACAATCGGAGATTCCGTTTTGACGCCTCTCTTGATACGCCAGCGTATGAACCATATTTCTCAACGAGAAACTTGACAGCATCCGCCATCACGGTTATGGGAACATCCTTTTTCTTACGTCTCCCCACATTCGTTATGAGAACTGCCCATGCGGCATTCTCATTCCAACGTGTTTTACTTCCTATCATAGCGCTTATCGATCCATTCTTGAACCACTGACTGTGCCACTTCATTGATTGCCTGTTTGGTTGACTGGCCTAACTTCTCTTCGGAAGCTTTCTTGATGTCGCTGGCGTAGTAGCCAGATAGAATGAATCTAATTGTTACTTCACGCGCTTTCTTCGCGGCCTGTATGACAGCTTTTGTCGGGGATAGCTTCTGCTCCTTTCTAGCTATCATTAGTAGTTTCTGTCTAATGAGAGCGTTCTTTGCATATCCGCGACGGATTAGCTCCTTGATCATGGCTTCTGCCCTTTGAACATCAGGATACGTAGATGCAACGATTAGCTTCAGATATTCACGCGATATGTGCACATCAGCATATTTCCTCATGGATCTCGGTACAATCGTTTCATAGTCCAGCCAAGCACTTACTGTCTGGACATTGTAACCAAGTCTTCGAGCCACCTCACTTGTCTTGCCTAGTTGCTTCAATAGAAATGTCGTTGCTCTTTCCCTGTCTTCTTCCGCAAGTGGCCTTTGCTGAAGGTTTTCTGTGATGGACGCAATTCTTGCATCGGTTATATCTGTTCCTTTCGGAAACACCTTCGCATCAATGCTATCGAACCCTGTCACTTTCTCTGCGTTCAATTCGGATACAGCTAGAAACCTTCTTTGGCCGATAATCAACTCGTATGAATTCTCTCCAATTTGCATGACAACAATTGGTTGCAAAAGGCCTATCTCTTTGATACTAGCCTTCAGCTCACTCAGACCGATTCTAGCATCCGCTTCGCTTCTGGCATTTGCGTCGCTGATTGTGATCTGACTGAGTGGAATCTTCTTGAAGCTGTAGTCAGTGGCGAGGCTCATATCCTATTTCTCCTCTCAAATCTCTCACTCTAGTAAGATGGCGGATGATTCCATTTATCGTCGCCGCATCGATTACCTTGCAAGCCTTCCAGTCGTGTGTACCAAGGGTCTTTTGTGTGAGTGCCATCAGTTCTGATACCTGATTCTTTGGTGCGACAAGTCTAATCTCACAGTTGGCCCATCTCTTCCGCGCACGCATCAACTTGCCTATGGCCTTGTCCTTGCTGCCCTCCACCTGAACTTCAAAGACGTGCGTAGGAGTCTCACTTCCAGCGGGTATCCAGGCCCCATCAAATGCTTCTTTCTCATCAGGGGACCATTCGGTCTTGGCGTCATAACCCTCTAGTTTTCCGATTTTGACAATGTTATGCCTAGTCTTCTTGTGTAACTTACCTTCTGCCAAACCCCCCACTCGCAGACTATGTGCTTGGAAAGAGCATTTAACAATTTCCGGCATAGTATGGCTGGGATTGCCCCAGTTCATCGTGAAATCGAATTGACGGGAAAGGGGCTATACGAGGCACTCGCTTCCGCACGGTCGTCTGACATGGATCTGTGGAATGGGTTCATGATTTTCTAGCTTCTGTTTCAGCATTCTAAGAGACAATCTAACCAATTTCTGCCTAGGAAAATGCTTAGAGTTTTCTTCAAGTAGCATAGCTCTTGAGTAGAGTTCGCTATGATTCCTGTGAATTTCAACCCATCTTGAAAGAGAATTGAAAGGACAAAAGAAGCATCCACTCCTAACAGGAAGCTTTAGTCCTGCGCCTATAATGATATCGACGCAACGATCCCTGTTTATCCTTTTCGATATCAAGGGATACTTGTTTGTTACATATGGAACCCCACTTTCTCTCATTCTGTCACGTTCTTCGTAGGAAATTCCAAGATATTGGCAAACATGGGTTCCGAATGAGCGATAATAAGCGTAAATCGGTCGTATCTTGAAACCTCGTGTACACCAACGCCAGATTTCCGACGGTATTACTCTTCTGCGTTCACAGCAATCATACAGAAACCCAAATCTGGATGCCACTCTTCTGAAAGAAACGCCATGCTCCTTCAGATAAGACGACACGTCCTTTAAGTAATCGTATGTCTCTGGGACCTCACCACCTGTATCGGCAAAAACGACTTCGTCTAATCGTCGTCCATGTTCGATCATGGAAACCATAAGCGCGGTGGAATTAACGCCGCCCCCAAAACTCAATACGTGCTTGCTTGTAGGCCTTCCCAATCTCTTGAACCCGTACACTATGTGGCAGGTCAGGAGATAAATATTTCTCCTGCCTCTCCTGCCACGCTAGCCTCGGCTTGCGTTCTGTATCAGCGTTATCCACTTGTTCTTTCCTTTGACCTGTATTCCGCATAGTTCGGCTGGCGTTCTTCCGTCTAGGGCTTCGTGTGGGCGCAGATAGTTGTGAAAGATTTGGTAGCCTGTCAAAATAGGCGTGTCCTCACGCTTCAATGAGCGCATGACTTTCTCTCTGTCCCGTATCTCGCCGTTAAGGCGCTCCATTTTCCTGTTGTCGTTCGCCTGTCCTCTCCATGTTGCGTGTTCAATGTGTTTTGCTTGCGGAATTCGGTATGTGTGAAGTTCTCGTTTCCAGGCTCGATGGTAGGCGTGCAGTCCATCCGTTATCAGAGTTAGAGGGATCTTCCCTGCTATGTGTTTGCCTTCCGAGAATAAGTTGCTGGCGTAGTCCGTGGCTTCCTTGCTGAACTTATCTCCTGCAACCTCTTTCGCTATCCAGAACCTTGTCTCGTCATCCATGAGGGCGTAGAGATACTTTGGGTTGCCTTTGATCTTCAGCCACATCTCATCCGCCCGCCAAGTATCGGAGACTTGCGGCGTGATCTTCTCCAAGTATTTCTGCATAAGCCCGACGTACTTCTCTATCCAGTTGTAGATCGTTTGATGGCTCACTTCTACACCAATCAGTTTCAATGACTTGGCTACGTTTCTAAGGGATTCACCGCTAAAGTACAGCTGCATGGCGGTTGTGATGCCTTGCGGGTTATGCTTCATCTTCTCAAAGCCTATGTTGACGCTGAATGTCTTGTGGCAGTCGGCGCATAGGAACCGTTGAATGTCACCGTGCTTGTTGTGTCGGACTCCGAACCTTTTGATAGTGGGTGACTGGCAAAATGGGCAGTTCGAGATGTTGACGGGTTCAATGACTCTTGCTAGAACGTGCTTTCTAAGGTTGAAACTGATTTCACAGGCCCAGATATGCTTGCACTTCACACCGCGATACTGGTGGTCTGGGCAATTGCACGACCAGCTCTCTGAGGTTCGCTCTACTGTGTATTCTCCGTTGCCGGACTGAGACTTCACCCTGTAGAGATCGTTGTGTATTCTTGTGATTTGGTTCGGGACTTCTGCGATTGCTTGTCCTTTTTCTTCTCTGGAGAGGGCCACGGTCGTCATATTCCAATCGCTACCAATAGGTATATGGCACAGAAAGATATAAAGGTAACTATTGGTATCTATTGGTAGTGTGCCAAAGATGGCAATGCAGAAAGTAATGGTATCCATGTCCGCCGAAATGGTGAAAGCACTAGAAGTGGAGCGAAAGGCCCGCAAACTCGAAACAATCCCCGAAGCAGTAAGAGCCGTACTAGGCGAATACTTCAAAATGCGATCCACAAGCGATTAGAGTACTCCGAACATGGTCAATGCCAGCGCAATCATAACAGGAGCAACCAACAGGAGTCCCACTAACCATCTTCCACTACGCCTCTCACTAATCGTGGCAAGAAATGATCCGACATATGACAGAAAGAGCAACAGATACAAAATGCGCTGGCTGACGAACTCACTCGGATTGCTTATTGGGCGAGCTAAGACAAAGAAAGTACTGAAAGAAACTACGAAAGCATACCAGAACGTGGTCTGGTAAGTATTCAATTCAAGATGCCTCGCTCCTTTTCTTCCGGTTTGACGAAGCCCGAAAACTCCAGTACATAGAAGAAGTAGCCCGAAAATGAAACAAAATCCCTCAGCCCTCACTAACCAAGCATTTCCATACAGACTTGCCAAAGGATTAGTCATGGCAAAGTCGATAAGGGCAGCAACAGCAAACGGCCGAATGAAATCAGAAAGTAATCAGAAACGATTTCCAAATTCTTCCGTGGTTCAGCTCGTTCTGCTGAAAGGCCATGCACCCAAAGTTCCAACCAACCAAATAAACTGAAGGCGGCGAAGAATCCTATGAGTTCAAAATTCTGAACCAAAGCCCAAAACCACCTAATTATGTAATCCACTACGCAGCCAATATGACCTTGTGAAGAAGAAAAAGAGTTTGTGCCAGCGATTACTGACAGAACCCTTATTGGTCTATCAACCGATCTTTTACAGACCGATTGCCCTGTCCGATCAACCGCAGACTTGACAGAACTCGTCGAGTAGTTCTGTGTAGTCTCCGTCGGATCGTCGTCGTGGAAAAAGTCGTCGGATGATTGGCAACATGGCTTACTTGTATGCGGCGGATTGTGTTTGCAGGTGATGAGACTGTAAAAAGTACCATCAAGACTCACTGCTGACCTGACATAATCTCCATTCTCGTCCATGAAACCGTCTGAGATGTAATCAAAGAAGATCTCACCAGCACGCTTGATTCGTATGTGACAACGATGCGTCTTCTCCTGTTCTGCTACGAGAAACTTCCCGCATCTCGGGCATCTTCCGACATTCATCATTTCATTATTCGCCTCCCTTTACTTCGCTCGTGAAGGATGGCCCTCCTTTTCCTTGGCGTTTCAGCAGTTTGTCAAGTCCGTCGTAATTGCGCTGCAACTCCTGTAAGCTTTGATGCGCTTTATGCAACTGTCGCTCAAGCTCTGTCCTTTTTTCTATGCATTCACGCAGTTTACGTGCTAGACTCTCGCTTTCTTTGATGAAACCTGACGTAAATGCTCTGTCAATCCATATGAGACATGTTTCAGCAGCGAGTACTTTGATTTGGAATTTCTGGGCTAGGGCTTCTGCTTTCTTTTTTTCGATTGTTCTCATCAGAGTGATTTCAAGGGGAGATGCTTCTTTGCGTGGGACTTCGGCATGTTCGTATTCCCTTTTTTGGAGTTCGTATTCAGCCGCTCTTTGCTCATACTCCGCCATGCTGACGGCCAACATGCCCGCCAAAGATGCTTTTTTTGGCGGACTCAGCCATGCCAATACTCGCCCAAGATGCCCGGACTCTGTCTTCCGATATGAGATGATGAATCGTTCCGCTTTCGGATCTATCGAATAGTCCATCTCGCGGATTTTTCTGCTGAAATCCTCAACCTGCTGGAATATCTTCGCAGCTTCGATATCGGTTTTGCTCGGCAACTTTTCTGTCACTTGCGTCTCTTTGAATGCTTTGGTAAGGGTTTGACAACATCACTGGATAGTGGCCTTGCCTTTCGCACAATGACTACTCGCTCGCCGTTCTGAAAGTCCATCTGCCAATCTAACTTGTCGCCCACTTGTATTCCAAGAAACGCGACGATACCTTCGGGCACGGTGGCTCTGAGGGATCTAGTTCCGATCTTGGCTACTCCTACTGTGCTATCCAAGCTCATGAGTAGTCCTTCGTTCTATCCATATATAAGTCTATCTTCATAGTGGCATAGGGACGGTATTGGAACGGTAGATTTATAGGCGACTTCAGAGTAGTATGACGGTAGATGGAACGGTAGATCAACCATGACCGAAGACCTCAGAGAAACGAAAGGCTTGGCGATAGCGGAACAGCCTAACCAAGTCAAGAGGCTATCTGGCAACCTTTACAGGGTGAACTCTCAATCTGGCAACGGAGAATATGCCGTCAAGCAGAGTTCAGCCGGTTGGTCGTGCGACTGCCCCGACCACACCTATCGGGGCGTGAAGTGCAAGCATATCTGGGCCGTGGAGATCAGCTTCGCCTTAAGGAGACAGGTTAAGGCAACAATCATTGAACCGATAACTGACATCAACGCTTGCATCTTCTGTGAGTCTACCGAGATCGTTAGGGATGGTTTGAGGCATAACAAGTATGGCGACATTCAGAAGTTCCACTGCAAAGACTGCGGTCGCTACTTCACGGTCAACATAGGCTTCGAGAAGATGAAGCACAACCCGCAGGGCATCACGACAGCCATGCAACTGTACTTCAGCGGAGAATCCCTGAGAAGCACAGCGGGATCGCTGAGGCTGATTGGCGTTCAAGTCAGCCACAAAACGATTTACAATTGGATTCGGAAGTATGTGAGCTTAATGGAGAAATACCTAGAGAAGATCACGCCGCAAGTCTCCGACACTTGGCGAGCCGATGAGATGTGGCTGAAGATCAAGGGCAACCCAAAGTATCTCTACGCCTTGATGGACGATGAGACAAGGTATTGGATAGCGAAAGAAGTCGCGGGAGACAAGTTCAGCAAAGAAGCAACTGACTACGCGAGCAACTTGTTTGCACAAGGCAAACAGATAGCAGGAAGGCTCCCTCTCACGCTCATAACGGACGGACTACACGCCTACCATCTGGCTTGGAAACGAGAACTCCACACATGGCGAATGCCACAAGCGAAGCACATTGAACACGCCACATGGAGGGGGCAGACAAATGACAATCGGAAAATGGAACGGCTCAACGGCGAGGTACGCGACCGAGAGAAGGTCATGCGCTCGCTCAAACGAGAAGACACACCGGTCCTTACGGGCTACCAAATCTTCCACAACCACATACGGCCACACCAAGCCTTGAACGGCAAGACACCTGCCGAGCTATGCGGCATAGAGGTCAAAGGAAAAGACAAGTGGATGACGCTCATACAAAGAGCAGCTAGACACTACAAGTAGGTCATTTTTCATTTGCAGGAATGTATGAGAGATTTGCAGAAGTACGTCAATGGTTCATTGTTGCTACATTGTCTGTCACATGTGTGACAGACCGAAAGGCTAATCCTCCTTTCGGAATTACCTGTGCTTGGATGCCTTTGTTCCTCAAAGCTACGTTTATCCTCATGGGCATCGCCATCCTCACGTTTGGGCTTCTCAAGCCCAAGAAGGAGAAATTCATACTCGCAAGCATAGCGCTAGGTATTGCTTACGTGTTCATAGGCGCAATGATAGACGATCCAAACAACCAAGTGACTTTCACGCCTACATTCTCTTGGATAGCGTTTGGAATGAGTACGATCACATTCTCTGTGCTCATGGCAAAGCTGGTCACTTGGGTGATCACTAAGACAGACGTATATCAGAAGACCGTTAAGGCGTTGGATTCAATCACGAAGCTTGACTCAATATGTACTGATGTGGCGGACATGAAGAAAACATATCAACAACGGGTCGCTGCTCAACAAAGGGCTACCCAGCAGACTACACAACGAAAGAGAACACCCTGACGGCCATAAATAGCTCGTCGCTCGGTTGTCAAAAGCATTATAATTGTTGGTTGCACTATCGCACATGGTCGAAGAGCATGCCAATCTTCAAGGACGAGCACGAGTTGGCAAGGTCTCTAGAGAAAATGTTGAAACCGAAATTCAAGGAGATCTATGCTAACGTGAACCTCGCAAGTCACAATTTCTATGACAACTGGAAGAAGTGGTGGGGTGAAAGTGCCCCAGTCGCCCAGCCCCAAATAGACCTCCTTTTTGTCTCTTCAAACCTTGAATTGCTCGCTGTCGAGCTGAAATACTATCGCCCTGCAAGAAACTCACGCATTCGCTGGTCCTACTACTCTGGAATAGAGGAAACGCTAGCTCTCCTGAAGTTCGGTTTCACCTGCGTGTCACTGTGGCACTTCTTTGACTACGAAGTTCCCGACGAGACCATGAAAAACTACTTCAGAGACTGTTGGGAGTTGATAGCCGTACTTGGACTACGAATCAACTACAAGGCATTCAAAATCCATGGACGCCAAGAAGCCGAGTTCAAGGAAATAGCACGAATGTCGCGTTCCGAGGTATCTCCTGACTTTTCTCCGTACGGCACGAGCAATCCTCTCTCTGCCAACTCGTACGCAAAGAAGACTCAAGACTTCATACGTAATGCCCTCCGAATACCAAGAGAACGATAGCCTATCCGACGATAAGTAACAGTTCTGAAATCCGACGAAGAGGTAACAGAACTCGTCGAGTGGTTCTGTCAAGTTGACGATTGATCGAGCCGCAGAGTTGGGTTGTAAAAAGTCGGTTGATGTCTAGGCTTCGCTAGAAAACATAGACGTAGGTGGGGTGTTCGCCGCCGCCGATGTCGTTCTTCATGCCTTTGTCTAGGAAGTGCTTCTCGATTTTTCTTGCTATGGTTTCGGTGTCGGCTTTCCAATGTTCCCACTGCGCGATGCTCTTGCCTTCGCTCTTGTGCTTGGATTTCCGGCATTCTGGATTATCGGTTGTGCCAATCGTCAATTTGTCGTAGCTAGTGGAATCGACCTTGCTTTCGATTGCGTCTATTATCTCCTGTTCCCGCCTAGAACTTCGGCGCGCGCGCCAGCACCATGCAGAAAAGACAACTGACACGATGGCTGAAACGACCGGCGGTATGGCACATAGTACGTATGCCGTTTGCCACGCCCAATACATCATCACAATACACAATGCGAGAGTTAATGCTATCAACACATAGAAAGGCCATGAAAGTGATGCAAGACCACGATAAGTCGGATCAAGTATCGCCTTTCCCCACATCTCGCTATGCATCCACTGCTGAAAGCATTTGTCTCTTCTGTCAGATTTCCATCTCTCTAGCGTGAAATGTTTTATTTCGGGAAATTTGTCCGAGAACTCTAGGTTGCCAATGAGCCAGTTAGTCTCCATGAGTCGCCTAGTTTCTCTTCGAAGATTGATCAACCCCAGCCATGAAATGAGATACGCAGCCGACGAGAAAAAAGAGAGCGACAGCCTGAGTAGATATCTGCCGTTCAACAACCCCTCCACTATCCCAAGTTGGCAATAGAACTGGTAATAGGCGACCATCCCCGCGATGGTGACAGAGATCAGTGCGGAAATCAATGTCGTGAAATACTTCACGGTCTCCCATTGTTTGCCTGAAAAATCCAGCTTCCTTTGCTCAAGATGATCGTAGTAATGGATAAGTGCGGTGCAATTGGAGTGTTCTGGCAACTGAGTATCATCACGCATGCGTGACCCCCATACAAGATTGCTCTGAGATAGTAGATAAGAGATGCTATCTAGTCACTCAACTTCTACTTGCGTTCTGTATCAGCGTCATCCACTTATCCTTCCCTTTGACTTCTATTCCGCACAGTTCGGCAGGAGTCTTGCCGTCCAACGCCTGATGAGGACGAATATGGTTGTGAAAGATCTGATAGCCCGTCAAGATGGGCGTGTCCTCTCGTTTGAGTGAACGCATGACCTTCTCCCGATCTCGAATCTCCCCGTTGAGACGCTCCATCTTCCGATTATCATTCGTCTTGCCTCTCCATGTTGCGTGTTCAATGTGCTCGGCCTGCGGCCTTCGGAATGTGTGTAGCTCGCGCTTCCATGCCAAGTGATAGGCGTGTAGGCCGTCTGTTATGAGGGTTAGAGGGGTCTTTCCTGCTATGCGTTTGCCTTGCGAGAATAGGTTACTAGCGTAGTCAGTAGCCTCTTTGCTGAATTTGTCTCCTGCAACCTCTTTCGCAATCCAGAACCTTGTCTCATCGTCCATGAGGGCGTAGAGATACTTCGGGTTGCCCCTGATCTTGAGGAACATTTCGTCAGCTCGCCAAGTGTCCGAGACTTGAGGCGTGATCTTCTCTAGGTACTTCTCCATCAGGCTGATGTACTTCCGAATCCAGTTGTAGATCGTTTTGTGGCTGACCTCTACGCCTATGAGCCTTAGCGATCTGGCTGTGCTTCTAAGTGATTCTCCGCCAAAGTATAGTTGCATGGCTGTGGTGATGCCTCGGGGGTTGTGCTTCATACGCTCAAAGCCTATGTTGATCGTGAAGTATCTTCCACAGTGCTTGCAGTGGGACTTCTGAATGTCGCCATGCTTGTTGTGCCTCGCACCATCCTTGACGAGCTTGAGGGACTTGCAGAAGATACAAGCGCTGATGTCAGCTATCGGTTCAATGATTCTTGCCTCGACCTGTCTCCTCAGGGCGTAACCAATCTCAACGGCCCAGATGTGCTTGCACTTGACGCCTCAATAGATGTGGTCTGGGCATGAACAAGGCCATCCGAGCGGACCGCGTATAGCACTGCATTTCCTGTTGCCGGATTAAGAGTTCATCTTGTTGTAGGCATACTTTTTTATCGTCATTGGGCGCTTCCCTTAACGGGGGACCTTGTCCAAACCTGGGGAATCCTTTGAGAGAGCGGTAGCGTATCTTCTGACCTTTGGGGGCTTCGTTGTGAAGGAGCAACCGCATCCGGTTCGGATGGGAGGACAGACAGTAGGGGATCTTGATGTCTTGGCCGTTGATCCGAAGTCGGGCGGGACTCTGATAGCAGTCACCTGTAAGGAGTGGCGTGATGCCGAACCGCACGCCAAGGATTTTAATCATTTCCTTAGTTTGATGGAGATCGAAGGCATTAAGCATGGAATAGTCGCTTGGACAAGCATTCCCAGTTCTGTCTATCCTTTAGCTCAGAATGCAGAGAACCGAGGATACCGCGTCCTTCTGCTTAGTCGGGAAGGTTACGATGAACTGCACAATTATATGCTTGGTGGGCAAGGGGAGAGAATAGGGGAGCGCATCAGACAAGGACTTAGGCTTGTGGCTTCATCCACCCTGACCTTGGGCGAGGAGATTGCGCTCAGGAGAACTCCGATTCAACGAAGAAGCTTGAAGTTGTCCAACGTCCTTCCTCGCAGTTGTGGGCCTGATCCGCCCAACTATATCAGAAACGCCTACTTTCAGCCTGAAAGTGCTCAGCTTGTGTTGCGACCGTATTTGCTGGGGATCTTTCATGTCCATAAGGAGATAAGAGTTCCGAGAACTCACGAATTGCTGGATGAGATAGACACTGATATCGATTTTGTTTACGATGCTGTGACTGGCAAGAGTGTGTCTCCTGAAGATCATGCTTTTGAGGTTGTGAGGAACTACTACGGCGACGCTTTGAAGCAAGATGTCATCGAAGAAGAGGGATTCACTATTCAGAGTCATGACCCCAAGATCAATCGTCAAGCAATGCTTTACAAGATGCGGATAGATGGAGCGCGGTCCTTCGGAACCCAAACACGCACATACACTGTAGATACAGAAGAGGGAACGGAAGAACGTGAAGTCCCGGTTACAGTCACATCAAACGATCTTAGGGAAGTGATGAACGATATGATCGTAGTCCCAATGTGGCATGTCGAATACAAGGTGAAAGACCGCACATATCTCAGAGAGTTCTTTGCCACAGACGGGTTCGCTATGCGTGATGACATGGCACTATGCATTGTCTGCGGCGATAAGACAATTGCGGTGTGCACAAGATGTGGCTCAACTATCTGCTCTTCTCATACTGTCGGATGCAGGACTTGCGGCGATCTCTTCTGCAATTCCGACTCGGTTCGATGTGTGAAGTGTGAATCATCATACTGCAGGACTCACGCAGTTGGATCACAATGCGTGACATGCGGCAGCTTCATGGATTCCCCGTGCGTCTTACACTGCGTCACTTGCAATGCCGCCGTCTGTCCCGATCATGCCGTCACATGCGCCAGGTGCGGGAAGGTTGTTTGTCCATCCCATATGGTTAAGGCCAGATACATGTTGGTCAAGAAGCAGTTCTGCGGAGACTCCTGTCATGAGGCCTACGACACTGAGTACCGGCAGAAAGGAGTGCTCGGGAAAATCGGGCGGGCCATCAAGAAGTAGCCGTTATTTGGAGAGGGGCTTTGACTCCTCTGGTCTTCTCCACACGGCCTCTGAAACGAACTCGCTTCCGCTTCGGTGGCCATATTTCTGCTCTTCGATGAGCTGATCCATCTTGTCACCTATTTCTTTTGAAGGGTTCATATAGGTCTGCTGTTCTCTTTTCCGCGCTGTCCGTGGGATATGGTACCCTTGCCAACTGTTTACTAGTTCTGTGTAGTCTCGGTGGGATCGTTGGCCTCAATCATTTGCCTTTTATATTGATTCGGCCTACAGGTCGTTGTGAAAACCTAATGTCGAAGTTCATGAAGGAAGCCCAGCCCAGGGTCGTCAAGCATCGCCACTGCGTCGTATGTCACACCCCAGTCCTTGAGATGGACAAGGATTACTGCAGTCAAAAGTGCCAAGATCAATTCAAGAAGGCGGAGAGAAGTCGAAAATACACTACACTCATCATGGTTCTTGTCTTTCCCACTATACTGCTCATAATGCTGCTGCTGACACCACGCTAGGTTCGGGAAGGCTACGACGAAGGCCTCGGCCCGGCAACCGCGAATTCTTGCAGACACGTGATTCTTTGATCAGGCTATTCGCCAAGGGAGATTTCGATTCTTTCCTTTCCCTTGCCCGGTTTCTTTCCCCTCTCCACTGTTATCTTTCCGATTTCCCGTGAGTTTCTCACATGGGTCCCTCCACACGCCATATTTGGAAAAGGGTCCATCTTCCAGAATCGACTATCACCGTCTTGGTCTGTCCAAGTGTTGATCGTTCTTCCTTCACCTATGATTCTGTTTGCCTCCTCCTCAACTTGCTTCAGTTTTTCCTTGTCAAGTTTTTCTGTGAATAGGTAGTCCGCTCTTTCTTTCTGGTCGTCGAGCAGTCCTGAGGATGCAGGCTTG
>Ga0315306_10001022_pt1 | contig 13413 bp, 26 predicted proteins | sample TDP1_MG_FD_203803 | JGI IMG/M metagenome (GOLD analysis project Ga0315306, IMG submission 203803) | Freshwater sediment microbial communities from Lake Towuti, South Sulawesi, Indonesia - TDP1 | ecosystem: Environmental > Aquatic > Freshwater > Lake > Sediment | place: Indonesia: South Sulawesi... | reverse complement strand
AGAAAAGGGAAAAAGAAAGAAGATGAAAATATATTAGCCCAATACCCTTACTTTTGTCAAGTAACTAACGCGTGTTAGTTTACATAAGAGCATGTAGGTTTGGTGAAGATTTGGTGAACAGTTGACATAATGTTAGGTAGTCAGGTATTCCAGCACAAACCTTACTTCTACATCTGAGTACCCGATGCACGAAATCTGGTCATACGCTTCTCTGTTTGTGATGACACCGTTTCTGAGGTTGCTTGCAACGTTCTCCGCCTCGGTTTTCCATCTTGAGGCAGCGTCGGAGGGCATGGGGCGGTAGACCTTTTCTGTCAGAATCCTGGCGTTTGTCTCTGTAACTCCATGACTCTGGAGTTCCTGCATGGCTTCCGAGACTGTCAGATAGCCCAGTTCAAACAGGATTCTTGTTTTCTTAGCCCAGTTAGTTGCTTTAGGACTCATCAGGGTTGCCTCCTAGTCTAGTCTTCTATAGTAACGGAACAGAGAATCTATTTCGCTCTGTTTCCATTCCAGTCTTGTCCAAAGGGCAGATGCCTCGTCGGCATCCATTTCACTTTGCTTATAAAGTATGCCGACATCTTGTGTGGCTAGTTCCCTTTCGGTTGGTTCAGGGGGCTTATCAGGTTCATACAGTAAAAGCCAGTCATTGATCTGGTATTCAGGAACGTTGGCATCCAGCCACATGATGATGGCTTCGTGTGGTGTCTTCTTTCCTTTCTTATAAAGGTTTCCGATATTTGCTGCACTTAGCTTGCGTTCTGTTGCCATCGCCGAGGGGGGCTTGAGCCGTTTAAGCTCTGCCAGTGCCAGCCACAAGTTGACTTCTTCCGGTGTGTTGTAGGCAGCTTCAAGGTACTGTCTAACTGTAGGCTCATCCATGATACCGTCAACGTACAGGTCGAATGCCTCGTCTGCGATCTTCTTGATAATCTCCTTGGGGCTTCCTCCGGCCTCGATGGTTGCCAGAGCTAAGGCTTCCTCCGGCGTGTAACCCCTGGTACGGTAGGTTGCAACATACTGCTCAAAAGTCAGAAACCCATGCCGGTAAAGCAGTTCCGCCTCAGCCTTTCCCAGCTTTGTTTGCTCCATTTCCAGTACAACGGGGATTAGCTCTTCAGACCAGCCCATGCCTCTCAGCAGGTCCACAACCTCATCCTTCGAGATCAGACCCATGTTGGCTGCATCTGCAGCTTTAGCTAAGCCCAGCCGTGCTGGGCGGTACATCCTGTTGTAGTACTCTACCAGTGGGTCTGCGATAGCAATCTTGAACGGGCCTCCCATGACCAGCCAGGAGAGCCAGCCAATGCCGTAAGACCACGAGATAGCGTTAGGCAAGTCTTTAAGAGCTTTCCACATGCCGAAGGACATCACGTCCCCTATCATGTGTAAAAGCCAGGCTTGCATCTGGAAGCGGAGGTTGACGCCTAAGAAGCGCTCAGCTGCATCTAGTCCATCTTGGGGAGTAATACCCGCTTCCCTGACAGGTCCCTCCGCCCCCGGCATAATGAGATTAAGCATAGGATGTAAAAAGGCTTCTCCCAGGTCCTCTGCTACTTGCGCTCCTCCGCCGCCGATTCCCTTCTCGATGAGTTCGGCATAAGAAACCTCTTTGCCGGTAAGTTGACTCATGTACTCTTCCACGAAAGACACCCACTCCTCATCTTTCATGTAGTACAGTTCAACTGCTTTCTTGAACCAACTCTTAGCAAAGTCTGGAGCTATGGTCACCATGCCGTGGAAGGCGGACATGGTAGCCATAGCGGAGATTCCGCCGATGAGGTTCTTGCCTATGACGATGATTTTGAAGAGAAGGTCCATGACCATAGCGGAGACGAGGCTGGCGAGGGCCTCGATGAGAGCAGTTATGATACCTCCGATGGTAATCGGCTCAGGGTTACCGACTTTGGTTGGCTTAGGTCTTGCCAAGGACGGCCTCCTTCATGCCAGAAAGCATCTCCTCCCATCCTCCTGGTTCTTTGGATGGTGGTCCTATAAGCCATGACATCATTTCTTGAATCAAGGTAGGTATGTGTTGTTCAGTTGGGGTCTCAGGTACTTTGGGTATCCACTCTGTAACCCATGTAGCAAAGATAGCTCCCAGGTAGTTATCCAACCAGGTCCAGATAGCTACCGCTGGGTCTTGAAGGAAAGCGAAAAGGGCTTCCCACACAACTGGAGAGAACAGCCAAGCTAGCTTTGGTTTCCACTCATTCCATAGCTCCTGAAACGAGGGTAGGTCGTCTAACCAGCTTTTGAGTTTCTGGTACCAGTCTGTCACAATGGTGTCAAGTTTCTGGTACCAGTCATCCAGGACTGTACCAAGCTTCTGGTACCAGTTGAGGATAATGGTACGGAGCTTCTGGTACCAGTCTAGAACGATCTCTTTGAGTTTAGTATACCAGTCTAGAACGATCTCTTTGAGTTTAGTATACCAGTCTAAGGCTAGCTCCCTGAGCTTCGTATACCAGTCAATAACCAGTTCTCGAAGCTTGGTGTACCAGTCGAGGACGATCTCACGGATTTTCTGATACCAGTCTACCACAAGCTCTTTGACCTTCTGGTACCAGTCAATCACGAATTCACGGAGCTTTTCATACCAATCGGTAGCGATCTCAACCAGTCGGTCCCAGAGCGCACCAACCAAGGTCATAAACTGGTCATAGAGTTCCTGAACTAGTTGCTCTATCCTGGTTGACCACTCCTCAATGAGTGTAACCAGAGTGTCCCAGTAGGTTGTGCAAATGGATTGAACCCTGGTCCACCAGTCACCAAACAGGGTTACAGCTTTGTTCCACCAGACCTCGACGTACTGGACTAGTGAAGTCCAGTACGATGTACAGACAGCCTGAATACGAGTGAACCAAGTTGAACACAGGTTGGTCAGCTTAGACCACCAGGTCTCACACAGAGTACAGACAGCGATCCACCACGAGGTACAGACAGTCTGAATCTTAGTGTACCAGTCAGCGAAAACGGCTCTGACTCTGGACTCTACACTGTACAGCCAGTTGAGAAAGTCTTGCATGTTATGTCAACTTATGGGGCTTACAAAGCCTTCAACGCTTCATGGGCTTTGATTTGCTCTTCAAGCCTGGCCTTGACAACATCGGGTTGCAAGGCGTCCGCTTCTGTAACGTCCACGATGAAGATAGTGTTGTCCTTGTAACGGTAAGTCAGTCTTCTGCCTGGAGCGGGGTTGCCCCTGGCGTTTAAGACTGTCCAGGGTTCGCTAAGTTCAAGTTTGTACTCTGCCATTATGCTACCCTCTACTTTCTAGCTCTCTCAACCTTTGAGCCAAAGAAGAAACCCAGGATCAGCGCAAAGGCTGTCCACAGTTGCTCAGGGACTTCCTGCTTGGTAGCCAGCAGGAAGATGATCAGTCCCAAGACCATGACAGTGATCACTCCCTGCAGGATGACGGACTCTTTCAATGCATCCCAAAACTTGTTCATTCTACGTTTTCCTTTCTGTTTTTCTCTGAAGAACTGTACCACGTCCTCTGGCTCAGACACCTGAGCCTCCTCCGTAAGAATTCGCTCTACGTCCCTATGATTTCTGTACTTTTTCATACTGTAAACCTCCTTAGAAGTGCTAAAACAGCCTCTACAATGCCCCAGGACGTTTTCCATATGGTATATGACCTGTGGCTAAAAACTACATTTTCTAGGGCATCCTAGAGGCTTTTTTAGCATTATACGCCAGTATTATACGCCAGATTAGCCCTTTTCTCCAGTTCCCCTGGAGTTTCGAGTGGATTCCCGTCTAGCTCTCACCTTGAGTTACAATAACCCCGTCAACGTAACAATAATCGTTCTGGCCTTGCCTGCCAACCAGGTTAACCCAGACGCTCAGATAGCGGTACGTGGCTGCACCCGCAGTGTACAGACTGTAGGTGCTCAAGCCATGAGACGTACCGTCCAGCATAAAGCGGACATACTCATCGGTTGAAGTGTCAACAACCAACTTCATTGTAGAGTAAGGGACATCAGGCAGTGGGGGCGGAGTGAAATCAGTAAGCTCAACATAGCTACCGGTCGTACCCAGGATATACATCTTGCTCTCATAATCACATAACTCCATGCTTCCCATGTGTATTGTGTCCCCGTCACAGTGCTCAATAGTGATATAGAATGAAGAAAAATGAGTAGGCCAAGCTGCCGACACTTCAAGACCAAAGGCGTTAGCTCCCCAGTTGTCCATCCACCTGGAAAGCTTGGCGTAATGGCCAACAGTTGAGCCAGCCGTGAGCTTGACACAAAACGGACTCCATTTCGGGTAAGTTGTGCTCAGAGCTACCGCTGCTCCAGTACCACTCAGGGTAGACTGCCAGCACCCTAGCCCATGCCTGAAATCGTCGAGGTAGATGACGTTCCCTCTACGGTCATAGACGTTGATGGAAAACAGACGTGAGGCTAACTCTGCCAGGTCATCCTCCAGTATGAAGATGTCTGACCTCGCAGAACCCCAGTCCTTCGTGCCGTGTACCATCCCGCTATACCTCACTCACTCAGGTAGCTGTACGGAGTCTGTAAAGTCATAAGATCGGCTAACGACCACTCCCGACCACCTATCTCAAATCTAACCGTAACTGTATGCTGGTAGGTATCATCCTCATTCCAGCCCCTGACAGACATGGTGTAAGGCCACACGTCCAGAGCAAACTCCTCGTCAAAGGCTATAGTGTAGTTGTCCCAGGCAAAGTCTGACTCAGGGTTCGTGGGCCAGACCTGGTGCTCAAAGCGGTAGATGACGACGTGAGCTAACCCGTAAGGTCCAGGCGGGAAAGCAACCTCTACATGGCGTATAATGCCGTAGGTCAAGAGACAGTCCACTCTCTCCCAATCCGCTTTGGCTGTGTTAGCAGGAATGGTGATGTCGAATTCGTACAGCACAGTCTCTTCCCTACCTTCTACATGATACGCATCGCGTAGCCCCAGACGTAAAAATATAACTGATCACCAACTGAGGCTGTATACACCTGGGCAAAGGCCTTATCTCCAGCTTTCATGGGAACGTCACACACTTCGCCATACCATTGCCCAGAAACTGGCGGCGTCTTAGTCAAAGTATAACAAACATTGGTCCCATCATAGACACCAACGCGAAGGTCTGTCACCGTGCTACTAACCGTACAGGCTGAGATAGCCTTGACGACATAGATGTACCCCGTTGGTACGGCTGTTCCCCAAACTGTCTGTGTACCTGCTCCCAGGTTGGTATTGCTGACGTTTTCAGAGTAACGATCATTAAATCCCCACAGCAAGTTAGACTTACGCCACGTCGAACCGTCGTACTGGTGACAGGCCACACGGAGGTCAGCCGGCGTGGTCTGCGTCACCTCTACATCAGCCGTCTGGCCATCCAGTCTCGCGTCCAGGGAGTCTGTGGCTACGGACGTCAGAGCGTTACAGAGATTATCTATGACCTCAAGCCTGGCCAGCAATTCCGCCAGTCGGTAGTTGACTGCTCCAACACCAGGAGTAATCTCATCACCAACGCGCAAGCTTAGCTCTGCCAGCGTAGACTCGGTTGATGCGCCAGAGGGTAAAGCAGATGTTTTGACATCAACCTGAAGGTCATCCGTGTTGACACTCCCCAGTGCGTTCCTCAGATCGTCTATCAACTGGAGAGCAGTTATCATTGTAGTCTGATTATTTGATGTGGCTGCACCCGTAGGAAGCGCGGAAGACTTGACATCAACCTGTAGATCGTCAGTGTTGACAGACCCCAAAGCGTTGCGCAGGTCGTCTATTAGCTGCAACGCTGTAATCATCGTGGTCTGATTGTCCGACGTGGCTGCACCAGTCGGAAGGGCAGAGGACTTCACATCAACCTGCAAGTCTTTTGACCCGGACTCGATGTTGATGTCAGACGTGTCCAGCTTTTTGGTAAGCTCGACCAGCAGCGCCTGTAACCAGGAAACCACGTCTCCCAGGTCACTACCTCCAGAGTCAACAACGTCAACCTGAAGGTGCCCCAAAGCGTCGGCCAAGAGCTTCACCCAGTCTGTGCCACTACGGCCACAGATACCCGCTTCTTCTCCGTAGTCGGTAATGATCTCTCCCATAGCCTACTCCCAAAATAAAGCAGGCGGCATTACACCGCCTGCTCTTTTCAGTCGGTATCTTTGACCAACCCACGGAATTGAACGAACACACCAGTCACGCCAGTGCCAACGTCTACGTACAACCCTTTCCGGCAGTACACCGGCTCGACAGGACTGAAATCCGCACCGACAGCAATCGCAGATTCCAACGTGACGATCTTGTCTCCAGTGGTGTTGGTCCCATCGTACAGGTGAGTATCAGTTGACGCAGCACTTACCACGAGGTGAGCATATAGCAATTCACACTCACCTATGTGAAGCACCGAGTCACTCGTTACCCACCGCCAGGCAATCTCTCGGCTTCGCATACCGCCTCCGGCAGCTATAGTGGTCTGTCTTGTTCAAGGACTATCGAAACAGCCGCCGATGCAACCGCTTGGGTCAAAACCGCTTCCACCTTAGCATAGGAAGCAGGATTGAACCAGGTGGACGGGTCGGCCATCTTGCCAAACACCACAGGTAAGGTAGCGTGCAACGCGTGGCCTTCCTCAACACACGTTAGTTGGCGGTCGGTTGTGTCGGCCACTCCGTTAGCATCGTACATTGAAAGCTTCATGTTCGACGACCATTGCCAGTCAATCCCGATGATATCCGGCACGGTGATGCTCTCGTAGAAGGGCCGCGTGTCAGGCTCCTTGTTGAACAGAAGCCGCACCGTGTCTTGATGACTACACAGGATGTCGTGCTTGAGGCGTCCAACTCCGAAAGCTGCAAATGCTTCAGCATCCAGTTGCTTGACCTTGCGGTTGAAGGGAATGAAGCGATCTGTGTCACAGGTCAGTTTGAAGTCGCTAACGATTTCGTCAATATCATACCCCTGTGACCAGGCTCGCATCATCAGCATCCGGTAAGGGTAATCCACAACCAGGTCAACCCGCTTCTCACCCGATGCAGCACTGGTGAAGCTGTCTATCTCTTTGGCCATGAGATAACGGGAGGGCTTGGGGGCTTCCTCCATGACCTTTGCCACGATAGTACCCTTCAGAGTCCCCGTAGCAAAAGCGGTGGTAGCTGACACGGCTGTAATGGCAGCCAAGTTAGATGTGATCTTGATCTGAGGGTTCTTGAACTTGGTGAAGTCCATGCTCCGCTCAGTATCCCACAGATGCTGCCCAAACAAGAGGTAGCAGCCATGACGTTGCACACCAGAAGCCCACTCGCTAGGAAACATAACAGGCATCCGCCCAGTCTTGTAGAAGTACAACGCCTCCAACTCACTCATGTTGAGTGAACAGAGCACTTCTGCACCGTCTACAACCTCAATCTTGGTGATCACGTCGCTGATGTAGTTGCCTTTGTTGGAAGTTGTGCCGTTCGTTGCTTCAAACTCCAGGTAGATTGCGGAGACGGGATCAACGATGTTCAGGTCCTTAGTCAACGTGCCTGCATCGTCCAACGCTTTCTGGTACTCGATCACAGCATCACGGTAACGCATGCTTCACCTCCTACCGTCCGCCAACCTTCTGGCGATGCAACGCGGTTGCAATTGTACTCACGCGCTCCAGGTTCCTGGGATCACCTTTGGGATACACAGGAGGCAAAGAGGTTCGTGAGATCACGTCATGGTACGGAGAGAAACCTTTCTCATAGTTGCTACCACTGATGCGAACTCCCTCACCCCAACGGCCTTTGACAGCCAAGGTCTGGCTCTTCCATTTGGCAGTACCCGCCTCACGAACACCACGACCATACCGACCCTCGCCAGCCGCCGTGGTCACACCTTCCTTGTAAGCTGACTCAGCCGCCACAGCCGAGGCCTCCCAGTCCTTGACGGGGGCCTGCACGCCAGCCTCGAAATCGGCCTGCCTCCCAGGGGTTACCCTAGTCCATTTCTCACCCACTTGGCTAAGTGGCTTGATGTCTGCCATTTCTAGTCTTCTCCTTATTCTTAGTTATGTAAACTTATTGTACATTACCAGTGGGGAGCTATCCCCTATTACCGCCTAGAGGTAGTATACTACAAAACTTCCGTCGTGTCAAGTAGACATAAAAAAAAGAGTAGAGCCATGTGTGAATCAACACGGCTCTACTCAAGGCAAGGAGGAGGAAAGAAAGGGGATGCGGTAGAGGTTAAGGCTGCTCGACGTGCTTTCTGATAATCTCGGCTAACTCCTCTTTGTCTATTTGGTCCGACCAACGCTTGAGAAACCCATCCACTAAATGGTGCAGATATATACCAGACGGGATCTCCACTAACACGAATCCCGCCTCTCTCTCTTGTTTGGTTAACAGCTTGTCCAGCTCTCTTTTCCTCATTCTTTCTCCTCCATCCCCCTTTCCAAAGCTCCCTTACAGCCATGACATATCCAGATCATCTCCAGCAGGCGCTCGTCAAGGCTCACGTCACATAAGAAGCAGGTAGGGGCCTTGTACTTCGATCCCCGCAGGTCGTCAGGATGAGGGACGTGGACGTCGCCAGCGTCAACGTCGGCCGGCCTGGCCAGAGTCGCCTCGACCCATTGCCGCACAACCTTCGTTGACGCACCGTCCTTGACTGCAACGTTACGGAGATAGTCACGTGTTGGCTTATCTGAAACACGACCTAGTTCCCTGGCCGTCGTTGGATTCAAACCACTGTACTGGATATCATGCTGAAGGTCGGGGTCGAGCCTGAGAAGCTCCAGCCGATGAGCAACGTGGGTACGAGACTTACCTATCTTCTCCGCAATCGCTTCCTTGGTTAACCCTAACTTGTCAACCAAGTATTGGAAGTACCTGGCCTCATCCAACGGGTCTACATCTTCTCTAGCCAGGTTCTCGGACAGCGTCATCATCGCTGCCTCAACTGGTCCAACCTCGACCACGCTACAAGGTGCTGTGTCAGCGCCCAAAGCACGAAGCGCAATAAGACGTCTGTGCCCAGCCACAAGACGAAATAGTCCACCCTCAGCACGAACCACAAGAGGCTGTAGCAAGCCAGTCCCACTAACTGATAGTACCAACTCTTCCATTTTCTCATCATCGGCTACACTCCTCACCGGAACCTCCGGCTCCAGTATGTCGTCAATCGGTATCTCTCTGATGTCCATCTTCTACCTCCACAATGTAGTCAGTAATCTCAGACCACAGCTCACCATCACACAACTCATAGATGATGCAGTCCTTCAGGCTCTCCTCATAATCAAAAGCTATAGCCTTCCACTGCTTGGCTTCCGCTTCAGTCAGCCTTAGAATCAGAACCGTCTTACTTCTCCTCCGGCATCTTCTCGTACTCTCCGGCTAACCAATAATCCGTGGTTGCCAGGACATCCTTAGCATCATGTAGGTTGTAGGCGTGGTAACTAATCTCCCAACGGTACACGCCACTAGCACCCTTGACGAGCGTCACATGCAATGGACGCTCTTTGATTTCATGGTGCTCTACAATAAGCTTATTGTTCTCGCTCACCGTTATCACCTCATTCCAGTCAAAAGGGTAGACCATGCCGAGATACCAAAAGGTCTTCTAATATCTCAGCAAATCTGGAGTCTTTGATAGCAGTATCCAGCGTACTCAGGAACGTCGAGACGTCACCAGGCCAGTACACCGGTTCTGGTGTAGCTTCTGCCTTGGCCTCGGCCCGCATGTCCACGACCTTATACCTGGTCTTGTTCTGCTCCCTCACCCGCTTCACAGTGATGGTCCGACCTACCAAAGCCTCCACAGAACCGGCAAACGCTACCAGGGCGGCAAAAGCTGCCCCTGGACAAGTCCAGGTAAGAGCCTGGTCACCTACCAGCACCTCGATGTTTCGTGCTGTGTCCGCTCGGACATTACCCTTACAAAGCGGACAACCCTCACCCGAACACTCCATATACTGCTGCCCTACCCAGTGTCGCTTGAACTCGTCACTAACCTTGACCACCTGCATGGTCTTGGCCTCTCCTTCTTCGAACCTCAAGAATGCCATTTTGTATTCATACCTCCTTATATCGGCCAGACTGTCTGACCAAGAATAAGCGCATGATTGGAAGTCAACCACCAGTAATCCGCAGCTCTTCGCAGAATAACCCATCCTCCTCTGTAGCGAACACAAATTGCAAAGACAATGAACCGGCTATACCAGACCCCGCCATTCTCGAATTCTTTGATAGCTTTGAGGATAGCTCGCTTCACTTCAGGTATACCTCTAGCCTGCTTAACTTGAACGGCACAGACGTGAGGGTATCTGAAAGCGATCAAATCGGCAAAACCATGCGAGCCGGCAGCTCGAATAACCGTCCAACCTTGGTCCCTAAGCTCGTTAGCTCGCTGGTACTCCGCTTTGATTCCCCTCTGATACAGTGTCACTTTCCTCACCTTCCACAATGCGTGCAAACCACTCATCCAAGCCAGCACGCACTAAATCATTCAAGTCACACGCCATCCAGTCTAACCCTCCTGACTGTGCGCTATGAGCACAGTCAGCCATTCTGGATAGCAGACGAACCCATTCCTTGGTAGTCATACTACATACACCTCGATTCCCGCTTCCTCGTAAGAGCCTAACACATCAGACTCCAGACGGTCGCACACAACCGCCATGCGGACAGACAAAGCTGGCTTATACTCCTCCACGAACAGCCGCTTGTAATTGAGCAACTGCCCCACAGCCGACATACCGGCACGGTCCTTAACCTCATAGATCACGATAGACTCTGAGAACCACACAACCGCATCGCAACGCTTTCTGGTTGTAGCCCGAGCCTGCTGCCTGACGTACTCTGGAGTCCCAGGTGGTACAGGATTACCTTTCCCCAGATGGATGTCATAATCTACCCTGATAGCGTCAAACCGGATCGTCGGTAGGAACCGTGCCCAGATTTCACGCTCCTTCGGCAACAAGTGGATAAAAGTTCTTGGGTCAAGACTGATAGCCATATCTAAATTATCACACTCACTTCCGCCCTGTACTCCAGCCAGTCCCTAATGGCCTGGCACTTCTCACCCCTGAATACCCAAGCAGGCTCATTTAACCTTTCTACCGAATCGGTATAGATTGAAACTACATCAAGGTCAACCACGATAGACTCAACGTGGTCCTGGTTTATATAAAAGTCACCTATCTTGAGAAACACCTTTCTCACCTCCCCCCCACCCCTTCAACTTTCTCGGCAGATAGAACAGCACCAACGTACTGACACCACTCCCATACGAGTCGTTTCTTATCCTCCGGTTCCACCGGAAGATTGCGAATAAACACGATCACGTCCTCTTGCCGATCAGGGTCAAGCAACTCAACCGGAATCACTTCAAGCAATACTGTCACGTTCCCCCTCCATAATAGCCATGCCTTAACCTCCTGAAGAACCCCGTCGGGGACATCTCACGTATCCTGTCACACTCACAGTCAGAACACAGGTTTTGACCATTAGGACGTAACAAGATGAGGCTAACGAACCCGATTCCCTTAACCTGGTAACCTCTTTCCCTACCACACCTTTCACACTTCATTCTATCACCTCTCAATGCCCAAGATTTCTTCAGGCCTCGCTTTCATCTTCGCACTCCTTACAGGCAACCTTACCCATCTCCGAGAGAGGCTTATAGCACCCACACAACCAGCAATAAACAAGCATAAATTCCAAGGGTTCATAGTACGGTTCAACAGCCGTGTAGAACTCCCCATCCGTCAGTGAAACAAACGGTACGCCATACTTCTTTTTGTAATACTCTCTCATCCGCTTATCTATCTTTCACACCCCCTCTGCCACTTCCACGCGGCCAGAACAGCCTCGTAGATATCCTGCTGTAGCCGGGCCGCGTCAACCTCAAACGCTGCCCACCGCTTCTCAAGCTCCCCGAGCGATTCAATGAAAGGCTCGGGGTCCCCGCCCGCATCAGCTAAAATCCCGACTCCCAACCTCAATAAGTCAAACGGGTGTGACGCAAAGTCAAATTCCTTTACCATTCCCTTCACGCCTCCTCTCTCCCAGAGTGCAAATGTTGTTCCATGGCCTGTTCTAGGTTGTTCCATGGCCTGTCCTAGGTTATTCCATGGCCTGTCCCAGACTGGCTAGTTCTGGTTAGGGTCAGCCCACGAGGAGCCACCCTGTGAGGTTACCCAAGCTTATCCGCACTCTGGGAGAGAGCAGGCGTGAAAGCCTACCCACCCAGGCCTTTATGCCTGCTCATGAGCAGGATGTATATCAGCCACTAAAGACTAACTTAACCCTGCGAGCCTAACCTCAGCCACGACCAAGGCATGAACCTCCCAATACTCTGCGAGGGAGTCATAAAGTGGTTGGTCCATAGCTATCGAAAGCACCTTACTGACTACGTAGTTCTCATGCCTAGGCACTTCCTCACCTACCAGCGCGTTGATGCGATCAGCAAGGTTTCGGAATAGCCTGCCCCTCCGCGCATTATCCACCATGACATCAATGATAATGGTTTCCATCTCGTTTCCCTTTTCCACTAGACTACGTAGCTCCTTCCACCAGACTACGTAACCCTTCCACCAGCAGGGCAGAGTACTCGCCGTCGAGCTTGCCCAGCACGGCATCACAGACCCAACCTGGAGCGTGTGCAAACAACACGTTCACCCACTCCTCAACCGAGCGCTCATCGTCGTCATCTATCTCGACGATCACTACACGCTCACCATGCCACAACGGCAACTTATCCATCTTCCTTTCCCTCCTTTACCTTTAGTTAACTTCAGTTGCCTAAAATTTACCACAAAAATAGTACCGGCACAATAGGACAGTGGTACTATTTTGCGTTACAGTTCTCCAGCCCATAGTTACACAAAGTCATTAAAACCATTAACTTAAGCCGAAAAAACGTAAAGAGAAGTCAGCCTTGTGTAACTACTCCGTAACACCCCCCTTCTCACCCTCTTTTTTTCCCTCAGCTTTCTCTAGCTCTTCTTTGGTCCGAGCTACAATAGTCCCATCCTCTAGACGGATGAAGACTACCTCAACCTCCTCGATCTCAGGAACCTTGAACCTTAGTAACTCGTTTTCGGGTAACATAGATTACCTCTCCTTCCATTCCTGTCTCAGAATCCAGAACCTTGTCCCCGGTCCTGTAAGTGAAACCAAGCAGTTCTTCTCTGTCCACCCGCCTGGCCTTGAATTCTTTCCTCAATCCATCCTCATGGATACGTACACCTTGAATCACATCTAGAATCTCTGTGTGCTTCACTAACCTTAACTCCCTTCATCCCCGAGAGAGGCTATGCGAAAGAACAACTTTTCCTCAGCTTTCAACCCGTTTTTCTTCGATCTGATCTGCTAATTAAACTCTTAATCCAGTACACCTTGACATAAACTCATCTATTTACCATAACAGGTATAGTCGGAAGTTATTTATATCAATAAGGTACTGTCTTATTAAAATG
>Ga0315306_10001021_pt1 | contig 13421 bp, 15 predicted proteins | sample TDP1_MG_FD_203803 | JGI IMG/M metagenome (GOLD analysis project Ga0315306, IMG submission 203803) | Freshwater sediment microbial communities from Lake Towuti, South Sulawesi, Indonesia - TDP1 | ecosystem: Environmental > Aquatic > Freshwater > Lake > Sediment | place: Indonesia: South Sulawesi... | reverse complement strand
ACAAAAGTGTCCAAATTTTTCAACACAACATCATCTATCATTTAATCGACAACTACACACAGTGGATGAAAAGCGAACAAGAAACACGTATACTGAAAGAATTTGAAAAATTCATCAAACCAAGCAAGTTGAGGATACTTCCAGGCTACATTTTCAGAACAGCCAAACCAGCCATCTTCGGAATAGAAATCTTAGCAGGAACAATAAAACCAAAATACCCGCTAGTCGGTAATGAAGGACAAGACCTAGGCGAAATCATGCAGCTCCAAGACAAAGGAAAAGCAATACCAGAAGCCAAAATTGGAATGCAAGTGGCAGTTTCTTTGGAAAAACCCATTGTTGGGCGACACATCAATGAAGGCGACATACTATATGTTAAAGTGCCTGAGGCACACGCCAAAGCCATGCTTTCCAAGTTTCAGACACGCCTATCAACTGAAGAACTAGATGCCTTAAACGAGTTTGTAAACTTAATGAGACAAAAGATTCCATTCTGGGCAGCTTAAGTTCTGTCATTTATCTTTCCATGAATGTCTCAGCATCAATAAACTGAAGCATTATGCAGGTTTATTATTGCTTCTTATTAATTGCAAGTGAGCTACTCTTCATATAGTTTATTAAGTATTACGATGCTTTATTCTTATACGAAAGCCAAGACACTAAAATCCATACGTGAATCTGTGCGTTTCGTTAGGAGGTGAAAGAGCGTGGAGCAGTCGCCTCGTGAATCTAATGTAACTGTAGAGAAGAAGCCTTCAGTGTTTCGTGAAGTCTATCCTATCGTGGAGCCTACTGTTTATGCGGCTGTTGTTCGGGATCCAGTGACGCAAAAAATGCGGTATGAGGTGATTGAGCCCACGCTGTTGAAGGAGGAGCAACAGTATCTTGACGAGATAAAAACGCTTTTGATGGAAGAGTTGAGCATCAGCGTCAAAGACCTAGAAACGCATGAGAAAGCCGTGGAATACCTGAGGGACAAAGTTGCCGAGGTCATCAAGGACTATAAACTGAAGGTTCCTAAAGAAACTGTTGAAAAACTGATGTATTATATTGTGCGAGATTTCATCGGCTATGGAAAAATCGACGCTCTTATGCGGGACCACATGATTGAGGACATTTCTGCTGACGGCGTCAACATCCCCCTTTATGTTTGGCACCGAGAGTACGAGTCCTTACCGACCAATGTTGTATTCAAGAGCGCTGATGAACTGAACAATTTCATAATTAGGTTGGCGTTTCTGTCTGGGAAACAGATTTCTATCGCATCGCCCATGCTTGACGCCTCGCTTCCAGACGGAAGTCGTATTCAGATGACATATGGAAGTGAAATCACGAGGCGAGGGTCAACTTTCACTGTGCGTCGATTTAGGGTTGACCCGCTTACAATTTCTGACTTGCTCACTTTCAAGACTTTGTCTTCAGATATGGCTGCGTACTTTTGGTACGCTATTGAGAATAAAGCGTCGGTTCTTGTTGGAGGTGGTGTTGCAACTGGTAAGACCACGATTCTCAACTGTTTGTCTATGTTTATCAAGCCTGAAATGAAAATTGTGAGTGTTGAAGATACAGCTGAACTCAACTTGCCTCACGAGAACTGGATTCCGTCGGTTGTGCGCAGTGGCGCGGAGGAGAAAAAAGCTGGCGCCATTACCTTGTTCGACTTGTTGAAAGCCGCGGTGAGACAGAGACCTGACTATATCATTGTGGGTGAGGTTCGAGGTGAAGAAGCGTACACTCTGTTTCAAGCTATGGCTACGGGACATTTAGGTATGTGCACAGTTCACGCAGAGTCGGTTAATTCTGCAATCCATCGACTGGAATCCGAACCCATGAATATCCCCAGACCTTTGATTAGTATGATTGACGCCGTGCTGGTTCAGGGAAGAATTGAAATTGGTGGAAAACCTGCCAGACGGTCTCTTTCCGTAACCGAAATTGTGGGCTTAGACCCAAGAACCAAGGACATCTTGACCAATCAGGTATACAAGTGGGACGCCAGAAGCGACTCTTTCAGCTACTCAGGGCGAAGTTATGTTCTGCAACGCGCTAGGGAGAAGACTGGACTAAGCGAGTCAGAGGTGCAAGCAGATCTTCAGCGAAGGAAAATGGTGCTCGAGTGGATGGTGAAGAACAAGATTCGAAGGTACACTGATGTCGCTGGGCTCATTCGTGAATACTATGCAGACCCAACAAGAGTTTATCGCAAAGCAAGAGTGGGCGTGTAATGAGCAAAAGCAAGGTGAGAGAAAGTTTTACAAGAGTCCTTCAGCGTCTTAAGAAGGCATTTCGCCCCCTTAAATCTCTCTCGCTGAAGCGTTTGAATAAAGGATTTGAAAAGGCTGAGGGAGATTCCACAAAGCCACATGTTTTTGCGTATCGGGTTTTGGGTCACAGAATTAGTGGATTGTTGCCTCTGTTTAGGGATGTCGACGTGAATCTTCAGAGGTCTAGAATGGGAGTTAGCTTCAGAGGTTATGTGAGCCTCGCTGTTTTAGGAACCATGTTCGCTTCACTTTTAACTCTAGTTTTTGTTACGTTATTTGCCACTGTGCTTTTCCGCTTGTCCGTTTTTTCTTCTATGCTCTTTGGGGTAGGCGCGACTTTGTTCGCTGGAGCATTGACTCTCATTGGCTTCTATGCGTATCCTCTTTTGCGGGCTGACACCCTGAAACGAAGTTTGGAAGATGAACTCCCGTTCACATCGGGTTATCTTGCTATTTTGGCAGGCGCGGGAGTGTCTCCAGCTCAAATGTTTCGTTCTCTTGCACAGATAGATTCTTCATTGGCGGTTTCTCAGGAAGCGAGGCTCATAGTGCGAGATGTGGAGCTTTTTGGCGTCGATGTTGTCTCCGCCATGAGCACAGCTTCAAAACGGACGCCTTCTGACAAGTTTAGGGAGCTTCTCGAAGGCTTTATCGCAACTATTCATTCAGGAGGAGACTTAGCCAAGTATCTTTCGGAACGTTCTCGACAATATATGAGGTTAAAGAGAATTGCTCTGCGCCGCTTAGCCGACACGCTTGGAGTCTTAGCCGAGTTTTACGTTGTTATACTTGTCGCAGGTCCTCTTATCCTCATAGTAATGTTGGCTGTGATGGCGATGTTGGGAGGCGGCGGTGTGATTGGAATGCTAGACCCACGTTTGTTGCTCTACCTTTTAACTTACTTAGGCATACCAATAGGGTCGATAATGTTTCTCATATTGCTTGACATAATTACTCCGAAGAGGTGACAATCGATGCCTAAAGTTGAAAAATGGGAAAAGAAAGTCGCTTGGAGCGTGTCTCTCACTTTAGCCTCGATTGTTGTGGCTACCGCTTTCATAAGGCTTCCAGGCTTGACCCTCTTCGACGAATATATTTTGCTCGCTATAGTAATCGCAGTTTTTCCAGCTGCGGTGCTAGACTACGTGGATTATCGTTGGAGACGCTCTATAGACGAACACTTGCCTGACTTGTTCCGAACAATTGTTCAAGCTGAAAGCACCGGGATGACTTTGCCGCAAGCTGTTGAGGAAGCATCAAAACGGCGCTATGGACCTCTAACTGCAGAGCTAAAACGCATGGTTGCACACATGTCTTGGGGCTCTTCTTTCGAAAAGGCGCTTCAATCATTCGGTGAACGTGTAAGCACCTCTCTAGTTAAGCGCAGCATTCCAATAGTTGTTGAGGCTAGTCATTCTGGCGGGCAAATTGAAAAAGTGTTTGATCCATTGGGGAGGTTTGTGCAGTCTTCGTTGACGGCAGAGAAAGAGCGTTCAGCACAGATAAGACCATATATTGCCATTGTATACGTGTCCTTTTTCGTTTTCCTCTTCACTGTCATAATGTTGTTCAAAACCTTCTTTTTGCAGATGGCGGAACTGCCAGCTTTGCAAACCGCCCTTCTGTCAACCACGGAGGCAAGGACTCTCTTCTTCCACATGAGTGTCGTACAGGCTCTATTTAGCGGTCTAGTCGCCGGAAAGATGGGTGAAGGAACAGTGAGCGCCGGCTTGAAACATGGTGTTATTCTGCTGGTGGCAGGTTATCTAGCGCTCAAATTCTTGATGTAGGTGACTGAAAATGAAGAAACTGTTGAGAAGTAAGAAGGCGATAACTCCTGTGTTGAGTAACGTTTTGATGATGCTCATCGCTGTGGCAGGCATGTCCATTGCCATAACTGCGACTTATGTTATTTCGGGCAATCTTCGCGACATTATGGGCGAACGCTTCATGGTTGAAGACGTTTGGTTCAGAACCAGCACAATTGCGATTTATGTCCGTAACACTGGCAAAGTGACCATTAGTTTTACCGCTGTTTACGTGAACTATACGTCGCAGTCGTTCACTGCATTGGAACTAGATGTTGCAAGTCACGGTTGGCTGAATGTCACTTACAGTTGGAATCCAAGCAGTTTGTACCACATTAACATTGTATCGAGCAGAGGGACAAAAGTTGCAGACCAATACATGTCTCCTGCTTAGACTTAGACGTGATCGGCGAGGCGTCAGCAATATCATAGTGATTGTACTAAGCTTCATAGTCCTAGTTGTCATAGTTTCAAATGTAGTCTTGTGGAGCTACCAAATGAACCAACTCGACTGGGAAAAAATGAAGGAGGATGTTATTATCACCAATGTGGTTCGTGTCACCAACTCATCATGGTTTGTGACTCAGAGCGAGTACACAATAAATATCGGCAGTCGCACAAGCGGCACTTATGTTAACACTCAAGCTATCGACAGTAATTTTGAAAGCTTTAGAGAATCTCCACCGCCTCGTTCACTCGATATTAACGGCACATTTTACATTGATGTATCTAACTACCCCCTGGCTTACATTCAAAGCATTGAAATACGATTGAGATACAGAGTTGATGACACAGGTGAGAAATGGTATCTAAAAGCCTACAATTGGGCATCACAAGCATATAGCGACAATGGTTTTAACTCAACCTCAGGTCACACACCTGTAGCGGGTTGGAATAACTATGCTGTCAAGATAGTCACTGGTTTGAGTAGTTACGTGCTAAGCAGTGGCAAGATGTTCGTCAAGGTTCATGACCAAGGTCCCGACAACACACGCACAACCATTGACATCGACTTTTTAGGTGTGAGAGCTCTGGTCAATGGAACACTTTATACTTTCAAGAACAGCAGTTCTTTTTCGTCACACTTAACCTCTCTGTGGGTCAACAATTCAACAGTGCACAGACGCTACAACATGGACGTATATGTTAATTCGGGAGAAACTTTCTCTTACCAGCGCATTGATGTAACGTTACCTACCGGACAATACACGGTGAGGGTGGTCACTGAGCGGGGAAACATTGCAATTTACACTGGAGGCTGAGACTGTGGAGGCTCTGGTGAAGCTTGAACAATGCCCCCAATAGCAGCCTCTAGGGCTTTCATTGCTTCTTTTTGATCTTTGGCTTCAATCAAATGAATATTGTAGAGTTCTGCAAGTTTTCTACCGCTCTCGCTCATCTTGGGGATAGCAATCAAGCATGCCTTTTCTGGAACCACATCGTAAACCTTAGCGAACATGGCGATTATGGACTGCTCTGAAACAGGTTCATCAGCTGACATGGCGAGGTCAATGACAATAACGTTTCGGGTGATGTCTCCGCGTGAAGCTGCAACGTCAAACATGTGGCTGGCGCCTGACTTGCCCTTCAAGAAGCTTGGGCTTTCAACCGTGAATCCGCGGCTCTGTAAGAACTCTCTTATAGGCGCAACCAGAATATAGCCCATCCCGGCTTCTTTCATTATTTCCTTGTTCAAACTGTATGAATATACGTCTTTGTAGAGTGCTTCTTCAAATGTGAAGCCTTTTTTGCAAGCTCGGCAGAAGTGTGATGGAACTGGAATGTCAAAACTCTTACTACAATCATTGCAGGAACACCATATTCCAGCCTTTCTATAGTTTACATCAGGTTTGTTCAGTTCAGTGTGGCATCTGGGGCAAACAAGCTTGTCTTCTTTCTTGAAACGGTCTTCAGTATCAATGTATCCGCATGGAATATGTTCAATAAGTGCGCTCTTCTTGATGTTGAACGACTTGCAGTAGGGGCAGCAGTAACGTATGGAGACATTGACTGAACCGCAACTCAGGCAATTGATTATTTTGTCGAAGATTTCTCTCTTTAAAATTCCGAGTTCATAAAGATGCGTCAAAAATTCTTCGGTGGCTTTAGGGTCGCCGATGACTGATTCTATTACAGGGTATCTGTACCCATATGCAGGATCATAAACAGGGTCAAGTTTGGTAAGCTCCCCGCTCAGAAACTTGCTCAAAACCAGCTGTGCGCGGTGGTCCTTGAACGCTTCAGTGCGTTCGGCTTTGGAAGCTTTTGCCATTTTCTTTCGCGCTCAATTATTTGTGTTTTCTGACCCTGTTTTTGGTTTCAATCATTTTTTGTTTAATTTTTTTTCTTTTGTCTGACCTCTATTAGCTTGTTATTAGGCAAGAGAACTCGTCTTTTTCAGAGTTGTACCAGAAGTCTTTGCAGGTTAATTGTTTGTTAAAGTATCTGGTGAAGACTCCAGCCCAGAATGAGCCTATTAGATGTTTTTGTGAACCTTTCACAGTTTTAACTGGAGGGTTCTTGACAACAATCTCAATTGTTGGAGGGTTGAGGCGAACGATGGTTGCTGTAGCTGTGCCCCATCCAGTTTGGGGCTGTGCGTCGATGAGTTCTCTCAGTAGTTCCTCCTTAGTTTTGTTCGGTGAATTTTGCAGCATCTGGTCAAAGAGTTTGAGTCCTTGTTCAAACCACATGTAATGGATTATAGCTTCTCCTCCGCTTCCGAATATCTTGTCTATTTTTTCGCATGCTGGAATAGGGTTCACCACTTGAGTCCTCACTCCGTGAAAAGTCATTTTGCATTTTTCACGGTCGGGCTTTACTTCTTTTTTTGCTTCGACTTTCTCGTATTCAACCACATTTGTTTCGGTTTGCATTTAGAGTTCTCTCCTGTGAATGTAAAATCCTAATAGAAATGCCACGTACCCCCACAACCAGAACAATTCAAAGGGGTGGCCCTCATAGTAGAAACCCTGCAACTCTGCATAGTTAAACAACAAGTCAGCCACAATCTGCAAAGCAACACCTAGAGTTAGGAAAAACCAAGCTTTTCCAACAGCGCCTTTAACGAAAATAATGAAGTTGGAGAATACCAGAACGAACAATCCAATATCCAAGACTGGGTAAGCGGCTGAAAACATGATGGTGTATCGGTCGGCTTCGGATGTGAGAATTGGTATGAGCAACGAGTATCCTACCGTCACCGACAGAGCAACACTTACTGCCGCTAAGAATGCAAACATTTTCTCGGTGAAAACGTAAGAAAACAGTTTGAAAATCAAAAGGAAGGCGAAACCGAGGAAGACGTAACCGCTTAAGTAGAAAATGTCAGCCAAAGAAGGGAACGGATTAATCTGCAAGACAACAACATAGATTGCCCATGTTAATTCGCCCAGAAACCACATAAAGAGCCATGTGGAAAAGCCTACCCATGCCATTGAAAACGGGGGTTTAGGGTTGTGTGCCGCATATCTTCGTAAAGTCCAAAAAGACGCCATTACGCATACAAGTGCTGTTGCAGGGAAGAGAATGTTGGAGAAGACCAGCATAAACTCTGGGCTGAGTTGGCCCACTACGTAGGTAAATGCCAACATTATGGAGTACACTAGACTAAGAACGTATGACCATTGCATAATGGTTTGCTAACGATTCCATTTTATATTAGATTTATGAATCAACAATAACGAATTAAGCCATCGACAGCGTCTTTCAGGGGACCCTAGCCCACCCGCCTAGACCCACCGCCAAAACATATCAAACGCAACTCAAACAATATAAAAGTTTACAACTGCACCCAATAAATTCACTAAAAAACCAGAGTTACCCATTACGAAGCCTCTCTGAACCCCTTTAAAAGACTCTAGACAACCCTCAACCTGTCTCAACTTCTCTCAACTTCTAATTGGCTAAAAAACCAAGAAACATATTTGGAGCCTATTAGGATCCAAATAGAGGGGCTAGGTCTAGCGTGCGCACACACAAACAAAAATTGTTTTCACCAAACAGACAACATAAAAACTATCGATAACTCTTTTGATCCCTTGCTCTTGCGCCAGGACCACCAAACTTCTTAGGCTCACGTCTACGAGGATCACCCGCAACCAAAGTCCTATCATATTCAGTAAACAAAGTCTGCAAATGCGCACTCTTAGTCCAACGCAACAACGCCCGAGCCAAAGCCGTACGCACAGCCTCAGCCTGACCCATAAAGCCGCCCCCAGAAACCTTGATGTCGATGTCCAACTGCTTCCAAACAGCGTCGCCAGCCTGCAGCAAGGGCTCCATGACCTTGTCGCGAGCAACCCTTGGCTCCAAAATTTCAATAGGAATGTTGTTGACGCGAATCCTTCCCTTACCCGACCTTATCGTTGCGCGGGCAACCGCTGTCTTTCTCTTGCCGCTTGTCATCAAAACCTTTGTTGAACTTGACACACCATCAACCCCCAGCCTTATACCCGATTTCCTTGGCAAACTCTCCAACAGTAACATAAGGGCACTTTAACCTATTCACATCAGCCTGAGGAATAGTCTGAAACGCCGCATCCTTAAACTCTACGGGCACACCCAGAAAAACCCTCAGACGCTTAAAGGCCACTTGTCCTTTGGGCAACCTGTGTGGAAGCATGCCCCTGACCGTTCGACGAACAATCTGGTCAGGGCGACGTGGATGAAACGGACCTTTGCCAGGATGCCCAACCTCAAGAAAAGCCTTAGCCTCTCTAACCCTGCTCAGCCTCTTGCCAGAAATAGTCGCTCTCTCCGCGTTTACAATTACTATTGACTCGCCCAAGAGCAAACGCTTGGCTACGACGCTTGCCATGCGTCCCAAAATCAGACCCGATGCATCTATCACTGTTTGAGGCTGTTTCTCCTCCGGCACCACTCATCACTTCATTATCTTTACGTTACTACCATCAGGGTTTCTCTCTAACAGTTCAGAAATTGAAAGGCACTTCCCCTTGGCTTTAGAAATCTTAAGTCTGGCTTGAGCCGAGAAGGAGAAGGCAGCCACAGAAATGGCACGGTCAAGGTTACCTGCACCTAAAACCTTGCCTGGAACAACCACAGTTTCTTTAGCCCTTGTATGACGATTCAAACGGCTCAGATTCACGGCAACTCGCCTGCGTTTTGAAGACGACAAATGGTCAGCAACGTCTCGCCATATAGGAGCGTTGCTATCTCGAGCCTTCTTTCTCAAAGATCGGATAACAGCCAGCAGTTCAGGGTTGGTCGGCTTGACTCTCGTCATCCTTTTTCACCGCTAACTGCTCCAAGAACGCCTCAGCCTTTTTATCCAGTATTTTTAAGGCTTCGAGCAAAATGCGCTCAACCGGAAGAGCGCCAGTGGACTCTACATCAAAAACAAACATATCTTTGTCCCAAGAAACTTCTATCGCAGGTGGACTCTTTGGGCAAGCGTCCACACAGTCTTTGCATACGGTGCAGTCAATTATATTTCGAAGCTCCAGCTTCTTTCCAGCCTCGGTGACTGTAAGCACTCGTTTTGGGCAGACATCAACGCACTTGCCACACGAGTCGCAACGTTTCTCATCGATTTTCACCTTTGGCAAATATTTGTAGGCGCACACCGAAACTGGTTGCCACTTGGCGTGTTTTTCTCCTTTACCTAGCCTGGCATACGCTTCAAGTCTTATCCTTTGATCTGGCGCCAACTTCACGATGGGAACCTTGTCACTTACAGGTACAATATTTGGGTTCTCAGATGTTAAATCGCCTGAATATACGGTTTTGGCACTGTCTTTTGCCTCAATGTCTAGCGTCAAGGAAACGCGACATAGGTTACACCCTAGCTCACTCTTACATGGGCAATCTTCGGGCAGGTTGTAAGAGTCAAGGTCGGTCTTTAAGGGGATCAGCCCCAGTCTGTGAGTCAGAATCTCATCGTGAAGCAGAGAAGAGTTCTCGATAACAACAACTTCGTCAATAGCCATTGAGGGGACCTCAGCAAGCATGATTCGGCGCAACGAATTCATTAAGGCGGTGTCAACACCGTCCACGACAACCCGCGCGCTCAGAGCGTTTCTCTCAATTATTCTGACTTCCATGCGTTAAGTAACTCCTCTCTTTAGACTCTTCGACCTCGTCGGCCTCCTTTCCTTCTGGTTCCGTCGTGGGGAATCGGAGTTACCTCTTCTATGCGTCCAATGCGGAAGCCTGCTCTAGCTAACGCCCGTATTGCGGCTTGAGCGCCTGGTCCGGGGGTTCGGGCGCCTGATCCACCTGGGGCGCGGACTTTTATGTGGATGGCTGTTATGCCTTTGTCTTTGGCTACGGCAGCTGCGTGGGATGCGCTTCTCATGGCTGCGTATGGTGAAGATTCGAGTCTGTCAGCTTTGACAAACATGCCGCCGCTTGTTCTGGCTATTGTTTCGGCGCCTGATAAGTCGGTTATGTGCACTAGGGTGTTGTTGTATGAGCTGTAGATGTGGGCTATTGCCCATTTCTCGGTTTTTTTGCTCACGCCTCTTCCTCTTTTCTGACTTTAGGTTTTGTTGTTGTTTTGGCTTCTTCTGGTCGTAGGGATTCGCGTATGGGATGGTTTGGGTTGGACAGGTTGCTTGTTGAGGCGTAGGCGATGTTTGCCTCTTCGTTTCTCAACACGAGATAGCTTGGCGATGGGATGCGTTGTCCTTCTATGGCTATGTGTCCATGTGTTATGAGTTGGCGGGCTTGATGTATAGATTTGGCTAAGCCTTTGTTGAAGACTATGGTTTGTAGTCTTCGTTCGAGGATGTCTTCTATTGCGAGGTCGAGGACATCGTCTAGTGCGGCTGTTTCAGGTAGAATGCCCAGTCGGTTGAGTTTGTCTAAGAGTTGTTTTTCAGGTTTTTTGCGTTCTTCGGCTGGCATACCTAGTAATGAGCGTGCTATTTCTCGGTATCTTGAGAGTGTGGTTTCGTGGCGCCATAGTTCTCTTTTGTTTCTTAGTCCGTATTGGCCGAGTAGTTTTAGTTCTGATTGGAGGGTGTCTGTTCGCCATGCGAATCGGGGTGTCTCGTATTTTTTTCGTTGTTTTTTGGGGTCGCCCATTTTTATGTGGGTGCCTCCCGTTTGGCTAGGGCTTCTTTCTTTTTGACGCCTATGGCTTTTCCTTTTCTTCCTGTTGTGCGTGTGTGTTGTCCTCTTACGCGTAGGCTGTAGGCGTGGCGGAATCCTTTCCATGATTTTTGGTTTTTCATTTCTTCTATGTCTGTTTTGTTTTGTAGTGTTAGATCTGCGCCTGTTAGGTGTTTGTTTTGTCCTGTTTCTTGGTCTTTTTGTCTGTTTAGCATGTATGGTGGGATTCCGTGTTTTGTTGGGTTGTTGATTATGTCTTCTATTTTTGTTTTGTCTGTTTCTGTTATGTATCCTATGCGTTGGTTTGGGTTTATGTTGGCTTTTTTGGTTATGGCGTTGGCTAAAGTTATGCCTACTCCGTTTATTTTTGTTAGTGCATGAGTAATTGTTAGTGTGCCGTCTAGGTCTGTTCCTGCTATGCGTATTATGTGTTGGAATTCTCGGCTTGTTTGTGTTGACATTTTGTTGTTTGGCGCCTTGTATGTTAATAGGCTATCAAGTGAAGGAAGGGTTTTTTATTTAAACCTTTAGGCTAATAAAGAGAAAACAATTTTTTTGTGTGTGTGCGCACAGTTGACCTAGCCCCTCTATTTGGATCCTATTAGGTTTCAAATATGAACTTTGGTTTTTTTGCCAATTAGAAGTTGAGAGAAATTGAGACGGATTGAGGGTTGTCTAGACCTTGTCTTTTTGGAGCCAAATATGTTTGGTTTTCTTTTATATGTTGTCTATTTTATAGTTTTGTTTTGTGGCATACTCTGCTGAGAGGGAGAGCGAGGGAGGATTAGACCTTACGTGTTTGGTTGAATAAAGTCTTTAAGTGTTTTAAGATATGTCTGTTTCGTCTGTTTGGAGAGAAACAACTTGTTAATGGATTTGGCTGAAAAAGCAGTTCGGCTAGCCATGGATTTGGGTGCTGAATACACTGACGACTTCAAGCAAGTTGGGTGGAAGAAAACTTCTCGCTAATTCGTATTCTCACGTATTCTAAAAAGCATTTAACAAGAAAAAAGGTGGAAATTGGGCTTACGGGCCTTTCTTGGTTATTTCTTTGACCACGCCAGCCGCGATGGTTGTTCCCATGTCTCGTATGGCAAATCTTCCAAGCTCAGGAAAATCAGAGTAGGCTTCGAGGGCGATGGGATGTAAAGGTTCAAAGCGAACAAGGGCACCGTCTCCAGTCTTCAAAAACGAAGGCTTCTCTTCCACAGTCTGCCCAGTTCTTGGGTCAATTTTCTTGATAAGCTCCACAAATCGAACAGCAACTTGGCCAGTGTGATAATGCAACACCGGAGTGTATCCAGCAGCAATAGCAGTCGGATGCAATATAACAATGATTTGCCCGATAAACTCTTTAGCCACTGCTGGCGGATTGCTAGGAAGCCCAGCCACGTCTCCTCGTCGAATGTCAGTTTTGGCTATACCTCGCACATTGAAACCTATGTTGTCGCCTGGTTCAGCCTTGGGCATTCTAACATGGTGGGTTTCTATGGATTTGACTTCTCCCTGAACGTTTGCAGGCATGAAAACCAGTATGTCGCCTTCTTTCAGCACACCAGTTTCAACTCGTCCCACTGGAACTGTGCCTACACCTGTTATTGTGTAAACATCCTGTATTGGAAGTCGCAGCGGTTTTGCCGTGGGTTTAGGCGGAATCTCCATAACATCAAGAGCTTGGAACAGAGTGGGTCCCTTATACCATGGCATTTTTTCACTTGGTTTGAAGAGATTGTCACCTGTCCAGCCTGAAGTGGGCACGAAAGGTATCTTTTCAACCTTGAACCCCACAGTCTTGAGTAGCCTGCCAATTTCGTTCTTGATTTCTTCGTAACGCTCTTGGCTCCAGTTCACCGATGGATCATCCATTTTGTTGATGTCAACCACAAGTTGGTTGACGCCCAAAGTGAAGGCTAGAAAAGCGTGTTCTCTAGTTTGTCCACCCGGTCCAATGCCTGCCTCGAATTCTCCCCGTTTGGCTGAGACAAATAGAACGGCGCCGTCTGCTTGGCTTGCGCCTGTGACCATGTTTTTGACGAAGTCTCTGTGCCCGGGAGCATCGATTATTGTGAAGAAATATTTTGGCGTCTCAAACTTTAGGAAGGCTAAGTCGATGGTTAGTCCTCGTTCGCGTTCTTCTTTAAGTTTGTCCAGAACCCACGCGAACTTGAAGGTTTCTTTGCCCATCTTTTTTGCTTCTTCTTCGTAGCTTTTGGCTGTTCTCTCGTCTATTGTGCCGGTTAGATAGAACAGGTGGCCCATTGTGGTTGATTTT
>Ga0315306_10001018_pt1 | contig 13437 bp, 15 predicted proteins | sample TDP1_MG_FD_203803 | JGI IMG/M metagenome (GOLD analysis project Ga0315306, IMG submission 203803) | Freshwater sediment microbial communities from Lake Towuti, South Sulawesi, Indonesia - TDP1 | ecosystem: Environmental > Aquatic > Freshwater > Lake > Sediment | place: Indonesia: South Sulawesi... | reverse complement strand
AAGCATGTTTTTAAACATCTGATGGCCCTTAAACGCTTGAACGTCATCGCAATAAAGGAGAGGGAGGAGAAACTTGAATTCCATTTGCTATAAAGAGTTTCAATGCTTAAATATATGGGTCCCCTGTTTTGGTCGTAGTTCGGGTCGGAGGAGGTGGAGCTATGGAGGTTAAGGAGCCGCTGAGGACAACCCAACTTGATCCAAAATTCAAATTTGAAGTGGCACAAATGCCCGGAGGAGAGAGCATTAAATACTGCTTTCAATGCGGAAAGTGCACAGCCACCTGTCCCATCAGAAGGTTTGAGCCCGCCTACAAACCCACCCACATTGTGAGGGCAACATTGCTAGGTTTAAGGGAGAACGTATTATCCAGTGATGTTATTTGGCTGTGCGCAAGCTGTTATTCCTGCACGGAGAGGTGTCCCCAAGGGGTTCGACTAACCGACGTGATGAGGGCCATTAGGAATTTGGCTGTGAGGGAGGGTCACGTCCACCCCTTCTATAGGATGCAGGGAAGCGCCATCGCCACCCACGGCAGAATCTTTAAAGCGGACGAGTTCATCAACGAAATGCGGGCAAACATGAATCTTCCGCCCCTTCCTCCCGTAAACCGTAAGGAGATATCCACAATTCTACGAGACATGGAGGTAAACAAATTTTTAACAACTGAGAGAGGAGGAGAGTAAGCCCTTGAAGTACGCTTTTTTCCACGGTTGCGTTATACCTCAGAAGGAGAATGCCTATGAACTTTCGGCAAGAAGGGTTGCGGAAAAGCTTGGAATCCAATTAATCGACCTTGAGGGCGCAAATTGTTGCGGTTTTTTCCTGGATGCCGTTGATCATTTAAGTGCCACGATCTTGGCGGCGAGAAACCTTAGTTTGGCCGAGGAAAACGGCTATGACATTGTTACCTTGTGTCCTGCCTGCTTTGGGCATTTAACCAAGGTTAGGGGTGGTCTCCTGAATGATCACGAGCTTCGGAACACTGTAAATAAGGCCCTAAGGGAGATAAATAGGAAAATTGAGAACCCGCCCCAGGTAAAGCATTTCACCAAGGTGCTCCTCGAAGACGTTGGGCTTGAAAAAATAAGAAGCACTATCAGGAATCCGCTGAGACAACTTAGGGTTGCCCCCCACTACGGGTGCCACATCGTGAAGCCCTCAGACGAGATACATTTCGATAATCCTGAAGACCCAAAAAGGTTAGACGCCCTCGTTGAGGTTACCGGCGCTAAATGTCTCTATTATATGGAAGAGAAGTTATGCTGTGGCGCCCCGGTGATGGGAGTAGACGAGAAGTTATCCTTAAAGATCGTGAGGGAAAAACTGAAAAGCATAAAAAGGGTTGGAGCAGACGCCATAGTAACGGTTTGCCCCTTCTGCCACCTCCACTTCGATTTAAATCAGTTAACCATACAAGAGGAATACTCGGAGGAGTATCAGATCCCCGTCCTCCACTACACCCAGCTCTTAGGTCTCGCCCAAGGCTTTGCCCCTGACGACCTCGGCCTATATGAAAATCGGGTGCCAGTTGACGCCATCTTGAGCGCCTTACAGCAGTAGCCGATAAGGCCCATAAGGACGCTAGCTTCGCTAAGGTGACGATCGCTATGGAAGAAACAAAAGTTGATGAAAAACGGGAATCGCCCTTCTACGTTCGAACCAGCCTTGCGGCAGCTATGACGATGGATATGATTCCTGGACGGTTTTTCCGTGATGCGAAATTGTACTGCATTAACCTCCTACTGACCTATTATGGGGGCTGTGTTGGGAGATGCGCGTACTGCGGTTTGTCGAGGAGTAGGGAGACTGACGAACTCTGGGAAGCGAAAAGTTTTATCCGCGTAGAATGGCCCAATGTTGCCCTGGATGAAGTAATCGCCAGGATAGGAAGCGGTGTCTGTTCCCATGTAGAACGAGTCTGCGTTTCCATGATAACCAACAGAAGAGCACATAAGGACACGCTAACCGTGGTCGATAGGCTTCACAGGGAGATCGATTTGATATCCGCCTTGATCACCCCAACAATTATCAATAAAGAATGGCTGTACGAATTGAAGGGAGCTGGAGCTGACATGGTTGGTGTTGCCATAGACACCGCCACACCCGAATTGTTCGAAACGCTGAGAGGACGAGGAGTAAAAGGACCCCATAGGTGGGATAAGTATTGGAGGACTGTGCGGGAGGCTGTTGAAGTTTTTGGTAAAAATATGGTTGGTGTGCACCTCATAGTGGGGCTTGGAGAGACGGAGGAGGAGATGGTTAGGGCAATTCAGCAAGCCCACAGCATGGGGGCCCAAACCCACCTGTTTTCATTCTTTCCTGAGGAAAAATCGCCCATGGAAAACCATCCTCAACCACCCATAGGGAAATACAGGCGAATCCAATTGGCAAGACACCTCATTAACCATTCCATAACCTCAACTGAGGAGATGAAATTTGATAGGGAGGGAAGAATAATAAACTATGGCATAGGCGAAGGGGAACTTAACAAGGTAATTGATGGCGGCTTGCCCTTCATGACTTCAGGTTGCCCTGGCAAGACCTTAGAGAACGCCTGTAACAGGCCCTTCGCAAACTGTACGCCTTACCAAGCTTACATAGGCGAATTGAGAAACTATCCCTTCCCACCCAATGAAGGGGATGTAAAGATAATTAAAAAGCAGCTTTACGACTACTCTAATAGGTCAAACAGCCTAAAGGACATGTTTCACTTGGTTTGTGAACACATTGGTGAGTAAAATAAAAACGGATGAATTGTTAGATCGCTGTTTTAACAGCCCGTTTCATAGGCTACAACCCCTCCTTAACGAGACATTTGAGACGACTAGGACCCATTTTTCAAACATAATCTACTTTTCTATGCCCGGCATGGTCCACTTCGACACCCCCTTCTACAAGGTTATGAATCCCTACCGTTTTCCAGCTATTTCAGTCACGGGAGGAAAATGTGGTCTTAACTGCGAACATTGTGGAGGGAAGATACTAGAAAGCATGATTCCAGCAAGGACCCCTGAAAACCTCCTGGAGGTATGTGCCAAGATTAAGAAGGAAGGGGGTAAGGGTTGCCTCATTAGCGGTGGGTCCCTCAGGGATGGAAGCGTACCCTTAATGGGTTTCGTTCCAACCATAAAGCGGGTAAAACGTGAACTGGGGTTAGATGTTGTGGCTCACACTGGAATCGTCTACCCTGAACTAGTCGAAGCCCTAGCCGCGGCCGACATTGATGCGGCGATGATCGATGTCCTTGGATCAAACGAGACCATCCGCAACGTCTATCACTTAAACCTATCCGTAGAAGCCTTCGATCGTTCCCTCTCCTTATTGGAGGAGCATGGGATTTCTTCAGTGCCCCACGTTGTGGTGGGAATCCATTATGGCAAGTTAAGGGGGGAGGGGAGGGCCCTGGAGATTATTTCTAAATATAAGCCGAAGGCCGTGATCATAGTGGCCCTCATGCCCTTAGATCAAACTCCCATGGAACATGTGGCGCCATCGCCACCCTCCGACATCACTAAAGTAATTCTGGCTGCAAGATTTATGATGCCCAAGACTCCATTAATGCTGGGATGTGCAAGGCCCGGCGGAGAACATAGGGCTAAAACCGATGTTCTGGCGATCAGGGCGGGGGTCAGCGGAATAGCCTATCCCAGTGAAGAAGGGTACAGCTTCGCAAAGGATGCTGGCTTAAACGTGAGGTTCTCTGAAGAATGCTGCGCCCTCATATATAGAGACCTGGTCAAACCGGCAGGAACCTAATCGTTTCCCCGGAGGATTAGGAAGGAGTCTATGATGATGGAATGGAGGCTCCTAGACACTGGCCATCGGAGTGCGGCAGAAAATATGGCCCTAGACGATGTGATCCTTGAGTGCCGCGCCAAGGGGCTGATCCCTGACACGGTACGATTCCTCCAGTTTGATCCGCCCGCGGTCTTGGTAGGTTACCATCAGGCCGTTGAGCAAGAGGTTCGAACAGAATTTTGCGTAAGTAGGGGCATAGAGATCAATAGGCGGCTAACCGGTGGCGGTGCCATATTCTTCGACGAGAAGTCGCTGGGATGGGAAGTTTTTGCGTCCAAATCCGAATTGGGCGCTTATCGTCCTGTGGAGGAGCTTTATAGGCGAATGTGTGAGGGGGCTATCCTTGGATTGAGGGCCCTAGGGCTTAAAGCAACCTTTCGACCCAAAAACGACATTGAGGTTAATGGGAGAAAAATTTCGGGGACCGGCGGGACAGAGCGGGACGACGCCTTCCTCTTCCAAGGAACCCTCCTAATCGACTTCGACGTTGAGACGATGCTCCGCGCGTTAAGAATTCCCATCATGAAGCTGAAGGACAAGGAGATCGAGTCCGTAAGGCAAAGGGTAACCTGCCTCAAATGGGAACTAAAACGCCAGCCAACCCTCAGGGAGATTAAGCAAGTGTTAAAAGAGGGCTTCAAAAGGGCCTTCAATGTCAGGCTTGTTAAAGGAGGATTGACTTCCCAGGAGGCAGGGCTTCTCAAGGACCGACTGGATGTGTTTCAGTCGGAGGAATGGATTCTCCTTGATAGGCGGCCTTTGAATGGGGCGGAGGAGGTTTCCGCTCTTCGTAAGACCCCTGGAGGCTTAATCCGAGTATCCCTGGCCCTGGATAGGCAGTTTAGCGTTATTAAGAGCGCGTTCATCACAGGCGACTTCTTCGTTTTTCCATCACGAGCAATCATGGACCTTGAGGCAAGCTTAAAGGGTGCTCTCTGCAACGATGCTGAGATTCAAAGCACCGTTAACGAATTCTTTGAGGTATCAAAAGCCCAGATTCCAGGTATAACCCCTGACGACCTGATTAGGTTAATCCTTGAGGCTATCAGAAAAACAAAATATGAGGCCCTAGGGGTAAGGCCGGAAGACGTTAACCACATATACACAGTTAATGGAAGCGTAACGGACATCCTAGAATATGGTTACGGTGCCCTTCTGCTCCCCTATTGCGCTAAGCTACCCGGCTGTGAGTATCGAGGGAAGGAAGGCTGTACGAAGTGTGGCGGGTGCTCTGTTGGTCAAGCCTACGAGCTGGCGGAGGAAATTGGCTTGAAGCCCATTACGATACAGAACTTTGAGCACCTGATGGCTACCTTAAAGACGCTGAAGCAGAACGGCGTGAAGGGTTACATTGGTTGCTGCTGCGAAGGCTTCTACTGCAAACATCAGGACGATCTCGAAGCTATTAGTTTGCCAGGTATCCTCATAGATGTTGACAACCAGACTTGCTATGACCTAGGGAGGGAGGCAGAAGCCCTCAAGGGCACCTTTGAAAGCCAGACAGAACTAAAGATTGACATCCTCTCCAGAGTGGTAGCCAAACTTTGCCATAAATGAAATAAGAGATGTGGCAAAAGGAATGATCGACTTCGACGTTATAGTTGTCGGAGGTGGTCCAGCAGGAACCACTTCAGCGTTAGAGTGCTCAAAATTGGGCCTAAGAGTTCTTCTAATAGAACGAGGGAACCGCGGTCGGCATAAGCCTTGCGGCGGCGTGCTTCCACCCGCATGCGCCAACATCATTCAGGAGACTTTTAGCATGGATATACCCCGAAGTGTGATTTGTTCGCCAGAAGCGCTTGGGTTGTGCTACGTACCGCCGAGTGGAAGAAAAAACGGCGGTTGTATGAGGAACTACAGACTGCTTAACATTAACCGAGACCTATTTGACCAATGGCTCCGCGACCTCGCTGAGAAATCGGGCGTCCAGGTATGGTATGGGACAGAATTCCTAAAGTTGCAGCTGTCAGAGCCTATTCAAGTCTTGACCAAAAAAGATGGGGAAACCATTAAGGTAACTACCCGATATCTGATCGGCGCTGACGGAGTATATTCCAGAGTCCGAAAGGAGTTGTATGGAAAGACAAAAATATGGACTTTACCGGTCTTACAGGAGCATTGGAAGGCGGAGGGAGACTTTGACGACTACTTCTACGCCTTCTTTCGCGGAGCCGTCTCCTCAACCTATGCATATGTGATTCCTAAGAATGGGCTCTACTTGCTTGGAGTTGGGGTTCCCGAAACCCACCTCGCTTCGATTTCCACTGCCGTTAACAAATTTAAGGAATGGCTTGTTAAAGAGTTCGCCTTCAAGGCCTCCCTTTTAGAGAAACAGGAGGCTTGGGCCATCCCTTATGGGTTTGTATTCGAAGGTAGGGGCAACGTAATTTTGGCCGGGGATGCTGCCGGTTTCTGCAATTCATTATCAGGCGAGGGCGTTAGACTTGCCATAGAAAGTGGTGTAGCCACGGGAAGTGCCATTCAGGAGGCCATATCTTATGATAGACCCCTCGCAACAACATATATAAAGCATGCCAACTGGATCACCAGTTTTGTACGACAGACTCACCGATTCGCAACCAGCCTAACGGATGACGATAGGGAAGAATTTGTCAAATCAGAGCTCGCCCGCATTCCATTTTGACTTAGGGTGCCCAATTAAACCGCGGGAAACTCTCACAGAGATTGAAGCAATTTTACGAAAGGACAGAGGTTCAAGTGCCTGGCGTGATGCCAGAAGACTTTGTTGAGGCCATAATGAAAGCCGCGGAAACCTAGGGTGGGCTCAAATGGTTTAATTTTATTTCTTCTGTTTAACCCTTGTTTCGATCTCCTTCTTGTACCACTCAAAGATCGCTTCCCCGTGAAGGAGGTTTTCAATCTCTTCCGGCTTGGTGGGTTTTAGTAAAGCTACCCAGCCCTCACCGTAGGGGTCATCGTTTACTAGGGTTGGTTTTCCTCTGAGCGCCATGTTAACTTCATCTATTGTACCGCTAATCGGTGATTCCACTGGGCCTACCCACTTTCCCGTTTCCAGGGTTGCAACCATCTTACCCTGATCAACCGCCCTTCCTTTAGGCAAGATGCGGATGAAACGAATTTTTGTGGCAAGTCTCTGGGCCAAGTCTGTTAAGCCAACCCTCACCCTTCCATCCGGCTCAACCTTCGCCCACGTTAATCCTTTCGGCCAATAGTAGAGGTCTTCTCGAAGCTCATATTCGTCGACCTTAACCAAGCTTCATCTCTCCTCCATTTAAATGCAGTTCACCAATTAAAAAATTTTCGTAGACCCCAGCCTGAAGGTTCAATTTGAAATATGATTTTCAGGATTTCTCCAACGGAAATCTTATTCATGTAACACCCTTTCAATTAATTAATTCCAAAATCCGAAAAAAGATTTGTTTCAAAGCTCTACTCTTTCTTCTCAGCAGTTAAAAGCTCTCTTATTTTTGTATACCCCAAAACCTTAGTAACATCATCGAGATTTACGGGAGGAAGAGGTGGGAGACCCATGTTTGCCCGCATCTCGTTGATGAACTCGTCCTCTTTAAAGATTCTGCCGTGGGTGGCGATGGCGCTTCCCTGCATCCTATAGAAGGGATGGACGTGACCCTCCCTCACAGCCAAATTCCTAACGGCCCGTATGACCTCAGCTGGTCGGACACCCCGGGGGCACCTCTCCGTACAGGAATAACAGGCCGCGCAAAGCCAGATTACATCGCTGGATAACACTCTTTTCCTTAAACCCAGCAGTGTTTCCCTCAAAATTAAGCGGGGGTTATAGGTCTTATCAAACCTGCGGATTGGGCAAGTGGCCGTACAGGTTCCACACTGAAAACAAATGTTTATCCTTTCCCCATCAGCCTTGGCTACCGCTTCTGAAAACACAGCGTCTGCCTCATCCAGCCGCACAACACTTTCTTGGGTTTCGGTCACGGGAACATCCCCTCTATAATTGCGATAAGCGAATAAACGATAATAAATGTTTTGTTAAAAACAAGAATGCCCGCCTTTAGATAAAGGGCATTAATGTGATTCATACCTTTTATTGTGTAGCATTTTTAAATATTAGAAAGTATTAAGAATATTTTTACCCTATAAAAGAGGCGTTTAAAATGGGTTATCCTGTTAAGTGGGACGCGGCGAGGCGCTCTTATATCCTCATTACGGGACGGCTTAAAAGGGCATGGGCTGTTAAGTCCATCACCGAGAAAATCAGGTCCATCATAAGCAATTCTGAAGCATGCATGAGGTGTGAATGTAACTTCGCCATTGACGCGGTGGATAAGGAAACCTTTTTTTGGTATGCTATAATTAATGGCGAGAATAAGCAGGATGTTGAGGCGTGTGACTCGCACATTTTCAGCGAGATTTTCAAAGAGTTGGAAACGCTAGGAATGACACACCGTGTCGGCCGCCTCTCTTATCCTCCAGGTCATTTGATACTGATAACATAAACGAGAAGGGCTGATGGTACAAGAAGAGACTTCGCATCGAATGTACATTTGTCACAGGGACGAAACCGATGCTGGACTGTAGTGAATACATCAAATACTGTCCTGTCAAGGTTCCTAGCCAGAAGACAAATCGTAGACGTTCTGGGCTGCCCTCTTGATGGAACTCCTTCCGCCACTGATGATAATGTGAAGATCGTCCTCGAAATCGACTATTACACCGGCCTGCTCTGCGACATCCTGCACCCTTTCCTCTGCGATGGGCTTCGGTAATGTTAACCTTATCCACCCTTTTCCGAGGTCTTTGGGCAAGCCTGGGACAAACTTGGACCCGGTTTGGGTCATTACATAGTTTAGCTCGGCCCGTTCGGCTTTGTCGATCTTCCTCATCCAATCCCTTGCGTAATCTTCATCGATGCTTAAGGCCGCTGAGGTCAAACTGCACTTTATTTCATTTAGAGCCCGCTGCAAATTTAGTAGAGAATCATCGGACATTGCAGGCTCCTTGGTAGAGGGGTGGACAACGCTCATTTGAAGGACGTGGATTAGGGTTTTGCAGTTTCTCAGCTCGGAAGCGACGTTGACCTTAACGTTCCTTTGAGTTAGGTCTTTGAAGAGCTCCTCTAAAACCAGCCAAGTTTGTTCCAGCCTTTTAATTTCTTCCTTGGGGATCATTCAAATCGGCTTTCCTTTAATCACATTTAAGGAGAGGCAAAATTGCTGCCTAACTAGTAGTTGACCATGGTGTCGGTAACTTGCCCCTCAGAGTTCAGTATGCATAGTTTAACTGCGATTCTGCCAGATAGGTCGTGGGTGGCACAGCTTAGGCATGGATCGTAGGGGCGGATCATCATCTCAATCCTGTTAAGCGTTCCCTGATCGTACTTTCCACCCTTGATAAGCTCCTTGGCCGCCTGCTTAACCGCCAGGTTCATGGCCGCGTTGTTCTGGCACGTGGCAACGATTAGGTTAACGTCCTTCACCATCCCATTTTCGTCGGTCTCGTAGTCGTGGATTAACGTTCCGCGGGTGGCTTCTATGACACCCACTCCACGGGCGGCACGGGGTGTAACCGGAACCTTTATGTTTTCGCTGGTGATCTCGGGGTCTTCCAGCAACTCGATCGCACGCTCGGCTGCGTACATCATCTCTATCAGTCTGGCCCAGTGGAACAGTAAGGTCTGTTGGGCGGGTCGACCGAACTCCTTCCTAAATTCTTCCAGTTCCTTTTGGGCTAGAGGCGTTGGGATCTTATCACACACGTTTATCCTGGCGAGGGTGTTTACGCGGTAAACTCCTACCGGGTTGTCTGGGTCTAAAACGATCTTTCCGGCTTTCCTGTAGTATGGGAACTTCAGGTAGGTCCAGGGCTCCACCTGCTCCGCTATGTAGTCCAAGTAGTTTTCGGGAGCAAAATCCTCGTAGGACCCGTCTGGTTGCATCATCCTGAGCTTTCCGTCGTAAAAGGTGTGGGCTCCGTCCTCCTTCACCAGCCCTAGAAATCCAGTTTTAATTATGCCGAGGGTCTTTATCATGTCCAAATACTTGGGGAAGATGTTCTCCTTGGCGTAGCCAATTGAAAACGTGGCGAAGCCTAGGAGTTCCTTGGACATCTCAAGGGCTTGGTCTCTCTCCTCTTTTGTTAGGGGCTTGGTGAAGCCGCCCGGCACCGCGGCGACGGGGTGTATCCGCTTTCCAGCGATGAGTTCCACCATCCTATGCGCAAGGTGATGCGCTTTAATTACCTTCTTTGCTAGGTCTGGGTAGGCTTTGGCGATTCCGATGACATTCCTGACGGTGTAGTCCGCGTCTGGGCCCATAACGAAGTCTGGACCTGACAGGATGTAGAAGTGCAGGATGAAGTCCCTCACTTTGTCCCCCATGTACGCGAGCTCCCTGAGCTCCTTGGCGGTGTCGGGTATGTCCACGCCAAAGACGGCGTCTGTAGCCTTGGCGGATGCAAGGTGATGCGCCCAGGGACAGACCCCACAAATTCTGGTCGTTATCATCGGCAACTCTTCAACTGGGCGCCCGATGCAGAACTTTTCAAAGCCCCTCAATTCGAGGACATGCACCCTCGCATCGGCGGCGTCTCCCTTCTCGTCAAGTTGGATCACAACCTTTGCATGGCCCTCAATTCTGGTTACCGGGTGAATTACGATTTCCTTAGCCATATCCTCCACCTCAAGCTCTCTTGACAGGTCTGAGCCTATTGTGGGCTCCCAGAAAGCGGTTAAACGTCGCTAGCCTGTCAGGTATCAGCCTTACGTCAAGCCCTATCGTCGCCAGCGCGCCCATCATATCCACCATCAGGTTTGACCCCTTACGGATGGGACCGAAGCACCCCCTGCACGGAAAGCCCCCCGCGATGCACCTGGGAATCTTCTCCTCCCCACGGCAGCCCGTTCTGGTGGCAGGCCCCAAGCAAAGATATCCCAGCTCAAGTAGGCAGCGCCCTTTCTCAGTGGGCCAAAACTTGTCTAAGGGTCTCTTTATCGTCGCTATGGCCTTTTTCTCCCGTTTTAGTGGGCAGTCCTCGCAGACCGCCTTCTCTTCTAGGGCGAAGGGTCTATTTTGCAGCAGGGCCCCCATTGCTTCACCCATGAGACCTGGGGGAGGGGGGCATCCGGGAATAAGAACATCGACCTTTATCACTTCGTCTAGCGCGTACACGCGGTCCGTCCAGTGCGGAATGTTCACAGACGGTAATTCGCCGGACACGGTGCTCTTGGTGGTCCTGTAAACCTTCTCAAAGGCTTCATCGTTAACGAACATGTTTGCCAAGGCTGGAACACCACCAAAGCAGGCACATGAACCAACCGCTACAACGGTCTTGCACTTACTCCTCATCTCTTGAGCCACCGCTTTGTCCTCCTCGGTACGAATACCCCCGGAGATTAGGCCGATGTCCGCCTCAGGGATCTCAATCTTTGTGCCTTCACCCGTCTGCCCCAGATATTTGTGGTCCATTAAAACTGGTATGTGGACAAATTCGATCTGCGACAGCAGGCCCAGGAGCGGTTCACCCAGGTCCAAAAGGCTGGATTCGCATCCTCCACACATATTCAACCATTCTTCAGCGACTTTCACGGGCATAACTTTCTTGCTCTCCACCTTTTTTCACTAATACATATATTTATTTTTAGCTTTTAAAAGAATATTGGTTGATTTAAATAAATGAAACAATAGGCTCAATAAGAAGGTAAAATGATGATTAATGTTGCACCAGAATACGCCAAAAAACGCGTCCTAATCCTTGGTTGCGGCAACATGCTTTTTGGCGACGACGGCTTTGGTCCAGCAACCGTTGAGCACATGCAGAAGAATTGCATCGTTCCCGGCGACGTGCACGTTATGGATGTGGGCACGGGGGCGGGCAGGATACTTTTTACAATGGCTCTGAGTGAAGAAAAGCCAGAAAAAATAATAATTCTCGACGCTGTAGACCTGAAGAGAAAACCTGGAGAAATTTTTGAAATCGCGATAGAAGATATACCAGAAGGCAAGGCCAGCGACCTTACATTCCACTTGTTTCCGACCGTAGCCCTCCTGAAAGAGTTACAGGATACAGGGGGCATAGATATTATCATTCTCGCATGCCAAGTTGAGAAAATGCCTGAGCTGGTTGATCTTGGCTTATCTGAAACAGTTAAGAAATCGGTGCCTAAGGCGGCAGAAATCGCGTTAAAGCTATCAAAATCTAGGCCTGAGGAATGAAATAATCGATCTTATAATTGGCTTGTTAAGTAGGGAAAGTGGGTACGTTGAAAAAAGAGTTGGAGACGGTAAAATTTGAGGAAATGAGAAACAAGACTTTCGGAGTTGTGCGGGTCGTAGAGAAACTATGCGAACTGTGTGGAAAGCCATTGTATACAGAGGAGAGGAGGGTGAAGGCGATCCAAATCTCTAGTTATAAGGATTATGACAACCTAATGGTAAGGGCGAGGGCACACGATTATGTTAAGGTGGACCTTGAAAGAAACGAGATATATTTTTTTGACCATGATTATCCAGGCGACGTCCACCCGGCTTGTATAGAGGAGTACAGCAAAAGATAATGGACGCTAAACCAGAAGGATACTAGGCGACTTTGTAGAGGTATCCGTCCTCCTTTTCGCCTGCCTCTGAAACTGTACCGATTTTTCTGAGGGCGATTATGTGTCGTAGGATTTCCCTGGGGCCGATGCCCGTCGTTTCCGAGAGCTCCTTTATGGTCAATGGTCCCCTATCCTTCAGCTCGTTGAGAATCATCTGCCGCTCTATCTCGTCATCCATGATTTTTTCTGCAACAGCATGGTATCTTCCTTCACCTATCTTAACTCCAACCTGGGAAAGCCCAAGCACCCATCTAAGCCTCTCCGTCTTGAAGGCCTCTATGGCCGCGTCGGTCTTTTTTAAAAGATCCTTTTCTTTGCTCATTTTAACACCCTATCCGGCCAGCGCTGCTTCCATCATTGCCGATATCTGACTTAAGGTAAAATGTTTCACATATATAGCTTTAGGTGGGCATGTGGCGGCGCAGGCACCGCAACCCTTACATAAGGCCTCATTCACTATGGCGCGCTTCTTAATGGTTCCCTTCTCTTCACGCTCCTCGATTCCAAGGGCTTTAAAGGTACAGGCTTCGATGCACATGGCGCACCCGTCGCATTTGGATAGGTCCACATAAGCAACCGTTGGCTCCAGCTCGACCTTACCCTTGGCCAAGGGTATCGCCGCCTTAGCCGCCGCCGCGCTGCCCATGGCTACGCTATCTGTGACATCCTTGGGGCCTTGCGCCGTGCCGGCTAGGTAAATTCCGTCTGTAGGCGTGTCTAGGGGCCTAAGCTTAGCGTGGGCCTCCTGGAAAAATCCGTCGACGCCCCTGGCGATTTTCAGCTTACTTTGCAGCTCAGGAGCGTCCGCGCGTGGAACCATGCCCACGTTTAGAACTACCAAATCGGCGGGGATAGCCAGGGTTTCGTTGTTGGTTAGTACGTCTTGGACGGTGACGGAGAGCCCATTGGGGTTGCCTGAAACTGTGGGTGGGGTCTCCGGCCTATACTTAATGAAGAGAACCCTGGACTCGCCGGCCTTCCTGTAGTAGTCTTCGTGGCCTCTTCCAAAGGTCCGTATGTCGCGCTCGAGGTAGTAGACCCTGATGGTGGGGTGCATCTCCCTTATGGTTATGGCGTTCTTAAGG
>Ga0315306_10001017_pt1 | contig 13439 bp, 12 predicted proteins | sample TDP1_MG_FD_203803 | JGI IMG/M metagenome (GOLD analysis project Ga0315306, IMG submission 203803) | Freshwater sediment microbial communities from Lake Towuti, South Sulawesi, Indonesia - TDP1 | ecosystem: Environmental > Aquatic > Freshwater > Lake > Sediment | place: Indonesia: South Sulawesi... | reverse complement strand
CATGTCACCTCTTGTCTCAACTTTAACCGCTTTTTCTTTTAGCTCAGCTTCCACGTTATCGAGTACACAGTGATACTGCTCAAAATATGCCTTGCTAACGTTAACTGGCTCTAACTCAATCAACTGTAAAACAGCGCCTTTCTCACTTGCAAAATGCATCATTTCAGGAATATCCTTTTCGTTTACGCCTTTCAAAACCAGCATGTTCAATTTGACTGGGTTGAGTTCAGCTTTGATTGCAGCGTCGATTCCGTTTAGAACATCTTGCAGACTGCCACCGAGTATCTTCTGATATATTTCACTGTTTAACGTCGGAATGTTCACATTCACACGTATTAGACCATTAGGGTGCAACCCCTCTGCATACTTGGACAGCAAAGTTCCATTAGTAGTCATGGATAAGTCTTTAAGGCCACGTATTCCAGCAATGTCATGCACAATGTCTAAAATATCTGGTCTAAGTAATGGCTCGCCACCTGTGATTTTTACTCTTCTCATCCCAAGCTTAACAGCAACCTTTACGATGCGCGCTATCTCTTCCGAAGTCATTTCAGTCACAGAATTGCTTGCACGTTTTTCCTCGCCTTCTCTGTGGCAGTATGGGCAGTGCAAATTGCATCTTTGCGTAACCGAAACTCTTAGATTGAGCAGTGGGCGCCCAAACCTATCTTTAATCATTATTGTTTAAGCCTTTTCACGTGCGTGTTTTACGATGTGACCCGCTTCGGATAATATAAGTTTTTCAACACAAAGCCTCACCGCTTGAGGTGAACCAGGCAAACAAAAAACTGCTTTCCTATCGGTTACTCCTGCTAATGCGCGGCTAAGCAAAGCGGCGGAACCAATTTCGTCAAAACTTAGTCTGCGGAATAATTCGCCAAAACCGGGCAAAGTCTTTGTCAACATAGGTCTAACTGTCTCTATTGTAACATCAGATGGCGCAATTCCTGTTCCGCCACAAGTAATTATCGCATCAACTTCCTTTAAGCCTAAGGCTTCACTCATTTTCTGTCCAATCAACCCTCTGTCATCTGGAACTAAAGCCTTATAGACCATTTTATGCCTAGCCTTCTCAAGTAATTTCACAATTAGGTCGCCAGATAGGTCGTCTACATGCTTCATTAGTTTATGGGCTTCAAAACGCGATGTACTGACAACAATAACGGCGAATCCGAGTCGGCTGGGCGCCTCCTTTTTGTGCTGACGCGAAGACTCACTCACCTTAATCTAAACCTCTTTTGTGCTCTTCTTTATCTTGCTTATGACATGGACATTCTCTATAATTGTGCTTGGATATTGCCCAAACCTATCCTTCTCATACTGCTTTGTCATGTCCCAAACAGTCAGCAAAGCGACGGAAACAGCAGCTAAGGCTTCCATTTCGACGCCTGTCTGAGCTCTTGTTTTCACAGTTGACTCAACCTCGATTCCATCTTCAACTATTCTCAAGTCTACTTGAACATTGGTTAAGGGTAAAGGATGACACAAAGGAATTAGATTACATGTGTTTTTTGCTGCCAAAATCCCAGCGACTTTAGCCACGCTGAAAACGTCGCCTTTCTCAACCTTCCCTTTCTGAATTAGTTTTATGGTTTCAGGCTTTAGTTTGATTAAGCCTTTCGCCTTTGCTTCTCGAAGGACTTCAGGCTTAGCAGAAACATCAACCATAGACATGTGTTACGCCTCTTTCATCTTAACAGTTTGAAACTGGATTTATTTTGTTTGCTCCCATAAGTCAACGAGCTTTCTAACCATTTCAGCTCTTGGGTTGCTTTCATTAAAGCGGAAAATGCGAATTCTCCCAAACTTCTTATGAAGAATGAGCCCAGAACGTTCAAGTGCTATCAAATGCTCATTTGTCGTGGTATAATTTAGTCCTGCACGTCTAGCAATCTCGGAAATGTTTAATTCGCCAATGTTGGATAAAATTCTCAAAATTCTAACTCTTCCTTTCGAAGACAAAACTTCTTCAATAGCCATACGCTTTTGTTTACCTCCTCAGTACAGAAAGAAACTTGACCAATTCACGTTCTAAATCTTCAGCAGGAACCTTTGGCAAACTAATCATAAATGTCTGTCCACGCTGTCCGGTTCCAGAGGGCTTAGTCTCAATGATCCCAGAAGCAGCCAAATCCTTCATATACTTCCAGAGCTGAGTATGCCGCAACCTTTTCCTGCCATATTCCTCGCAAACAACTGCGTAAGCCTCTTCGGCAGCACCCACAGAAACATAAGCCGAACCAATCTGTTTGAAATATCTGGCAACACCAAGCAAGAACAGTTTTTCATGGACGCCCAGAGAGAGCACTTCATCCTTTCTCACAGTAGGATAAACACTGGCTGCTGCTGTGCGAACATTTTCAGGCGAAATCGCTGGCAACTGCAATATATCGGCGTGTTTGCCTGCCCGCCACAAAAGCTCAATCGCATAGCGGGCATCGCCGCCTTCCGAAGACGCTAACTCAGCAACAAAATCCACGACAGATGAAGGCACAGCGCTAGGTCTAAAAGCCATGTCAACCCTGTCGTTTAAAATGTCTCGAAGCTGACTTTTCGAGTATTCTTCAAGACGAATTATGTTACGTTGAAGTGTACTCCTTGTACTCGGGTCTAATGAGTCTAGGTATCCAGTCTCGCGGAGGATACAGATTAGTGAAAGTCTTTGAGGCGCATTTAATCGTCCTTCCTGAATGCGAGACAGATTGTAGAGCGGGTCTGAACCCTCGTTGCGAATTAAGGCGTCAAGTTCGTCCAAGGCTAGAATGACAAAGACATTTTTAGCGTCAAGAACTTGAATTAGCATTTGCAGGATTTCTGTGGCTGAGTAGCCACGTCTCGGAAAATTTGGATGAAACTTTGAGATAACTTGATGAAGAATCATGAAGAGGCTGCCCTTGCACTCGCGACAATTAACGTGAACATAATAAAGATTCACACTCTTATCCCTCGCTTCTTTTATCACTTGCAATCCAAAATGTTGAGAGAGAACGGTTTTTCCAGTTCCAATGTTTCCAGTGATTAAGGCACGTTGAGCCGTTTTTCCTGGAGTTTCGATAACAGAACGGAAAAACTGGTTCAGAAGATTCAATTGAGTATCTCTATGAGGTAGGCGCGATGGCACATAATTAATGTCTAACTTGCTTTCATCTTTGAAAACGCTGAAGTGTTGACGCATAACAGAGACCTTATTCTAGAGTTTACTGAAGGCTGATTTATGCTTTTTGTCCATTAAAAAGGAAAATAGTGTAGCGGGCGGTTGGAAATACTAACTGTTTCGTCACAGTGATGAGTTGTGGGCTCTCGCACTCAAGATCTCATTCATCTGTTCATGGGGGTCAGAGTCGTCATCGCCCACAAATGAAACGTGCGCAACTCTAAAATAAAAATGTATAGTCAAGAGGTTCCGTAGACTTGTCGGTTGGTGGCAGTGAAAACCAGAGTCGTGTAAGTTTTCAGTAGTCCCCCCTTATATATAGGTGGCTCGTGCAATCATCAACTGATGAGTTTACAGAGCCTTAAACAGAAATATCAATAGGTTTGTTGATTCTATGTGACTGAGTTCGTGTAAACGTGAGAAGAGATGCTGAGAAAGATTAGGGTTGTTCCTTTGGCTGCGGAGAGTTTCGGCGTTAGGTCGATGTGCACTTACGTAGAGACATCAGACGTGAAGATTCTTTTAGACGCAGGAGTTTCTTTGGCGCCACTTCGTTTCGGTTTTCCGCCACACCCAAAAGAGTATGAAGCCCTTATCGAATGCCGCAGAAAGATAGCTGAAACTGCAGAAAAGGCAGATGTCGTTTCAGTGAGCCATTATCATTTTGACCATCATACGCCTTCCTACACAGACTGGTTTACCAACTGGTCATCTGCAGAGGTTGCGAGACAAATCTATGAAGGAAAAATCATTCTTGCCAAGAGCTATAAGGACAAAGTGAACATGAGTCAAAGACGTCGAGGATGGATGTTCAGCAAGACCGGAGGCAAATATGCAAAGAAAATTGAAAATGCAGATGGCAAAACATTCGACTTTGGCAGCACTAAACTAGAGTTTTCTGAACCTGTCTTTCATGGACCCACAAACTCTGCATTAGGTTGGATTCTAATGACAACAATAGAATGCGACAATGAGAAAATATTGTTTGCATCTGATGTTCAAGGTCCAATGCATAATCCTACTTTAGACATTATTCTTGCCCAAAAGCCTCAACTAATCATAATTGGCGGACCACCAACCTATCTAGCATGGACAAAAGTTGAGGAAGAACACTTGGAGCAGGGAATGAAAAACCTAGAAACTATAGTTAGGCATGTGCCAGTCACAGTTTTGGAGCATCATCTTCTTAGAGACGAAAAATGGAAAGAACATTCGCGACCAATCTTTAATCAAGCAACAAAAATGGGACATAAAGTTATTACAGCCGCCGAATATGCACAGAAGGAAAATAATCTCTTAGAGTTCAGAAGAAAATATTCGTTTAAAACCGATCCTCCAAATAGCCAATTTGAGAAATGGATGAAACTGCCGATTTCGGAGAGAAAATTGGTTAAGCCTCCTATTTGAGGCTTAAATGTTAGCTTTCTTTCTTTGGAACTAGGATGGCGTTTACGATTCCATCTTGTCCTGGTCTGGAGGTTACTCTTGCCATGCCTAAGGGAGTTTCAATTATTGTTCCCCTTGTGACCACACCTCTGCGGTCATAGTCTACGTTGGCTGGGTTCTTTATCACTCGTGTAATCTCGACTTTTTTGGTCTTTCCAGTTGAGGGGTCAGAGATGTTGGCGTGTGATGCGGTGAGTAGGCGAATTTTTGTGTTGCCTCCTCTTCCGCGGCTGACTTTCTTTTTTGTTTCTCCCACTAACGTTTCTGTGGGGAAATCTCCTCCCTCAAATTTTCTTTTCATCCTGTATTGACGTTTTTTGCCGCCTGAAGGCTTCTTTTTGTGCAAGTCGCCGTGCCATACTGACAATTTTACTGCGCCTCAATGACTTCATCAGACTAACAGAATACACCATATAAGTTTATCCCTAAGCTCCTGGCGTTTATCCCTAGACTCTCAGTCACCCATTAGCCTTGTAGTTTTGCGAAAGTCTTGGGTTTGCGGTAGAGTTTGATGCCGTTGCGTTCAGTGACGTATTCAAAGCCTACTTTGAGCAGTTGCTGGTCTTCTTCTAAGGTTGTCGCAGTTGCCACGTCATAGTCATTGTCTTTGAAGCTGACAAGTTGTGTGTATTTCATTGTGTTTTCTATGCGTTTGTGTCCTAGAATCTTCTGGACTAGAAGGATGTCTCTTGTCTGATGATATGTCGTTGTTCCGCCCCAGTGGCGAAAGGTGTTGAAGGAGATGGCTTTGATTCTTGGGTTCTGCAGTGTGTTTGCGACTCTTTTTCTTAACCTAGAGAACATTGGATACATTGAGTCGTAGGTTGTTGTAAAGATTCTTTCGGATGTTCGTGGTAGGCTGTTAAGCATTGCGATGAGTTTGCTTGAAATGTTCAGTTGACGTGGTCTATGACCTTTGACGGGTCTGATGTTTAGGGCATTTTCGGACATGTCTGTCCACTGTAGTTTTAGGATTTCGCCTGGATCAGCGAAGGTTTCCTTGAGTGTTTGTAGGAATGTCGCCATGCGTTTGCTTCTGCACGCAGCGATGACTTGGTCTAGTTCCTTTTCTTCTGGGATGAAGGGTAGGTGTTCTTCTTGGACGTAGTGTGGTCTCTCCCATGGTATGTTCAGCATTTTTGCCAGAGCATCATAGGCATAGACTTCTAAGGATTTTGTTCCGTTTTTGATCTTGGCTTTAGCAATGGCTTCCTTCACTGATTCTGGATCAAGTAGATTTGCTCCTCGTCTGATGAGCCGCTTTATGATTTCTGGGTATGGTGAGTTTGTGTCGCCATTTTTCTGTAGCCAGAAGGCAAATTGAACAACGAGTCCTTTAATGGTCGCCTGATCTGTCTGTGTGGCTCCCGCAGCCTTCTCTTGGTTTCGGGTTTCAACTGTGGCCAAGTTTTTCGACTCTTCTGCCAAGAGTTCGCATACTTGACGAGTATAAGGTGTAGACGCCTGCCAATTTAAAATCTGCATATGAACTTTCTGAACGCCTTCAGAACTACTCAAACTTGATTTGCTGAATCTGAAGCCACATTTTCTGCATAGCCACCGTTGTATGGCGCCAAGTCTTGTTCTTCTTAAGCCGTCTTTCCAAACTTCTTGTGATGTACATTCTGGACATGATGGAGGAGGCGGGCTAGGCGGTTCATCTTTGAAGCCTACCTCCATCTCAGTCATGTCCTGAACTCTCTCTTAAGGCGTCTCGAAGAGCGTAAAAGTGAAGCCTTCAACTTTCATTTTGTCAATGCAGCCTCCACAGCGACGAATTGGATGCCCGTCATTAAGGAATTCGTATTCCACAGCGAATTGACCACATTTTTCGCAAATCTCTGCCGGCGGTATAGGTCTTAGTGGAAAACTATTTTGTTTTTCAGTGTGGGGTAACTCTTCAGCGGGCATTTCCTCATTCTTCTCGGGTACCCCACCCTCAGAAACAAAATATCTCGCTATCCTTCTGTCGTTCGGATCGGGGTTTTCAGTAAGCAAACCGACTGAGCTTAAGGTCTTGAGGGTCTTTCTGGCAGGGTCGTAGCCTATTGGCTTGTGAAACTCTTTGAAGTAGGTTGCCTGAAACTCGTTTAGTGAGATTCCGTTTTCGTTTATTTGTAGTCTTAGTTTTTGGAAGACGTTGTATAGTTCTGGGCTTAATCCCATTTCATTAGCTTCTGCCACGGCATAGTAGAGCCGGAAGCCTACTTCCACGTCTTCTCTGTCAACCTGTATCGAGTCTTCTGTCCTCTTTCGATGCATAAAGTTTAGGAGAGTATGCCCTTTAATGATGGCTAACAGTCTGCTGATGTCTCTTTGGTTTCTAGGAATCAAATATCTGTGGTCCTTCAGAAACTGCTGGTAGATCTGTCTTCTGAGTTCCTCAGGAATGTTGATGTGCTTGATGCGGGCGTTTTTCACGTCTTCAACTCTTTGAGCTAACAGCCTTCGATTGGAATCCTCTTCCATGCGTTTGTAGAATGCTTCTCGGTTGCTCTCCCGTTCAATTTTGAAGAATATGCTTTCTCGGAGCTTTTCCTGGTTAGTTTCGGGGCTGAGTAGCAATAAGCGCGTTTTCTCTTGCTGCTCCATCCCGAATTGGGCACTGCAGAAAATGACGGTTGGAAACCCTTTAATGACGACTTTCTTTGTCCTTAAGCCATATTTCTCGGTTTTGTCGGTGATCTCAAAAATAATCTCCTTGTCGTCATGGCTTAGCAGTGACCTGAGTCTCTGGAGAAGTTGGTCATGTGGTTGGTCAAGAAATAAGAGGATTTTCTGGCATAAATCGATGTATTTGACTTTGCGTTTCTTGCTCTCTTCAACATCTCTCTTGTCGCCAGGGTCTGTTTGCCAGTCGCCTTGCTGATGGAAAAAAGCTGTCGGACTAGCATAGCCTAGTTTCAGAATATCTTCTTTTGGAAAGAACCAACTTAGCTCTAGAGGAAGGTAGCTTTTGCCTGTGCTGCTTTCAGCTAGAAAACCGATGTTGGTTTGGTCAGAGTTTGTGTAAGTCAACAGCATGGTTAGAAACGTGATGACCTTGTTTTCATTATCATGTTTCACAGTTGACCCTAAGATTTCGATGAGATCATTAACCGTTAACGGTTTGTTTAACTCTTTTAGGCTCTGTTCCCACAGGATTCTTTTAGGAGTCTTTTCACGCGGCAATCCAAGCGGGACGTCGCTTACGGCCAAAGCGATCACTTTTTGCGTCTATCAATGACTTCCTGGTCTTGCTGATGAAACCAGTAGCGATGCGTTTTTGACTGCCAGAACCCATCATGTTCTTTCAGCGTGGCTTGCAGTTTTTGGAAGAGGTCATTGTTGCCGTTGTTTTGTTTACTTGTCTGCTGGTAGGGTCCTTTTTCTCCTTTCTTTTCAGCCCACAGCAAACCTTCGAAATCTGGAGTTTCTTCATCTTTAGGTGCTCGACTTTCCAGGTATTCGTTTGCTGCGTCTGCTATCATTTGGCAGGCGTCTCTAAGCTTTACTAGGAAAGGAACTTCACTCACAGGTTATCCCTCAGCAAAATCGTAAACACTGCTTGGCAAGTCTCTTAGCAAGAACTTCAGTTTCGGTGCATCTTTTCGCTCTGGGTCTAAGTGAATGCGTTCGTACTCATTCCACAGAACATAGTGTTTGTTACGCAACCCTTTCAGCTTTTCAAGGATGCTACGTACCTTCTTTCTGTGCTGGTCAATTTCGCTATGCAGTTCTTCTGCTTCTTTGTCGCATGTTTCAAGTTCGTTCCTGATTTGTTTTATTCTCGGTTGTTGGTTTTCAAAGTATTCTAGTCGTTTGAGCAGTTTCTTCTGAACTTCAACTTGAGATTCTAATTCGTTGTTCAGTATCCATAATCTTTCGGCAATGTATTGAGGGTATCTGTCTTCTTTCACCATTTCTTCCAGTTTCGCTTTCTCAAGCGTCTCGATTTCAGCTCTGATCTTCTCGACTCGTGTTTCGGTTGATTCGGTTCTCTGCAGAACTTGTACACCAGTTAATTCCTCTAAACTCATCTACTTCACCTCCTTCAAGGCGTCTTGCAAAATATCCGCTACATAGGTGCTTCTCGGTATCTTTCCCCTCCTCTCGTCGATTAGTCTCAGCAAATTCGTTGGCAGCGATATTCCGACAGGTTTTGTTTTCTTCAAGGGATTCACCTTCAATTCTGTCTCTAAATTGCTAATCGTGCAACTTTCTTAAACATCTTATTATCCCGTTTGAGCTACTAGCCTGTTTAGGCTAATAGCACTTATTGACGAGTTCTAATCCATGACAGAAACCAGTCAAGACCTATTTTAGTCAATAAACCCAGATTTGAATATCAAATAGGCGATTTATTAATTGTCTTAAGTGGTATTCAGACGCCCTAGAGAAACTGAGGTCCAATTCACCCGTTTTTATGTGGTTCTGTGAAAGACATTTTTGGCTTTTGGGATATTTTTTTAAGGTTGTACGTTAGAGTAAAATATATGTGACTGGAGGGTAATGTGGAGAAGGTTTCTTGTCATCTCTTGAACATTTGCAAAATGGCAGATATGCTATTTTAAAGAAGCTCGGTGAAGGCGGAAAGGGCATTGTGTACAAGGCTAGAGACACTGTTCTGAATCGTGTTGTAGCCATTAAAGTACTAAAGAGTGCGGTTCAAGGTGAAGAAGCGTATGCACGTTTTATGCGTGAAGCGCAGGCAACAGCGAAGCTTAATCATCCAAATATTGTTTCTATCCACGACATTGGCAGAGAAGATGAGAAGCAGTTTTTTGTGATCGAGTTTGTTGATGGGATGAGTGTACGTAGCCTTTTGGAAACGTATCCAGAGCGTAAATGTGATATACAAACTGTCTTAAGAGTCGGCGTAGATGTTTGCAGTGCTCTTCAATATGCACATGCTCAAGGTGTTTTGCATCGTGACATTAAACCTGAAAATATTCTGATTACGCAAGATGGCACTGCGAAGCTGATGGATTTTGGCTTGGCTAAGATGTTGAGTCAGCCCAGAATTACGCAGGAAGGAGTAATTGTTGGCACGGTTGCTTATGTGGCTCCTGAAATAGCGTTGGGAAAAGATGCAGATGCTAGATCTGACCTATACTCTCTTGGTGTAGTTCTTTATGAGATGGTGACTGGGAAATCGCCTTTTCTAGGCGAGGATCCAGTGAAACTCATCTTCAGCCACATTCATGACTATCCCACTTTACCCAACAGGCTTAATCCAAAGGTTCCGCAGAAGTTGGCTGATTGTATAATGAAGCTTCTGGAGAAGGAGCCTGGAAAGAGATTTCAAAATGCGGCAGCCCTACTTGAAGTCTTGAGAAGCATTGGCGAAGAATTCTTACGAGAAACTCTTATTCCTCCTCGAAAGGCAAGCCTTGTTGTTCCGAGTCCTCGTCCTTCAGCGATAAGGGAGGTTCAGCTGATCGATAGGGTTGAAGAGCTGACTCTTCTCAAAGAGGCTGCTGACAGGGCTGTTCGCGGCGAAGGCAGTGTTGTTTTTCTTTATGGGGAGGCTGGAATCGGTAAGACACGGTTGGCATGGGAATTGGGAGCTTATGCCCGTCTGCGTGGAATGCAGGTTCTGTATGGAAGATGCCCAGCCTTATTTAGGATGGACGGTGTTCCCCCTTATGTTCTATGGATTGAAGTGATCAAAGACTACCTGCAGGCGTGCACTTCTGAGCAATTGTACAAGTTGATTGGCTATTATCCCGGCGAGGTCTGTAAGCTGGTTCCTGAAGTTAGGCAGAAACTTGGCACAATTCAGCAGTCTTTGCCCATAAGTTCTGAACATGAGCGTGACAGGCTGTTTGAGGCAGTTTCGCAGTTTATGACTAACATTTCCAAGGAAACTCCACTGCTTATTATTCTTGATGATCTACAGTGGACGGATCAGTCTTCGCTTCTGCTACTGCACTATATGACTCGTGGCATCCAAAAGGAATCCTTGCTTCTTCTGGGTGATTACCGTGACACCGACATTGATGAGAGGCATCCTCTATCTTCTGTCTTAGCGGAGTTGAACCGGGAACGCCTGTTTCAACCCGTCCGACTTGAACGCATGTCCTTCAATGACATTTCAGAGATGATCAAACAAATCTTGGAACAAGACGATGTGCCAAAAGAATTTTGCGAACTGATCTATGAAAAGACGAGGGGCAACCCGTTCTTTGCTGAAGAAGTGATAAAATCTCTAAAAGAAGAGAAAGTCATCTATCGGGAAGAAAACAAATGGAAGATTAGAGATGTTTCGAAAATCGAATTTCCGAAGAGTGTTAAGAGCGTCATAAAGGCTAGAGTAAGTCGACTGGATGACGATTGCCAGAATGTGCTGACTTTGGCCTCTTTTATAGGGAACGATTTTAATTTTGAGGCTCTTTGCGGAGTCACTAGCCTTGAAGAGAACAAACTCCTCGAAGTACTGGAGAGAATGCTCAAGACTGGGCTCATCAAGGAGAGATTGATTCGTGGAGAGGAAGTGTATTCCTTTACTGATATTATTATCAGAGATGTGGTACACGAGGAAGTTAGCCTTCTAAGGCATAAGAAACTTCATGGAGTTGTGGGCAGTGCCTTAGAGAAGGCATATGCCAAGCGGATTGATGAACATCTTGGAGAACTTGCCTACCATTTTCTTGAAGGTGGAGATGAGGACAAGGCGCTTGACTATTTCTTGAAGGCTGGGGAAAAGGCTGTGAAGGTTTATGCCAATGGCGAGGCTACATCGTATTTCCAGCATGCCCTTAAACTACTTGAAGAAAAAGAAGGCGAACTAAGGCAAAAAGGCCATGTTCTTGAGGAACTTGGGAACATCAAGAAGATTGTTGGAGAAAACGAAGCCTGCATGAAGTATTGGAATGATGCATTGCTCTTGTGGAAGCAACTGGATGAGAAAGGAGAAGTTTCAAGACTGCATCGCAAGATGGCGAATGTTCTCTGGGAGAAGATGAGCGATACGGAAAAGGCAGAGAAACACCACGAGCAGGTTTTGAAGATTTTGGAATCCGGGCCTGAAAGTGTTGAATTAGCAAGCCTTTACGAGGATATGGCGCGTATGTATTTTCGCACTGAAACTATGGCTAAAGCTCTTCCTTGGGCTGAGAAGGCCCTTGAGCTTGCCAAGAAGCTGAACGAGCTTGAAACTATTGCAAACTCTTACCTGACTCTGGGAGTAATCATTGGTAGCTCTGGAGACTTGAAGAAAGCCCTCAAATGTGATGAAAGAGCTCTGAAAATAGCCCTCGATAACGGTTACATAGAGACAGCGGTACGCGCATACACTACCCTTGCAATATGGCTTCCATATGGCGAGAACGAGAAATGCCTAGACTGTTTTAAGAAAGGATTTGAACTGGCACGGAAAGCAGGAATTACCTTCTACATATCAAGGATAGGAACCAATTTAGCAGACGTCTATTTCTGCATGGGAAATGTGAACAAGGCAATTCCTTTGGCGGAAGAATCAGTTGCGTTGGATAGGAAAGCTGGCAACGTCACTCATCTTTCCGTTTCTTTAGGTACCCTTGGAGTTATCTATCAGGTATTGGGAGAATGGGACAAAAGCGAACAATACTTCAGGGAGGCTTTGAGCAACTCCCAAAGACTAAAAGACAACCAATCGATAATTAGTAGTCTCTTCTATCTTGGATGGCTCTACTATGACAAGGGAGAATACGCAAAGGCAAGAGAGTTCTTTGAAAAAACGTATGAGGTCATGGGAAAGGCTGGATGGAAATTGACTCAAATGAGTTCATCTGTGTTTATAATTTTTGTTTACACAGAGCTTGGAGAAATCGAGAAAGCCAAGAACTTGGTTGATAATCTGAAAAAATCCGCATTCGAGGTGGAGGACAAGTGGTTAATCGCTCGTGCTGATTGGGCAGCAGCAACGCTGTTGCGTGCACAGAAGAAATGGAAGGAATCTATCGAACTTTTCGAAAAGGCTCTTCAGGAATTTGAGGCTTTGAATATAAGGCGATGGGACCTCTATTGGTGCGCCAGATTCCTCTGTGATTACGCTAGGGCATATTCAGAAAGGAGTGAAGAAGGCGACAGAGAAAAAGCATTCAACTTACTCAACCAAGCGTTAGAACTATTCCAAAAATTGGATGCCAAAAAAGAGATAGAAAGAATAATAGCCAAAAAGAAACTACTCACAGCCTAGATTGGGAACATACAGAATGCGTGCCACAACTAGTTTAGCACCTTGAGACCTGTTTTCTGCATGTGCGCGCATCAATGAATGTTTTGCGGAAAAGTTATAGGCGAACCAGACAATATACTTAGCGTGAACGAATAGCAAGATGTGGAGGTGAACAGAAATATGAATATCGTCTTTGTTTTAACATACGGGATCAAAGATGGAAAGCGAGCAGAACATTTGGCTATGATGAAAAAATTCCAAAAAATTATGAAGGCAGACCCGAAGGTTTTTGAAGGACTGATATCGTTTCGACTTTTCGAGCAAGAATACGGTGGAGTAGCTGGCACATACGTTGAAATGTGTGAATTCAAAAGCATGGAAGACATGAAGAAATGGGAGAAGAGAATTTTCGAGCACAAAGAGATCAAGGAGCTTGTGACAGAATTGCACAAAATACAAGACCACTACACGCCTGTTACGCAGTCAATATGGAATACTGTTGTGTAGGCTAAGAATAGAGATTGATAGAACAATTCTCTATCATTCTTTTTAAGTCAGTTTTTTGGTTTTGCGGAAAAGTTATAACCGCGCTTAGCCCTAAGTTTTATTGAAGCAACCAAGAGGAGTTGTTTATGGACATCAAGTTTAAAGAGGATTTTATTGTTCTCTGGAAGAAATTTTTTGGTGAAGCGGAACTTC
>Ga0315306_10001014_pt1 | contig 13451 bp, 10 predicted proteins | sample TDP1_MG_FD_203803 | JGI IMG/M metagenome (GOLD analysis project Ga0315306, IMG submission 203803) | Freshwater sediment microbial communities from Lake Towuti, South Sulawesi, Indonesia - TDP1 | ecosystem: Environmental > Aquatic > Freshwater > Lake > Sediment | place: Indonesia: South Sulawesi... | reverse complement strand
ACTCCCTTTCCCCACAACCCTGATGCGTCTTTGAAAGCGATGTCATCGTTCTCGATGTGTATATAGGTGGGTTTCTCAGCTCTTCCTTTGATCACTATATGGTCATAGCCAGCGTATTTCATCTCGGCTGCGAGTGAGCCTCCGCCACATTGCATTGTGAAGCCCTCTGGCACCTGCTCCGGAGAACGAGTCGTAATCACGTGCTTAGTCATGCAGAGGATTCCTGTCCCTGCTAAGGTGCCAGCTCCAATGATTATCGGGTTTTCAGGGTCAAGGGAGCTGACGCCAGGTTTAGACTCTTCAAACATCAACTTAGCGTTTACACCCCTGCCACCTATGAAAAGTCTAGTGTACTCCGAGGACGGCGTCTTCGAAACCTTGCCCCTTCCTAAGTCTATGCGCAGGATAGTTCCAGCCCAACCATAAACCATGATCTCAGCCTCCTTAGGTTCCACTGGCGATGAGTATTAGCCTGTCTGAAAGCTTCTTGGCGGCTTCGCGCATCTGGACTAGACTTCGTTTGTCCCTTTTGACGTAGGTTACTGCTTTTGGGAGGCAGAATTTGGCGCAAAGGGGATCACCATTGCAGAGGTCACACTTCATCGCCTTTTTTGCTTGAAGGTCGATGTTGATGGTCCCTATGGGGCAGGCGATGGTGCATAGTCGGCAGCCGACACAGGTGTTGGCGTCAACCACATAGGCTCCTGTCTCAGGGTCTTGGGTGATGGCGTTAATTGGGCAGACCTCCTTGCAGAGGGGTGTCTCACATTGCTGGCAGACCACCGGAACGCTGAAGTAATAAGAGCCCATCTTCTCATATCTTAGAGCTCTGATCAAGGAACGCGCTGGGTTACACTCCCCAACATGCTTCAAGGAACAAACAACTTCACACGTTCCACAGCCAGTGCACTTGTCAGGATCGACTAAAATCATTTTATCCATCCATGTTCCCCTTTGGAAGTGGAACGATAAAACAAATAAACCTTATGCATGCATGCATGACATGGTGAAAGATTTTGGCTGGTTTTGAGAAGCCCTCTAAGATGCCCACTTACCGCATACTCAGCAAAGACGATCTCTACTCAATTCATTGGGCTTGTCTTGACATTCTAAAAGAGACCGGTATTCGAATCGTGGAAGGCGAAGAGGTTCTGAAAATGCTCAACAAGAAAGGTTGTACTGTGAACTTTGATCAGAAAACAGTTTTTTTCTCACCCTCCATAGTTGAAGAATCTCTCAGAAACACCTCAAAGGTGGCCACAATTTATTCTCCAAGAAACTCGAAATACGATTATAGACTGGATGGAAGACATATCTACTTCGAAACTGACGGTTTGAACGTAAACACAGCCGATTTAGAAACAGGGGAGTGGAGACCCTCAACCACCGATGATGTCGCGAATCTAACGAGGGTTACTGACGCTTTGGACTCTTATCCTTCAGCAGGGGGCATGACTGCATCCTTTGATAAACCTGAATATATCAGAGGCTTCTATGACGTCGTTGCGAGATTGAACAACACGGAGAAACCCACCAGTATCTCTATTGGAGGCGGAAACGCGGAATCTCCTGAATTATCGCGAGCTTTATTTGAATATCAACTTGAAGTAGCCAAAGTTGTTGCTGGAAGCGAAGAAGCTCTAAAGAAGAGACCTCTGGTAACTGGTGGTTTCTGGGCGATGTCACCACTTCAGTTCCATGGCTTATATGTTGAACGTGCCTTGAAACTCGCCGAGCGTGGTTTCCCAAGTTTTGTGGGCAGCATGGCCCAAGCCGGAGCCACGACTCCAGTGACCTTGGCTGGAATGCTTGCAGTGACAACTGCCGAAATCTTAGGAGGCATCTGCATAATCCAGCTGTTGTATCCAGGCACCCAGACAATTATCAGTCATAGTCCAGCTGCCTTTGACATGAAGTATGGTCAGTGGGCAGCGGGTGCACCAGAGGAATCGCTCTTGAACGCTGCTTCGGTGGAAATCGCTAGGTATTATGGCCTTACCGATGTCGTTATGGGCTTGGTTACCTCGGCCAAAATGCCTGGGCCTCAGGCTTGTTATGAGAAGATGATGAGCGGCATTTTGCCGATTCTTGCCGGCGCAGACATGGTTGGGGGGGCTGGAGGCCTCGCTTGTTCAATGACAGCTTCTCTCGTAGAACTAGTAGTCGATGACGAGCTTTGCAAAGCTATGATCACTTCTATTCGCGGGGTGGAGATTAACGATGAAACTTTGGCTCTCGACGTTATTCATAAGGTGGGTCCGGGAGGCCATTACCTAGCCCAAAAACACACCATGAACCACTTCATGAAGGAGCAGTTCATACCCGAGCTCATAGACAGAAGCAGCTATGACGAGTGGAAGAAGAACGGGGAGAAAAGCCTTGTTGACAGAGCGAAAGAGAAAGTGAAGAAGATACTGAAGGAGCATTCAGTACCACCATTGGACAAGGACATCCAAAAGGAACTCGACAGCATAATCAAAAGGGCTGAAAAAGAACTGCCGAAAAAGTTTCCAAATCTCAGCGTGTAAGTTTCATCAGCATGCACAAATCTTCATCCGAGCAGGTCATACTTCAGCTTTCGAGCCAGTTCTTGCATGCTGCATGCATGCCTTGCCATATTTGTCCCCGGAGAGTTCAACAACAGCACAGGCAAATTAACGCTCACATATGCGCGCGCGTTGCACTTAAAATTTAAGCCCCACACACTTTCCAGTGAATGTTTAAAATTGCGTGCAGTAAATGAAATAAGCAGAATGCGAGATTACCAATGGGGGATTCGTTTGGCGTTTGGGCGTCTAGTGCTGTTGTCTGATGATGAGATTGCAAGTATCCATGAAACGAGTTTGAAAGTACTACTGGAAATTGGGATAAAAGTTGTCAGCAAAAAAGTGCAGAGTCTGCTCGCTGAGAATGGTGCAAGAGTAGATGCCTCTAGTTCAATTGTGAAGATTCCAAGCTCTCTCGTTGAAGAAGCGATTAAGAAAGCGCCGAAGGAAATGGTTCTTTGCGGAAGGAATCCAAAATTCGACCTTGAACTCCCTGCGAAAGATTTTCCTTTCGTTGCCACAAGCGGTTTCTCGGTTTTCATGAGGGACCTCGAAACTGGGGAAAAGCGGATGACGAATTCGTCGGATCTGAAAGACTTTGCAGTTTTGAGTGACTATCTCCGCCAGGTTGACTTTTTCTGGCCGATTGTGACTCCGACGGAGTTATCGCCACCCGTTCAAACAGTTCATGGCCTAGCTATTTCATTTGAAAACACAGAGAAACATGTCCAGTATCAAGCTTTAAGTGAGAAGCAGGCGAAATGGCAGATCAAATTGGCTGTTGCCGTTGTCGGCGGCGAAGATAAGCTTAGAAAAAGACCCGTATTCTCTTCAGTGAATTGTCCTGTCAGTCCTCTTGTATTTGAAGAAGGTTCATCCGAAGCCATGGTTGAGCTAGCAAAGGCAGGAATTCCGGTTGTCCCCATGTCCATGGCCTTGTGCGGTAGCACGTCTCCTGCAACAATTGCAGGGACATTAACCATAATTAATGCTGAAAACCTTGCAGCTCTCGTCATTCTCCAATGCGCCAACCCAGGCGCCCCAGTTATCTACTGCGCGGAATCAACCTCAGCAGACATGAAAACGGGTGAAATTAACTATGAGGCACCAGAATTTCCTCTCATTGCGGCTGGAGCCACTCAGATGGGAAGGCTGTACAAGCTTCCTTGTTATACAGCGCCGATAGGGCTCCTTACGCAGATGGGCCGTGGCGACATCTCCGCTGACTTTGGCTCACTGGAAAATGCTGAAAGCGCGGCTCTGGAACAGGTGATCCTTGACGTTGAGGCGTGGGAGCAGGCTAAGGCTTACTTGCGTCGATTTAAATTTAACGAAGAAACCTTGGGCTTCGACGCGATCAAAAAGGTTGGTCCGGGAGGTAACTTTTTGGGACTTAAGCACACTTTAGAACATTTCCGAGAAGAAATATGGCTTAGGAAAGAGGCTGCAGTCCTGCCTTCTACGGGTGGCTCGCTTGTTGAAAGGGCGAAAGAGAAAGTTAGACAAATACTTTCGTCGTATGTACCACCTCAGCTCGATGAGGAAGTGAAGAAGGAAATAGACCAGATTCTCCGTAACTGTGAAAAAGACATGTTGTAGAGTTCAATAAACTCAGAAGTGGAGATATCCCCCCCGCAAAGCCCCTTTTTTCTGATATTTCTTCCAAAATTCTATCAGTTCGTGTGTGTGTTTGGGGTTTGGGTTTGGGGATTAAAATTTAACTTTTAACCACACACACAAAAAAATGTGCGCGCAACTAGCTTTTAGAAATGGTTAGGGTGTACGAGTATCTGAAAGATCTGGGCAAATTGCTAAAAAACTGATCAAGATTTACTTATGTATCACTGAAAACGCAAAGCTCTTCTTTGTATCGTCGATCAAGAGTTTGTTCAGCTTGTAGACGCCTCAATTTTTTCTTAGAGAGGTGTTCAAGAAGAAGCTTGTTTGCTTCTTTTGAATCCATGCTAAGCCACTCTATAGGCACGTTCACAAAAAGAGGGCGGGCTGGAATCACGTGACGCGTTGACTTGTACACAAACGTCTCTCCAGAGAGAGCTGTGGTGACGACCTCCCTTTTTGTGATTCGTGGTACAATAATCGCAGCTAATGCTCTATCCGATTTGACTTTGTTCAAAGCATCGCTTTCTGTTTTGTAATCTATGTTATAACCAACCGACGTAAGGTTTTTTTCGATTTGCTTGATGTATTCATAGATTTCTTTTATGCTCTCAATCTTCTTAGAGACGTAATAGCACTTCCTCGAAGTGGCTATTCCTATCATGATTTCTCTCTCATGCAGTTTTCTCTTCAGATCATTCTCTGCAATCTCCTTAAGGTTGTAACCGGCCTTTTCTAGGTCTTCCCTTACGTTTTCGCCCGTTTTTTGTCCGTTTTCTATGGTTCTGAACCAGCTTTCCACCCTTATGCTTGGGTTGTTATAATTCACTAGACAGACAGGGATTAGCTTGCAATCAAGAAGCTGAAGAGCGGCTACTCTGTGCATCCCATCTAAAACCACAAACGTTTCTTTGTCAACAATCACTGGATCTCTGCAAATTCCCTGGTTGATTTCACGAGATAGCAATTTAACAATGCTTGGGATAATCTCCTCATGGATGTATAACTTCTTAATTTCCTCAAGTTTAATTTCAAGCTTCAACCTAGGATGTGAAATAATGTGCCCCATTTTCGCACCACTACATCAGATTTGCGCGCGCAAAAGTAAGCAATTTGAGCAAAAGCACTAAAATCCACAGAAGAAGAGAGAAACCTAAGTTTTCTCTGAAGTGAAGACGTAGGCTACATAGTCACCTGTGTGAACAGCTTGGACGCCAGTGGCTGTACCAAGAGCTTCACCGAAAGGATATGCCCATACGTATCCGTCAACAGGCATCTTGACTTCTTCGACCAAATCACCATGCAGATTATATATGCATGCAATGACCTCGCCCTTCTTTATTTTTTCACCTGGTTCTTTCTCTGGGTGTAACAAGCCCCCTCGGTTGGAATAGACTACACCGTAAAACTTGTTTCGACCCGGCAAAACTCGTATTCCCTTCTGTTTCTCTATTTCCCCTTCTATCATTCCCAGGGCCTTCATAACATTTAAAACGCCGCGGACACCAGTCTCGACAGACAGCTTCGAAATCCTCTTGCCATTAAAAAGTTCCACAAGCAGAACAGGTATCCCCTTCATCATAGCCAAGTTTCCAAGCGTTGGAGGACCTTTGTCCGGCAGGGGCTCTTCTTCGGTCTCGATAGCTGTCACTCCGAAGGCTGCAATCATCTTTTCAAGCTTTTCCTTCGTCTTTGAAAACCGCAGATCCCCTGATTGATATGCAAGCGCGTTTTCATTGACATTACAGTGAATGTTAAGGATGTAATCCGCCTTTGAAAACGCTTGTTCCCAAATCGCGTTTGCAAGCCTCTCTGTTGTAGTGCCCTCTGGTCTGTCGGCTCTTACCACACCTACGTCTGCGTTGTCTACCCACGAGGTATACAAGCCATGCTGGAACGCCAGCGGGTTGCCAACAGGGATACCTATTATACTTCCGTTTAGCTTCTTCGGATCCACCCTTACTCTCGCAACTTGTCTAATCACCTCAATTCCTTGTATCTCATCACCATGCTGAGTCGACATCAAAAGAAGAACTGGCCCATCCTTCACGCCATTCACAACAATGACAGGTATGTCAACCTTTGTCCCGTCCCATAGCTCTATTCCTTTGATGAAGCCAAGCTTCATTTCTCCTCTATTCACCGAAACATTACCCACTTCCAAAGATTCGACCAAACTACATCCCCTAACAATATTTTGTTTTGAATCGCCAAAGTAACATAAGAAGCTTGTGGTGTCAAGTTTTCACCATGTGTCTTCTAGCCTCACAAAGCGAGACGTGAGATTTAGGGTTAGAGGCACCTCTATCAAGAAAACACACTAGTACCTAAATCCAGTATACAGGTTACAGGTCGTCCATTAGCCGTTGGTCGTCGTTTCGTCCGTCGTTTTTTGGTTGGTTGGTTGGATTAAAATTTAACTCTCAAAAAAGAGGGGGTTTGCGGGGGACATCTCCATTTGTCGCCGGTTCAAGTCCGGCCCGCGGCACCACAGACAGACCCGAGACATATGAAAAAGCTGATAAGCGTTCTTCAGGTTTATTTTCTGCGCACTCTAACCATATCGAAACAGGAGCGCCCAGATGGAATTCACACGGATTGTAATCCAGCCAATACCGCCCTTCAACTTTGATGGCACGGTGTATGTCCCCCACTATTTTCCCACACCTTTTTCCCACACCTGACTTTGAATGGCAACCGAACGTGATGTGGCAAACTCTGAATTTGGATAAAAGACTGTTTGGGTTAAGAATGGAAAACAGAGGTTCTATCAACGAGCCGAAGGTCAGACTGACAGTCTATTCCAAGAACAAGCTTACTCCCAACATGATGGAGAGGGTTGTGGAAGAAATAAACTGGAGATATGGATTCAACGAAGACATTTCAGAATTCTTCGAGGAATTCAAGGACGACAAATTTCTCAAGCCAGTATTCAAACGTTGGAAAGGGATGAGATCCAATTGTGCAAATTCCCTTTACGAACTCATGATAATTTCAATAGTCCTGCAGAATGCCACAGTCAAAAGAACCATTCAAATGATGAACAACTTGTTCAACGCTTATGGTTCAAAACTGAAATTCGACGACAAGGAGTTATTTGCCTACTGGAATCCAGAAGACTTGAACGCGGCTGATGAAGAAGAGCTGAGAGCTTTGAAAGTCGGCTACAGAGCCAAAATGATTAAACGTGTGTCGGAAGCTTTTGCACATGGCGAAATAGATGAGTTGAAACTAAGGAAAATGAATGCTGAAGACGCAAAACAGGAGCTAATGAAACTATACGGAGTAGGACCCGCAACAGCACAAATTATTCTGGGGGGATACTTGAGAAAATACGACTCTTTCGACTTGAAAGGTAGGCTTTGGGAACAAAAAATACTCTCAAAAATAATGTTCAGCAAGAAGCTGGTTCCAGCGGATGAGATAACAAACGAACTCAACAAAAGGTATGGAAAATGGAGAGGGCTCGCCTTTCATTACATATTCACCGACGTGTTCTGGAGGCACAGAGAAAAGAAAATTCCTTGGCTGGAAAAACAAATCAGAATGTAAGCATGCAGGTAAGAATGGCGCACTATGGAATAAAAAAAGTTGCCGGGGGATACCTCCACTGGTCAGCGGTTCAAGTCCGGCCCGCGGCACCACACCCGCCTAGGAAAGATTTTTAGAATCCCTCATAGAACAGTAGTTTTGGCTACTTGCGGCCGTAGTCTAGTTTGGTTAGGACATCAGCCTGCCACGCTGACAGCCCGGGTTCAAATCCCGGCGGCCGCACCAATGCTGCTCATGGAACACGCTTGCATGTCAATAATAACTCTGGTTGCCCCAGTTTGTTAAAGCGGTTGAGGAGGGCCCACTGAAAAGAGAAAGGAGTTGGATAGGGTCTAACCGTACGAGAAACTCGCTCCTCCCCAACCACCAAAATATGGTGTAAATCTGAGGTTATAAAAGTTTCGGCACAAAGCTGGTTAGTCCATAGGAGGCAGCCGCAACGTTGCAGAGTGTTTTAAAGTATGGAGAATGCATAGCTTTGCTACGGAGCTAGATGGGCACATCTCCCAAGTATGTCAGAGAAAACCTCTTGAACTCCCCTTCCCCAATGCTAATGATGAAACTTTGGACATCCTCAGTAAAATCTTTCCAGTCAACCCTCAGCATATTCACCTTCTTATGATAGTCCGTATAGTCTTGGTGAAAAGAAATGATCACTCCAGTCATGCCCAAACCTTCTCCAGTAGAGGCAAATATTGCATTGGGAAACTTTGCAGCATATTTTTTGGCTTGCTCCATCATTTCCGGCGAAAGAATTTCAGGACGCATCTTGACAAAAGTTAGGGCTAGTATTTCAAAACCCATCTTCCTAAAATCTGGTATGATCGTATAGTCCTGAACCACTCTGCTCTGTTCAAGTTTGTGACGAGTTCTAGTTATTGTTGGCTGAGAAACCTTAAGCACCTTAGCAAGATCCCTGTCACTACGTTTCGAATCTTTAAGAAGCTCCCGCAACAATTGCTGAGCTAATTCCTTTCGCATAAACTACACTCATGAAACCACGGTTTAAAAACTTATTGTATTCCATAGCCAAAAATGAGTTGAGTCAACTTCCAACACTAGACATGCCACAGCAAAGAAAGTACCACTATGGCGTCAAACTTCACCTTGACTTCCTGAAACTTGTCTGGGCAACCAGAACATATACGTGGTACAGAGGAGAGTTCATATGAGCCTATTCTCCCAAACACTCGAGGTCTTCATGAGATATTTCTCAGCGTTGCTTATAAAAATATCTTAAATATTGAGACTTAATACATATTTGAAAGAACGACAACCCCATTCTTAACAGTCATCATTCCACACCCTAAACCCGGGTCAACAGATATTAACTTCCACCTTTCATTAGTAAAAACGCCAAGCGAACTAGGAAATAAACATGAAACTACTATTGTCGTCATTGCTCATATACTCGGTGAGTCTTGGGATAATTCTCTACGTCATCCCCTTGTATTCCACAAGTCTTGGTGCCGACAAAATGTTTGTTGGACTCATCACTGCAGCCTATGCAATAGCATATACCGTATCGGCACCTGTATGGGGCAAGGCATCTGACCACCTAGGCAGAAAGTTAGCGCTCACCCTTGGAATGTTAGGGTATTCTCTCGTCACCTTTCTCTTTGCCTTTGCCAGCGACCCAGCCCAAATTCTCGTTATTCGGCTACTAGAAGGCCTCACCGACTCCTCCTTCTGGACCGTGCCACCAGCTCTCATCGCAGACATGTACGCACCACAAGACAGAGGTATAGCTCTTGGCAAGATTGGAACCGCCCAACTAGCAGGCCTTATAGCTGGACCCCTTTTAGGAGGAATTCTAATCAAAGGACTCAGCAACTACAGCACCCTATTCTACATCTGCTCAGCCATCATATTGTTCACAGTCCTTCTAGTTTTCTTCAGCGTCCAAGAAAAGCATGAGGTTTCCAGTCTAGAGACCGAGAGCTCTTCGAAAACCGGGCCTGAATTAAGAGGAAAAACGAAAAAGGGCTTCACCGTGACCTATGTTAACATGGGGTTCTCAGCCATAGCCTTCGGAGTCCTAGTTTCTCAGTTTGTTGTGCATACCAACGAAATGTTGGGACCTGGAAAAGAAGACTTAGGTGGGCTCTTCTTGACCAGTTATTACGTGGCAGAGGCGTTCATCCAACCTCCGGCTGGCAAATTGTCAGATGTTATTGGTCGATACCGTGCAACTCAATTGGCTTATATCATGTGTACTCTTGGTTTTTTCGTTTTGGCTTTTGCTCCGTCCCCAGTGTTTCTTTTGATTGCTGTTATTATTGCAGGGTTAGGAATTGGGACTCTCTACGTCACGTTGACGGTGTCCCTCATGGATATGGCTCCGTCCTCTAAGCGAGGGCTGGTCTCTGGTGTTCAGAACATAGCTTGGGGGGTTGGCTACTTTGTTGGGCCAATGGTTGGAGGCATAGTGGCTACTTATTCTGTTGGGGCTCCCTACATGTTTTGTGCAATCGCATCAGTGTTGGGAGGTGTTTTGACCTCCCTGTACCTGAAATCGGATTAGCAGCTTCATCCTTAATTAGCGAAGTACACATGCGCGCGCAAAAGCATGGGACATTAGAGTAATAAAGCTGGCTATACCGTTAAGTAAACCTTTATCGTATATGATATGAATCAACATCCGTGAGGCTGGCCCAATATGAATGAAAAATTAACGGTCGCCGTAAAAGAATTGGCTCGTAGCCTAGGCGCGGATTTGGTTGGCGTCGCTCAGGCAGAGGCATTTAGGGAAGCGCCGAAGGGACATCGTCCGGAAGAACTTCTGCGAGGGGCTCAAAGCGTTATTGTAATGGCAATTCATCTGCTCGATGCATCTCTTGAGTCAGCGCCAAACCGGGAGTATTCGGTTACCTACAACATCGTGAATCAAGAACTGAATCGCATAGCCTTCCGTGTCGCTAGGTTCCTTCAAGACAAGGGCTATCGGGCACTTCAGGTTCCAGCCTCACCGCCCTATGACGTATCTCGTAACATGGGAGACCTATCCCATAGACACGCGGGATATCTAGCAGGTCTCGGGGTCTTTGGAAAGAACAGTCTCTTGCTCTCTACCAAGTTTGGTCCAAGAATTCGACTGGTTTCGGTTATTACGGACGCTCCCTTAACGGCTGACAAGCCCTTAGACCTAGACCTTTGCAAGGACTGTGACAAGTGCATTCGGGTGTGTCCTGCAGGAGCCCTTAAGGGAGAGCGGGTGGTAGACAAACTCAGGTGTGACACGCATCACTCTGAAGTTGGCAAACAACTGCAACTCGAAGATTGGGACCAAATCTGCGGCGTCTGTATTCGAGTTTGTCCAGTTGGCCAAAAAAGGCCTGATAAGTCTTAACAGTCCAAGAAGCCAAAGATTTCTGTAGGTGAAGGTTACTTTTTGAGTTACAGCCTTGAGTTTTTCTCGTTTCACGCTGAATTATTTTATGGTCTTTGCAACGAGTTCCGTCAGGTCGTAGAATTTCAGCCGTGAACCGCTCTTTCGAATGGCTTCTTTGAGGTTGTGGGCGCAGAAGGGACATGTTGACACGAGGGACTCCGCTCCAACATCTTTAGCCTCTTCAAGTCTTCTCAGGGCTGCTTGTATGGCAAAGTCCGGGAAACCAGCCTTCACTCCCCCGCCAGCTCCACAGCACAGAGTGTTTTCTCTGTTCTTTGCCATTTCAACGAGTTTTACTGCTGGAATTGACTCTAAGACTTCTCTAGGCTGTTCGTAGATTCCGGTATGCCTACCTAGGTGGCATGGATCGTGGTACGTGACCGTTTCAGACACATCTTTTGATAGTCTTAGTCGGCCTTCCCTGATTAGTTCTGCTAGGAGTTCGGATGTATGGACAACTTTGAAAGGTGTTTCACCTACAGACTCTGGATAGTCTCGGCTAAGGGCTCGATAACATCCGGCGCAGGAGGTAACCACCCTTGTCACGCCAACTCTTCTTATTGCCTCCATGTTGTGCCTAGCCAACTCAAGAAATAGGTCTCTCCTCCCAACTCTGAGGGCAGGTGAACCACAGCACCATTCTTCTGGATGGAGCATTACGAAATCTACATCAGCGGCATTTAATATCCTCACAGTGGCTTCAGCGATTTCTGATCTCCTATAAGCTGTCGTGCAACCAACGAAGTATGCTGTGTCTGCCTTCTCTGCAACTTTGACCTCTGGAGGCAACCATTTCAGTCTTTCTTCGTGGGGTTCGCCGTAGGGGTTGTGAACCGTTTCGATGCGTTTGATGAACATCTCGTGTTCGGGTCTTGTGAAGCCCTTCTTCACGAGTTCAGCTCTTAGATTTTCATTTATTTTGACGCTGTCTACTTCGAGGGGGCACCTTTCTTTGCAGAATCCGCAAGTGGTGCAGAGGAAGAACCTCTCTGCCAAACCCTGTGAGACGTCTACTAACCCGTCTAGGAGCGACAGCGCAACAGCGTTTCTTCCCCTTGCCGAGAGAGATTCAATGCCAAGAATGGAGTGGGTAGCGCAGCCTATTCTACAAAAGCCGCAGCGGCAGCGGCTGCACAGGGTTAGATCATCGTAGACATTTCTTAGAATGCTCATAAGCCGAGTCCTCTAGGGTTCATTATGTTGTTTGGATCGAGCGCATGCTTAATCGTCTTCATAACATCTAGGGCTGCACCGTGTTCCTTTCTCATCAGATGAGGATATTTTAGACCAACCCCGACGCAGTATGACACCGTGCCTCCTAACTCTAGAGCTTTGTTCGCCAACTCATCTCTCGCAGCAGCGTACTCTTTAGCCTTGGTTTCGTCAAACGCCAAGTCTATGCCAAGGTTTTCAGGATACACCCATGAGCCTACGCCCATGGGCTTGACTCCTGACCTCTTGATCCATCTTCTAACAAACTTGAGGAATTCAAGCACTTTGCTGGCTGGAACTGCAGTTTCAATGCTGTCGGCTGGTCCTTCCTTGTTCATCTGGGAAAACATGTCATGTCTGTTTAACCAGTGTTCCTTGGCAACTTTGTCATCTAGCCTTGCGCCGCCTTCCGCCTCTAGCATCGATGTTGCACGCTTCACTTGTACCTCAACTACCTCTTTCACTCCTTCGTAGCTGAGGAACATTACTGCTTTTTCTTCATCTGCATAATCTTCAACGTAAGATGATGTTGGGGTTAAACCGCTTCTTAATAGTTTGAGCAAAGATTTGTAAGCCTGTTCAAAATTGTTGAAGGAGTACATGAGGAAAACTCTCTGTTCTGGAAACGGATGTATTCGTAAGAGCGCTTCAGTTATTACCCCCAAAGTTCCTTCAGCGCCGATGAAGAGGCTCTTAACGTCAAAACCAGTAGACGACTTCGGCACTTCTCTGGTTTCAACAACAACACCAGTGGGCAACACCACTTTCAGCGCCAACACAAGGCTTCCCATGTCTCCATACTTGCCAGCTCTCCACCCTAAAGACTTAGTTGATATGCATCCGCCTACGGTGGCGGAAGGAAAACTGCCCGGGTCATGACCAAAAGTGAAGCCTTTAGTGTTTAGTGCTTCTTCCAAATTCTGAAGTATCACGCCAGCTTGAACTTTCACGCTCATTGATTCCTCGCTTATGTTAAGTATTTTGTTCATTCTGGTCAGATCTACGACGACTCCTCCCTTGACTGGAACAGCAGATCCAGCATAGTTGGTTCCAGAACCCCTTGGAGTTAAAGGTATCCGATGCTTGTTTGCAAACGTCACCACCTCACGTACCTCCTCGGTGGTTGCAGGGCG
>Ga0315306_10001013_pt1 | contig 13459 bp, 22 predicted proteins | sample TDP1_MG_FD_203803 | JGI IMG/M metagenome (GOLD analysis project Ga0315306, IMG submission 203803) | Freshwater sediment microbial communities from Lake Towuti, South Sulawesi, Indonesia - TDP1 | ecosystem: Environmental > Aquatic > Freshwater > Lake > Sediment | place: Indonesia: South Sulawesi... | reverse complement strand
AGTGTCATTGAGGGAGAGCATGAGACCGAAGATTAGGAAAGAGGCTCGTGAGAGAGTTGGCGCTTTTTGTGTTGTGGCGCCGAGGAATAAGCGAAAATTGGAAAAGGGAATACAAACAAATTTGTGAGAGGTGAGATGTGTGGAAGCGCCTATAACGAATTTTGTGATGTTGTCTCCAGGTGTGCAAAAGGAACTTCATTTCAGCGATCATAAGATAGAGCCTCGTGTGATCACAGATCCTTTGACAAAGGCTCAGAGGAAAGTGGAGTCGCTACTTTTTATTGTCGATGTAGAGGATGGACGTGGCGTGTCACGTACGTATAGCATTCTGAGTCAGAAACACGCTGCAGAGTTTAGCGGCTACCTAGACGGAAAGCGATACAGAGACTATGTGTTCACGGTTGTCAAAGACGCGCCTGGAACTGTTCCGCCGAGGATCGTCTCAGTAAGACCGAAATGAGTCTAAAGCGAATCTTAGAGTCTTTGCGAGTGTACTAGAGACACAGAAAGGGATCTTCGCACGATCCCATGATCTTAGCGATCCTCGATAGTCGTTCATGTATTTACCTACTTCGAAGGGAAAGATGCATTTAGGGAAGACACCCCAGAGACCACGAATCATTTTTGGAGTACGCATCAGAACGACTTGTCGCGGTTCTTCAAAGATAAAGTGTTTCAATGGAACTACGTTTTCCATAACCCAAAATCTAGGCTGAGCTTCTCGAACTATTCGGAAGAAAGCGTACACCATGCTGAGACCATTATTTATGTCTCTAGGTTTTTTCCAAGTTGAACTGAAATTTGAGTAGACTGAGAAGTCTCTACACGGCGGAGATCCAACGATCACGTCAAATTTTCCCTTGAGTCTATGACCATCAATCGTTCTAACATCTTGTAGAAGGAGATCGTAAGGATAGTCTACGTCGACGATGTCGATACCCATACATGAGAAGTCAGTATCGTAAAAACCATCACTCCAGCCGCCTTCACCACAATAGAGATCTAGAACTGAGTACATTAAGAGCCTCACAATCTTTTCTCTTAGAAGAAAGGATAAGTCTTACGATGGTCGTAGTAAGACGATATTGGAATATGTTATCAAAGGTTAACACGAAGTTGAGGTTTTGAGTGCATAGTATCTAGGATAATTGAAAAGTCAGATAGAAGTTAACACATGATAACATTTATTAAGCGGTTTTGCCTATAGAAATTACATGTGTTAACGAAAATGATGTGATAGAAAAAATGGAAAAGAAGACCGAGATAGTCGGAGTGAGAATGACTCCGCACATGAAAAAAATGGTAGAGGCGATATGCACGGATCTAGGATCAGATCCGCAAGAGTGGATACGCGGTCTGATTATTCGTGAACTACAGCAGTGGAAGAAACGTCTAGGACGACCGAGACTAGAGATAGAGGAGCGTGAGAGAGAGTGATCGCACCAGGAGACTATGTCGCATGTCTCTTTGTACTCCTGCTAGTGATGATCACCGTCTCCGGCGTCGTCTGTCTACTATGGGGGCGACGCACTTGAGTTTTGAGACCGAAGCGTCTAAGAGAGCGATCGAAGAAGTCAACCAAATCGCAAATTTGATTCTAGGACGTCCATCGAGGTTCAGATACTTCAAACTCAGAGGTGATCACTACGTTTTTGCATGGACGATAAAGAAAGACAGACGCGGCAAATTCTACGCTCTCAAGTACCGCGTAACTAAGACGATGTGGAAGGTAGTTCACAAAGTTCCTTTCGGACGTCGTAAGAAAGCAAAGGAACGAGCCCTCAAGTGGTACAAAGACCAAGCCTTGAAAATAGAGGCAAAAAGAAGGGGGTGAGATAGTTGCAGTCTAAAACACGTTTCGAGGCATATTTGGTACGCACTTTAAAGAAGATCTGCAGCGGAATGCCATACAACCGAAAGATATGGAATGCGCGGCTACACGTCTACCTACAGATGATCGCACGAGGCATAGATCCAGAGAAAGCACGTGCTACAATGGACATGTACCTAGACTGAGGCATGAGCATGACAGAAGAAACAGAGACTACAGAGAGTCTACGCAGAGGTTTGTATAGGGAACTGATCGATGCCGTGGAACGCCTAGAGATTCTAGCCAGATGGAACTTTGAAACTGGCCACACGAACGAGGCTATAGACGCCGCGCTCCTAGCCTTTCAACTGAGAGAATTCGCACAGAGGTTCAAAGAATGAGCCTAGTCGAAAGTCTTGATGAGTTTTGTCTTGAGAGAAGAGAGAACCGCCGTCTTCTCTCCTTCCAGCTTTCTCTTTCTCATCGAGACCCGACAGATAGGTGAGAGAATTGACTGCAAAAATTAAGCCATTTATGGATCGGTACTGCTGGAGATGTGGACACGTCGTCCCTGGAAAAGCCTGCGCACACTTCAGAAAGGTTGGAATAAGAATGGTCGACTGCCCCAAGTGCGGCGCCATGATCAGCATGTACGGGCCTGTGTGTGAGAAATGGAAGAAAATTCGTCGCAAATCCTAGCGAGCGTTAGATGGCGCCATCGCTTTCTAGTAAAAGTGCGTTCCTGGATCTGCCGCTACTGTGGACATGAGAATTTGCCTCAGTTTCTTCGCTGTGAGTTTTGTGGAGCGCCAAAATAAGCATAGAAGATTCTTCTAGAACAGGGATCTACAACGCATATAAGCATGTATGTGATACAGAAATGCGGAGGGATTCAACCTCTGAGGTTGAAAAGATGAAAAAATTCGCTGTGTTCGCAACGCTAGTCAGTTGCTTGATCTTAGTCGCAAGTCAAGCCTACTGGGTCTTTGGCCTACTCGTGGCGGAATGGTAGATGGTAGCCATGACCAAACAAAATCCCTCTTTTTTTTCCAGATTCAAATTGATCGTGAAGTTTCTGTTATTTCGAGAGGACGCGCCAAAACATAAGGTTGCGGGGCCTGGTCTATCAGTCTTTCATGTTGTAGGGATCATGCTGTTCGCCTTAGTAGTCGGCTGCGGCGCAGCCTATATGTGCTTGTATGGGTTTTTAGCCATGTGTATGTACGTAGTAGCCGCACCTTTCATCGTACTTGAAATGTTGCACATCATTTTTGATAGGTAGAATACGACAGAAAAATCGACAGAAACAACTAAAAACTTAGACGTCAAACCATATATGTCCAGAGCATCAAAAACTCCAGTCACTTCCCTAGGAAAGTGATGCAATGAAGGACGTTTCTGATCAGAAAGGTGAGAATTCGCAGTCTACCGAGACCATCATGTTCCGCGACTTGGCCTCAGACGTGCAAGAACTTCTGAAAAACTTGTCAATGTACGGATACATCTACATTGGACGCACCGGCGTCGGCCTAACGACTTCTTTCAGAAAGGAAACATTCAAAGTCGGAACGATCAAAGCATGTAAGGAAGCGACACAGTTTGTCGACGAGATCTCTAGCCAGGTTCTAGAGGTTGTCGCCATGGAAGGGCCGAAGTGGGTGCCGTTCCGCAGAATTGAAGAAACTGTCTATGGTGTGAAATTGCCTGAGCAGTCTGTCCAGGTCTCAAGTGAAAAACGGTAGCAGCCCAAAAAGAGCATGTCTTACGTCTCAAGAAATGACATGCCATTCCCTTCTTTTTCTGTTGACTATTCTTCTTCTTCTTTAGAATCACTTTGTTCATGTTCTTGTCGTTGTTTAGAACGCATAACAACAACAACAACAAAGCCCCATAGATACTTGAGTAGACTACAGAGAGGCTACAGAGAACTACTCAAACGTCTATGGGGGTTTGTTGTTGTTGTTGTTTATAGTAGTAGAGGGGGGAGATCAGAAGCCGCAGTTATCACATTTTGTCTGTGTTGGCTCAGACATAGCATAGAGGACGCGGCTAGGCTTCATCATCTCGTTACTTAGACGGTTTTTTCTCTTCTTCTTTCTTTGGCTTTGGCGCCAACATCTGTCCTAGAAGTTCGTAAGGTTTAGCTGGTTTCGGTTCTTTCTTTTCTTCTGGCATGGTTATCCGCCTACTATGAGTTTCAACTCGTCCTGGTACTCTGTGACTTCCTCACTCTTTTGACTTGCGATGATGTCTCGGAGTGATTCGAGATCTGCTTTGCGCTGCACTAGGTCCCTGAGTCGTTTGTCGTAAGATGCGACGGCGAATTCTCGTCTTTCACGAAGGACTTTCCAATTATTTAGCCTGGTCCTGACTAGATCAGGGATTAGAGGCGCCAACTCAGGCTTCGCCAGAACCTCGTCGTACAATTTTCTAGCGACTTCTTCAGCCTTTAAACGAAGGATGTCGGCACGTGTCAATGTCCGAGCGTATGCTCGGCTAATCAAGTCGTCAGGTGAGAATTCCGCGATCTCGCGCTCGAGGGTTGTGATTTGGAGATCTAACACGTCTAGCGATTCTTTTGCTATGGTTTCGACGTCGTCGCGTTCCCTAGCTATGGCCTGGATCTCTGAGTCGATTTTTGCTAGTTGTAGATCATAGCGTCGGATCGCTCGGTTGAGTCGAGATTCTATGCTTCGTCGACGTCTAGCGAGTTCCTCAGCCGAGATTGGTCTCGGTGTCCTCTCTATTTGTAGCATTAGAGTAGCGTCTTCTGATGTGTAGTCGATCGAGATTAAGCGGTCGACATATTCGTCGTCTCCGATGAGTCCTAGGTCCCTGGCGGTCGCGATCTTTGTCTCTGTGAGCCTTCGCTTTTTCTCTGGCTTGGTCTCGGTTGTGGTTTGTTTTTTCTTTGTACTCAGTTCTGTGATGATGAGTTCTACTCTGTCGGCAGCCACATGCAAGTCGATTAACTGTTGTCTGAGTTGCTGCTCTGTGATCTTGTCGTATTGGTACTGTGTTTTGGCGACGGATATCGCTGATCTGCGGAGTTCCCTTTCTCTGTTGTGAATGGCTAGAGATACTCGGTACTCGATTTCGCCGTCTGTGAACTGTAATGCCTTGAGATCTGCGCGGAAGGTTGACTCGTCGATCACGTCGTCGACGAAGTCTTGTTCTGCAGCAGAGGCCATTCGCAAGATCTCGTCGGAGAGTACATTCTTGACCGTCGTTCTCGGAAGTCTACGGAGAGCCATTTCTTTCTTCCAAATCGCGAGTGCAACTCTGTACTCAATTTCTTCTGGAGAGAACCGCAGAGCCGTGAGATCAGCGCTGAGTTCAGCCTCGTCGATAGCGTCGTCGACGAAGTCGGTTTCGGCTACAGACGCCATTTTAGTAACTTCGTCACGAAGGAGATAGAGTTCCTGTGCGCGAGCTGATGTGTCCGCGTCTCCTGGCGACATACGTCGCATACGGTTGAAGCGTACTAGGTCGGCATGTGCATAAACGCCTGTGGCGTAGCCAAATCTCGCGTCTAGACGAGTCGGCGCAGAGTAGATCGTTCCGATAAGGTGATCATGGTCTCCAGGGTGAATGTCCGCCAGAGTGTACCATGCTCGAAGTTCAGCCTCAGTCAAAGCACCGCGTACATAACGATCCTCAATGCGTCCGATCGCTGCTCTGAAAAAGTGCGCTGTCCAATAGCGATCAGACCATTCTTTCTTGAAACCCTTTTTTGCCATGTACTCTGCAAAAATGGATGGAGCGATGACAAGTTGAGCCGGATCAAAGGCTTCACGAACTACCATCTGAATGAGATCTGGCGGCGGTGGGATCAAGTCTGTGAGTTCAATCAAGAAGTCGAGATGTTCGTCGCGGATCATGTTTTCTTTGAGGATTTGTTTGTATGCGTCCGCGTCGATTTTGGCTCTCCAGAAGATCTCTGTCGCTCGAGAGACGTCGATCGGTCTCTGTGCAGCCGCGAAAAGATCGTGACTGAGATTAGTCGAGTACCCATGATAACCCATGTACTCTAGATATTCAGAGGGTTTCATGCGTTTGTACCGAGTCAATGTGATGAGAGTGTCTTCGTCTGGAATAGAAGGACGGTACTTTTCCATGAAATAGCGTTCTACAAAAGGAGCGACGCCGACGTCGTGCAAAAGACCATGATAGGTTGAAAGAAGATTCGACGTCCCTTGTAATGTCTCGGCTAGAGACGCGTATAATGATCCTGATCCGTCGCCGATTCCGGCTTTCATGGCGTCTAGAATGAATAAGTAGTCGCTCTCGAGCGCGTCTTCAACCGGCTTCCAGATCTCGCTTACTGTTGCTTGTGAAACTTTGAACGCGACGTCTTCCTTCATTCCAAGATAGGCTTTAAGGCTAGGCTTGAGCGAGTCTAAGATCCTTCCGGCGTTGATCTTTAGAATTGCCTCTAGGATTCCCTGAGCAGCCTGCGACGTACTTGTAACCATGACAGGCGAGATTCTAACTGCTTCTTTTTTCCTCGCTGGCATGGACGCTTTTCACCTCACGCCATTCTAGAAGTTCGGTCGGCGCGGCAACTGCTAATTTTTCTCTAGCGGCGATTTCAGCCTTAAGTTTCGCTATCTCAGCTGTGACTATGGCTTTGACTTCTTCAGCAAAGTTGACCGTGAGCGTGACCGTGGTTATTGTGACATCTTCAGCTGGGATCTCGATGTCTGTAGGGCCTACTCGTATGATGCCGAGAGATCCGCGTTTGATTGTGATCGGTGCGATGGGGATCTGGATTGTTTCGCTTAAAAGTGTCATTTCTTTGGCTCCATCTTTCTAGGCAGTACCTGAATCTCAAAAACCTTTTTCAGAGCGCTCACAAGATCATTCATCGATGTACGTAGTTGTGGAAGTTCCTTCTCTAGAATCGCCGTGGCCTTGTCTATGCTCGGCACCATTTTCGTCTCGATCGCTTTCGTGAGTGCGACTAGATCTGAATGGATTGTGTCTTTTGACTTTGAGACTTCTGTGGAGAGACTTGTCGCAGCTGTGACAATGTCCTTCGTCGACGTTTTCAACTGCTCAGATAGACTATCGAGTACGTCCATTAAGGAACGATCGTACATGGAAATTGTCTCCCGGAGAAGATTACTCTTTTTTGGCGCCTACAAACTTTGACAAGCCTTTCAGAGCCGCTAGAGAGCCAAAGAAGGTCGTGCCTAAGAATCTGAGAGAGTTGTATACGAACTCTCCAGGGTTAGCCGCGATCTGTTCATAGGTGATAGGTACTAGAAACTGTAGAAAGTATGCGGCTAGCATAATGACAACTGAGACGAGTGCAGCGTCGCGCCACGACATTGTCGCTCCGTCGTTTGAGGCTAATGGATTTACGTGTACCATTCTCACACCTAAAAGAGAATTGTTGACAGAGAATATAGGCTTTAAGGTTTCGAGATTTCAGCTGCCTTCTAAGAGTACCCAGCCCATGTTTCCAGACGCGGTTCGCACGCCGCTAACTATGATGTATTTTCCTGTTGGCGATATGGACACGTTTCTGATGGTGTTGCTGTTTAAGCCGAGGTCGGCGCATGTCAGGGTTTGGATTTGTACACCATCCTTGAAGATGCGAATTCTGTTTGGATCATAGAAGTACGTTGTATATCCCATCAATGTCACGTATCTGCCATACGCGCTTTTCTTCATGTAGATGCTGTAGCCACCATCACCATCTAGTGGTGCGACGTCTGTAGCGATCGCAGCGCCTAGACTGCCAGCCGCTATATTGTAGGTTTTAATTGTTGTATTCCATATGTCGATTATGAGGATGTAGGTTTCTGCTGTGTTGAAAACCGCGTCTTGTCTGAGGTATCCGTCGCTAGCATCTGCATCGTCAAACGATGCTTTAATGGCGTAACTAGAGTAGTTGCCTTCTTCCAATTCAATCACCGGCGGTGGCACAAGCCACCAGAAAGGAAAGAGTTTCTCGCTCATAAGGTTAAGCCCCCGCGAATGTCAATCCGTCGCCGACTACTTCTTTCGCAGCCACAACCGGCGGCGTGTAGTCTACAACTATGTAAATTTGAGTGCAGAATTCGTATGCCCATGAAAAAAAGACAGCGTCATAATAGGACACGCCGCATACACCGATTTCCATTCCGTCGATTTCGTCAATAGTCCAGGCTAGCCCTGTGAAAGGCGAGGTAATGTAGAGTTCTTCCTCAGTGAGCCAGATCTCATCTACAACCCACACTCCAAAGACGTCCACGCCGCCACTCCTCAGCAGACTCCGCCCTTCACCGCCTACGCCGCCTTCGGTTGGAAATGTGCGATGTCGGAAGCATATTTTGAGCCAGTTTATAGTTGAGCCTACAGGGATGCCGCTGGCGGCTTTGAGAAATGAGTCGCGTTTTTCTACGCCTGACTCCTGGTGAGTGCGAATATACGTGGCAAGGTCGTCTGGTGTAACGTCGTCAACTTTGTCGTAGTGGCTGCCGCTAGGGGGGACTTGTACAGGGAACTGTGGATAAAAACCGTTCGCGTTTGGTCGCAATGTTACTTGCGCCATGTTGACACCTCTTAAATTTCTTCTCCCTTAACGTAGCCCTTTATTGTACAGGCGCCAGACACGTAAATGTAGAGTACTTGATCAGCAGCGCCTTCGTCGTTGCAGCCTATGAAGTTTGCGACGTACACGCCTTTTGTGATCCTTAAATAGTATATGGTGCCTGTTGTTGTGAATCTGTAGCCGACATCGACGTCTGCGCTGCATTCTAAACTGATGAACTTGAGACGCACTTTTTTGTCTGCCGCCGGTGTCCAGATCGCCGTATTCCCAGCAGCAGCAGGAGACGCGCTGATCTGCTTTGTGGTCGTAACCTTATTGACATCTGCCACAGTAACAACCGACGAAGATGCTAAGGGAGATACAATCACTTTTCCGTCGGCGTCTAGAAGGATAGCGTAGTCTGTGCCTGATCCATCTTTAACTGTGTTGCCATAAATTCTAGGTCTAAGGTTTCCAGGTGTCGTTTGCGTGATCGGATGGGGGTTAAGAAGGTTGTCGATGTTCCATGTGCCGCTTTTAACTGCAGCGATCGAGTCAACCGCCGACGATAAAGGTCTAATGTACAGGCGTCCATTAGCGTCAAGCAAAAGGGCATAACTTGTACCTGACCCATCTTTTACCGTGTTGCCAAAGGCTAGGATTTTGAGATTTGCAGGGGTGCTCTGGACGGCGGTAATGACATCGGACGACGTCAGCGCTCGTACAATACGCGGATCGATTTTTGTGCCGTTGTAGTAGATCGCGACTTTGAAGAGGTCGAGAGCTGGGTCGTATGCGATCGCCGGATTCTCGATGCTCATCGGAATGGCGAGGGGGATCGTCGGATCTTTTAGGGTAGATCCTTTGATTTTTCTGTGGTCAACTTGTACGTCGCCGTAGACTATGACGATTGGACGTCCTTTGATGTCGCAGAGGATATACGCTTTGTCTCCGTCGATTAGATCCGCCGGCGCAGTTTCATATTTTGCGACTTTAACAGGGCCGATGTTGACGTCTGGAACATCTACGTTCACGGTGACAAGCCGCGTATAGTCTGGAAGATCTGTGGGCATGGGCTCACCTTCCGAATATGCGTTTGGCGAAGTTATTTAGCCATTCGACGAGTGGATAGATCGAGGCGATCGCTTTGGGAACTACAGTAACTCGTATGGTTACCGTGTGGTTGTAGGTTGTGCCTGGGCTCGAGCCTTCAAACGTCAAAGCATAAGGAGACGCCGCAAGTTCAAAATAGGTCTCTGTTGGGACTGTCTCGTCGTCGCCTGTGATGTATTCGCCTTTCGTCAATGGTATGAGTTGAAAGGTATGGTAGAAGAGACGCACTTTTACGAGACCATGACAGCCCGCAGGGAACTTTACGTCACACTTGACTATGACGCCTTTCGTGAGTTTGAGAGTCTGTTCTTTGGGAGACTTGTCTAGCGTGTTCGCTGTAATCGTGATGTCCCAGGCATTGAACACTAGATCACTAGCCTAGATATGGGCCTCGAGCAACCATAAGGCACACGTCGTTCACAGTAGGAGCTTCAACAACCGCGATTGGTCTCTCTCCTTCGACGAGAATGAGCGATCTGTCCATTGTTACTCCGTAGATGCTGGCGCCGGCGGCTTCACGTTTGATATAATAGTCTTTTCCGCCGCGTCTAAAACCGATCTTTATGGTCTTGTTAGCCGTCGTCTGATCAATGACAAAAAAGGTTTCTATGGACACGACTTTGCCCTCTGGAACTTCGTCGCCGAGGATCTCCAGATCTGCGCTCGCGAGAGCCTTTGGATTCTGGATGCTCAGATAGACGTCTTTCGGCTTAGTCTTTTCATTCAATTTTGTCACCTATCACATTGAATATAGAAAAAAAGGGGTTATGAGGTTTGTGCTGTTTACTGGGGCCTAACTTGTTCTGCGACGACCTCACAGACTGCGCCGGCGATCGTGGCCTGGGTTAAGACGAGTTCTAGTTTGCCCCAAACCTTCGGATCAAACCAGTCGTCTTTCTCGTTTAGACGTCCGAAAGTTATTGGAAGCGTCGCGTGTGGCGCGTGTCCCTGCTCGATGGCTGTGATCTTTCTTGCTGTCGAGTCGATGGCGCCCGCGCTATTGTAGAACTCGAATTCTAGTCGCGAAGACCATTGGGCGTATGGCACAAAGAAGTGTGGTTGACCTGGTGCCTGCATTTGCAGCGTTACCCAGGGTTCTTTGTTGAATATCAGTCGGACGTATGGGGAAGCGACTGTGTGTCCTCTGAGAATGTCGTGTTTGATTTGTCCGAGACCGAATAGTGAGAGAGCGTAGGCGTCTAGTTGTTGAGTTTTTCGATTGAACGGAATGAACTTGTCCGTGTCGCATGTGAGTTTAATGTCTGAGATCAATTCATTGATGTCATAGCCTTCGAGCCAGAATCTTGTGAGCAGCATGCGATATATGTAGTCTCTAGGCAATTCGACACGTTTTTCGCCTGAGGCTGCACCTGTGAAACTTTCGATCTGTTTCTGCATAAGGAACTGTGCCGGTGCTGGAAGATCCGCGAACACTTTGGCGATCAATGATAGTTTTATGTTGTCTCCACTTGCGAAGCCGGTGCCGTTGGCTGCTCTGATCACGGCTTTGTTAAAGGTAACTTTGAGTTGTGGGTTTGTGAACTTCTTAGGATCGAGAGCGTACTCTCTGTCCCAGAGATGTCGTCCAAAGAAAAGCGTGGCATTATGTCTTTGAATTCCGCCTGCCCATTCGCTAGGGAATATGCATGGCATTTTGCCGGTTTTGTAGAAGTGTAAGGCCTCGAGTTGTGACATGTTCAGAGACGCTAGGACGTCTGATCCGTCTACTACCTCAACCTTTGTCACTATGTCGCTGATAAAATTGTTGAGGTTGCTAGTTGCTCCGTTTGTGCATTCTACCTCGATCTCGATGGCTGAGATGGGCTCGGTTAGATCAAGATCCTTTGTTTTGGTCTCCGTGTCCTTCGCCGTGTACTGATATTCAAGTACCGCGTCTCTAGTCTTCAACCAAGATCACCTTTTAGCCAGCCGCCAGAGCCGCGATCCTCTTTGCATGTAGTTTGTCGCCGATCGCCTTCACACGATCATAGTTAGTCGCATCGCCTCTAGGCCCTCTTTCCTTCAAGTCTACAGTCGCGATTTCAGCCAAGTACGGCGCTACGTCTGTTTGATAGTCGCCCTTGGCTGCTGAGACGCCAGGTCCAAATCTGGCAACGCCGACGTCCTTGACTTTCCGCTCGTACTTTCCAGCGCCGGCTTTCTTGATTCCGCCGGTGAATCGTTTGTCAATGTCCGCGGCTTGAACTGCTGATTTGAAGGTCTTAGACGCGCCGGTGGCGCCGGACTCCCACGCCGAGCCAGCCTTCGATGCTTCTGTCTCGTAGTAACCAGATCTCTTTGGAGTTTCTTCGCTCCATTTCTTTGCTGCTTCTTCCGAAGTTGGAACTGTTGGTTTTGGCATATTTTTTTCTCCAATTCTCCATGTATTGACAAGGCTTTTAAGTGTTAATCGGAATTTATGATAGAGGTTTGAGAATGGCATATACGAAAGTGAGACGCGAGTTAGAGCCTCAATGGGTTTCATGGTTTTGTGCAAAACGCTGGCCCAAAGCAATCGTAAAATTCCGCTGTCCACTCGGCCCAATTCCAGAAGAAGTCAAGAAAGCACATGGCGAAACCGCTGCTTTGAAGATCTATCGACCGTGGCGTCCAGAAGTCGACGCTCTAGTCATTGAGCCTGGAGCCGTCACACTTGTCGAAGCAAAAATTCAGAAGTTCATGGACGGTCTGTCAAAACTACCGATCTATAAGAGCCTTATTCCGACGACGCCGGAACTCAAAGAGTGGAGTCGACTATCCGTCTTAATGATGTTACTGATCCCCGAGAAAGTCGATTGGGTACTCGCGGCAGCACAGAAACTAGACGTACACGTAGTCATAGACGCACCACAGTTCATATTAGACGTCTGGAAAGAGAGAGACAAATATTGGACAAAGGAAGCGGTAGAAGAACGAGAAAAGAGAAAACAGAAACTAGAGGAGTTAGGATACACATGACAGCTAAGAAGAAACGTAGACCAAAGTCAGAACGGAGAGGACGGCTATATGATCCTGACGTTCTTTGGCAAGTCGAGCGACAAGTAGACAGCGCCAATCAACATCTCAGTCGAGCGCTTTCAATCATTCGTAAAAATCTCAGGACTAATAAGCCCTCTCAACAAACAATCGCGGAATGTGACAAGGAATGAGTGTCAAGAAGGCGAAACTGAAACGGATAGATCCTCACAACATTCAAGTGCCAAAACTCCGCATGACAGCGACATGGCAACCAGAACTCTATGAACTGTTCCGAGCGTCGATCGCTGAAACTGGCATCGATAAGCCGATCTGCTGTGTCTTCGATGGCGAGCACTATATCCTTTGGGATGGCAAGCACAGACTAGACGAGGCTCTGATGAACGGCATTAACCCCGTAGAATGTCTCGTCGTAGAAGGCACCATCAAAGACGTGAAACTCAGAAACATTAAGAGTCAAATTCTTCAGGGCGGAAAAAAACATAGCGAACTGATCGCTCTAGTCGGATCGCTGCAGCAAGAAGACGGCATGACACTCGCAGAAATTCAAAAGGAGACAGGCTTATCCGAAGACTACATCAGCCGCGCACTAAAAATCACGTCCGCAATTCCAGAGGTCCTCGAGGCCCTGGACGAGGAAAGGATCTCGGTGGAACACGGCTTTCAGATCTCTAGGGTCCAGGACCGAGACGCACAGCTGAGACTTCTCAGCCTAGTCAAACGATTCGACATAAAGGCTAAAGAAATGGCGCCAATAGTGGAAGAAACAAACGAGCGACTAATAGAAAAAGGAAAGGCACAAGCACAACCGAGACCGCCGTCACCTATTCCGATACCCGTCGTCGAATGCAATCTCTGCGAACAGAAGTTCCCCGTCAACCAGATGAGGGGCATAAACGTCGACGCTAGATGTTTCGTATATGCAAAGGAACACATCGACGCACTCAAAAAAGGCATAACTCCGACCACTCCAAAAGCGATCGAGATCGCCAAAGAAGCGACGACAGAGGATACATCAGAGGTCGGAGACTCTTGAAATT
>Ga0315306_10001011_pt1 | contig 13465 bp, 12 predicted proteins | sample TDP1_MG_FD_203803 | JGI IMG/M metagenome (GOLD analysis project Ga0315306, IMG submission 203803) | Freshwater sediment microbial communities from Lake Towuti, South Sulawesi, Indonesia - TDP1 | ecosystem: Environmental > Aquatic > Freshwater > Lake > Sediment | place: Indonesia: South Sulawesi... | reverse complement strand
CAGGTAGCAGACGCCAAATTATTGATCGCGGGAGGACTCAGAAAAGAGGAGGACGCTTCTTACATCGGAAAGCTAATCGATGATTTCAAATTACGTGAATCAGTTATTCTAACCGGATACGTACCCTTCTATAAAGTGCCATTTTACATAGGCTCAGCAGATATCGCCGTCTTTGCTCCTCCTAGAACTTTTTATACTGAGTACTGCGGTGAGAGCTTGAAGGTGTGGCAGTACATGGCTGCTAGAAAACCAATAATCGCATCAAGGTTGAAATCACTTGAAGAGTCTTTAACACATGAAGTTAATGCTCTATTAGTCGCTCCCAGCGACGTAAATGAACTAAGCAACACCATGATAAGGCTGATTAAGGATCAGGCGCTGGCTGAGGCTTTAGCTGATAGAGCATTCAACGACTTCAAGGCTAATTATTCTTGGGAGAAACGTGGTGAAAGAATCATCGAGTTCATTCATAGATTACTGAGAAGATAACTATGTTGAAGCGAGAGGGCATAAAATTTTATGACCAATACTACAAGAGCATGCCAAGAGAGCATCCCAAATGGATGTTCACCCTCTATTATCCTTGGTTTTCTGGAAGAGTCCTAGAAGTGGGATGCGGAGTACTCATCGCACCATATAGGAATTATATTGGAGTCGACCTATCATTGCAAGCTTTAAAGAAACAATCTAAATTAGACAGACCAGTAGTATGGGCGGACGGAGAAAACCTGCCTTTTACAACTAACAGTTTTGATACAGTCAGTTGTCATGAAGTTTTATCATACTCTTCTAAACCAGATAAAATCCTCTCCGAAATGACTAGGGTGGCCAAGTCAAAAATCGTCATAGTTGATGACAACTATATTTTGAACAAACGGTTCTTTCGCGAATTAAATTTTAAAGACTGGTTTAAATTTCTGTTATACTACCTACTCTCGAAGGTACTTGGCGGATACGACAAGTATTGGCATAGATCACCTGATTTTAAAGAAGTACGATTACCGCCTAAAGGCACTGAGGCAATTAGTGCTGTGAACATATTGTTCGTGAATAATATGTTAACAAAAATGGGTTTCATGCTTCATAGATCTTCAAGCTTTATGTACGATGAAGCTGGTATCGCAAAACGAAGTTTTTTGAAAAGCGTTATAACAAAAATCCCTCCGCTTAAATACACTGGACCAATGATGTACATAGTCGCCCACAAAAAGTCTGAGAGAGCTAATTCTTAAAATACCACCATGGAGTATTAAAAATCCTACTAGTAAGATGATATGGGAATGAAAGTTTTACTGATCAAGCCTTCCATCAACATAAAGAGAGGTTATGGTAGAGAAGCAGGCGTCCCACTTGGACTTGCCTATATAGCAGCAATGCTGGAGAAATATGGCCACGAAGTGGCAATTCTTGACTTAAGCATTTTAGACTTCAAAGGAGATTTTGAAACCAGAAAAGCAAAACGCAACCAGTTCATTAAACAAATGCTAGAAAAAGAAAACCCGGATGTTTTAGGGCTCACTTGTAATACGGCTGAGAGATTTGACGTCTTCAGTATAGCCGATTTTGTAAAGGAAAACTTCGATGTGCCCATTGTTGCAGGCGGTATACATGTTACTTTTACAGCCGAAGAAACTCTGAGAGACAGCAAGTCCATTGATATCATTCTCAGAGGAGAAAGCGAGTACACTGTGGTTGAGCTATGTGAAAACTTGGAGAAAAACAGAGGGCTAGAGAATATTAGAGGAATAACTTTTAGGAACAAAAACAATAAAATTATTTCTACACTGCCTAGACCCTTTATAGAAGACCTCGATTCATTGCCCTTTCCTGCTAGGCACCTGCTAGACATAGAAGCATACCCAATTAGGATGCCTGCCTCCGCGGGGTTATGGAAGTACAAAGTGACTAACGCTATTTCAAGCAGAGGATGCCCATTTGAATGCGCATACTGTTCAACAACCCTTATGTGGGGTCGAAAAATTAGATTCAGAAGCCCTAAGAACTTTGTTGACGAGCTTGAACTTGTCCATAACACATACAGCTTCTTGGACGGATTTACGCTGTCTGATGACAATTTTACTGTGAATAGGGAAAGGGTGCTAAAAATTTGTGAAGAAATAAAGAAGAGAAGGCTGGATATAGTTTGGGATTGCTATGCGCATATCCACAATATTTCAGATGAACTCGTTAAAAATATGGCTTCCGCCGGATGCAAGCTCATAGCCTTTGGGGTAGAATCAGCCAGCGAAAGAATGCTTAGAATCATGAATAAACCTGAAGATATTACCTATGTGAAAAAAGCGGTACAAATTTGTAAAAAATACGGTGTTTTACCGAAATGTAATTTCATGTTCGGATATCCTGGCGAGACGGAAAAAGATGTACGGCAAACATTGGAATTTATAGATAAATATCTAAACCCAAATGAAGCACTTTTAATTGATCATATCTTCATATTTCCAGAAACAGCCGTATTTAGAGATCTATTAGAATCAGGTTACTTCGGAGAAAATTTCAGTTGGATGAAAAGAGATTTTCCATCGTATAAGAACATGCCTCTTTACATTCCTCAAAACGATAAGCAGAGAGTAAAAATGCTTAAGAATTTTCGGACAAGGCACAGATTGAAATACGCTATTAGGCATCCAGTAAAGGCGATTCCTTACATATCTGATCCAAGGAACATCGTGAAAGACATTAGGTGGTTAATGAGGAAGGGTTGCTGAATTTTCGCATGTGTAGAAATAGGTCTATTAAATGGGGAAAATGAATATTACGACCCGATTGACTCTTGAATAGAAAAATAGGAAGACGCTGTGATGAAAGTCTGTAGGATAGTTGATGACTTTCCCGTCAGAAAAGAAATTCGCGAGGGCTTCGCACCTAATTGGTATTATTACTCCAAATTGAGCGCTGAAAAAGGAATAGAGGTACATGTTATATGCGGAGGAGCCCCTGAACAGCTTCCAGAAGAGGAGATCGAAGGAATTAATGTCCACAGAGTATCTTTAGTTAAAGGCTACAGAAGTGCCTTATATGGAGACTTTGCGAAAAACTGCATTAAAAAAATAGAGGAAATTAAACCAGACATAATACATGGGCATAATGCCTCACACATTTCGGTTGTAAGGAATAGAAGGAAAATAGAGATACCGTTAATCACGCATCTTCACGGAAGTATTGATCAGGATATGTGTACAGAAAAACTTCCCTTCAGCTTTGACTTTAAAAGAGCTCTTAGAGACAGGATAATCGCCTTAGCATCTTTTTTGAGATATAGGTATACCGCAACCCATGCAGACTTGATTATTGCCTGTGATAAATACACTCTAAATTCGGTGAGGAAACACATCGGAAGCGTTGAAGCCAGAGTTGTGTATAATGGAGTGGATCTGAATCTTTTTAAAAAGACCAAAAGTAAATTGAAGGAAGAACTAGAGGCAGACCATCTTTTATTATACATCGGAAGGCCCGTGCCGTGGAAAGGTGTTCAATACCTTCTCAGGGCGGTGGATCGACTTAATAGGCAATACAAAGGTTTAAAATGCCTCTTAGTTGGTGTTAAAAGGGACGATAAACGGCATCCCAACTATATCTATTACAGATGGTTAAAGTCCATAGCCGATGAATTACGTCTTAGAAATGTTATTTTCTCACCTCCTACAGCTTATTTTGATCTTCCTAAATACTATTCAGGCGTCGACTGCTTTGTTACACCCTCATACCCAGATTCTTCTCCAAAAACCGTCTATGAGGCTCAAGCATGTTCATGCCCAGTCGTCGCGGCAAATGGTGGAGGAATACCTGAGATCTTTAGCGAAAACTCAGGCTTACTCTTTAAGCCTAGGGATGTGGAAGACTTAGTAAGAAAAATCAAAACCGTGCTGGAAAATCCCGAAAAATTCAGAGGAGGCAGAGAAGTAGTTAAGGAAAAGGCAACATGGAAAAAATGTGTTGAAGACATTATAGAATGTTACGAATTTTTACTGCATAATTAATTGAAGAATGTCTTTACTATTTTTTAACAAGAGTTTCCCATACAAAACCAAAGCCAAATAGATTGGGACGAAGCCTAACTAAACCCTCTTCAATATCTTTGGGCAAAACACGCCCAAAAAGCGGTATACCGCCAAGCACCTCATAACGTAGCGGTATAAAATTGCACGATGACAAGAGGTCTCTGAAGTCATAAAAGTTCCAGTAATGCAAGTGCTGCCCACACTTAAATGGAGCGTAGGGAGGTACTTTACCAATAAGAAGACGCGCTCTATTTCTCCACCATGAGACATTACCATATGAAAAAATGCCAGATCTCCTCGTAACTTTCAGCAGTTTTTTCAGTAAATCTTTAGGTGAGTGCAAATGTTCTAGCACATCCAGAGCGATCACGCAATCAAATTGGTTTACCTTAAATGGTAAAGTTTCACGCTCGACATCAAGCAGTAATGTTCGTAAACCATTTTTTTCAGCGCGCTTAAGGGCTTCAGAAGATAAGTCGACCCCGGTAACTCGGCAATTCTTCTGGCGGATTAACAGACTGCCTAATGCGCCATCTCCACAGCCTACATCTAATACATTGCTATTTGGTGTAACCATCGTGAAGGCTACATTATGTCTCCAAAGTATTTTTTCTTCCTTGTTTTCCCAGTATTTTTCGTAAAAATTTTTCAAGTCCCTATTGCCCATCCTTTAGCTACTTTAATGCTTATCCCCATATCTATTATTTTTACGTAGACATTGGATGAGAGGTAGGCCTAATAGATGACCGATTTAATGGATTCTAGAATTTTAGTGACTAGCGGGCTTGATTTCATTGATTTAGACAGACGTTTAATTAACAAACGGCAAAATTATTAAAAATATAAGTTTTGACCGACTTAATGAGCTGGGAATTTTTTATTGGTATAATAAACTATTCACCTACCGAACCATGCGATGACATTTAATACCTTGTTAACGATTTTGCTCACAATTGGATAAGGCTTTGCTATTCTCTTAATGTTGCGCATATCGCTAGCGTCCAGGGCTCTGGTTATTGACAAACAAAGAATGTAAACAATTAGGCCTGCGGCTACACCTAGTGCTAAGACAAACATGCTACCGATGTTCGCAAAATACAGTGGCCACAACAATGCTATAGCAATAGCCACAGAGGCATATATCTTCCACACATAATTCAAGGGTATTTTTATACTGTACAACCTACGAACTTCTCGTAGAGTGAAAAAGTATACAGGAAAGTATTCAACAAGACCCGTCAAAATTAGCCCCCAAATCCCATAGTACGGAATCAAGATCGATGCGGCTATCAACCCAGCCATGGCTTTTATTGCGCTCAACTTTGTTATCACTTGGGTTTGCCCCTGAGACATTAATAAATTGGTTAACTGCCCAGCTCCTAAACCCTCAAGGAGCCAAGTAGCTGCCAGCAATAGTAGGTAAGGCCAAGCTCCTTCATATTTCGCTCCAAACAACGATTGGATTATCGGCTTAGCGAATAATGACGTAAGAGTTGCCACAGGTAAAATGAGTAGGCTCGAATATTTTACCGAATAGCGAAAAACGCTCTCCATTGCCTTGGAATTCTTTTCAAAACCTAGCTTAGAAAGAGCAGGAAAGAGCACCTCCCTAATTGGCAAAGAGATGTAATAGAGGGGCAACGTCATCGTAAAAGCTGCTTTATAGTCACCTATGTCTTTTAGAGCGCAGAATGCTGCCATCAGAAATGCATAGTAATTACTTGCTCCAGTTCCTATTAAAGAAGCCAGGATCAGCGGACTTCCATAACTTAATTGCTGTTTAAGAGCTTCCCTGTTGGCAATCGAACACCTAGGTTTAGCAATTTTTCTCATAACCATAATCACTAGAACAACGCCGAGTGAACTTGCAAAAATAAATCCAATCACGGTACCCATAACCGCCCCTAGTACTCCCATACCAATCAGCACAAGACCTACTGGCAAAACTGCCTTAAACGCGTCGTAAACAATCATCAGTATAGCGTAGTTAATCATCGCATCCAGACCCATAAACACTGAAATAGAGAAATAGAACAGAGCCCAAGCAAGAACCGTTAATGAAGCTACTCTTATCAGCGGCGCTACTTCAGGTTTCCCCAAGATCGATGTGAACACACCTGCCGCTACAAAACAAAAAGCAGTCAATCCAAGACTTAGAAATAGATGGAACGTGAACGCTGAAACTATTATAGGCTTCAGTTTACCTAGTTGCCCATTCGACCTATATTCGGCCAGATATTTAGTAGTCGCAGAGCTTATGCCAGAATAGGGATCCTCAAGAACAAGAAGTAGATTGGGAAAGACCATTGCTACTGCTATAAGACCGTAATTTTCAGGTCCCAAGAGCCGTATTAGCACAAGTGTTCCAATAAAGGCTATCAAACGGCTAAAAATTCTAGCTGTGAAAAGCTGAACCGCCCCTCTTGCAGCTGTTGTAGCGATCTCTACTGCCTCTGCCATGAACAGGACCTACGAACAAACCTTACTAATCCGATGTAACTCTAGCTATATTACCAAGCTACCTTTTAAACAGTGATTATTTAGGTGATTACGCCACTCATCTACAATGATTTTACTACATGAGTGACATGAAACTCCAGCTGGCATTCTGCCTTGGACAGAATTGGCAAACCTCATGTGTAGACGCTATCAAGACAGGAATAAATAATCGCAATGTAAAAATCCCTTATGAACATTTAAAATGAAGTGTAAAATCATGATCTTAAAAGGCCCTCCCGACCAGCTAGAAAGGATTAAAGACCCTGGAAATTTCCCAAAAGTGATTCTGATCGACAGTACAAATATGTGTAATTTGAGGTGTACAATGTGTGCCCGTCCTAAAATGACTAGGAAATTGGGAATTATGAATATGAGGCTCTTTAGAAAAATAATTGATGAAATAGCCCAAATTAACCCTTCAGTTCGAGTTTGGATGGTATTCATTGGTGAAGCTTTAATCATAAAATATAGATTATTTTGGATGATCCATTATGCCAAGAGAAAAGGTCTTACTGACGTAGTTCTAAATTCAAATGGTACTCTTCTTGATGAAGAAGCTGCCCTAGGGCTTATCGAATCGGGATTGGACGCTATTTATGTTGGTATTGACGCTTTCACCCCGGAAACTTACAATAAGCTCAGGGTAGGAGGAAATTACGAAAGAGTTGTGAATAATGTCAATTCCTTGCTTGAGCTAAAGCGGAAGTTAGGGGCAAATAAGCCTCAGGTTTTCGTTCAATTTGTGGAAACTGAAGAGAATAAGGGAGAAAAAGATGACTTCACGAAGTATTGGACCAAAGTAGGAGCGATTGTAAAGATCAGACCCAAAGTAAGCTGGGCTGGTACGGTGGAAGCCAAGAATCTAACTTCGCGGAAGAGGCATCCTTGCTATTGGTGTATGAGGACATTTAACATTTGCTGGGATGGAAGAGTTGCCCTTTGTTCAGCGGATTACGATGCCAAATTTGTCGCTGGTAACGTAAATAACGACTCAATTCAATCTATTTGGCTAGGTCAGCTTAAAAAAATACGTGAAATGCACTTGAAGGCTAATTATAACCAATTACCTCCTTTTTGTCGAGATTGTAAAGACTGGCAGGGAGCAAAAGCAGATTTTTGTGGGAAGGTATGAGGATCTAACTCATCTACCTAAACATTTTGGAATCAAAAAGGGAGCAGAAAAATTCCCGCTTATGGTAGTTGTTGCTGCCAGCTATATTTGTAATTCTCGATGTCCACAGTGCCCTTATACAAACTCTGCAATAAGGCAAAGTTACGCTGACGCTCAGCTAATTGAGCCTCAGCTTTTCAGGAAGATAGCCGATGAGTGTAGTGAACATAATGCCTTCCTTCGAATTAGCGGTGGGGGAGAACCTCTTCTTCACCCTCAGTTAGTAGACCTAATAGAGTATGCGAAGAGAGTAGGAGCACGGGTGGGACTTATCACCAATGGCTCTGTTTTAACCCCTGAGAAAGCGGACCGATTGTTAGCGGCAGGTACTGATGTTATCGAGATAAGTGCCGATGCCGCAGATAAGAAAACCTATTCTAGGATTAGAGTGGGACTTGATTTTGATAGACTGATGAGGAATGTGCTTTATCTGGTAAATAAGAGGAATGAGTTCAAAAGTGATAGTAAGGTGGTAGTGAGCGTAGTCAACCAAAAAGCGATAGCTGATAACTTGGACTCCATTGTAGCTTTCTGGAAAAAGATTGTAGATAACGTCATTATAAGGAAATACCTTAGTTGGGGTATAGTGAATCCAGAAGATTCTGGAGACCCCACTCCTTATCTCCCGACTAGAGTCCCCTGTCCATTCCCGTTTGAGAGGCTTAACATTGATACCAGAGGAACTGTTACGTTCTGTGGATATGACATTAGAGGTGAGACTAACTTTGGAAACGTAAGAAGAAGCTCAATCCAACGTATATGGAAAGGAAAGAAATTTAATGCCTGGAGAGAACTTCTCTTAAAAGGTCAATATGAAAAGATTAGTCTTTGTTGGAAGTGTTCTGACTGGCGTTATCGCTCTTGGAATTATAATTACTGGTACATGCTCGAAAAAGCTGAACGAATAAGAGAAGAAAGACTCATTGGAAAACTAAAATCTCAAGGAGATCTCGTGGTTGTCCTCGGAGATGAATAAGCGTGAGAAGAGACGAAATCAATGTAAATGACTTAGAATCCAGAGTGCTAACGGAAAACATAGTCTTACATGCAAGGGAAGCCAAAGTATACAATCTATTAAATCCACAGCTTTTCAACTTTTACAATCGCAAAAGAGTTCGCCATGAAGTGAACTTTATTGTAAAAGAGCTTTCTAAGAACAAGAGAGAATATGACATTATCGATTTAGGTTGTGGAACTGGATTTTTAACACAATATTTCTTAGAAACGGAACGGTGCAACATTACCGCAGTGGATCTATCCCCTGAAATGTTGGAGATTTTTGAGACGAGAATACCGGAAGAGCGGAGGACAAAAATTAAAATAATTAAATCAGAAGTGGCAGCATTTGTACGAAGGGAAAAAAAGAGTTACGATGCTGTAGTCATGTCAGCCTTGCTACATCATTTAGTCAACGTAGAGGAATTTGTTAGGTCTTCGTGCCAACTAGTTAGACGAGGCGGATTTTATTATATCGCATTTGAACCTCTAAAACAGGAAATAACGTCCAAGACTAGATTTATATTGCATCGCGCTATTCGTGCTCTAGACAATGCGTATTTCCAAGCATACCTAAGGCTTAAAAATCTTAGACTGGAACAAAGCATAGCCGATTACCAAGTTACTCTTGGAGGAATAGAGCCGGGAAAGATTATTGCTAGTTTAAAAGACGATTTTCAAATTATATCATTGAACAAGTTCTGCGTGCGCCGGTTAGGCCTCCTAGCTTTACTTTCTGACTCCATTGTAAGATCAGAAAATACGTTTTCTTTAATTGCCAGGAGAAAAGATTAATGATCCTTATAACAGGAGCAGTTGGCTTTATAGGTGGATATTTAGTTAGACATCTAGCTAAATTTAAGTGTGCTTTTAAAGCTTGATATCATGCAAAAAGAATATCTTTACCAGCTACCCAAAGATGTTGAAAAAATCTTTGGGACATGTCTAGATCCTATAATTATGAAGAAGAAACATTAGGATATTTCCATGGTCATAGAAGTCAACCCCAGATTTTCACTTTCAACCTCTCCTTCGCATACTCTTAGGTTTTATGAAGCGGAAATATGTGTGAAGCATTTTCTCTTCAATGAGGATGATTTAATTATGGAGATTAAGAAAAGGCTTCGCTCAGAGAGATATATAGAAGACTTTATAGTGAATATAAGTTAGTCATGGGTGAACTAGTTAATAGAGCGGTTATCCCTGCAGCGGGATTAGGTACAAGGATGTTCCCTATTACCAAAACCATACCAAAAGAAATGCTTCCAGTAGGGAGGAAGCCAATGATACAACTTGCGGTTGAGGAGCTTGCTACTTCAGGGATAAGGAGGATTTGTATTGTCCTTCGCCGAGGGAAGGAGACAATCAGGGAATATTTGCTAAAGTATCCCTATAGCTCCAGGCAGGACAAAAGTATCACTGAACTAAAGGAATTGGTGGCGAGCTTAGACATTTCTTTTCTCTTCCAAAAAGAACCAACAGGGCTGGGCAGTGCGCTTTTGGCGGCCGCAGATTTCGTAGGCGAGCATCCATTTATAATGCTAATACCTGACCAGCTAGTGTACGCCACAGTTCCAGCAACCACGCAGCTACTCCAACATCACACTCCCAATCCCCTTGCCGTGTGGAGTAGCCTTGTTCAACTCCCTAAGGAAGATGTCCCCTATTTTATCGGAAGTTGTGGGTTTGAATTTGAAAAAATAAGTCAGTGCCAAGTTAAGATTAAAAACGTTCTTTCAGATGAGCAGACTTCATTATTTTATAAGGATGCCCAATTTGAAATCAGAGGGATTGGCAGAACGATATTGCCGCCTTCAATTCTCGATTATCTGGCTGAGGAGGAGGTAAAACCTGAAACGGGAGAAATTGACTACAGACGGGCTGTAGGACGATACAGTGAGAGCCACCCGCATTATGGAGTTTTACTTGAAGGAAAACCCTTCGATCTAGGAACCTTTGAGGGTTACTATCGCTACCTCCCCCGAATATGGGATTTAATTAAGGAAAATAGATAGTGTTTCTTGGAGCGTGATTGAAAATCTAGAATAAGGTAGACCTAATATACCAAGAGGCTCTGCATGATTATCTTAGCTATAAATATGTACCATCACCGCTAACGATTTCCAAGGGAAATTGTAAGAAATTGCTACGTGACTTTTCCTATTTAAGATTCCCACCTACGCACGATCTTACTGAAGAAGAAACTATAGATGCATTGGAAAGATACTAAGAAGAGCCGTGAAGAGAATGTTGTCTGGTAACACTGGTTTTCTTACTAGAGAATAAATTCTGGAATAATAAACGCTATAGCTTTAAAGGTTTCCAATAAGCCGATTAAAACGTTCAATTTAACGTACGACGAGGAAAGCGAGGCTGGGGATAAACGGATTCTCTATCAATCCGTTTATCCTTATAATATACGCGAGTTACATTTAAGGAAGGGGATTTATTACCGAAATTTTGTAGGGAATGTAAGAATTGGCAAGCAGCGAGGGCTGAATTTATAGAAGGATGATGAAAATAATGTTATTCGGTGCAAAAGCAGTTTTCCACGAGGGAAAAAGTTGAAAAAAATATTAATAATTGGTGCTGGTGGGTCGACAGGAATAGCCTTCACTAGATGCCTACAGATATCACCTGAAACCTTTTTTTTAGTTGGGACCGATTGCAACGAATTCTTTGTTCATCTTGCAGAGACGAATGTAAAAATTTTAGCTCCTCCGGCTAGTCATCCGAAGTATGTCGAAACATTAAATGAAATAATAGAAAAATTCAAGGTAGAATTTCTTCACGCTCAACCTGATGTTGAGATTGAAGTCATTTCTAAAAACAGAGAAAAAATTGACGCAGAGGTATTTTTGCCAAAGAAAAAAACAATAGAAATATGTCACGACAAATTTAAGTCAAACCAAATTTGGGAGGGAAAAAACGTACCTACAGCAAAAACTCTTCTTGTAAAAAATAGAGACGACCTGAAAAACGCGTTTGATAGAATAGGATCGCCATTATGGATAAGGGCGGTAAAAGGATGGGCTGGAAGAGGAAGTTTACTTGTTAAAAATTATGCACACGCAGAAATGTGGATTGATTATTTCGATGGGTGGGGAAATTTTATGGCAAGCGAATATCTTTCTGGTGCTAATTTTGGATGGGATGCGGTGTTCAAAGATGGTGAGCTGGTCTGCTATCACACCAAACAAAGGCTTAGATACATGCTCTCGGGAGCAAGTCTCAGCGGCATTACAGGAACAACTGGTGTGGCAAAATCCATTAATGGAAATGAAATCGTGGAACTTGCCAAAAAAGCAGTTTATGCAGTAGACCCCAAGCCGGACGGCGTCTTCTCTGTTGACCTTAAAGAGAATAGAAATAATACTCTATGTGTTACTGAAATAAATCCGGGAAGATTTCTTTCTTCATCGCTTCACTTTTTTTATAAAGCAAAATGTTTGATTCCTTATATTTATGTTAAACTTGCCTTTGAAGAAAAGATTGAGGCTAATACTCTCAAAAAAATAGATTCGGGCGTAGTCTTGGTTAGACAATTGGATAAGGAGCCAACATTAATTGAGGAGAATAAAATCAAAGCACTTGTTGAAGCGAGAAGAAAAAACAGGTTTGTTGTTATCTGAGTGGTTAAAATGAGAGCTGCTGTCTATTATGGACCGAACCTGATTAAAGTTGAGGATGTGCCTCCCCCAAAAATAGAGTCAGATGAATACCTGCTGAGAGTTACAGCATGCGGTCTATGTAAAACCGATGTGAAAAAGATTACTGGTGTAACACTAAGGACAAAAGGGATCTTAAGGCCCCCGAGGGTCTTTGGGCATGAAATAGTTGGTGAAATAGAGAAGTTGGGAAGCCATCTTTCCGACCTAGGTTTACGTGAGGGGGACAGGGTTGTCATTTTTCATCATGTTCCATGTCTTCAGTGTTACTACTGTCTTCACGGAGATTATGCACAATGCAAGACATACAGGTCAATAGATACTACTGCTGGAGTTGGAGAGCCAAGCGGCGGCGGATTTGCACAATACGTTAAAGTGCCTAATCTAATTGCGAAATATGGAACCATAAAAATCCCTGATGAGGTAAGTGACAAAAAAGCAACCTTTGTTGAGCCTACAAATTGCTGTCTAAAGGGTGTGAGAAAAGCTGACATCCAGTTTGGCGATTATGTTGCTGTCTTCGGTCAAGGTCCGATAGGGTTAACCCTAGACCAACTTTGTAAACTTAAAGGTGCACATGTAGTAACTGTTGATTTGGTTAGTTACAGACTTGAGGAAGCTCGGAAAAAGTATGGCGCAGACTTTACAGTAAATGCCCAAAAAGAAAGTTTACCCGATAAAGTACTAGAGATTACGTCAGGAAGGGGTGTAGATATAAGCATAGTTGCGGTTGAATCACCGAAAGCAGTTGAACAGGCGATCAACGTAACGAGAGGTGGGGGAAAAATAATCTTCTTCGCAGAGTACGGCGGTGAAGTCGGAGCCAAGGAACTCGGAGCGATGGTGGACCTAATCTACGGTAAAGAAATAACAGTTCAGGGGTGTTATTCATCCTCTTATACTGACCACCAGTTATCTGCTGATCTAGTGTTTAAAAATATGATTAAGACGGAGGAAATGATATCCCATGTTTTTGGGTTATCAGGTTTGCTTGATGCTGTTAACTTGGCTGAGAAGAGAAGGGCAATCGGCTGGGAAGGGGAAAAGCTGGCGGGCCACGTCCGCAGATCATTCAAAATAATCATTGATACGTGGAAATAGCATGGGTATTA
>Ga0315306_10001008_pt1 | contig 13508 bp, 11 predicted proteins | sample TDP1_MG_FD_203803 | JGI IMG/M metagenome (GOLD analysis project Ga0315306, IMG submission 203803) | Freshwater sediment microbial communities from Lake Towuti, South Sulawesi, Indonesia - TDP1 | ecosystem: Environmental > Aquatic > Freshwater > Lake > Sediment | place: Indonesia: South Sulawesi... | reverse complement strand
AAGAACGCCCCGCTCCAACACCTTCAGCAAAACATGAACATTCAAGTGATCATGACACCGCGGAGGCCTTATAAGAAACCAAGCCGCCCGCGGAGGTGCATGTCTAGCAAGAATCGCTGGACCAAGTGGGCGATAGTCGGCTTAGTCTTGCTTGTCACCTTCGCCTTCGCGTTCTCTACCGTCAGCGTCTATGCTTGGCCTGGCAGCGAACCCAAGGATAACAAAGGCGATAAGATCGGCCGTCTCCTGTGGTTCGATGGAGGATTCGGAGATCGAGTAGGTCGGCTCCTTTGGGGGCCGAAGTCACCGAGCTGACTGCCCCACTCCTCTATTTTTGATCGAATGCAATACCTTGTGCGAGATCGCTGAGATTTTGTGAGTTTACTCGATGATTTCCAACCACGCAGCCCATGACGTAATGAATTGATGAGCCGGGTCGCCGGCCTTCATCTGAGAAATGAAGAGGAAGAAGATTCAACAAGGCAAAAAATCATCCCCGATCGACTGGAACAAAACCATTACGCTCCAATTCTAACTTGGTGACACACGGGTAGACATGCCAATTGATCGATCGAGAATCAGCGCCCGACGAATTGTAGCGCACCTGAGAAGCTGTTTTGATGGCCATCACCATGTAGACCTTGAACGAGTCCCGCGCCAGTGATATGTGCCTCAGTGCCTCACTGAGCTCTAGTATTCTTCAGCTACCCGAAGAAGAAGGTTGAGAGTGTTTTGTATGTCTTCCAGGGATGCGACCTCGGCGAAGCTATGGGTGTATTTGAGTGGAACGCACACCGGGCAGACCATGACGCCTCGTCTCGCTAATTGTACGGCCGCCGCGTCTGTGCTGCCGCCAGCGACTCCCAGCTGGTAGGGAATCTTCCTTTCCTCTGCGACATGTACAATAAACTCCTTTGCCTTCACGCTCGCAACCATGCGGGAGTCAACCATGCGTAACACGGGCCCACGGCCCACCCGAAACGATCCTAATGCTTGCGGAACCATTGGAAACCCACCCGCACTTGCAGTGTCAACCGCAATCGCAAATGAGGGGTCTTGGGCGAAGGCCGCAACCGAGGCCCCTCTAAGACCGATCTCTTCCTGAGAGGAGAACACTGCCGAGACCCTAGCCTTCACCTGGGCAAGTTGCTTCATGAACTGCATCAGTATCCAGCAGCCAATCCTGTCGTCCATCGCTCGAGCGGCCAACAGCTTTCTGTTGAGAACTGACACATGCTTTTTGAATGTGATCGGGTCTCCGATCCTTATCCCCATCTTAGAAGCCTCGTCCGCCGACTCAGCACCAACGTCAACGAACAAGTCCTGCCATCCCACAACCTTCTTCATCTCTTCGGGTTCTATTATCAGGTGGGGAGGGATCCATCCAATGACTCCGTCATGAGGACCCTTCGCCCCGTGAACGGTTACATGTCTTGAGGCTAGGACCCTGTCATCGATTCCCCCCAACTTCTTGAACTTGAGCAACCCGTCCTCAAGAATGTTTGACACTGTGAGGCCTAGCTCGTCCGTGTGGGCCAGCAGCATAAGATGCTTGTTCTTCCGTGTTCCTTCCTTCACGGCAATGAGGTTGCCCAGCGCGTCAACGCGGATCTCGTCTGCGTGAGGCTTCACCTGTTCATGCAGCCATTCAGTAACACCCCATTCACCACCAGGAACCCCAGGCAACATCAAGAGGGGACGAAACGACTTGAGGAATGATTCCATCGCTTAGAGATCACCTACATAGACACGGTACAGACGACATATAAATCGATTCCAGAAGTCTCAATCGATTGTTCTCAATTTTTCACTCTTGATCCGCTGGCATCTTGAGATATTCGATCGATCGCGGCGCTGAGGCCATCCCAATCGCCGAACCCATGAAGCACCCGCGGAACTTCCACCATGATGCTTCCACATTTGAGGCGGGCCCGGCCCAACGCGATGAGCTGCGCCTGATACAGCTTGTGTACGCTGAAGATCTGAGACGGATGGAGGACCGAGACTGCTGTTCCTCGCCCGATGATCTCGACCAACACGACCCAGTTCGGCTGAGTCAGGTTGACTTTTCTGGGGACCATTTTGGCCAAGTGCTCAATGACTTCTCTGTGGGAGAGCTGGCTCCGACGTTTCTCCACCGCGATGCGATAGGTCTCTCCCTCCTCTATCCGCTCGAAAATTGGCTTGACGACTTCGGCTATCCAATCGATCGATCCACCGAGCGATCGATGGTTAAGGGGCTTCATGAAGTGTTTCGCTTCCCCTCGAGTTCTTTAAGTCCACGACTCTTGATTTAAGGCAAGATGACGTGGAGGGGAAACTCGTTGCCCAATTCCGTACGAACGGTCAAGTCGAGGCGTTGCCCGGATGTTACATCACTCTTCGAGAGGTAGATGGTGAGCTTGGCCTGGCTGCCCGGATTGATGGGAGTCTGTCCGAGAGGCGCATCACCGACGGTAACACGGGCACCGGAACCGTATTCAGCCGAGGGACGACCATTTATGAGGACATCGGCTATGGTTGCAGGCCGAGTTCCGCTATTCTTCACCTGGATATGCAATATTATGGATGTCCCTGGAGCTTCAGCCCAAGGGTTCGACAGGATCAGCTGCTCGATGGCTCCCGGCTCTTGTTCCATCTCGGGTGTAATGGATGGGGCCAGGTGCGATGGTCTAGGCTCGTTAGTCTTGAAGATTGATGCGTTTTGAACAACATAGAACCACCCAAACACCATTCCGGCTGCAATGACAACTGCTGTAACAGCGGTCGCCGCCAGACCTCTATTCACCGCACAACGCCGACAGGTAGAGTAAATCGTGAAGGTTAAGGGTTCTGTTCCGCTCTATCTGGAGGCGTCTTCGCACGGACTCACGCTCAACCCAGCGATCTACAGGTCGGGCATCGGAAACATATCAATGATGACCAGCTGTATTGATCGGAAGGGCTTAACTGGCAGATCTAAGATACCTGCACCATCCGCCACTCCCGATAGCCCACGATGGCTTTGATGTGGCCGCGTAGTGATCGGTCTACCTCGGAGTCACCTGTGTCAACACGGAGAGCGGTGTCTCCGAGTTCCTGCATCTTTCCCTTCGTGGCGATAACAATGACCCTGTCTCTGCTGACCTGCTTGATTATCTCTGGGCTAATCTGCTGGTTGCCACGACCGAAAAGTATTCCCTGCCGACCGATCGGCGAGACCACGATCCAGACATTGCCGAAGTCCTTCACCTCCTGCAGAATCCTCGCCTCACTAACATCCTTGATCACTCTTCCTCTCGAGTAGATATCCACACCGAGAAGCGTCTTCTCGACACCCAGAAGATCAGCCAACACTTTAGCGGTCTTGCCAGGCCCAAGCAGGTAGACGCCATCTGGGTCCATGCTCTCTAGCACAGACCTTGCCACCGCGCGTTGGTCCTCGCGTTCGCCAGGCGCGTCCGGGGCTATCTGCTTGACCCCGGCGAGGCGGAGGGGAACAAACGGACCCTTGAGATAGCCGCATATTCTCATAGAGAACCGATCCCTCCGCACGTCTTCTTCATCTGTATCGACAACCTCGAAATTCATCACTTGGGCTTCGCCTCGCAGGTGAGCCGCCACTACCTCAGCCGCATCCTCCGGGGTGGTTGCAAAGACCCCGCTGTACATCTTGACGCCTGACGGAACACCTAGGAAAAGCGCTTCTCCCTTCGCCTGGGAAGCCTCCAACACATCTCGGGCGGTTCCGTCACCTCCCACAAAGACTATTGGACTCACACCGCGACTCATCATCCGTTGGACCGCCAGCTTGGTGTCATCGGCGGTTGTGGGTTCTACTATCGGAAGGGGCAGTACGTCGGCTTTGAGTTTCAATGAGGTGACTTCGCTCTCACCCATGGGGGGTGGACACGTCGAGACCCGCAAGTCCTTGTCTCCGCAAAGTCTCTTTAGACCTCGAAGGAATGTGATTGCACGCGCTTGCGAGACGCGTTGCGCACCTAACGCGAGCGCCTTGGAAACAACACCGTCTGTGCCTTTGAGTCCCACCCTTCCACCCATACCTGCAATGGGATTGATAAGGAATCCTATCGTCGCTGAGACTCGAAGCTGGTTGACTGCCACCCCACACCCAGGAGTTTGCCGACTCCCGTGCTCTTAGTCTTTATCGCAACAGAGCCAGGTCATCAATACTCGCGAAAACCTTTAGAGTAGATCCATCTTGACTAGGCCGTGTTTTGGTGCTTTGGGGGTGATAGAAGGCATGCACGCTGTCGTAAAGACCAGACGTGGCCGCGGGGGTTCGGTTGCCGAGGTCGAGACGCCGAAGATGGGTGACCGTGATGTGTTGGCGAAGGTTGAGGCAGCCGCGATCTGTGGAACAGACGTTCACATCTGGCAGTGGAACCAATGGGCGGAACAGCGGATCAAGAAGATGCCTCTGATTCTTGGGCATGAGTTCGCGGGGAGAGTAGTCGAAGTTGGACACAGCGTCAGCACCCTTGAGAAGGGCGACATGATATCAGGTGAAACCCATGTTGTCGACGGCACTTGCTATCAGTGTCGGACTGATCGACGGCACGTCTGTCAGAACATGGAGATTCTAGGGGTGGATCGGGACGGCGCTTTCGCAGAGTATCTTGCGCTCCCGGAGGAGAATGCCTGGAAGAATGATCCGAGCCTTGAACCGGAGATCGCTTCCCTCCAGGAACCCTTGGGAAACGCAGTTCACGCGGCACTACCCAAAGACAACATTGAAGACATAGCAGGCAACACCGTGGCAGTTCTCGGATGCGGGCCGATAGGTCTAATGGCGATCGCCGTCGTCAAAGAGTTGGGAGCAAGCCAAGTCCTAGCCACAGCTGGAGGCGGTAACAAGTTACGCCTGGATCTCGCCTCCGCCATGGGGGCAGATCTGGTTTTTGATGCACAGAAGGAAGGTGAGCGGGTCGTCTCGAAGATTCTTGCCGCGACCGATGGCAAAGGAGTAGACGTAATTTTGGAGATGTCAGGCAGCTCACTGGCATTAAAGCAGGCGTTCGATATTCTCACTCCTGGAGGACGTGTCTCCCTACTTGGCGTGTTCGACAAAAGTGTCGAGCTTGACCTTAACGATACAGTAATCTTCAAAGCAGCCCGAGTCTACGGTATTACAGGGAGACGAATGTTTCAGACCTGGTATCAGGTAAAGGGCCTGCTCTCAAAACCCGCCTTTAAGAGTAAGATCAGACAGCTGATAACGCATCGAGTTCCGATCCTCGACATTGCCAAGGGCATGGACTTGATCGTCAACAAGCAGGCAGGTAAGGTGGCCCTCAAACTCAACTGGTATTGAACAGCATGCCCTGGCGCACCGACGATTTCACGCCACATCTGATCCTTCTGAGACTTGTAGCCACTCTCGGATTGGTCAGCCGTCAAGAAGGAGTTGGCGGAGAATTGAAAGGGAGGCCTAGATCAGCCCTAGCCTCTTCCCGCCCTCTTCGAAAACCTCGATGGCTTTGTCCAGATGTTTCGTCGTGTGTTTGGCGCATAGTTGAGTCCGAATCCGGGCTTTGTCCCGACTAACCATGGGGTATACGATTGGTAGGGCGAAGATCCCTTTCTTCCATATGAATGCTGCCAGATCCTTTGCGGTCTTGCTGTCACCGCACATTACAGGGACGATGGGAGTCTCAGTGTTCCCGGTGTCAAAACCCAGGTCTCGCATGGCTTTGAGGAAATAGTCGCGGTTTTCCCATAACTTCCTGACATGCTCGGGCTCACTTTCTAGGACGTCTATGGCTGCAATGCAGGCTGCTGCAACCCCGGGCGGCAAAGCGCCGCTCAAGAGCCAGGTGCGGCTCTTGTTGAAAGCAAAGTTCCTCAACTCTTCACCGCCGCTCACATGTCCTCCCACAACCCCGAAGGCTTTGCTGAAGGTGCCCATCTCCACGTGTACCTCATCTCGACGAAGGTTGAAGTGCGAAACGATGCCGCGGCCACCTTCTCCCAGGACCCCCTCTCCGTGAGCGTCATCGACGTAAACACCAGCTCCGTGCTCCTTGGCGATCATGGCTATCTCCCCTAGGGGAGCTAGGTCTCCGTCCATGCTGAAGACGCCATCCGTCAATATCCAGATGTGCTCGTAGGGCGGCTGGTGCTTCTCGGATTCTTCCATCACGCGTCTTAGGTCTTCCACGTCTTTGTGTTTAAACACGGCGCGCTCTGCGTGTGACAGCCGAACTCCGTCGATGATGGAGCCGTGGTTGAGCTCGTCGGACACGAAGAGGTCGTCTCTACCCGCTAGCTGAGGGATCAGGCCCTCATTCGCCATAAAGCCTGTCTGGTAAGTCAGAGAAGCGGGCGCTGTCTTGAATGCCGCAAGTCGACGGTCAAGCTCTTCATGCACGTCCATGTTGCCAGAGATCGATCTATCGCTGCCAGCGCCGGCTCCGTATTTTCTGGTAGCCTGTACCATAGCATCGACAACCCTGGGATGCGTCGCTAGGTTCAGGTAGTTGTTGGCGCAGAGCATGATTACCTTCTTGCCATCGACCACACACTCAGGTAGGCTGGGTGACTGCAGAGTCCTGAGCTCCCAGTTCAGATTCTCGCTTACAAGGCGTTGAAATTCCTCTCCAAAATACCTGGTAGGATGCCTCTTCTCCTGGCGCATGGAGATCACTTCCATAAGTGAAGCGAGTGGAACTCAAGGTACCAGCGTCCGACGCCTACTTAAGTCTTGAGCAAAGAGGCTGAGGTGATACATGAAGCGGCAGTCGTGATCGTGATCGGTCGAGAAACTCTCCTCCTCGGAGGATCTTTGCATTTTTAGCAGCAGTGACGGATCGGAGGATCGTGAAAACCGTCGAGACGCGTTGGAGGTGAGGGGATGCCATTATATCTGAGTCCGTGCCTACTTGAACACACGGCGGAGACGTGTTATCCAGTGGGGTTCTTCAAACGAATACTTGGGGGCAGGGAGAAACGGGAAACGAGAACCATCGACCTCCAGGACCTAGACGAATGGCTGAAGGACAAGACGAAAGCCTTGGATGAAAGAGCCGTCCCGATTGGTAAGCAAGTTCATGCAGAGATCCTGGACCTGCAAACAAAGGTCAAGAAACTTTCCGAGGAACTCCTTCAGCATCACGTTCCAGACGACGTGTTGAGCGCGTTTCGGGCACCTGCCGAGAACGCCCGGAGACACTTTGCGAGAGGAGTCGCGACGATCGTAGGCAATATGGAACTGAAGAAACCGACCTCGTACATTGACGTGGTTTCCCTGCAGTCGACGACCAACGATGCCTTGAACTCCGTACACAAACTTCGGATGCACCAAGGCCGTTATGTCGCGGAGTTCTTCCCGGGCGTATACAGGGAGATCCTACATCAGGTAAACCGCCTCCGTTTGCTGGCCAAACAACTCGAGCGCATCCTCGCCGACCAGAAGGAAATGTTTGATCTACTTCAGCAGGTCTCATCCAACAAGAATCTGGTGCACGAGAAGCTGCAACTCCTAGCTGCATCTAAGAGCAGGGAGGCTGATATCGAAGCTGATGTAGAGAGAATGACTAGGTCAGCCGCTGAGCTTCGGGAAAGGACGAACGAGCTTAGCAGAGCGCGTGAGTATCTCGCTGCTGCCAACCAGCAAGAGCAGATCGCGCAGTACAGGGAGAACATAAGTCACCTCGAGCAAGACATCTACAGACAACTCAGCCTACTGTCGAGAACATTCAGGAAATACATCAAGCAAACTGAAAGACCAGACCATCAAATGAATACGGACTCTAGAAAGATATTGGAAGGATACCTCGGAGAACCGACACAAACTTTCCTGAACGAGGCTTATGGATACCCACGACTCAAGGCCTTGCTCACAGAGATACGAAAAGAGGTTACCAATGGGAAGGTCCAGTTGCGGGAGAGAAGTCGAGAAAAGACCCTGTCAAACATAGACAAGATTCTAGCTGACGGCTTGATGCCTCTGAAGCTAAGACATCAGGAGTTGAAACAAGAACTCAAACAGATCGAGGGCGAGGTTTCCTCTTCCACTGTCCTAAGGAACCTGAACGCAGCCAAGAAGGATCTGTCCGATACGGAACACCTCATCAGGAAGTTGAGAGAGGAGAAGGAACACGTCTCTCAGACGACTAGGTCACTTCATGAAGATATTGGTCGCCTTCTCCATGATTTACAAGAACAACTCACCAGACACGATGGAGCCGAAATCAAACTCAGAGTCAAAGAAATCGCGGACACAAATGATCGATCGGTGGACACGACCTCGCCGATGAAAGACAAGTAATTCGCTGAAACTCCTGACGGCGCTGCCGCTTCAAGGTTCGATGCCAGCACTCATCGCCATATGGATCCGCTTCAGGTCCTTCACGACAGCGGTGACTGTTCGTGCCTCAAGACCCAACGCGGGGGCTTCTCTCTCGAAGTGGTCCGCCAGATCAAGTATATGCTCATGAGAGTCGGAGACGTTCAAGCTCGTTGTCTTGTATGGGTCCTGAAGCATGGCGAGCTTCGGCCCCAATGCCCACATTTCTCGATCCACTTTCAACTTGCGTTCTATGTACTCCCTGGCCGATACCTCCCCTGCCTCGCATCCAAGCTTCAACTGCAGTAGTTCAAAGGCAAGAGTCTCAATCCTCTCGGAGGCCGTCTTGAATAACTTAATTCTGTTTTCATCCAAATCCATTGCCTTCACGAGATACTCAGAATATATCTCGCTGAAGAGATCCGGGCTCATCTCCCGGGTGAGCAGCATGCGAACTAACTTCACCCTCCAATTGACCAGAGCCGCCAGTTGATCACTCAACCGTTTGATGTTGATCTCCTTGGGTAGTACTGCCGTGTCTCCGGGTTTCTTAGGAGACTCCTCGCTCTGTGTGTTAGCGCCTACCTTTGACGCGTTCTGCGCTGTCTCCGTCGTCTCCTTAGTCAAGACATCTAATGAAACACTGCCTCACTATATAAGCTGAAGGGAGAATAGTAAGCGTAATAGGCCCCTGACACCCCATTTCAACCCCACCCATCGATGCCCACGGCACTGTGTTCTCGATCGTCGATCGGTCGAGCGAAGCTGCTACCGGTGAACATTCATCAACCTGTTTGGCTTCGCGCAGTCTTGTTGCTAACTCCGCACACATCCACACTGAGTGGAATGGTACGTCGGTTATTCTAGTTTCCCCTTCTTCGATCGAGAACGCTCATGCTCCGCTAGGCCGATCAATTGAAAAATCGACCGCTATTTTCAGTCGGCATCCGCCTTGTTGTTGAAGCAGCCTTGGCAGACCCACGATATCTTGTCAACATACTCTCGAGCTAGCGCGGGATCGTAGTGAGACTTCATGAGCGGAAGTGTCTCTCGAACGGTTCTCCCACACTGTTCGCATTTCTCCGCCATCTTCCTTTCATCTCCTCGAATTCTCCTCCCCGGATTCGAAGCCTCTTCAAATAGTTTTCGATTGATCCTTTAACCCTCCAGCAACATCCAAGATAGTTTATTGCGATCCAAAGCGAGTATCCCGGCACTGAAATCTCTTGTTCGACAGTAAGGAGGCAGGTTGACTGTCAGGGTCGCTCTTCGAATAACCCTTTATATGAGCCAAGCCGACTCAGCCTTGCCTTTGGTTGGGGATGAAGTTGCCCGCACTTGAAATGCATTCCGTCAAGAAAAATTTCGGTGCGATCATGGCAGTAAAAGATCTCACACTGACCGTTAGTCAGGGAACCGTGCATGGACTGCTAGGTCCAAACGGCTCTGGAAAAAGCACGACCATGAAGATGATCTTGGGCCTCCTCAGGCCAGACGCGGGGAACATCAAGGTCTATGGGGTCGATGTCATGAGCAATCCATTGCATGTCAAGAGCATGGTTGGCTACGTCCCTGAAAGCCCCAGACTCTATGAGTTCTTGACAGGGTTGGAGTATCTGGACTTTGTCGCAGATGTACAAAACCTGCCGCCCGATATAAAGAAGGAACGCGTAACAGAGTTTTTGGACGCCCTAGAGCTGGAGGGCAGAGAGAATGAGATGATTAGCGGATATTCACATGGGATGAAGCAGAAGATAGCCATAATCGGCGCTCTTCTACACAGGCCAAAGCTTCTCATAATGGATGAGCCCCTGACCGGCCTAGACCCTAGGTCCGCAAGGATAGTCAAGGATCTCATCCAGAAACTCTCGGCTGAGATGGTGACAACCATATTCAGCACGCACGTTCTCGAGATAGCGGAAGCCATGTGCGATAGGATCACAATCCTGTATCAGGGAGATGTGCTGGCTGAGGGAACGGTTCCTGAGCTTAGAGAGAGAGCTGGAATGCCCGGTTCAAGCCTTGAGGACCTCTTCCTGAAGCTGACCGGGTCAGGCGACATCAGACCCATCGTCGAGGCGTTGGTCAAGTGAGGTCGAGAATTGTCATAAGGCTGGCCTCCGTTCTCGCAATCTCTCAGCTAAGGTCGACCACAAGAGGAGCCTCGCTGAGCCGACTCAGAAGACCACTGGTAATAGCGGTGATTGACCTCGTGGTCTTTGCAGCCGTCTTCGCCCTCGCACACTTCGCCTTTGATATCGCTTCAGACATACCTGATCTTTGGCCCCTTGCATCGGGTTTCGCCAAGGATACCCTTCAGGGATTGCCTGCACTCATGCTGTCATTCACGGTACTAGCAGGGCTGCTGTTTGAGATGAGCCAGTCCTCTCAATTCGCCTCAAGCGATATCGTCAATTTCCTGCCGATCTCATCCTCTGAGTACGTCTCGGCGTCGGTGCTTTCCACATCATTCATCTACTCCGTAGTCCTTTCCATCGGTCTGGCTGCGACGCTCCCCATGGCTTCATCGCTGAGGACCCCGAGCATCTGGCTTCTAGTAGCTGGCCTGAGCGTTTTGTCCTTCCTACTAGGGTCTGTCATAATCGAGATATTGCGAGCTGCGGTAAATAGGATCTCCTCCGCCTTCTACCGAAGGAGCGGAAGAGCCACCCTCGTCGTGAGACTGCTCATAACCGTGTTGGTCCTTGTCTCTGTGCAAATAGCCTTCAACCCCAATTTCCTCTTTGCCTTCATGAGGACATTCCTTGGTGGGCTGGATGCCTCATGGTTCATCCCAATGGTGTGGCCTTCACTGACCATAATCAATGCATTCAGGGGACTAGAGGTAAACGTGGTGCTCTACGGTGTGGGATCAGTCTCTTTCCTGCTCGTGATGCTTTGGATAGGTGTTAGACTGAGAGCTGCGTACTGGGTTCCAGTAGATGTCTCTGTGAAGGTTTCCTCATCAGTCTATACCCCCAGACGCAGCGCGCTGAGCAGGGTGGGCTTCGGAACCGTTGAATCGGCTATAATCAAGAAAGATCTCAGGTCCATGGTGAGGAGGAGAGAGATGGCGCGCTTTCTCGCAGTCCCGATAGTGATTGTAATAGCGATGCTTCTTCCGTTTGTACTACCTTCCTTCAGTGAAACGTCGTCTGGACCTAGCTTCTATGAGCTTGCAGCCGTCGCCCTCTTCATGGGAATGGGGATCTTCTCCCTGCTGATATCGATGACCAGCATAGGCCAAGAAGGCTCAGCCATTTGGAACATATACTCTTTACCTATAGACTCCAGGACCTTGGTAAGGGCGAAGGCAGCCCCCGTCCTCCTCATATCGATTCCAGCCGCTGCAGCGATGACGGTGCTGATATCTCTCTTCGGTGGGTTCAGCGCTAACGCCTTCTTCGCTGCATTGGTTGTAGCGATATGCTTAGTGATCGAAGAGAGCTTTGTTGGGGTCGCGGTCGGCACCGCCTTCCCGGACTTCTCGGAAGTCCCTCGCAGCCGCTTTGTCACAGTGACGGGAAGTATCCTCGGAATGATCGTCGGAGCCGTGGCTGGCCTCGTGATCCTTTCTCCGCTGGGAATCTACACATTGCTGCGACAGATTTTTCACCTCACCTTGTTCACCTTGCCTACGGCTCTCGCAGCCACGATCATCCTCACGGCAACGCTGGTCTACATTTCCTACCGATACGCTGTGTCACGGGCGTTCAAGCTGCTTAGGGAAGCGCCCACCTAACTGCAGGCAGCCGCTCACAACCTGCTCGAACGCTGCATATCGAGATAAACGCTTGAGAGCAACACAGCCTCGGTCCCTCCCAAAGCCCAGAGCTAACCAACACTATTGGCTGATCTCCTCTAGGACTGGCATCTCATTCAATGATCGATCGATTCGTGGCATGCGAACCTCTCAAGAGAATCTCCTGTCACAGGTTCTTGGCCGGGCTTGGAGAACCCTCTCGCCAAGACTGACCACTCGGCTCTCCTTCCGAGAACGGGAACAGATCCTCGACGGACACACCGAAGAACCGAGCCAGCCTCAGAGCAAGTTTCAAGGACGGATCGTAGCGCCCCTTCTCCACGGCAATTACGGTCTGTCGAGTCACCTTGACCGCATCCGCGAGCTCCCGCTGAGTCAACTTGGACCTCACTCTAAATCGCCGTATGCGGTTCTTCAAGGTGCCTGCCTCTGGTCGGCTTTACGTAACGTTTGCTTTACATTGCCATATATCGGTTTTGCTGTGGTGTGCCGACCGATCGACGATATCCCTTTCGGCCGTCAAAATCGACGGAGCGACTGAGAAACTGCTATTAGGAAAAATCACATACATAGAGGTATCCTCTGAGAGGTGGTCGACGAGACGTGACGAGCGCGGTTGATGCTCTTCCTCAGATTCTGGGCGTCTCATCTGTTCAGGCAATGGCTTTGGTCTTACTCGTCGTCGGGATACTCGTAGGTTACTTACTCGCAAAATCAGCCAAGTACATCATTGCCCTCGCCATCATCGTCCTGATAGCCAGCTACTTTGGCTTAATCAGCTTCGACGTCGCGGGCCTCACACAAATCGCTCGCGAAGTCGGCAGAGAGCTTGTCAGCCTTCTCGGTGGCCTAGTCGCTTCGGCCGCCTTTCTCCTGGGCGCCGCCCTAGGGCTGGTATTTGGCCTCTTGAAGTAGCTTGTGCACCGCTACCTCGCCTTAGCCTTACACCCAAGCCTCGCGTCGAAATCGATCGGCTGGGCCTTCTCGACGGCTTGGAGAGCGCTGGAATGGTGTAACTGCTGCGTAAGAACAACAGTGTGAGCATGGATGCGCAAACAGCTTCTCCAGCCGTTGGATAATCTGTAGCCGCTCATCCACATCCATCAACACTTGAACATCACGGCCTAAACCCGAGCCATTCTCACCCGATGCTATATCTATTCATCGACCGACCCCGCGAAGCCAAGGATGGAGGCGCAAAAGACCCCGGTGATGCAGCTTGATGTGGGATTATGGGACGCCGAAGAGCTATTAAGCAGAGCTGCGGGGTTAGAAAGACCTAGGTCGAGATGAGAGCACCATGAAGAACCCGTCTCTGGAAGTGATCAGGAACAGGAGAAGCACACGTAGATTCAAGGACACCCCGATCGGTGATGATGTGGTTGGGACAGTGTTGGAGGCCGGGAGATGGGCTCCGTCCTTCTCCAACCTTCAGCCCTGGAAGTTCATCGTTGTTAG
>Ga0315306_10001007_pt1 | contig 13516 bp, 13 predicted proteins | sample TDP1_MG_FD_203803 | JGI IMG/M metagenome (GOLD analysis project Ga0315306, IMG submission 203803) | Freshwater sediment microbial communities from Lake Towuti, South Sulawesi, Indonesia - TDP1 | ecosystem: Environmental > Aquatic > Freshwater > Lake > Sediment | place: Indonesia: South Sulawesi... | reverse complement strand
AAGGGCTCGCCCCAGGCCAGCGGAATGTCCTCTTGGCTTTCTCGGTCACTGTCGCGCTCTGGATTCTCCCCGGCCTCGTCTCTCTTATTCTGGGCAGGACCTCTTCTCTTTCTCTCTGGCTTGAAAAGCACTTCCCAGAATCTGTGGTGGCCATAATCGGAGCAGTCCTTCTTTTTATCCTCCCCATTGACCTCAGGCGCGGCCAATTCACCCTCTCTTTGAAAGAAGCCTTGAAGGTCGATTGGGGAACGCTTCTCCTCTTTGGAGGAGGCCTGTCATTGGGCATGCAGATGTTCGAAACCGGACTGGCTGATGCCTTGGGCAGATTTTTTATCTCCTCGGGCGGAAGCTCGGCCAGCCTCTCCCTGATAACCCTTATCTCCGTCACGTTCAGCGTCGCTCTTACCGAAGTGGCTTCTAACACAGCTGCAGCCAACATGATCATTCCGGTTGTCATCGCCGTTTCCAGGGCCGCTGCGATCAATCCCCTGCCTCCTGTTATCGGCAGTGCCATCGGCTGCAGCTTTGCCTTCATGCTTCCTGTCTCGACTCCTCCCAATGCCATTATTTACGGCTCAGGGCTGGTGCCCTTTACCAAAATGGTCAAATATGGCTTTTGGCTCGAAGTCACCGGAATCATCATCATCTGGGTCTGCGTCAGACTTTTTGCTCCTTTTTTGGGATTAATTTAACTTATCACACACACTGATAGGGTCAGGCAAAATGCTTCGAAACCCCTTTTCTTTATTTTATCAACATCCAAGTTCTGATATAATTATTGGCAATGAACGCCCTCGTTTCCCAAGAGGCATTCCAAGCGCTCGAGGCTCTTAAACTCGTATCTGCAAATTCCGCCTGCGATGGATTGCTTATCGGACACAAGAGAGGGCAAAGTTTTTTTATCGAGAAAATTTTTCCCACTCCTTCAGCTTTTTTCGCCGCTCTGGAAAAGTATCAGAAGCTCGACCAGCTCTTTGAGGAAAAAATCATCGGCTTTTTTTCTTTCAAACCAAATCAAAAAAAAGTCAAAAAGATCCTTGCTCCTTTTGCCTGCGGAAAACTCTTTCTCAGGCTCACTTCCAGAAGAAAAAAAGTGAACATCAAACCTTTTGTCATAGATTATGAAAAAAATTTCTTCATGAAGCCAATTCAGTTGAAAATCTTATAAAAAGAGAGAACAATGGAGAATCTTCTTGCCAAAGACCAGCAAAAATTTCTCCTTGGCTTAGCTCGAAAAGCCATCGAGCATTACCTGAAAACGGGGAAAACGCTCAAGGTCAGGATAGAAGACGAGGAACTTAAGAAAAAAAAGGGAGCATTCGTCACTCTCAAAGCCGACGAACAGCTCCGAGGCTGCATCGGCTATCCCCTTCCTTATAAGCCCTTATACGAGACAATCATCGATTCTGCCATCTCGGCCGCAACTCAGGATTTTCGCTTTGAACCGCTGTCCCTGGAGGAACTCCCTGAGATAAAAATTGAGATATCTGTCCTAAGCCTTCCTGAACCAATCGAGGATCCGAAGCAAGTCGAAGTCGGGAAGCACGGCATCATCGTTTCTAAAGGCCATTGCCGAGGACTCCTGCTCCCCCAGGTGCCCGTGGAGTGGAATTGGAATTTGGAGACTTATCTCAGCCATGGATGTTTGAAAGCTGGACTGGATGAAGACGAGTGGAAAAAAGGAGCGCAGATCGAGATTTTCTCGGCCCAGGTTTTTTCAGAGTAAAAATTGAAGGCAAGGAGAGCAGAACCAATAAAAAGATTTATCTTTCTCAGCACAGCTCTTCTCTTTCTCTTCCTTCTTCAGGGAGAGGGCGAAAGGATTCTTCAACGGAACCCTGGAATTCAGCAGAGAGTGAAAGATAAATTTCACTCTCAGCAGGAGAAGAGAAAGAATCCCGAGCAAAAACAACTTCAAGAGAACAAGATCAGCCAAAGGCTAAAAGCTAAGCTTTTATCCAGCCTGGAGAAGGAGGCTGAATTCAAAGTATGGGTCTATTTCACTGATAAAGGAATATTCTCTCAAGCGGCCCAAAAAAGAAAGTTGGCGGAGATCCGCCAGAGCCTGGATGTGCGCTGTCGCTGGCGCCGTTTGAAGGTCCGCTCAGAAAGAAATATCGTTGATGAGGCAGATCTTCCGCTTTTCTCATCTTATACAAAAAAAGTGGAATCCATGGTCAAACGGCTGAGAGTCTCATCGCGCTGGCTCAATGCTCTGAGCATCGAAGCTTCTGCCTCACAGATTCAGGCCCTTTCCCAGCTTGAATTTGTGCGCAAAATCGACCTCGTCGCTTCATTCCAGCGGGACGAGCCCTCTTCTCCTTATCCAGGCGGCTCGGCCGAGGGAGAGCCGAGCAACCCGAACATCGACTATGGCCCGTCGTTTCTCCAGCTCGACCAGATCAATGTTCCACTCCTTCACCAACTCGGCTACAGCGGAAGCGGCGTCCTGGTCTGTATGCTGGACACAGGATTCAGAAAAAGCCATGAAGTCTTCGGCAATGCTCATCTCGTTTCGGAATGGGATTTCGTCAACAATGACAACAATGTCCAGCAAGACCTTCTCGACCCTAACGACTATTCTGATTCTCATGGAACCGCAACCTGGTCGCTCCTCGGAGGATACAAACCAGGCCAGCTCGTCGGACCGGCCTACGGAGCTGATTTTCTCTTGGCAAAAACAGAAACAGAGAGGTTCGAACAGCCGATAGAAGAGGATTACTGGGTGGCCGGGATTGAATGGGCTGAGCAGCTCGGCGCAGAAGTGGTCTCTTCTTCTTTGGGATACATAGACTGGTATACCTATCAGGATATGGATGGAGAGACGGCTGTGACCACCAGGGCTGCCAATAGAGCGGTGAGCCTAGGAGTGGTCGTGGTCAGTGCTGCCGGCAATGAGCGGAACACGACTTGGGGTCATATCATCGCGCCTGCGGATGGCTTCGAGGTCATCGCTGCCGGGGCTGTTGACGCTTCGGGCAATATCTCTTCCTTCAGCTCACCGGGCCCGACCCATGACGGAAGAATCAAGCCTGAGGTCTGCACCCTGGGCGTTAACAACTGGATTGCGAGCAACAGGCCGGACGGTAGCAGCACTTACACCACAGGTTCTGGGACATCCTGCTCCACGCCCTTAGTCGCCGGCGTTGCAACCTTGCTCCTTGAAATCCACCGCGACTGGACGCCTGCTCAGGTCCGCTCTGCCTTGCTCGGCTCGGCAAGCCTCAGCTCGAACCCGAATAACGACTATGGCTGGGGAATAGTCAACGCGGCTTCAGCCGCCAACATAGACCTGGCCCTGCCCATGCTCCTTTCCACAACCATCGATGACGATGCTTCAGAAGAGAGCCTGGGCAACGGCAATGGAAAAGTCGAGCCTGGAGAAACCATCGAGCTTCGTCTTAGTCTCAAGAATGAAGGCTCAGTCACGGCTTTTTCCCTGGAAGGAAGCCTGAGCACAACCCATCCTGAGGTGGTGATTGTTCAGCCCAAAGTCGCATTCCCAGACCTCCCTCCTTCTGCCAGCCAATCGTCCCTTGAGCCCTTTGTGATTAGGATTCCAGCCTATTATCTTGGACATCATCTTGTCTTCCGGCTTCAGGTCGACGGTCCGAATAGCCTGACCCTCTACGAAGTTATCAGAATTCCTGTTTCCCGCTGAAAAAGTCCAGACAAAGATTCAGAAATAAATTCTTATCCCGACCCTTATCGCCAAGCCGTTCAAATTAATCTTTGCCGGCCTTGCTTCACTGTAAGCAGAAACCGGCTTTTCAGCAGAGAAGACAACCCGGGAATAGGATTTTCCCGTCTCTTCGCTCAGGAAATCAGTCATCCACAGTTTCCCCTCTTCGCTGACTTCTTCGGTGCCCTCATCGGAAAAAGAACCCCAGTAGCCCCAAGTGTGACTCCAATCATATTCATCATTTTTGCTGCCGGTCCAATCGCTGAAACAGACCTTTCTGGCTTGAGCCTCGAGGATTAAATAAAATCTCTCTCGAATTTTTAATTCCAGGCCTGCTCTGGCATGGAGACCAAACGCCTTAGAGCTTGTTTTTTCAGAATATGTCCCAGAAGATGAATAGCGGTCGATAAATTCAACCGGAGAGCCGGATAAATTCTTTTCGTCTTTATAGTCAAAATCGTACTGATAACTTTCTTTATAGCTCACTCTTCCCCAATAATAGCCTGCGCCGCATCCGAGATATAAATCCAATCTGTTCCCAAAAGGAAGAAAGTAATAAAGAGTAATAGTCAGTGGAATAATCTGAAACCTGTATCTCGGCATCCGAAAAGACTGCTCATCGAGAAAGATGGTTCCGAAATCCTGAGGCGAATAAAAATAGTCTTCCTCCTGGCTCAGTCGATGAGAAACACTTCCCTGAGCTTCACCAGTCAGAGACTCAAGCCCCAGTGCAAAAGAAATTCGCGGGGAAAAATCGTATGTTATCTCTGCTTCTAAGCTCCAGAGACGATGGAGCTCTTTTAAGTCGCACTCAAGAGAATAGGGGCTCAGGTAACGGTCTATAACGTAGCTTTGCCAGCCTTGAATATGCCGATTGAGGTCTCCTCCATCAATCCAGCTCAGCGCTGGAGAAAGCTTGAAGCCGAGCTCTGAGGCTTGGGCATTCAAGAAAAAAATGATAATTCCTGAAAGCAGAATAAACGCTTTCCCCTTCATTCCGGACAAAGTTAAGGCAGCAGATTTATGAGGTCTCCAAGTCCTTAGCATGAAGAAGATCAGGCTGGGTGTCGAGAAAACCGTTTGAAGGCTCGGGCAGAGTCTGCGTGTTTTCGAGACACCCAGCCTGATCCATAACCTTAGCTCTTCTTCTGAAATTCCTTCTTCTTGAGCATCTCCTGGGCCTGAGCCTTGTATTCATCGACACCAGAAATCCAGCGAGAGTTGGAGGGCAGGTTTAAAACGAATTCCAACTCCGCTCTTGCTTTATCGACCTCTTTGAGCTCGAGGTAGGTATCGGCCAGATAGATTCGCGTCACCGGGTCGTTTGGGCCGAACTCCTTGGACTTGAGCAGATGCTCGAGCGACTTCTTCTTGTCTCCACCGGCAAATCCCGGCAGCTTGAAATAGACTCTTCCCAGCACCCTGTCCGGCCCCCCGTCCTCGTAGGAGCGGTCGATCTCGATAACCTTATTCATCGCTTCTTTGATGTCGTCGACCAAGAACAGGCTTTTCAAAACGCCTCTTGCCTCTCCATAAACTCCATTAACCACGCCCAGCCAATAATAGCCGTCGGGCCTGTCAGGCTTCGATTCCACCGCTTTCTTGGCATAATAAATTCCCTGAGAGAAAATGGTCTTTTTGTCCTTGTTACTTTCTGTATGAGAACCGATGTAATAGTGCATCCTGGAAATCTTCCAGTATACTTCATGCTTATCATCAGCTTTCAAGGCGGCAGCCATGTATTTGTTCAGAGCTTCTTGGGCTGTGGCCATATCCTTCATCTCGGCGTAGAGAGCATCAGCTTGGGCAATCAACTCCTTGGCGTCCTGACCAAAGAGAGAAAGAGAAAAGCTCAAAAAGATAAAAATTAGAAAAAATACTTTTTCTTTCATCTGACTCTCCTTTTATCGAGTATTTATAGCATATTTCTCTTGTCCACAACAACAATAAAATATTTAAAGAAACCATATAAAGCATGATAGCAGAATGATGAAGAGGCTGAGGGTTTTGGCCTAAGCTGCTCCAAGCCATAAAAACCTGATCCATTTCACGGAATTTGAGATTCTTTCCTAGCTAAAGAACCTGTCGGCCTTCTCGTCAAGCTCGAGCAAATAACGCTCGATTTTGCAGCGCATCGCCTCCAGCTCGGCCTCGTTCAATTCAAGAGGAACAGTAAACTGCTCTCCGTAGATCGCCACGACCTTAGAAAATGGATAAAATATCAAAAACTTATCCCAGCTCTTTAAAAACTTTTTCTTGGAAGTGGAGAAAGTAAAAGGGACGAGGACGGCTCCGCTCTCCTGGGCAAGCTTTATCCCGCCAAGCTTCATTGTGCGATCAGGCCCTCGGGGACCATCGGGAACGATTATCAATTCGCCTCCGCTCTGAAGCTCTTTTATCATCTCGCTCCAGGCCTTGATGATGGCATGAGACCCTGATCCCCTTAGAATCCTGTACCCCCATCTGGACATGATTTGGGCGGCTATCTCTCCATCCTCGCTGGGACTGATGAGGGGCATGACTCCCCTGAGGCGAAAAAAATAAGGGACGATAAAAATCCTTCCATGCCAGACCAAAAAAATTACCGGCTTCCCTTCTTCTCTCAATCTCTTGTAGCCATCTTCCCCAATGATTCTCATCCGTGTGGATTTCGCCCACAGCCATAAAATTATTTTCCCCAAAACCCCAACGAGCTTCCAGCGAAGATTATCAAAGAAAGACATCGGCAAGAATCATACAAAAAACTCGGCACCAAATAAAGGGGACATAAAATAATAGTGGAAGAATGCCGTGATTTTTTAAAAATATTGTCTTTATGAGGCGGCGCCTTGAATGCTGGATGGGAATAGAGAGTGACCGAAAATCAAATTTTTATTTCTTCTTTGGCTCGACCTTGTTCCAGTCCGGCGGCTCGACACCAAGCAGGTTATGGACGAAGAAATCGTAGCGCTTCCGCTCGCCGTAAGCACCGCCCGGGCCATGGCCCTGGCCGGGGAGCACAAGAAGGTCGAAGTTCTTGTTGGCCTTGATAAGGGCGTTGGCCACCTGCATGGTCGATGCTGGATCAACATTGGTGTCCATTTCGCCCACGACCAGGAGGAGCTTCCCTTGGAGTCGGGAGGCGTTGTCCACGTTCGAGGAGGCAGAGTATTCGGGTCCCAGTGGCCAGCCCATCCATTGCTCGTTCCACCAAATCTTGTCCATGCGGTTGTCATGGCAGCCGCACGAAGAGACGCAGACCTTGTAAAATTCAGGGTGAAAGAGAAGCCCTCCCAGGGCGTTCTGCCCTCCTGCAGAATTTCCGTAGATGCCGACGCGGCTGATATCATAATAAGGATATTTAGCGGCGACGGCCTTATGCCACAGAATACGATCAGGGAAGCCGGCATCTCCGAGGTTCTTCCAGCAGACGTCATGGAAGGCCTTGGAGCGGTTGTTAGTGCCCATGCCGTCAATCTGGACGACGATGAAGCCCAACTCTGCCAGAGACTGCATCGGGTTATAGGCGCTGAATGATTTGGGGACAAAGGAGCCCTGCGGTCCGGCGTAAATGCTCTCAACGACTGGATATTTTTTCTTGGGGTTGAAATTCATGGGGCGAAAGATGAGGCCCCAGATATCTGTCTTGCCGTCGCGGGCCTTGGCCACGAAGACTTCGGGCGGGCGCCATCCCGACTTGAGCAGTTCCTGGATGTCAGCCTTCTCGACCTGCATGACTACCTTTAGGTCCGAGGTCTGGCGGACCTCGGTCACAGGAGGCAGGTCAACACAGGACCAGGTGTCGAGGTAATAGGCCATATCCTTCGAATAGACGATAGTATGGTTCCCATCGCCCTCGGTCAGGGCGGTGAGGTTCGTGCCGTCGAAGTTGATCCGGTAGCTGTAGAGGAAATAAGGGTCTTTTCCGGGATACATGCCGCTTGCCTGGAAATATATCTGGCGTTTCTCTTCGTCCACTTTGTCTGCGCGGCGCACGACCCATTCCCCTTTAGTGATTTGGTTCTTAAGTGTTCCGCTCTGGCCGTCGAATAGGTAGAGGTGGTTCCAGCCGTCGCGTTCTGACATCCAGATGATCTCTTTTCCGTCCTGGAGGTCGTAGCGGTATTTTTTCCCCGAATAGCAGAAAAAGGTTTGGGGTTCTTCGCTGATGACGACCCGGGCCTTGCCTGTTAAGGCGTCCACCTCGATGATGCGGTAAATCTGGTGGCCTCGCTGGTTGTACTCGAAGGTGAAGCCCCTGCCGTCCTTCCGCCAGACGAGGCCCGTCATCTCGTAGGGATTTGCGAAAAAGGTGTTGTCGATTTCGACCTGCGTCTTGGTATCCATGTGGAAAAGAACGGGCTGATCGACATCGAGCGCGTCGCCCGGTTTGGCGTATTCCATGGTTGCATACTTGGGCTGGAGCTGGTCGGCCGGAGATGATTCGACATACTGAATGAAGCGGTGAAAGCCCCTCTTAAGCCGATAGGCGGCAATTTTTTTGGAATCAGACGACCACGCTATCGAAGCATAAGTATAGTAGTTGCCTTCGGAGCCATCAGAGCTCAAGGCGAATTCTTCTTTTTTATCTTTAGAGCGGATATAGACATTGTAATTCTTGATGAAAGCCTCCCATTTGCCGTCAGGGGAAGTTTTAGCATCCTTGGAAGCTGCCTCTGGCGCTGGACCCCTTTCCCACATGGTCATTCCGCCCCTCTGCCCTCGGCGCTCTGCCGGCCCGACCTTCCTGCAAGCATACAAGGCTAGGTCGCAGGAATATTTCCAGTCGCCTACTTCGAACTCGATGGCCTTCTCGTTGTCCACAAAGGTAATGGTGCTGAACGGGAGATTCTTGGCCTCGACCTTTTCCCCAGAGGCTGAGGCTAAAGCGACAGCCAGTTTCTCGTGGTCGAAAGCGATTTTTTTCTCCTTAGTTGCGGCGTCCACAACATCGAACTCAAACCCGCCTTTGACTGACTTGCGGTACCAGAAGCGGGGTGTCTTCTCAATCCAGCCGCTCCGATCAACAACATTTAAAGCTAGGGCTTGCAGCTTGGCTCTAAGGTTTGCTGCCCGCTCATAATCAGCCTGTGTGACCTGAGCCCGAAGAATCACTGGCAGTAGAACGAGGCTGAGTAATAAGACCGTTCTCAAAAAGAGATTTTTGCGTTTCATGGTTCCTCCCTTATAAAAGATTTTTATAGAGAAAACGCAAAGAATTTTTTCTCTCTTGAAGAGACGAATTTCGGCCATTCCCTAATTTTCCCCATGAATTATACTTTTCAAATAAGAGCTCTTTAAACGTTGAACTTTTCCCTTTTTTTTCTCCATTTTTCAAGGGCAAGGCCGGCGAAAAACCCCAGGAAGCTCAATCCAAGACCGTAGGGAACAGAGTAGGGCCAGGGAATCCAGCTCAGCTGCAGCACCTTCATTTCAGATAAGAATCCGATTAAAGAAAAACCTCCTCCAAAAACAAGGCTGAGAAGGCCTGCCAGGGGCAATCTTCTTTTAAGAAAAATCATGGCCATGCCCGGAATAAAAAGGCCTTCAGCCATAATCTCCGAGGCAAGACCGAGAGTCTTCAAGATGCTCTGAAATTTGGTCGCCACCAGAAAAGCCGTTCCACCCACAAGAAAAGTCGAAAGCCGGCTAGCAAGAATAGCGCCTTTTTCCCGGCTTGAAGGGAAGAGCTGCTCGAAGACATCACGAGTCAGGGAAAGCGCCCCGGTGTTGACGGCCGTGTCCATGGTTGACATTATCGCCGCCACCACGCCCACAAACAGAACGCCTCTTAAAAAAAATCCGCTGCTGGAAGAGATGATTTCAGAGAAGAGAGGGTTTGCGAGTTTTCGAGAAACAAAGAGAGGAAGAGAGAGCATGCCGCATAAGACCACGGTCCCGTAAAGGAGAAAGAAGGTCGCCGAGGATGCATAGAGGGCTCCCCGTGCATCCCTCTCGCTGCGCGCGGCCTGAATTCTCTGCCAGGCAATCGGAGAGATTGTCCAGGCCAGAGTGAAAGAGAGAACGATCAGGATGTTCTTCTTGAAGTCAAAGAAAAAATTGAGATAATGGCCTTTCCCGATTGCCGAGGAAAGAAGAGAAACCTCTTTTAGGGATGAAAGGCCGCTGAGGAAGAGGAGAAGGCTGAAGAGGCCGGCCACAATGAAAAAAAACTGAACGCTGTCGGCCATGACTACAGAGCGAAGGCCTCCAAAGATAGAATAAATGAGCACAACGGCTGTGCCTAAAGCCAAGCTCTTGAAGTAGGACATGCCCAAGAACGACTTCAAGAAATGGCCGACAGCAACCATCTGGGATGCGGCCAGCACAGCCATATACCATATGACCAGGAGCGAAGCAAGATGCCGCACCGCACGGCCATAGCGCATCTCGACAAGGTCAGGAAGGGAGACTATGGTTAGACTTCGGATCGGTCGCACTAAAAAAAGAGCGAGAAAAAGGACGGTCAACATCGCCGGCGCTCCCATAATCCAGAATGAGCTCAACCCTGTTTCATAGGCCTGGTCGGCCGAAACAAGAATCGATGTCGCCCCAAACCAGGAAGCACAAAGAGTCAAATAGACTAAAGACCCAGGAAGCTTTCGGGAGGCAAGAAAAAAATCGACAATATCCTTCATCCTCTTTGAAAAAATTAAGCTCACCAGGAGGAGAAGGGCAATGTAGGCAAGAAAAATGAGCAGGAATTCCACCTTCACAGCGCCACTTATAGCAAAAACCCCTCTTCTTTAGCAAATTATTTCAGTTTTTAGAAACCATAAATTAAAAGTCGACTGCCCTCTTTTTTATCCGCCAATAACAACCTCAATATGATATAATTCGCTTTACATGAAAGCCATAATATGCACGCTTCTCCTTCCTCTGCTCGGCTTTTCTCAAACTGTGGAAGAGATGGCGCTTAAAACCGAAGGGAAGCTACGTTCAATCCAGTCCATCCAGGCTAATTTCGAACAAACCCTTTACCCTTCCTCTCTCTCCACACCCTTAAAAGAAAGAGGAAGGTTCTACTTCAAGAAGCCGGATTTTATGAGATGGGAGTACAGGGAACCGGAGAAAAAAATTTTCCTCTACAAAGAAGGCACCTTCCTTATCTACTATCCTGAAGACAAGGAGCTTATCCAGAGTGCGCTGTCAAAAGAAGTCTATGAGTCAGAAGTCCTCTCTCTCCTCTCTGGCAAGAAAAGCTTGACCAGTCATTATTCTGTCGAGTTCAGCCCTTTCCCTTCCGAGAATCAAGACTCTTGGAAATTGAAATTGACTCCCAAGGAGGAGAATGAATACTCCTTCATCCTGCTCGAAATCGACGAAAAGACCTGGCTCATTCAGAAAGCCATTTTTTTTGACTGGGCTGGCAATAAATCTGAATTTCGTTTCTCTCAAATAAGGGCCAATCTCGCTTTTCCACAAAAGCTGTTTGAGCTCGAACTGCCTGCGGATGTTGAGATTTTTACAGATGGACCGATCAAGAAAAACAGATAAAGCCAAAAAAGCTCCTCGGGCAAAACCTTTCTCTTCCCTTTTCGTATCAACTCTTGAGGACAGAATGTCCTCCAGGGATGAAGACAAGAGGCTCATCGAAAGAACGATCAAAGGCGAGAAGGAGGCTTTTGAATTGATCATTCGCAAGTATCAACGGTCTTTGTTCAACTACATCGGACGAATGGTTGGAGAGCGGCAGCTCGCTCTTGAATTCACCCAGGAGGTGTTCTTAAAAACATACTCCTCGCTCCGCAGCTATCAGCCTCAATATAAATTCAGCACCTGGCTTTTCAAGATAGCCTCAAATTTTGTTATCGATTTCTGGCGAAAGAAAAAAATCGATGCCTTCTCCCTTGATGAGCGGCAAAATTCAAACAGTCACATCTCGCCTCTTCAAGTTGCCGCCAACGAGAAATCCATCATCCGCAAGTTCGAGATATCCCAGTTGAGGACAAAGGTTGAAGGTTTGTTAAGGGAGATTCCAGCGGGGCTGAGAGAAGTCTTCATCTGGAGGCACATCAACGAGCTCAGCTATGAGGAGATCGCGGAAATCAAAGGCATACCGGTCGGCACGGTCAAAAACAGAGTCTTTCAGGCCAAAGAATTAATCCGAAAGCTTCTGGAGGAGAAAAATGAAGTGCCTCAGCATTGAGCAAATTTATCTTTACATCGGCCAGGAGTTTTCGCCTGCTGAAAAAAAGGAAATCAAGGAGCATCTCGCTTCTTGTTCAAAATGCAAGAATGCCTTTGAGGAGAGGAAGCTCCTGGTTCAGGCGGCGGAAAGCCTGCCTCTCTGGGAAACGCCGCCGCAGTTTACAAAGCAAGTCATGGCCAGAATCTTCTCGATCAAGATCCTGCCCTCTGCCTGGATAAAAGCCGCAGCCGCGGCTCTGGCTTCAGTGTCGGTGACGCTACTCATCGTCTTTCTCGCCACCGGTCAGAATCTTTCGACTCTCCTCCTCGGATTGAACCATAGCCTCTGGAATTATGTCAGAAATATCCTTCCCTTCTTTGTTAAACTCTTCAAGCTTGCCTCTCTCCTGCTCGGAGTCCTTCAGCAATTTACAGGATATTTGTCCAAAGCATTCTCCTGGCTAACAGCCTTGGCCATTTGGCAAATCCAATTAACCCTCTCCATAATCGCTATAATTCTGATCGCCACCCTTATCTATGGCATTAAAAGAAAAATTCTCGTCGGAGAAAAAGCATGAAAAATAAAACAGCTCTAGCCCTCATTATCTTCTTCGTATCTAGCTCGCTTCACCTCTATTGTCAGCAGAGTTTTACTCTGAAGAAAGATATTTATGTGGCCAAAGATGAAGTCCAAGACAACATCCTCACTTTTGGCGGGGAAGTTCTTGTCGAAGGAAAAGTCAAGGAGAGCGTTATCGCTTTTGGCGGCAAAATAACTATTGCCGGCGAAGTCGGAGATTTGGTCTTAGGATTCGGCACAATCATCATTCTCAAGTCGACCGCTGTCATCAAGGGAGATGTCGCCTCTTTAGGAGGAAGCCTGGAGAAAGAGCCGGGCTGCCGCGTCGATGGAGATACGATTTATTTCAAGACATCGGAAGACGTCAGGGATTTCCTCGATGAAGGCTTAAAAGGCATATTATCGATTTCCCTCTTTCCCCTCTTTTTGGTATTTAAGTTAATCTCATTCACCATCTGGCTCATCCTCGGAATAATCATGGCTTTGCTCTTCCCCCGCCAGATTTCTTCTTCCTCCAACCATATCAGAAAATCGTTCCTGCCCGTCTTCGCCATCGGCTTTGTGGCTATCATCATTTTCGTCGGCCTGGCAGTTTTCTCTGCTCTGCTTTGCCTGATCTTAATCGGCATTCCTTTGCTCTTAGCCCTCATCTTCTTGGCCATCATCATCCAAATCTTTGCCCGGGTTACTGTCTTCTACTTCTTCGGCGAAAGCCTGATGGCGGCTTTCGGGAAAAGCAAGCCCTCAGCCATCGCTGCGACACTCATCGGGCTTGTTCTGTTCAGCCTCATCACCTTTATCCCGGTCCTCGGTTTAATCATCTCTTTCTTTCTGAGCGTTATCGGCTGGGGAGCAACCCTGAAGACAAAATTCGGGACAAAAGAGGCTGGAAACATCCAAAAATCAGTGATATGAGCGGGCTGCAGGCGAAGTGGCTCGAAAGCACGCCGCTTTTGCCCCAGCGAAAAACAACTGTGTTGCGAAGGTCAGTGGGTGAGAAAACCGTTTTCAGGCTGAGCGGGCGTTGCGAGGAGCGAAGCGACGAAGCAATCCCTCCAATAGGGAGAAGAGAGCGAAGCCTGAAACCGAGCAGGTTTTGCCTCGCTGGGGCAAAGCCTGCGTGTTTTTGAACCCACTGACCTGAG
>Ga0315306_10001006_pt1 | contig 13517 bp, 15 predicted proteins | sample TDP1_MG_FD_203803 | JGI IMG/M metagenome (GOLD analysis project Ga0315306, IMG submission 203803) | Freshwater sediment microbial communities from Lake Towuti, South Sulawesi, Indonesia - TDP1 | ecosystem: Environmental > Aquatic > Freshwater > Lake > Sediment | place: Indonesia: South Sulawesi... | reverse complement strand
TCGTCGGAAGTATATTGTTCTTGGCCTTCGGCGTGATCAGATCTTCTCTATCTTTCAAATTCACGGGAGACTCGTACAATATTCTTGGGGCCGTGATGGTGGTCTACTCAATGCTCATCTATCCGATCATAGGATCCTTGACTGAACGCGGCTATCCTGCCTATCCGATTTTCGGCACGTTTCCATGTCCGGTGACCATCTTTACCTTTGGGTTACTGCTATGGGCGGATAGGAAGGTTCCCAAAATCGTTACGGTTATGCCCCTAGTCTGGGCGCTGATCGGAGTATTACCAGTATTCGTGTATCAGATTTGGGCAGATGTCGGGCTGATCATTCTTGGTATCGTCGGATTCGTGACGATTTTGCGGCGGAACGCGAAATTACCAACGTAACCTTGCAACCTTCGTCCAGGCACACTCCGGATCAAACGTCGACAGACCCAACCTACAACATCAACAAGACAACTCAATCAAGCAGCCCTTGAAACACCAAGAGACAACTGTTACTGCATGGCTATCGGTCTGGCCGCGCAGCTGTGAGCATCCGCCTCAAAATAACCCATTCACATTCAGAAATCGAGGACATCCAGAGCCTACGGAGAGTGGCCTAGAATAGTCGCTGAGAGACGAAGCGTCAAAATGGCAGGATTCACTTAATTTCTTAGGTGCATACGGGCGGGCCCATTTCCATTCCGCCTCTCGTTCTTTGAACCTGAATCATGTTCCCACTCCTCCAAGCCTGTGTGGCGTTGAGATTGACTTTCGAGATGAATCTCGATACGTAGGATCATCCTCCTCATATCGGATAATGCTTGAGCAAGTCGATGTGGCCGAAAGGAGTGGACAAGATGCCTCGAACAGATTGGTGACTGAAGAGGAAAAACAGATGCACTGGTCACCCTAGTCACAGTAGAGAACGCGAAGTATTCGCGTTTGCTCTCTTCTCTCGTACTCCAAGTCAAGCAGTGGTGCTAGTAGCTCTTCACCGCGCCCGTTTCTGGGCCTGCGAAGATCACGGTGCTGTGAGCCTTGATGAGGTCCAAGTAGAGTTCTCCTTTGCCTTCGTTCGCTATCGTATCGGTGTTGTAAGCGCAGATGGCAGCCATAGGTACGTCAAGCACTCTATGCAATGCTTTCTCGTATTCAACTAGCTCCTTCACCATCCGGTTCTTGAAGAAACATTCAGTCTCCCCAGTGACCCTCAAACCTTTGAAGCCCTTTGCCACAGACTCTTCGTAAAGCCGCCTCCACATTTCGATGGTCTTTGATATGTGGAAGCTACCTCCGGTGAGATACCAGTCCTTGTAGTTGATGACGCGTAGGGCACCGGTCTTCTCTAGGCTGCCCACATCTATGCCGAACTGTTTCATGGCGTGCTTGATTTCGTCCGTGGATTCCTCGCTTGCAATGTATGCAGCGGCTTGACCTTGATTGAGCCCTGCCTGCAGATAGGTGAACAGTACTTGATGCTTGTCTTCATTTTTCGAATAGAACATGATTGCGTGATCTCTGGGCTTCATCTGCTTGACGAATTGTAGGATATCGCTTTTCTCCGTTGTTCAGCCACCTCCCTTCTTAGCCTTCTGCGCGTACCTAACATAGTCACCCAGTGTCCAGTTTTCGCGTTCCTCGAAAATCAAGTTGAGCCTGCTGTAGAGGCGCTCAGCGATCAGCCTCTCTAAGACCTTGGCTCCTGCACCCAGTAAGCTCTCTAAGGCTCCATGAAAAGCCGTAATCTTGCTGGGAATCTCCTCACGCCTGACTTGGCGGTTCTTCTCAAGATAATAGTACATCGAATCCTTTACGCTCGCGCCCAAAACCAGAAGACCTTCATCAACCGCTTTGGAAACAACTAAGTGGAATTCCTCGGTCGTCTTCTGAAAGCCGGCCCACCTCTGATTTGGTGAGGAAATCCTCACTTAAAGCCTTTTTTCTTGGTGATTCAATCTGAGTTGGAGGGGTACGTCTGAGATCTGCCCGCAATGAGGATTTCATCAATGCAATCCTCTCCATCTTAAAGCACCCGATACGTCGAAGAATTTTGAAATACCTCTGGATGAGGGATTGCTCATTTGCTGAGCTAAGCAGTATCTGCAGAAACCACGGCGAGCTCGGCTATCATCTAAGAAGCATGAGTGCCCTAGTCGAGAAGAAACCTGAAGAGAAGTCCTATCGGTTTACTGACGAAGGACGATTGATTCAAGGATTGATGATCCAAGCTTCCTTGGAGCTTAGAAAGCGGAGCCTCGATATTGAGGTTACAGCGAAGCACAATCCAATTAGATATGTTGAAAGACTCAACCTCGGGGACCACGCAATCTTCCTCTATGAGGATTCAACCTTCAAGAGAGCTGTCGCTTTGCCGTTTTTGAGGATGGGTTTGCTGAGAGGAATGGCGACGGTCTACGTGGCTTCTGAACAAAGAATGAGTCAGGAGGAGAAAGAGATGGAAAGAAGCTACCCTGATATCGAAGAACTGAAGGAGAGAGGAGATCTCTTGATTATGAGTGCTGAAGAATGGTATCTGCGTCGGGGAAAAGCGTCACCAGACGTGATATCAGACAATTGGCTTAGGTTGGCTAGAGAGAAGATCAAAAAGGGATACAAGGGATTGCAAGCGGCGGCCGACATGAATACCTTCCTCGACAGCCGAAAGATTACGGAGCTTCTGGCCTACGAGAAAAAACTGGGACCGAAATTTCCCCGAATCATATGCGCAGTATGTATGTATGAAGCTCCTAGACTCGAACCGGAGCAAATCATATCGCTCATCAAAGCGCACGGACATGGCGCCTTCGAAGGAATTGGATTCAAACTTCTGTGACAGCTCCCTCTCTTAGCCGGCCCGCGAAATATCCGCTTGGGCACTTGAGCGATTCAGTCTCCGAAGCTGGTTTAAGGAACTTTATAGTCTAGCACAAAGAAATCACATGAGGTGATTGTTTGGCTAAAGAAGACGAGATGCTAGAAGAACTTCGACGTATCCGAGTTCTCTTAGAACCGAAACCTGCTCCTCCCTCTCCGCCTCAGCCAAAGGGCTTGCGGGCCGAGTTCATAGATTTCCTTTCAAAGTATAAGGTCATGGGGATGGCTGTTGCTTTCATCATGGGCATATATCTGGGTGGGCTGGTTCAAGCCTTGGTAGGCGATTTCATAATGCCAACTATCCAATTCGTCACGCCTGGAATAGCTTGGGAAGCCATACAGGTTGGCCCGTTCCGCGTAGGTCATTTCGTGGGCACGCTCATCACGTTCTTGATAGTTGCGTTCGTGATCTTCCTGATCGTGAAGATAACCAAGAAGTGGGGCGTAGAATAAGGCTCCAGCTGAACGCTCGGCTTTGAGACTCAGGCCTTTGACCTCATATTGACGAGTAACAGCAGCATGGGCATTTGGATCAACTGGTTGAAGGGGGCCTAGTTCGCGCCATTACCAGTAGAAGAAACGCAAGGGCGCCCAAGCCTGCTCTGAAAACCCAAGCTGGATTGAATGAGCCATACGAGTCAATCAGGAACCCCGTAAGAGTCGTCCATACTGAGCTGATACCGTGAGAGATGGTGAAGTACAAACCGAATAGGACATCTCTTTGACATGGCGTGGAAACCGAGGCAAGATGTGCCTGCAGTAGGCTACCAGTAGAGAATGATGTCGCACCTATTATGAACAGATGAGGTATCAGCAACATGTCAAATGAACCGTAAGCCGTCAGGAGAAGAATGAGAAGAGATCCTGCGCCTACTACTGGCATCGCTGTTTCCAAGTTGCCATACCTATGTGCAAGGCGCCCGATGAGCAGAGTTCCAATGACCCCTCCGACTACTGAGAGAGAGTAGATTGCACTCATCTCCAAGCTCTCTACGTTTAGGCCTCGCCTCAGAAAGAGCGGAGCATAGGTGATTATGACCCCCATGCCGGTTCCACCCACTGCAAACGACTCAGCCGCGACTACGAGCATAGCGCCTTTGATGCGCACTGCTGATCTCACATCCTCCCACAGGTTCGCTTTCTCCCTTTCCTGAATCGATCGAGAAGCTGACCCTTCGCCCTTCAGATAGAGAAGAGTAGACAACCCGGCGATGAGGGGAACGACCGCAAGGAGGTATGTGGCAAGACGCCATCCAAAGGATGTAGCCACAATTGATAAGACGACAGGGCTGACTATGTTTCCGACATATCCCAGGCCGTAATGAATTGACAGTGCACCAGACACTTTCTCCTTGGAGAATTTCTGAGTAATTATCGATGCGCCAACAGGATGTTGGGCAGCCTGGCCGACACCGGTAGCGACGTTTCCCACAACTAATTCCACAAACCTGCGGGAGAACCCCATCGCGGAAATCCCGATCGACATCATCACATTGCCAAATCCCAGCAGAACTCTCTTGGCAACGCTACGGCTGAGCAGGCTCCACAACATTTGGAGGAAGCCCGAGACTACACTATTGGCTCCGGACATGAGGCCCAGCTGCGTATAGTTGAGGTTAAGATCTGACATGATGTCCGGGTAGAGAACCGAGAAGCCAACGCAGAAATGCTGGGCGAGATGTGAGGATGTTATCGCTGCGAGGACGCCTCTCTCCGTTCTTCCAAGTCGGCTGGAGTTGTTCATCGCTCTTGGCTCTCTAGTGGAGGTGAAACTCTGAATCGCCCCATAGCTTCGATTTAAGCAGTTGCATTACGCGTACTATCTCAAGAAGATACTGAGAGACGAGCATCACTCCGCTTCGGTGGTGCCGTGCTCTCTCGACCATGCACAGTCAGTGCTAACCGTTTTTGCAGACGGAGACAGGAAACGGCAGTCAGTTGTGCTTCAATGAACGCCTACTTCATTTTTATGAAACGAACCGATACTCATACTGGGGACCTGGATTGATCATCGACTTCCACAACCACTTCTATCCAAAGGCGTACTTGGACGAACTCAAGAAGGCGAAGGGGCACGCGTCGGTTGAGACGGATAGCCAACGAAGATTATTGATACATTACGCGGGTGACTACAACATCGTTGTTGGACCCCACATACATTTGGAAGACAGACTGAAAGCTATGGATAGGTGCCGCGTGGACATGCAAGTGTTGACCCTCACGACCCCAGGCGTTGAATGCGAAGAGCCAGAAAGGGGGATAAGGCTGGCTAAATTGACAAACGACGAATTCGGCCAGATCGTGGAGAAGCATCCGAACCGGTTCACCGCGTTAGCCACACTGCCTTTGCAGAAGCCTGACGCTGCAGTGGACGAGCTCGAAAGAGCTGTCGAAGAGTGTGGGCTGAAGGGCGCCATGCTCTTGTCCAATATTAATGGTGAGCCGCTCGATTCGAAGAGGGTCATACCGATCTATGAAAAAGCTGTGAAACTCGATGTCCCATTACACATCCACCCTACATCGCCGATCAATCATGCAGCTATGGACGATTACAGGCTGGTTCCTATCTTGGGATTTGGCGTGGATACGACGCTTGCAGTGCTAAGGCTCGTCTTCAGCGGTATCCTAGAAAGATTGCCAGGATTGAAGCTGGTTGCTTCTCATCTTGGTGGCGTCTTCCCGTATCTTCGAGGCAGGATCGATACAGGCTTCCAAGCATATCCTGAATGCAAAGTCAACATCTCAAAGCCACCATCTCATTATCTAAAACAGATCTGGATGGATTCCCTCTGCTATGACCGAGATGTGCTTGTGTCGACATACGCTTTCTCAGGAGCCGAAAAGATACTGCTCGGAAGCGATTTCCCCCACCAGATCGCAGACTTGGAAAATGCCGTAGAAAGGATCAGCCAGCTGAACATTGGCGACAACGAGAAGAAAAGGATCTTAGGAGAGAACGCAGCCAGACTTCTCAAGCTTTAGAGGTGCATAGAAACGGCTGTAGCAGACGTTAGACGAGTGAAAAAGCCTAAGCTTCCAAAGAAACGATTCCTCAAACAGTCAAGAGCCTAGGCGATCTAGAGGAACTTCAAGACATCGGTTATCTTGGCTATGTCTATTCCAAACTGCAGGAATTTGACTGCTCCGATTTCCTTTCTCACCTTTTCAATATGCCTTGTCTGGTCGTCAACGTATAGGATTTCTTCAGGCTTCACTGCAGTTCCTTCTGCCGCCAAGTCAGCCAGCAACTTCTTCATCATCTTATGCTTGTTTGGATGGAACTCCACCTTAGGATGTGCGAAGTAGTCTGAGATACCAAACCGCCTCAGTGCCCCGAAGACAGGTTCAGGCTTGTTCCAACTTGCCATGGAAACAATTACACCCCTTGCCTTCAGTTCTTCGAGTAGCTCCTTGACATGGGGAAAAAGCCGTAGCTCAACTCCATTTCTGTCAACCAGAACACCCTCATCGATACTATCAAAAGGAGGCGTTAGCGACGATATGTCGCCATGCTCCCATAACGTACCATCTGCGTCAAACACGACTAGGCGAATCAAGGAAGAAAACCTCAAGCCAAGCGCGCCCAAGAAGTTCTTGCTGCAATATATATTTGCCCGAGACGCAAGGAAGGCGTAGATCCAAATTTGATGAAGCGAGTCCACATCTTCGTTTCGGGTATTGTTCAAGGCGTCTTCTTTAGACATTATACGCAGGAGACGGCCTTGGAGCTTGGTGTCAACGGTTGGGTTAGGAACCTGTCTGATGGAAGGGTTGAGGCCGTTTTTGAAGGGAGAGATCGCGCCGTGGACCTAATGGTTGATTTCTGCAGGAGGGGCCCTCCTGGTGCTCATGTCACGAAAGTTGAGTTTCATGAGGAGAGCTGGACTGGTGAGCTCAAAGGTTTCAGCGTGAAGCGATAGCATAAAAAGCAGACCCCACATAATTTACTGGCAGCTAGGTGATTATATGGCAGAGGGCAAGGCTGAGATAGGAAAGATAACTCACTTCTACTCCAAGATCAATGTGGCCGTGGTGCAACTGACTGCACCGATCAGCGTAGGAGACACGATCCTAATCAAAGGCGACACCACAAACTTCGAGCAGACAGTCGACTCAATGCAGATCCAACACCAGAACATCCAGAAAGCAGAGGCAGGCAAAGAGATCGGACTAAAGGTCAAAGACCGAGTACGACCTGGCGACACCGTCTACAAGTGACTAGAAGAATCCTCCCACACGGAAAACGTTTTTTAACACAGCCAGATGCTTCTCAAGATGCTCCGGGCAGCTAAGGGCTCCGGTGGAAGAGCACCTTCTGCCGAATGTAGCCCGGTTAAGCATAGCGGCCTTATTCGCTCTCGGTGCGAAGGCCAATCGAGTCGCTGATCGCGGGAAACCAAGGAAGACCTTCCGGGTTCGCGAATTCGAACTAGCGGGATACCGCTACGAGACTCCCGCCCGGAGCACCAAAGAAAGCAAACTTCAAGTCCTTTGCATGCAAAGGCAACAGACGCCCCCAATATTCGATCCTCCGTAGCCATTTCAGGTCCCTAGATTCTCACAAGAAAATCGGCAAACGCAGGCAACGGTTATATTCAGTTTTGCGACCGTGTTCTTCCACTTTCATGAACAGTGAGTCGAGCCAGAGTAGGAAGAGGGATTACTTCTGTGTTTCCTTAGCTTCCTTTCTAAACTCCGTCGGATCGAACCTTCAATTGAGCGTGTGGCCGTTTTATCTTCAGCTTTCAAATGTCTCTGAGGCAACCTATGGGCTCTTCAGCACGATAAGCAGTCTGGCAGGCATCGTCACTAGGTCGGTTGGGGCACAGCTGAGCATTCGTGGAGAAAGTCTTACACTTGTAGCTGGGACCTTGGCGTCGGCTTGTGCCATGCTTGCCTACGCGCTTGTCCCTGACCCGGCTACAATCTTGCTTGGGATGACTCTCGCCTCAGTCTCTACGGCACTGGTGATGATGGGGCGAACCTTGCTAATTAGAAGCGCAACTTCGTCTGAACGGCGCGCAACATCATATAGCGTTGTTGGAACGCTCAGCAATGTCGGCTTGGTCATCGCAACCAATCTTGGTGTAGTGGCATTCACCGCGTTCGGGTACAGGCAGCTATTCATCTTGGGAGCTGTAGTTTCTTCTCTTGCACTGTTGATGTCTCTTCTTCTGCCAAGGAATAAAGCCATAGCTGTGCAGGGCTCGCTATTTCCACTCTCAATGTTAAGAAAGGCATCGCCAAGGCTTCAGCGATTCTATCTCGTGACGGCGCTAGATTCATTCTCATGGGCGATAGCCACGCCCTTCTTCACGATCACTCCCACTATAATTTTCTCTGCGACGAAGGAGGAGATCGCTCTGATGCAGACGCTCATCTGGGGAACCGCGATCGCAACGAACGTAATGACTGCTTCAATATCAGACAAGCTTGGTTCGAGAAGGACCATAATGGCCTTCTCGGAAGCATTGGGAGCGGTATGCTTCGGGCTGTACGTCTTAGCGCAATCGATCTACCCGTTGTACCTATGTGCAATCCTCTTTGGACTTGTTATCGTAACTTGGGGCCCAATAACATCGGCATACATCACCGAAGTAGCAGGGCATCGTGAGATTCATGAAGCCGTTGGAACTTGGATGACAGTAACAGCAATCGCTAGGATTCCTGGCCCGTTCATCGGTGGGTTCTTGGCGGAGGCTTGGCACCCGAAAGCACCCTACCTCGTTGCGTTACCTCTCGTTGCGCTTTTGGCGGTCATCATCCAGAGAATGCTCATCGAACTGAAAGCGCCAGACTCAATACTTCGTTAGACCTATCCTACATCAAGGCCTGCAGCAGCATAGATCGCGTCAATCCTAGGAAGATCTTCAGCGTTACCATCAAACATTCGAGTGACCCTCTGCTTAACGTGAAAACCGTATTTCTTGACGATGCGATGCGCCTCTAGATTTCCAGAGGGGATCGTCAGGCTGATCGTTCTTGAAGGTAGCTGATCGAGTTCAGAAGCAAACAATTGCTCAGCCGCCTCAATGCACGTTATGTCGCAGACCCATGGACCGATCTCAGCGGTATCGTCAGAGAAGTTCTTCCCGGCAATGTATCCGAACACTCTCGCCTGCTTCCGCGAAATGAATAGATCCGGAAACTCTTTGTGCAAAGCCTCAAGCAGAAGCCTTCTGTTACCGCGGAAACACTTTGCATCGAACTCAATCGCCTCATCAAGATCGCTAGGTTGTTGAACTGAACCCCTCGGAGAGATCTTCTCAACCCTGCCTTCAACATGCTCGAAGTCACAGTCACGCTTGAACCCCCTCCGCATATAGAATCCTACTGACTCGCTGTATGAGTAGAGTCCCACGGTCTTCACGCCTACCCCGCGCGAGTATCTTACTGCGTGATCGAGAAGAGCAGCTCCGATGCCTCTCCCTCTCAGATTGCCTCGGACGACAAGGCTACCTATCCACGCCAAGCGCCCGTAGGTACTTACTACAACCCACCCAGCCCTAGCTCCCTCATACTCAGCTATGAGGCAACCCTCTGGAAAGAGTTGAAAAAGCCGTTCTAGGTCGACAAGATCATAGCCCCAATACTCCTGACCTGACAGATCCAAGGCAAAACCGAAATCAGATTTCATCATAGGACGTATGTTCACGTTCAAACTATGTCCGCTCCATCTATTCCATTTGGTCCATAACCTCGGTAGGGATTAGCACGGACCGAAGGGTTCAGATGTCTACCTGACCTGAACATCAGATCACATTGACAGATGATGCTTTGAATGTAAGGAAGACTAATGATCCGAGCTCTAGTTTCATCTCTTCGAATGACCTTGTTGTCATCGTGACGAGAAACTCTTTCTCAGCATTGACTCTGATTCGAATCTTTTGACCGTCCCGAAGAATTTCAGCTACTCTTCCTTTGAGTATGTTCCTTGCGCTAGACTGCAAGGGCTCTTTTGAAACGATAACGTCCTCGGGCCTGATGAGTACTGTGACTTTCCCTTTCTTGCTTGTGGTGGCTTCGATCTTCCAAGAAGCTCCTACGTCTATCGTCGCTAGGCCGTCGGCACCTATCTCTGACACGCCGGTGAAAACATTTCCAATGAGGGCGAAGTTTGAAAGAAACGCTGAAGGACTACGGAATAGTTCACTAATCCTTCCCCTCTCGATCAGCCTTCCCTCGTGAAGTATAGCTCCTTCAGAAGCCAGAGACTGAACCTGCTGAATATTGTGTGTTGCCATAATCGCTGTCGTTCCTTGTTCATGATGCATTTTGGATACAACATTCTCAATTATGGCGGCATTTCTAGGATCCAAGTTGGTGGTAGGTTCATCCAACAAGAGAAGCGCAGGCGCGTAAACAAGCGCTTGCGCCAAGGAAACTCTTTGAGACTCCCCCCCAGACAGTGACGAAGCACGTCTACTCTCGAAACCTGCAAGCCCTACTGCATCAAGAACTTCCTTCACCCGTCTCTCAATTTCGAATTGAGTTTTCTTCCTGATCTTGAGAGCGTAGGCAACATTCTCGTAAACAGTCATGTTGAAGAGCGTCGCGTCTTGAAAGACCGTGCCTATCTCCCGGCGAAATTTCAGTCGCTCTTCTTCGGAGACAGAGACTGCGTCTTCTCCCCTGAAGGCGATCTTCCCGGATGAGGGAGGTTCTATCAGACCTATTAAGCGCAGGAGAGTGCTCTTCCCGCTACCGCTCGGCCCGATGACTGCAAAGAAATCCCCGCTATTAACGCAAAGGGAGACGTCTTCAAGAGCCTTGGTTAGGCCATACTCCTTTCTGAGGTGTGAAGCCTCGATGAGGTGCGTCATCTCCTGAGACCGCTCCATTGCAGGCGTGTCAGAGCCACATTGATTATGAAGGAGATAGTGAGGAGGATTATGCCGAGAGCCAGAGCCATTCCGAACTGGCCAAGCTCGGTCTCCAGCACAATGGCCGTGGTAAGTGTCCGAGTAAACCATCGTATGTTGCCACCGACAATCATGACTGCTCCAACCTCAGAGATCGCTGCGCCGAACGACAGGACTATCGCGGTGAGAACTCCTGTCCGTGCTTCTCTCAACATCGTAGACGCCAGCTGGTAACCGTCTGCGCCTAGGGAAAGAGCTCTTAGCCTCAGCTTTCTGTCGACAGAGCTGACTGACGATGCCGTCACACTGGCAACTATCGGAAATACCATTATCAGTTGAGCGATCACCATGGCGTGAGGTGTGTAGAGAATCTGTAGAGGGCCCAAGGGCCCGGCTGATGAGAACATGAGATAGACCAGCAACCCTACAACAACAGGGGGCAGCCCGGTCAAAGTGTTCAGAAGACTCAGTAGGGCCCCCTTACCTATGAAGCTCTTCAGGGCGATCAACGCGCCGAACGGGATCCCCATTATGGCGCCAACAAGCACGGCCAATCCTGAAACTACCAGCGAGAGTAATACTATGCCGTAGACCTCAGGGTTCAAGGATACGAGAAGCTGGAACGCCACCACCAGACCATCAACAATGGGATCCACTTCAGACCTGAGACTCCTTCCAAGCCAGTGGTTATGTAGCAGTACGACATCCGACTACAAAGGATTATGGCGAAAAGGATGCTAGCTTGCTCGGACTGATGGTCGCACGTCATGCCATAACACCTCTTTGGCTTGGTCTGGAAATCCAAGTCAAGCCGTTATTCGGAAGTCTTTCGCCATTGGCCAGAACAGACGCTCTTATCCCTTCTTGAAATCCCTAATGAGCCTCTGCTCTTCATTTGATATTAGGAACTTCAAACATCAAACCGCTATACAGTCACCATAAGCCTGGGAGGATAGGAGTTGGGCATAGTCCACTTCTCCAAAGAGAAACCAAAGTCGACTTCGATGAAGTACCCATTGATGTCGCCTGCTGAGGCTTGGGCAGGCTTGAAATCCAATGCGAACTCTCTGCTTGCGCTTGACAGAAGAGCCACATGAAAACTCTGCGTCACAATATCCTTATCGACCCAGAACTTGATGTCAACTCTGATTCGAAGCACAATGTCTCCTTCGAACCTCTCTCGGCAATGTACTACTACGTGGCCTGTCACCTGTTCCCCGACTTTTGCCCGCTCAACTCTGCGGCCTGAAGAAGACCAATAGGCTTCCAGCACATCTAGGGAACGGAGAAAACCGATGCGAGCTACAAATGCTACTGAGGTAGCCAACAATAGTGCGACAAGCAGGACCAATAAGAACAGTAAAGGACCGATGGCTTTCTTGGCTCGTATTCCCACGTGCGCTAGGCTTCGCCTGCTCAACTTTTCACTAACCGTTCATGTGAGCCAACGATTGAGGTCCATAAAAATGTATATCAATCCGGAGACTCGGCTTGATGTTGTAAGAACGTACTAATAGCTCAGCACAGCATCTCTGTGATGCCAAGTTGCGAGGGCACATTACTTGGGGCTCAAAGCGGATCGATTGATCAACGAACTGAGAGTAATGGTATATGGGCCGCGTCATGTGAAGACCACGCTTAGGCAGGTAGCTAATGTTGAGAAGAGAGACCCCTTCAAGGTTCTCATAGCAACCATACTCTCCCAGAGAACCAGAGATGAAAACACAAGCCGCGCAACTAAACAGCTCTTCGCGAAATTCCCCTCAGCAAGAGCCCTAGCTAAAGCTCCGCTAAGAACTGTGCAGCGTTTGATCCGTCCGACAGGCTTCTATCATGTCAAGGCTAGGAAGATCAGAGAAGTGGCCAAGGCTATCAAGGAAAAACACAGAGGAAAAGTGCCCAGAGACCTAGAAAGCCTATTGGAACTCCCACTGGTTGGGAGGAAGACTGCCAACTGCGTCTTAGTATACGGTTTCGGCGAACCTGCAATTCCAGTCGACACTCACGTCCACAGAGTCTCCAATCGACTGGGCATAGTCGAGAGCAAGACTCCTGCGCAGACAGAAGACCAGCTTACCCAGTATTTTGATAGGAAGCACTGGATAGAAGTAAACGAACTTATGGTTCGGTTCGGTAAGACGATCTGCAAGCCAGTTGGGCCAAGATGCCATGTCTGCCGATTGAGGAGCTACTGTAAATGGTATGCACAAAATAGATCTGGATCAAGCAGGTTGTGACGAGCCAAAGATTCTTGTTCAGGTGTCAGTTCACGCGCCAATATCCCATTTCGGCATGCATAAGTCCAATAAGCGGATAGGAGTTCAGAAGCTAAGGTTGGATTTTCACTCCAACAGCGTCCGCAAGCCTCTTCAGGTCGTCCTCACTCATCCACTCAGTCTTGAGATATTGATAGATCTCTTTGTCAGTCATTCCTAGTCTTCGCGCTTCGTTCACTGCACGCTGATAGGCTTCGATCTCTGTAGGTCTATCAACATATTCCCACCTATTCTCGAAAAGCTCTTTCCCTTCTAGAAACTGTTTCACGTGTACGAGTTCGTGAACTATGTCAAGATACAGATCCCGTTCGTTTCCGTTCTTAAGATAGTGCGCACTGATCAGAATATGTCCGTCTTGGTCGCTCACTCCCATGTACCCCCGTCTTGAAGAGTAGAACTCAACCTTCAGATTGTTCAGGACACTCTCAGTTTCGTCTCCAAGAATCTCCCGTACAGCTTCAACCTTTTCGAAGCCTTTGAAATAGTCGGTGAAGCGGTGCAGAGTGACCTTGACG
>Ga0315306_10001003_pt1 | contig 13536 bp, 15 predicted proteins | sample TDP1_MG_FD_203803 | JGI IMG/M metagenome (GOLD analysis project Ga0315306, IMG submission 203803) | Freshwater sediment microbial communities from Lake Towuti, South Sulawesi, Indonesia - TDP1 | ecosystem: Environmental > Aquatic > Freshwater > Lake > Sediment | place: Indonesia: South Sulawesi... | reverse complement strand
GAGGTTCACAGTTGTCGGAATCTTCGAGACTGGCATGCCGTTCCAAGAACTCGCAGGCTACATTCCATTGAGGGACGCCCAGAATATGACCAACCAGCAGGGTTTGGTGACACAAATTCTCGTGAAGTGCATAGACCCAAACGAGGTGAGCAGCATTTCAGACGCCATATCCAGTTCAATATCGGGTGTGAGGGCATCATCTCCCACAGCCATGGTTCAGCAGGCGTCCCAGATGCTGAACACCTTAACGATGTTCTTCGCTGCCATAGGCTTAGTAGCCCTTTTCGCCGGCAGCTTCGGCGTCGTCAACACCATGATCATGTCGGTGAGTGAGAGAACACGGGAGATAGGTACCTTGAAGGCAATAGGGGCAAAGGATTCTGAGATACTGAAGATTTTCTTGACAGAAGCGCTATTAATCGGCCTAATTGGCGGGGGAGTCGGCGTCACTGTGGGAGCGGCGTTATCCTACGTCCTCCCAATGTTGACGTCGGGACTTTTTAGAGCTACGCCTTTTGGAGGAGGAGGGCGAGGTGCCGGCTTTAGAGGATCCCTAACTATAGCCCCCGCCCTCACGCCCCTCAACATCGCTCTGTGCTTCTCCTTGGGAGCTCTAGTGGGGATCTTAGCCGGACTCTACCCAGCATGGCGTGCTGCTAGAATGAACCCTGTGGAGGCGTTGAGGCATGTCTGAGACCACCGTCAAAACCGTGGGATTAACCAAGGTGTACAGGCGAGGCAAAGTCAATGTTCCCGCCTTAAATGACGTAAACCTCAAAATCCCTAAGGGGGAGATCGTCTGCATCATGGGACCCTCGGGGTCCGGCAAGACGACGCTGCTTAACCTAATAGGCGGCTTAGATAAGCCGACCAGTGGCACAGCCTTCGTTGACGACGTGGATCTCGCAACCCTTAATGGCAAGGAACTGGCAGACTTTAGACTGAGAAAAATGGGCTTCATCTTTCAGTTCTATAACCTCATACCCACATTCACGGCGTTGGAAAACGTCGAGGTCCCACTAGTCTTCGCAAAAGTTCCCAAGGGGGAGCGGAGGACCCGCGCATTCGACCTCCTTAAAACAGTGGGGTTGGAGTCTAGGGCTGACCACAAGCCCGACGAGTTGAGTGGAGGAGAGCAACAGAGGGTCGCCATAGCCAGAGCGTTAGCGAATAACCCATCCGTAATATTGGCGGACGAGCCCACGGGTGACCTTGACTCCGAGTCGGCAATGATGTTTATGGAACTGGTGAAGGGGCTCAACAAGAAAACGAATCAAACCTTCATCATAGTGACCCACGACCCCCTAGTGGTTCATGAATGCACCAAAGCTTACACCATCAGAGATGGACTGATAGAAAGGGAGATGACAAAAGAAGAAATAGAGAGGGCGTCAAAAATTGGTCATAGCTGAAGAACAAGGTGATATCGCTTGTCAGCAATCCAAACGCAAGACCTGACCAAAAAATTCGGTAAACTGGTCGCAGTTGACCACGTTTCTTTCTCGGTCAAGGAGGGAGAGATCTTCGGCTTTCTGGGTCCGAACGGAGCCGGAAAAACAACCACAATCAACATGCTAACAACCCTGCTGAAGCCAACAGAAGGCTCAGCCGCAGTCGCAGGATTCGACGTTGAAAAAGAAGACAGCGAGGTCAGAAAAGCCGTTGGACTCGTCCCTCAAGACCTAACGGTTGACGAGGACCTAACAGGCATGGAGAACATGCTCCTCCAAGCTACACTGTATCACGTTCCCAAGTCCACGGCAAAACCGCGAATCATGGAGGTTCTGAGCCTACTCGGCTTAGCCGATGCCGCAAACAGAAAGGTTGAGACATACTCGGGCGGAATGCGCAAGCGCCTAGAACTGGCTGAGGGCCTAATCCACTACCCAAAGGTCCTGTTTCTGGACGAGCCAACCCTTGGCTTGGACGTTCAAACAAGGGTTATGATGTGGGACTACATACGCAAGCTGCGCGACGAACAGAAGATAACCATGTTCTTGACAACGCACTACATGGAGGAGGCAGACACCCTCTGCGACCGCATCGCGATAATAGACTTCGGAAAAATCATCGCCCTAGACGCGCCGCACGAACTCAAACAGAGCTTAGGCGGAGACATAGTCGAAATCGCCGTAGAGAATAACAATTTGGACATGACAGACGCATTAGCCTCGCTTCCCTCTGTCAAAGAGGTGAGAAACCGCAACGGCGTCTACAGAATCAAAGTGGAGCGGGGCGAAGAAGCCCTACCAAACATAATAGAGAAAGTTCTCCAAAAGAAGATCAAAATCGGCAGGGTGTCATTGACCGAGCCCACCCTTGACCAAGTCTACCTAGAGTACACTGGACGCACCCTGCGCGAGACCGAAGGAAGCCGCGAAGAAACCATGAGAATGAGGCGCTACATAAGCAGGGTGAGACAATGATTGAGGAAATTCTGGCACTGGCAACACGTGAGATCAAGAAGTGGGTGAAAAACCCCTTCCTCTTATTAATGATGATCATTCAGCCGATAATTTGGCTGGGGCTCTTCGGAAAGGCATTCAACCTGACTGGCTTGGTCAAAATCGACACAAGCAAACTGCCTCCCGAGCTGACCCAGCTGATTGGTCAGCAGATCGGTCAACTGATAAACAACACGCTGAACTCAATGTTTGGCACAACCGACTACTTCACCTTCATGTCGGCTGGAATGCTCTCCGTGATTGTTCTTTTCACCGCGATGTTCAGCGGCATGTCCATAGTCTGGGACCGCAGGTTTGGCTTCCTGAACAAGGTTCTTGTGGCGCCAATTCGGAGAGCATCGTACATACTCGCCAAAGTGTTCTCAAGCGTTTTGAGAGCACTCTTCCAGAGTCTGCTAATCTTTTCGATAGCGTTCGCCTTTGGACTAAAACCCGGAGACGCCTTTGGACCACTGGACATGCTCGGCGCTTTCTCTGCGTTGTTCCTCTTATCTCTCGGACTCTCGTCTCTCTTCGTAGCCCTGACCGTACGAATAAAGAGCCACGAGGCAGTTATGGCAGTGGCGAACTTGTTGAACCTTCCTCTAATGTTCACGAGCAGCGCCATCTTCCCGATCAAACAGATGCCCGACTGGTTGCAAGCAGTAGCGCATTGGAACCCCATATCGTATTCGTCGGACGCCGTGAGAAAGTTCATCCTCCACTCTCAGGCAGGACTCGACGCAACTCAACTTCTGATTGACTTTCAGTTTCTCATCGCCTTCGCCGCAGCCTTCACAATCATAGGAATCATGCTAGCCGACAGAGGTCTCAGAAAAGGCTGAACTCACTGTCTAGTATTCTATTCCTCTTCTCGGAAGTTCTCCTCGAGTGTAAGGGTGTTTGACCTCCCTCATCTCAGTCACGAGGTCAGCGGCTTCAATCACTTCCACAGGAGCGTAGCGTCCCGTCAGAATCAACTCAACGTGTTTAGGCTTGTTCCTAATCAGGTCGATAACTTCCTCAGTCTCGACCATTTTGAGGTTCAAGGCAACATTGATCTCGTCCAGAACGACCACGTCGTGCTCGCCGCTCTTGACAACCTTCTTGGCTAGTTCGAAAGCCTCTCTCGCCAGCTTCACATCTTCCTCGGAAGGCGGAAGGTTTGTGATGAATCTGCCTCTTCCAAAGCTCGCCAGCCGAAGGTTGGGCAGCCTCTCAACCACGTGCAGTTCGCCGTAGTCGAAGCCGCCCTTAATGAACTGAATCACATAGACTTTGAGTCCTCTTCCAACCGCACGCAATGCCAACCCGAAGGCGGCTGAGGTCTTGCCCTTGCCGTCACCTGTGTAGACTTGAACCAAGCCCTTTTCTAAGCGGTGTTTCTCCACGCCCTATCATTCCTTACCGTTCAAGTTTTCTTTTTCGTTTTGAACCTCAACGGTTTGGAAAGCAATTCATCAGCCGCTGTATAAGGGTCTGTCCGTCGCTCCAAAATCTTTCGGGCGAGCCTCTCCCACTCGCCTCTGCTTCTAAGATCGTTTAAGACTGATTCGGTGATTTTCTCCCTCAAGGCTTCAATCAGCTCGTTTTCCACTCGCTCCCTTCGCCTCTCGTCAAACACACCCGTTCTGAGATACGCCCTGTGCTGGTCGATGAACTCCAAGAGTTGAGCTATGCCCTCCCCCGTGAAGGCCGACGTCTTCATCACGGGTGGTTTCCAACGCGTTTTTTCAGCTGCCAACTCTAACATGGCTTCTATGTCGCTGACCGCCTTGTTTGCGTTTTCCCTATCCGCCTTATTCACCACGAAGATGTCGCCGATTTCCATCTGCCCAGCCTTAATGGCTTGAATGTCGTCGCCCAAGCCCGGAGCTAGAACCACGATTATGGTGTGAGCCACTTTAACAACTTCAACTTCGGACTGCCCAGCCCCAACCGTTTCCACAATAACAACGTCCTTACCTGAGGCGTCCAACACTCTCAACGCGTCCTTCGTCGCCTTTGCCAATCCGCCAGGATAGTTGCGAGTTGCCATGCTTCGGATGTAGACTTCGGGATCAACGCTCAAGTCCTGCATGCGAACTCGGTCGCCTAGGAAGGCGCCTCCAGTGAAAGGGCTGGTCGGGTCGACTGCCACCACACCCACGGTTTTTCCTCTGTTGCGCATTTCCTTGACCAGCTTCTCGATGAGTGTGCTTTTTCCAGCGCCGGGTGGTCCTGTTATGCCGACCACGTACGCCTTGCCTGTGTTTGGGTAGAGCAGCGCCATCAGTTTTTGGGCTTCGGGTTCGTTGTTCTCGATTGTGCTGATGGCTCTGGCTATGCTTAGCTTGTCTCCTTTCAAAACGCCACTGACCAGTTGCTGGATTCGAGCTGAAGGCGGCATCGAGTCTTCACTGTCTCTACTATTTTCTCTTCGGAGCGTTTTTCCTTACAAACTCAACCAAGGTGGAGGTCGGTGTGCCCGGACCAAACACCTCTCTTATGCCGATTTTCTTCAGGGCTGGGACGTCCTCTTCTGGTATGATTCCGCCCGCGAAGACGAGCACGTCGCTTAAGCCTTTCTTTTTCAGCAGTGCCATTATTTTTGGGAAGAGTGTTGTGTGGGCGCCCGAGAGTATGCTCAAGCCTATGACATCCACGTCCTCTTGGAGGGCTGTCTCAACTATCTGCTCCGGAGTTTGCCTCAGCCCCGTGTATATGACCTCCATGCCGGCGTCTCTCAGCGCCCTGGCAACCACCTTGGCTCCTCTGTCGTGGCTGTCCAGCCCTGGCTTGGCAATCACTACCCTAATCTTTTTCTCTTTACTCATTCGGTTTTCTCTCCTAAACGATTATCAACTCACGGTACTCGCCGAAGACTGTGCGCAGCACGTCGGTGATTTCGCCCAAAGTGGCGTATGCTTTTACGGCTTCGATTATGGTTGGCATGAGGTTTTTGTCGCTGTCTGCTTCGTCGTGCAGTTTGTTGAGCAAGGTCTTCACCTTTCTGTTGTCTCTAGTGCGTCTCAACTTTTGAAGCCTCGCTACCTGCTCTTCCTCCACCTTCGGGTGAACTCGCAGCAGTTCGACGGGCACCCAGTCCTCTTCAACCGTGTAGTCGTTCACTCCGACTATCGTTCGTTCTCTGCGCTCGATTTCCTTCTGATACTTGTAGGCAGAGTCGGCGATTTCTCTCTGGAAGAAGCCTCTCTCGATGGCTGGGATTACCCCGCCCAGTGAGTCTATCTTGTCGATGTATTTCGTGGCGCGCTCCTCCATCTCTCTGGTTAAGAACTCTAAGTAGTAGGAGCCTGCCATGGGGTCAACCGTGTCAACCACGCCGCTCTCGTGAGCGATTATCTGCTGGGTTCTCAGAGCTATTCTAACGGCGTCTTCGCAGGGCGTGGCTAACCCCTCATCTAGAGAATTGGTGTGCAGAGACTGTGTGCCGCCCAAAACCGCAGCCAGCGCTTGAAAAGCCACGCGTATGACATTGTTTACTGGTTGCTGGGCTGTTAGGGTGCAGCCTGAGGTTTGAATGTGCATGCGCATCCACATCGAGCGCGGCTTCTTAGCCTTGAAACGTTCCTTCATGATTTTAGCCCAGAGGCGGCGAGCCGCTCTGAACTTCGCTATCTCCTCGAAGAAGTCGTTGTGTGAGGCGAAGAAGAAGGAAAGTCGATGGGCGAAGTCGTCAACCCTGAGCCCTCTTTCCATAGTGGATTCTACGTAGGCGATTCCGTCGGCTAAGGTGAAAGCTAACTCCTGCACTGCGTTTGAACCCGCCTCTCGAATGTGGTAGCCGCTGATGCTGACGGGATTCCATTGAGGCAGGTGCTTGGCGCAGTACTCAATGATGTCTGTGACCAGCCTAACCGAGGGCTTGGGTGGAAAAATAGCCAGCTTCTGGGCGAAGAACTCCTTGAGCATGTCGTTCTGGGTTGTTCCCCCCAGTTTTTCGCGCGGCACTCCTTGCTTGTCGCCGATTGCCACGTACATGGCTAGGAGCATGGCGGCTGGTCCGTTTATGGTCATGGACGTGGTCACCTTGTCGAGGGGGATTCCATCGAATAGAGTTTCCATGTCTTGGAGCGAAGAGACAGCCACTCCGCACTGACCCACCTCGCCCTTTGAGATGGGGTGGTCTGAATCGTAGCCAGTTATGGTTGGGTAGTCGAAGGCTATGCTCAACCCTGTCTCGCCCTCCTTCAGCAGGTACTTGAAGCGCTTGTTTGTCTGTTCTGCGGTTCCGAAGCCCGAGAACTGTCGCATGGTCCAGAGTCTGCCTCTGTACATAGTTGCGTGCAAGCCTCGGGTGAAGGGGTACTCGCCTGGAAAGCCCAGATGGTCCATGTAGTCGAGGTCTTTCACGTCTTCTGGCGTGTACAGGCGCTTGACTGGAATATCCGAAACTGTTGAGAACTCGTTCTTTCTCTCCGGATGATTATTGACCCAGTTTGGCACAGTGGTCTTCTCCCACTTCTGCCTCTGCCTGTTGATCTCAGCGAGTTTTTGTTCGTCAAACACCTTCATCGAAGCCTCCGAATGGATTAGTAACCATATCCACAAATTGCCTATAAAGGTATATTTTCGCTCACTTTGTTTGTGAGGCTTTCTCTGATACTATGTCGAAGACTATGGCTGTGGCGCTTGCGATGTATTGTCGGCACCTTGTCTCCCAAAGCCTCTCGTCCCCATACTTCTTTCGACCCTCTACCGTGAGGAAATCGCATTCCGTTAGTTCTCGACAAGTTACGTGACCAAATTCCTTTTCGAATCGTTTAACGAGTTCAAGCGCAAACCAGTAGGGGGTCACTCCTTCTTGCCTCTTTGCTTCGTTTCGTCCAAACTTGAGCCCGAGAGCCACGACGCCCCCGCTTAGTGCGCCACAAACTGATCCGCAGCCGCCGATACCCGCGCCAAAACCCGTTGCAATCCTAGGAATCAGCTCACACTTGATCTCCAGCATTTTGCTGATAGCCAACAAGATTGATTCCGAGCACAAAAATCCCTCAGCAGCGTAGGATTTGGCTAACTCCACAACCTTTTCCCTGCGCATCAACTTGAGCACTCCAATGACATTCTTTGTTTTTTTAGATTCACATGGTCGCCGAGAACATTAAAGCTTTTCAACGAGGTTGCGGAATCGATTTCCAGTTGGGGTGATTCTGATGGTTGCGGTGCTGTTTGACTTGGAAGGCACGCTGGTTGATGTTTCCTTCTTCAAAGATGCCAGCATCGTTCAAGAGTTCAGACGCTCGGTCAGAGAGAAACTCATCGAGCTGGGGGTTCCGCCGCAGGTGCTGGGGGGAATCAAGACCTACACGCTGATGCGCAACAAAGCGGTTGAATACGTTGACACCAATTTCAGCCAAAAAGAAGCAACGCTCTTCCACCAGAAGATGAATCGGTTCCTCGAAAAATACGAGATGAGCTCTGCGAAGAGCTCTAAGCTCTTTCCAGACACGGTCACAACTCTCCGCAGACTGAAAGCACAAGGCCACAAGCTGGGAATCATAACGAACACTTCGAAAAAGGCTGTAGAGTACATGTTCTCTCGGCACGGGCTTGGAAAGTTCTTCGATGTTGTCCTCACCCGAGAAGACGTAAGGATGTTCAAGCCCGAACCAGAAGGAATACAATTGGCGCTGAAGAAGCTGAGTGAGAGAGAGTTTGTGCTGGTCGGCGACCTACGCTACGACGCTTCGGCTGCCGAGATGGCTGGTGGAGTCTCAATCATAGTGAACAGAGACCCATCGAGAGAGCTGGATTTTCACGCCGACTATACTGTCCATTCTCTTGAAGAAACCCTCAGCATCATACAAGAAGTGAGTAGAATAAAACAAAAATAAAGAGGAGAAGCGCCTATTTCACTGGCTTGAAGTACTTTATGTCGTTTATTGAACCCGTTCTCTCCGCCTTCTCTTTGAAAACGGCTTCGACCTTCATGCTGATCTTCACGTCTTCTGGCTCCACCTCGCCTAGCTTGTGGACGAGTCCGCCGTCTGTTCCGTCTATCTTGACCATGGCATATATGATTGGCTCCTTGAGTCTGTTGCCGTCTAGGTCGATGTGGGCTACGGTGTATGTGTGAACCGAACCCCTCTTGCCCACGTCAAGCCAGTCTTTCAACTCCTCGAAGCAGCGCTCACAGTACATGCGAGGCGGGACATAAACTAAGCCACAGTTGTTGCACTTGGCACCCATGATTCTGCCGTTTTCCTTGATCTCCTTGAAGAACCTCTCGCCGGCGATGCCCAGCGTGTAGACGTAGTCGGTCTCCATGTGTCCAGGCCAGTGCTTAACCTCTCTGGAGTCGCCCAGCTTTTCAAGCGTCATATTTTTGCTTCCTCCCTCTCCTACACGGGTTTGAAGTACTTGATGTCGGTGATGGCGCCTGTTCGCTCTTCCGCAGGCTTCCAGACAGCCTTCACCTTCATGCCGAACTTCACTTCCTTCCAATCAATCTCGCTTATGGTGTGCAGGATGCCCATACCCTTTGAGGCGCCGTCCAAGTCAATCACAGCCACGATGGTGGGCTCTTTCACACGGCTCGCGTCTCCAGCTATGTACGAAACCGAGTAGGTGTTGACTGCCCCCGTGTCTTTCACGTAGGCCCAGCCGTCGGTCGGCTTGAAGCACTGCTCGCAGAAGACCCGAGGCGGAACCATGATTCGACCGCACCTTTTGCAGGTTGTTGCGATTATCCTTCCTTCCTTTAGTTCTTTGAGGAAGCGGCTCATGGCTACTCCTGCGCTCCACAAATACCTAATGCGAGGTCTCTGACGAATCGTGAGAACCTTTCCTTCCTTGATATCGGCAGACTTGACTTCCTCGCCCTTGTACTCCTTAATCTTGGCGCTCATCTTGCCTGTTCACCTCACTTCCTCAGGACGATGACCGAGCCGTACTGCATCAGGTCGCCCCAAGCCTGAGCCACGCCGGTTCTGGGGTCGCCCGGCACCTGTCTCTTTCCCGCCTCGCCCCGCAGCTGCCAGAAGATTTCGCAAACCTTCATCAATCCCGCGGCGCCTATCGGGTTTCCTACGCCCAGGAGTCCGCCAGAGGGGTTGACTGGTAGGTCGCCGTCTCTCTGTGTCACCCCTTCCTCTGTCAGTTTTGGGGCTTCGCCCTTCTTGCACAGCAGAAGCCCTTCCATGTGGTGCAGCTCCTTGTAGTCGAAGGGGTCGTAGGGCTCAGCCACATCAATCTCCTTGGGCGGGTTCTTGATCCCAGCCATCTTGTAAGCCATGCGCGCCGCGCATTCCACGTAGTCGGGGTAGTAGAGGTCTCTGTTCGTCCAGTAGGTCGAGTCGATGCACCAGCCGACACCGTCAATCCACACCGGGTTGTCTGTAATCTTCTTGGCTACGTCCTCAGAAGCCAAAACGAGTGCTGCGGCTCCGTCGCTGGTCGGACTGATGTCGAGGCGTTGAACCGGCCAGCACATTATCTCTGAGTTGAGGACGTCTTCAACTGTGATGTTTGCGGCTAGCTGTGCGCAGGGGTGGTCCAAGGCGTTGCGCTTGTTCTTCACAGAAACCAGAGCTATCTGCTCCTTCTTGATGCCGTGGACGTGCATGTAGCGGTGCATCTCCAAGGCGAATATCCAGATGAGTGTGACGCCCAATGGACGGTCCAGTATGGGGTCGAATATGGTTGTGAAGGCGTAGGCTGGGTGAGGATAACAAGATGACATCTTCTCCTCAGCCACAACCAGGCAAGTGTCGAAGAGACCAGAGGCCACGTGCCACCAGCCCGCCTCAGCAGAGAAGACGCCTGTTCCTCCACCAACAAATACCCTACTGAAGGGTTTGCGCCAAGCGCCAGAGGCGTCTGTCATGTTCTCGCCCTTCATGTGGATTCCGTCGAAGGCGTCTGGAGCACTCCCGTAGGCGACAGAGTCGATGTCCTTCAGTGTCAAGCCAGAGGCGTCTAGAGCCATCTTGGCTGCTTCGTAACAGAGTTCCCGCCCCGTCTCTTTCAGATTACGCCTAAAAAGGGTTAGACCAGCGCCAACTATGGCTACTCGCTTCTTGCCAAACATTTTTATTTCACCTCCCTTCCAAAAACGACCACGGCACCAGTTGCTGTTGGAACTCCTCGCCACACCTGAGCCAAGCCCATCTCCACCTCGCAGAGCTGTCGCCCACCAGCCTCTCCACGCAACTGGAGAACCACCTCCATAGCCTTCTGGAGTCCAGAGGCTTCGAGTGCATGTCCCATTCCTAGTAAGCCCCCTGAGGAGTTGACGGGTAGGTCTCCGCATCTCTCGGTCACTCCTTCCTCTGTTAGTTTGCCGGCTTCGCCGCGTCTGCACAACTTCAAGGCTTCGAGGTGCTGAAGCTCCTTGTAGGAGAAGGAGTCGTCGACTTCTGCGAAGTCTATCTCTTTGCTGGGGTTTCTGATGCCAGCTGTCTTGTATGCCATTTCAGCCGCTAACTCTGTGTGAACCGCTCTTCCCCAATCTCTTGATTCCAGCCAAGAGGTGTCCGAGTTCCAGCCCACGCCTCTTATCCAGACGGGTTTGTCAGCTAGTTTCTTGGCAACGTGACTTGATGCTAGTACCATGACTATGCAGCCGTCGGCTCTCGGGCTGATGTCTAGGCGGTTCAGCGGGTGGAATAGGGTTTCGGAATCCAACACGTCTTGCATTGTTACGTTCGCGGCGTGAGCTGCATAGGGGTTCGCCAAGGCGTTCTTCTTGTTTTTGACCACGACTTGGGCGCACTGCTCTCGAGTTGTTCCTGTCTCGTGCAGGTAGCGAGTCATCTCGAGTCCAGCGACGTAGTGGGGGTGACCGCCAAGCGGTCGATTGAATATGGGGTCTAGGGCGAAGGCGACGATGTCGGCGTAGGTCAGTATGTCTGAGGCTTTGCTGTGCGCTTCCACCACCGCCGTGTCGATTTCTCCAGTCTTGATGAGCATGTAGGCGGTTGAGAGTCCGATTAGTCCATCAGCTGTGACCGTGAATAGGTGTCGTAAAGCAGCGCCTAATTGGTCAGGGACGAACTCGTCGAAGATGCTGTAGCCCTCCCAGTAGTCTTCGGCGCACGTGACGAAGGCGTCTATGTCTTTTCGTGGATTTACGCCCGCGTCCTCGTAGGCTCTCGTCGCCGCCTCAAACATCAACTCCTTGTACGAGACTTCAGGCGTCATAGTCTTGAAGCCAGTGCAGCCAACACCGATAATGGTTACTTCTCTCAATTTTTTCGAGCTCCGTTTAGGTTGAAAGAGTTTTATTATGTTAAGGGGGTTTCGTTATAAAAGTTTAGTGAAATTGTTTTCTATCCAGCTTAAGCCTTGTTTTGAGCTTAAATATTCGTTTTGATTTATATACTGAACTTCTACATCTGTCCTCAATTGGAGAGAACCCCCAAAATGGCTGGAAAACCGCTTGCCTCAATAGTTTCGGCAGGGCTGTCAAAGTTCGGCAGAATGGAAGGGCTTTATGGTAGGGAGCTCTTCGCCGAAGCTGCTAGAGAGGCGTTTGAACGCTGCCCAAATCTCGACCCGAAAAAGGATATCAAAGCGCTTTTTGTGGGTCACATGGGCGAATCCTACGAGCGTCAGGGTCACACGGGCGCCACGTTGGCTGATTGGGCGGGCATAATTCCAATTCCAGCTGTTAGAACTGAGGCGGCGTGCTCATCTTCAGGAGTTGCGTTGCGCCAAGGAATCCTCGCCTTGCTTTCAGGTCTCCACGACGTGGTGATGGTAGGCGGCGTTGAAAAGATGACTCATCGAGCCACGCCTGATGTGACTGAGTTCTTAGCCATGGCTTCAGACTTCCCCTTCGAGCAGTGGAACGGCATGACCTTTCCAAGCTTGTACGCTTTGATGGCTACGGCTCACATGCACCGTTACGGCACCACGGAGCAGCAGTTGGCCATGGTCGCCGTCAAGAATCACCGCCACGGGAGCCTCAATCCCAAAGCGCACATGCAGAAGGAGATAACGCTCGAGCAGGCGCTGTCATCTCGCGTGATTGCTTGGCCTCTGAAACTCTTCGACTGCTCCCTGATAACAGACGGCGCCAGCTGCCTAATCCTGACAAAGCCCGAACTGGCTAAAAAGTTTACAGACACAGCGGTGCACATAATCGGGTCGGGGCAAGCCAGCGACGCCATAGGCTTGTACGAACGCCAAGACTTCACAACCCTAAGCGCCGCCAAACTCGCGGCAAACGAAGCCTACAGGATGGCTGATGTCGAACCCCGAGACCTAGATTTGGCAGAGGCCCACGACTGCTTCACCATAGCCGAAATCATAGCCTACGAAGACCTGGGCTTCTGCTCACCCGGAAAGGGCGGGAAACTCGTCGAGGAAGGCGCGACCGCGCTGGAGGGCGAGATTCCGGTGAACACCAGCGGCGGGCTGAAGTCGAAGGGACATCCCGTGGGAGCGACTGGGACGGCGCAAGCCTACGAGATATACTTGCAACTGACGGCGCAAGCTGAGAGGAGACAAGTGAAGGACGCCGAAATAGGATTAGCTCACAACGTCGGTGGCTCGGGCGCCACAGCCACCGTGCACATCTTCAAGAAGGGATGAAGAAATGAGCGAGACCCTTCCCTTCACCATAGAAAGCTTCTACAAGCTTGTCAGCCAGCGCAAGCTGATGGCGGCTAGGTGCAAGAAGTGTGGATGTCTCCACGTTCCGCCTAGGCCAATCTGCACAAGATGCTACGGAAACGAGTTGGACTGGGTCGAACTCGGAAACAGGGGAAAACTGCTCACCTACACAGTCATTTACGTTTCGCCTAAGCAATTCGAATCGCTACTGCCCTACGCAGTCGGCATCGTAAAGCTTGAGGAGGGCCCCCAGCTGCCAGGAATGATTCGAGGCGTCGAACCAGACAAGATAAGTGTCGGAATGGACCTGACAGTGGATTTTGACACAACGCTGCCGCCCCTGTGGCCAATGTGGCCTAGATACTACTTCAAACCAGCTTGAATTATCCGTCTTCCAATGCCTTGAAATTCAAGTTTCTGTTTGTCTTAGCAATTAGTATGGCGGACTGATGGTCTAGCGCGTCGTGTGTTGGAATTCTCGGTTTTCGGAAAGAGCCACAAAGCATATCTTCTAGGGTGTTTGTTTCACTAA
>Ga0315306_10001002_pt1 | contig 13537 bp, 15 predicted proteins | sample TDP1_MG_FD_203803 | JGI IMG/M metagenome (GOLD analysis project Ga0315306, IMG submission 203803) | Freshwater sediment microbial communities from Lake Towuti, South Sulawesi, Indonesia - TDP1 | ecosystem: Environmental > Aquatic > Freshwater > Lake > Sediment | place: Indonesia: South Sulawesi... | reverse complement strand
GAAGCCGCCGAGTGTGCCGGCCTCGAGATGTATGAAACTGGGGCACAGAAGAAAGCCGGTGGCGCTTTGCGCCTCAAGGGTTCAAATCCCTTCCCCGGCGCTCACTTTTTAAGACGCTCTTGAGGTTGTTTTAGGAAAAAGAGCTTATTTTTCGGTCTTTTCTGAGTAGACCTGCAATGGAGCAGAAAATCGGAAGCGATTTTTACTAGTAAACAACTCATGAGAGAAAAGGAATTTTGAAGCGGCAGCCCGGATAGCTTCGAACTCTCGGTTTGAACTCTCGGTTCATACTCTTCTCTTCTTACTATCAATTTGCGAGTGAGAAATAGCTTCAATGCGATTGAAAAAGAACGCTTTTACTCGCATTTTCTCCTATCAGACAAGAGTTCGATCCTTTAGTCAGCATGTAAGTTATGACCGATGGCTCCGAAGATGTTTCATTTTGGGTAGCGATAGAGGACATAAACGCCCAACAGCATGACTAACCCAGCTATCAATTGTAGGGGAGTGAATGTTTCTCTCAAGACAGCAAAGGCAAGAACCGCTCCAAAGAGGGAAGATGTGGAAAAGATCACGCCAGTTCGCATTGAGCCTATTTTTCTTAGAGCAAAAAGAAATAAGAGAATTGAAAATGCGATGCTGAATGCTCCCACAGACAACAGGTAAGGAATCGAAATCAGAGGTATATTGAGGTTTATGCCTAGAAGAAGGGATAGCGTAAGCAAGGCGAGACCGCCGATAAAGCATTTCACCCCTGTCACTAATATAATGTCCCGCTTCTTGCTGAGAAATCTGCTCAAGTTATTGTCTATTCCCCAAAACAGGCAAGCCCCTACTATGAGCAGGTTACCAAGAATGTTTTCAGTTAGAGAGAGACGCTGAAATTCTCCATTTGTCGTTACAAATACCACTCCGACCAGCAACATTAAGATACTTAGATACTCTCTTCTTGTCCCCCGTTCTTCAAGAAAAACAAGGGCAATCAACACCGTGAAGAGCGACTCTGCATTGAGCAGTAGAGACGCGTTAATGGCTGTTGTTTCACTTAGACCATTTAAAAGCAACAAAGGAGCAATTATCGAACCGCAAAGAATGACGAAAGCAAGAATTCTGAAATCTCTTATTGATATTTTGGTTTCAGCTTCTGGAGTTTCAAATAAAGAGAGAATTCTCTTGCAGAGAGGCGAGACATGAATCCCAAATAGGAACACTCCACCAACAAAATAAATCATCCCAGCAACAACAGTGGGATGCACGTTTTCCAGTGCAATCTTGTTAAGAGTCGAGCTTACGCCAAACAAAACTGCTGAGGCAATTGCACTCACGTAACCCCAATGGTGGCTCACGACTAATTCAACCTTCATAAACTCATAATCGACACAATTCTAGCTGACTGTCTCTTTCGCAAACGTGCTCTTAGAAGGCAACCATTCAAGTTCCATGTGAATTTCATACTTGTGATTTTCTTTGGCATAAAGCAGTTTGACAAATATAGGCTCAGTTGTCTCAGCTTTTCCTTTCTCTTCTGAAGGTAGGATGTCAGCAAAATTAAAGGATTTATCCCGAAAAGCTGTTCCCAGTCTCGTGAGTATTGTTGCTGCTTCGTTTCGTGTGCATGGTTTCTTGAACCTGAACAAGGCTTGGTGCGTTTCTCTATACGCGTCTATCATCTCTGTCATTTTTGCCCACTGAGCCATAGCTTCCTTTAGCTCTTCTTTTCCCTTGTCAGTAATCGCGTAATGCTTCCTGTCTGGTCCATGGTCTCTGAACTCTATCTGCCCCGTAACAAGCCCGTTCACCTCCAATTTCTCCAATGCTGGATAGACGGTGCCGGTTTTGGGCGACCAGTGACCTGAGAATCTTCTTTCCAATTCGCGGATGATCTCGTAACCATACATTGGCTTGTCTGAGAGCAACAATAATAGCCAGAGCTGCACCATTCCGATTTTCATGCTTCTAAGTCGATGCATTTGTTCACCGTGCTTTGTATATGGTTAAACTTATATAAGTAGATAATCTACTCATGATAAGTAGTTAATCTACATAAGTGAGCGTGAAAATATGAAATGGGTGACAAGACTATTCGTGCACGTGGACAGAACCGCATGCCCATGGTTGATAAAGCGATTCGTGGACCGGAAAGCGGAATTCCTCTTTGTTCCCGTCGAGAAGATTGAAGAAACAGTCAAGAAAGAAAAAGCAATACCCTATGATGCACCAGGCGTTGAGCTAGGACACCACGCAGAAAAATGCAGTTTCGATGCGATAGTTGAAAAGTACGAGATCAAAAATTCCGCCCTATTAGAATTAGCAAAGATCGTGCGTGCAGCCGACACGGACAAAATGGAACTGGCACCTGAAGCAGCCGGGCTGGAAGCAGTAATGACAGGCTTTGGCTTCACCTCCAAAGACGATCATGAGACCATTGCAAAAGCAAGCCCAGTGTACGACGCATTCTACACCAACTGCAAACTGAAGCTGATCCGCGAGAAATACAAGGCTGAAATCGAAAAGCTAGACAGGAAAGAGCGAAGGGGATTCCTGAAAAAGAAGCTTATGGAATAAACAAGACTCCCCACTTTTTCTTTATGCGTTTATTGAGTAGGTGCGATAGTGATGTTGTTGATTTCTGAACGCGTTAGTCTTCCACCTCACGAGTCAGGAGGTTTTGATCATGCAGATGTTCATCTCGAAAGCGGTCGCGTGTATGTTGCTCACACCGCCACTGGAAGCGTGGAGATCATAGACGGCGAACATGCTAAGCATCTAGGAACGCTTCCTGGATGCCTAGGGGCGAGTGGCGTCGCATGCGCTCAGAATGAAAACATGGTCTTTGCTGCCTCGCGAGGCGCTGGCAAGGTCTTGGTAATTGACGTCTTGACCAATCGGGTTTTGCGTGAGTTACATGTAGGAACTATGCCTAACGGTCTTGCATGGGACAGCCTTCGAAAGCGGCTGCTTGTTGCTGATGTCGAAGATAACCACGCAAGACTCATCGATCCCTATTCAGGAAAACTTATCTCAGCTTTAAAATTGGCTGGGAGACCTCGATGGTGCACATATTCCACTGAAAGGGATCAGTTTTTAGTGAATGTTCGCGAGCCTGCAGGCGTGGTCATACTTGCGCCGGAGGACATGTCACAAAAGGCTTTCATGCCAGTCTCGGTAGCGGGACCACACGGCCTTGACATCGACGACAAAAATGGCATAGCCTACATTGCATGCGATGGGAAGTCAATTGTGGTTTTGAACACGTCAACAGGTCATGAAGAAGCTGTCGTGCCTATTGGAGGAGGACCTGATGTAATTTGGCTCAACATCGATCGGCATCGTCTCTACTGCGCTATTGGTAAACCCGGAGCGATTGAAGTGATAGATACCGAAGAATTGGTTGTAGATGAGAAGGTCAATACGGAAGAAGGGGCACATACCTTCACGTTCGACAAGAAGAGACAAAGACTCTACGCGTTTCTTCCTAAGAGCTGCCTCATGACTGTCTACAAAGAAACGTAGCTTTACTAGTAAGTTGGTGCTGAAATCCCTTCCCCGGCGCTCATTCTACCAGCACAGTGAAAAAGGCTTATATGTACTACTGAACAGATGGTACTACGTGCAAAGAGTATGGAAAACGAAGTGGTAGTAACTAGAAAAGGTCAGACCACGATCCCCGCTAAGCTTCGGATGAAATACAGAATCGTTGAGGGGACGAGACTAGAAGTGATTGAGACAGAAGAGGGCATACTTTTTAGACCCAAAAAATCAACCGTAGACCTTGCTGGCTCTGGAGCAAAATACGCAACTCCAGAAGAAATGAAGAAACGTCTAGATAGGCTCAGGGAAGAAGATGCCTAAGACGGTCTACGACACAAGGTTCTTCATTGAACACTATTACTCAAAAGATGACGGAGTTCTTCGCAGGACCACGGAAGAAATAAGAAAAACCAAGGAAAGATACATCTCAGCCATTGTTGTCCATGAGGTTTATCAACTCACACTGGAGCGAGAAGGACGTGAAACAGCGATTTTGAGAACCGACCTGTTAGAAAAAGACTTTAGAATAGTGGATGTGGACTCCAAAATCGCAAAGAGTTCAGCGGAGATAAGACACAAATACAGAACTTCAATGGCTGACAGTATAATAGCAGCTACAGGCCTTTTCTTGAATGCAACGTGTATTTCGGACGATCCTCATCTTAAAGTCATAAGAGAAATCAAAACTAAATGGATCTGAGAAGAACAACAAAATGATATTTTTGCGCTAGTGAATTGGGGCTGAAATCCCTTCCTCCGCGCCAAACGTCATGTTTAACTTTTGAACTCTCGGTTTCAACATGAAGTATCAATATTCTGACGGTTCATGGTACGAACCAAGCACTTTCTAAATCCTCTTTGCTAAATATTCAAGAACAGTTTCAGCCACCTTGGCCCTTTTGGAATCGTTGAGCCATGCTTTAAGCGTATCTTGGACTTCAGGGTGCCTACGCGCCAGATAAAGCAACGCTGAAGCCACGGCTCGCCATACGTATCGTCTTTCATCGGTTGCAAGTTGTGTTAATATATCAACACCTTCTCGCCAGTTCTTGTTGCCTCCAAAAGATGCGAACGACATGGCTACGTTCCAGCGTGTGCCTTCAGCTCTGCTACGAGCCCATCTACGTAGGTGTTTCAGAGTTAAGCTTGGATAACAACGAAGCAAACCATCACCTATTGCATAGGGCCCGAGGTTCTTCCTCACATAAGCGGTCTTGTCAGGAAGAAGAGGTTCTAGCAAATGAATAAGAGACTCTGCCCACTGTTCCTTTCTTAAATTTCCAGCACTTCGCACCGCGATTACAACACATCTTCTTAGGTTCGGTGATGAATGTGTGCTGAAAGTTTGAAGAACTTGAGAAATTTGCTGAAAATGAATAATGAGAAGTTCACCCCAAGCACTATGAGCTTCTTCACGCACAAGCCAATGAACATCATCGGCAAGGGTGGTCAGAATTTTTTCGACTCTATCCTTGTCTTTGTTCCATAACAACCGAAGAACATTTGAGGCATATCTTCGAGTGCTAGGATTTTTGTTGGTAGAAAGATTTTTTGCCCAAAGCCACATTTTTTTCTCATCATTGTCTATAACTTGTAACAACAACTGAGAAACTGACCATGAGGGTTTTCCCCACCGAAAAGGAGATGCCAACTCGCTAAACTTATCCATGTTATCTTGGGAGATAGCTTTTCGTAAATCCCGCTCAACCTCAGATGACAAATAGAGTTTCAAAGAAGGCTCACCTACATTCCAACTTTATTTTGCTGATAAATCTTAATTTTTTGAAACCCTAATTCTGTTGTAGATCCTCATGGTAAACACTAAAGATAAAACTAAAGCAAATAAGGAGAGAGTTTGCGGGTTCACCAAGTCGGTAACTCAGAGGTCGCAGATGATCTTGACGACTTTTTCGATTGCCGCCCATTGCCAACAGACAGGCGAGCTTGGTATAGCCGTCTCTACAGCCATTCCTGCAGTCGGAGCAATTAATCCCTTTGCGAAGGCTCGGGTTGGAGCAATCGCTACTCAGGCATGGTCGAATCCTTACTTTGGCATTGATGGACTGAACCTTCTTGAGCAAAATCTGTCGCCAACTAAAGTACTAAAGCAATTGCTCCAAGTTGACACTAACAAGGAAAAACGCCAGCTCAGCATTGTAGATGCACACGGCAATGTTGCAGCCTTTACGGGAAAACAAGTTCAACCGATCAGCGGGCACTACAAGGGGAAAGGTTACGTTGTAGCTGGAAATTTGCTCGCTAACAAGAAAATTATCCAAGCAATGGCTGAAGCCTTTGAGGAGGCACAAAATCCCCTTGGTGAGCGTCTTCTAGTCGCGCTGGAGACCGGCCAAGCAGTGGGCGGAGACCGACGCGGTAAGGTGTCCGCTGCGCTTTTGGTTGTCAAAGATGAAGAATATCCGTACATCGATCTAAGGGTGGACGAACATACACAACCTGTTGCAGAATTGAGGCGAATCTTCAATATCTATACAGCGATACCTTATTGGGATGATTTACATCCTAAGCGCACATGGCCTAAAGAAATACACTCCCCAGAATAGGAAAACTACGTTGATATTTCGTCTTTGTCGTATAGCTTACTGAATCTGGAGTCCGGCCAAAAAATTCGCCGAGAATTTAAACCGAGATGTAAACCTATTCTCCGGCGCCATTTTACCAGTTAAAGCTTGTTTCTAGGCTATTTTGGATAAAGAATCTCAACTTGAGCGTTACGAATGGAAGTTGAAACGCATATACATGCGTGGTACAAAAGAAGCTCTCATTCTTCATCTATTGGTATATCCTAAACACTAGAATTTTATACGTCCATACACTCCTTATCGTCTTGAGAAAGATGGGCAGTTCTAAGGTCAGACATGCACTTGAAACTATGCTCACGATCTTGATGTTTACTTTACAGAACATAGTCTATGGCGGCTGGTCTATCAGCATCATGTTTATTCCGTTATTTGCCTATCTCATTTCACTTGAAACTGCCCACCCGAATTTGGAGCGGGACTTCAATGTGCTTCTTTTCGCAAAGGAGTTCATGGTTGGTCGTGTAATCGCTTCAATAGGATTCATTATACTCTTGATTGCGGGAATTCAACTTCTCAAAGCTTATGTAGAGCATGCCGGACTTGTTAAGACCGGACTCTATTCTGTTGTTAGGCACCCTCAGTACATGGGAATAACGATTATCACTCTTGGACTGACTGTAATGGTTTTGACGTTGGCGGGAAACGTGTCACAGCCCATATTCATGTGGCTGATGCAGATTCTAGGATACATTACTCTTGCTCGATATGAGGAATGGCATCTTAACAAGAAATATGGAGAAAATTATCACCAGTACAGACGGGGCGTCCCATTTATGTATCCATTAAAATGCCCATCCAAGATTCCCGAGACCCTTTTCACAATCGTGGTATCAGTTGCTATCTCACTTATACTATTGCTTTTTCCTTACGATATCATTCGCTTCCTCTGAGGTATCGTGCTCTGGCCTGCGAATTGGGATTGTCGGTATGGAGGCTAGAGTTCGAGAATTTCGCCAAGTACGATACACCACTGTTACCGTGTGCCGAAACCGAATCTATAATGAACTATTTGAGATAGCCTTTTCTTTTCAGGTGCTCTTCCATGTCCTTAGACGAGAATCCCACCTTTTCCGCAATCAGTTTGGCGTGGCTCTCTTTAGCGATTCCTGAAATTAGCCTGTATGTTGGTTTTTGGCTCTTAAATTCAACTTGCAAATTTTGGGATGTTCCCTCTTGGTGGAATCTGCGTGCTAATTCAAGATTATGCGTAACCAATATAGTACTGCTTCCGATTTTTTTGAAACCGCTGAGGATCGCATAGGATATTTCCATCTTTTCTTCGTAGGTAGTTGCTTCCGCAAGTTCATCTAATATAACGAGACTTCTTGGAGTGGCTTTGAAAAAGACATCCTTAGTTCTCTTCAATTCAGTGCCAAATCTTCCCTCCTTGTCCATAATAGAACCGAACGTTGGCGCCTGATACAATATTTTATCTGCAATACCTAACTCGGCTTCTTCGGCAGGAACATAGCATCCGATCTGGGACAAAAGTTGTATCTGCGCGATAGTCTTGCAGTAAGTTGTTTTTCCTCCGCTATTTGCACCCGTGATTATAGTTAATTTCTGCTCTCTCAAGTTCACGTCATTTGGCACATAATCTGGATTTCCCTTTGCCAGAATGGGATTCCTTACTTTTTTGGCCACAAAATAATGCTTTTTGACATCGGTTACGGTTGGGAGGACCATGTTTCCTCCCATAGCCTTTGAATACTCAAAGAACGACAATAACTCGTCGATCTTGCCTAAAGACTCAATTCCCCTTCTGATGCGGGGGTCTTCCCTGTATATCTCCTTCAGTGGGGACACGAAATACCTTCTATCGAATGTTTCTGGAAAACCGTACATTATGGGGGTATACAAGATTACGCCCAAAACTCCTAAGATTTGCAGAGGTTGAACAAGGGCCAAGGAAAACAATGCGACATAGGGTACGGCCAAAGTCGGTTTGAACGAGCGCAGGGTGAATTTTATTCTTGGCGTGTATACCCGTACTTCTTTCTTAGTCTTTAGACCTCCAAGAGTCTTATACACTGGCCCTTTTATCAATTCGAAAGCGCGTTTCCCATCAATGCTTCGAATGTCTTCAATTAAAATTCTGATGTATGGTGATTCCAAGCTGGATAGATCTTTGACACCGTTGACCATGCTCTTAAAGAATTCCGTGGATTCGTGATACAATTTATATTGATCGATAAATCTCAGATTGTACGGTTCGTTTTGGCAGTACTGACATTGAAAAAGGTAGCGATGCATATACGGTTCTCTTTCGGCAAGCGAGTTCAAGTAAGCATTCAGTGCTTCTCTCTTCTTAGGGTCTTTTTCTAATTCTTTGAGGGAGTTTTGTTTCTCAAGGATTAATTCCAAAGAATCCAGAGGCTCCACTAGCGACCTAAACAATGTTGCTGCACCAATCCGTGTCCTAGTGTGTTTTATCGCATTGAACAAATCCTGAATGTCAATCGTAGATAATGTGCTTTCATCAATTATTCTTGGCGACAACAGACCGATTGTACGGCTTGGATCATCATATACAGCTCCTTCGCTATCGACACTGAACAGATCCTCATATGAACCCTGAACCAATTTCTCTAATTCAGACATTTCCATTCTCAACGCATACTCAATTATTATCCTTAGAGCACTTCATTTCAATTATGGTAAACAGAAGAGGCATTATAAGAGTAGAATGATTCGCCCACGTATTTCACATTTCTCAACTCCCTAGATTAGCAGCCGCGGATTATAGCAGCTTGAACTATAAAATAGTGAAACTGTACTGATTTTGTCAGTAGCCCTAGACAGCTTCAAACTCTCGTTCAAACTCTTGCTGAATGCTATCGTACTAAAATTTAATATCACAATCATTCTCCTTCCTTCAATTGAGGAATGATTTTTGTGGGATCAAGAGTGAAAATTTTGGGAACCATAAGAAAATGGATTGCTGAAGCCTTGACGATTATAAAAAGAGATTACAAGGGCTACATTCTCATCAGTGCTCTTTATTTCGCGGCTCTAATTCTCGGAGTTCTATATGGTTTGTTAAATCCACAACTCCAAACATTTCTGCATGGAACTCTAGCACAAGCTTGGGAAGAATCCATTTTTTCAACGGTCACTCAAGCTTATGTTACAGAAAATTGGCTTTCGGCGTTGTTTCTTACGTTCCTCGTCAATCTAATTTTGGGAAGTTTTGTTGTCTTAACAGTTCCAAGTCTTCCGGTATTTTTTGCTGGACCGATTCTTGCTGTCTATCGCGCGGTTTTGTGGGGCATAATTTACAGTCCAACCTCCCCCCAATTTGCTAACGCAATTATCTATGCTTTGCCAGTTCTATTGCTTGAAGGAGAAGCATACTGCATTGTTTGTTTTCCCAGCTTTAAGGCAGGCTTATCGTGGCTGTTGCCAAAGAGAGCTTACAAAGATGAGAACCCGACTAGGAAGCAAGCTTTCAGAAAAGCGCTGCGAGAGTTAGCCCTCGTCTATATCTTGGTTTCTTGCATTCTTCTAGTGTCCGCCATAGTAGAAGTGACCGTGGTTTCCATCGCCACCACATACTTGAAGTGATCTCATTTTTCAGCTTTCTTGCGCACGCGGCACATTTTACCAGTAATTCGGGTTGCAATCCCTCCCCGGCGCTAAATAGTGATGGAATTTGAGATTCAAGTCGATAAGAGTTATTCCCGGATGGCGACTGATACTATGCCTGTGAGAACAAGGGCTGCGCCTAGGACGAATACCGGTGCTGGAACCTGAGTGAATATGAGGACGCCGAGCAGTGTGGCACCTATGGGCTCCAGAAACGCCATGGTTGCGGTTTCAAATGACTTGAGGTTTGAAAGAGAAGAGAAGTAGAAAGAATGCGCCATAGCTGTGGGCAACACTCCCAAACCAATCAGCGCTAGAATCAGACTCAATTCGGCTGGGAAAGTGAATGTAGCCGCTGCAACTGTGCCTGTGACTAGCACGGTAATGGCTGAGAAAATGTATATGTTCAGCATTAAGGGTAAAAGAGGCATCTTCTGCCTCGTTTCTCGCCCGTAGCTTAGATAAAAGGACTCCACAACCGCTGCCAGAATAGCCTCCAAATCTCCCTTTAACTGACCGCTCCAAATCTTAGAGGCAGCATCCTGATAAGTAATGACGAGAACTCCAAGGAAAGACAGAGCAATGCCAAACACTGCCAAGCGAGAAGGCTTAAGCTTGAAGATAAAAGAAGAGACGAACATAGACCAGATGGGCGTCGTGTTCACCAAAACCGTCGCATTCATTATTGTAGTGTCCAAAACCGCTGAAACAAACAATATGAAATGCAAGCCCAAGAGAAGCCCAAGAACCGAAACACGACCAAAATCTTTCCGGAGCGAACTCCAGTTGAAAGACCTCCTCAACGCCAAAATAACAACGAAAATCAGTGAGGCAATTATCAAACGCCAAAAAGCTATAGAAAAAACCGCCGTGAAGCCCTGACCCTTCAGAAAATTTATGAATATGGCGGCGGTGCCAAAAAGAGTGCCTGCAATCGCTCCTTCAAGAAGCGCTACTCTTCGGCTTCTTTCTGGTAAACTGTAAGGCAAGTGAATCAGCCCCTTCTCTATTCTCATTCTTATGGTTGAATCAGTTGAACAAAATCGTCGGAAGGCTTTAAGATTTCTGTAACTGTTGGTAGGCTGGTGCCTCGCAACGCCACACGAACATTTCGTTCCGCTTTGCTACGGCCATGACCAATATTCATAGTTCCATTTATAAATACCGTCGTTTTTTAACAGCCATGCATCGCAGCCTACGGGCCCAGCTATCCACTTTTTCTGATCAACATCCCAGTAGTACCATATCCATGAGTACCCCGAACTATAAGACGGATCGACGTATGTAGCCTTATCATTAATTGAGTCAATCAATACGTGGCCTGGTTCTGCTAAAGCATAATACGTATAATTGATAGTAGCGATTTCCTGTGTTAACTCAAATAAGGTGGAACTAGCAGATATCTGTGTATCATTCCGCCACGCCACGGTTCCATTTCCGTAATCTACGCTAATATTTACTGACAACGTTACGGTTTTAGTAATTGCTTGTGTTAGCTCTTTTATTGTCAACTGGTAAAGAAGTCTGTAGTATTCGCTCAATAAGCTTCCAAAGTCCTCCCTTGTCACGTTTTCTTTTTGCCCAAGCATTTCATAATGACTTAGGACCTCTAAGTAAGTTCTGTTCAGATCTTTTTGAGCATTCAATAAGTCAGTGTAGTTTCCTTCTAGGTTTACAACCAAGTGTCCAAAAGGTTCTATAAGTTTAGCATAGTTACTATCCACGAAGTACGAGTAATTTCCATACAGCTCCGAATATTCACCTAACAACACATTGTATTTGCTTACTGTCTCGTCATAGTTCGATGCCAACCCATTTAACGAATCTTGAGTTTCACCAAACTGCTGACGATAATTTCTAGACTGCAGGTAGTAGTATCCTGCAAAAGCCGAAGCAACAGCCGCCCATATAAAAATCGCCAATGTTATGAAGACAAGCGTTCTTTTTTCGACCAATAGAACCCACCAACTTTTAAACTGTTTAATGCGCTTGTAAATGGAAGTAGCAAGAATCCAAAAACTGCGCTGTTAGACAAAATGTGGATTAAAGAGAAAAAAGAACCATAAGCTACTGCTGAAAACAAAGCTAATGTTGGGTCCACTCCAGCCGAGATGAACTGAATCCCAACCCCAACATTTGTAATTAGATCGTAGATTAGAGCTATTAAAGCCCCCAAAATGGCTGTTTCTAAACAAAATCTTGCCGAACTAAATTCATTCGGCGCAAATCTCTTATAAACGCGGCCTAAAATGCCAGCGACGGCCATACCAACCATTTGAAAAGGCATATTTAACCCCGCATGACCCCACGGAGAAAAAAAGCCGTTAATGAACATCGTCATCCCGCCTAGGAAGGCGCCAGCCCAAGACCCAAAGGCAGCACCAGCTGCGAATGAGACAAGAGAAGTAAACTCAACATTGGGCGGCCTTGGGGTTAGTTGTATACCAACACATAAGGCAGTTAACAGACTTAATAACGCAAGCCGATTTGTATTCATAGAGTATTCAGATATGGTTGGATAATCCATCCAAATAAAACTTTCGCACACGAGCCAATTTGAAAACGAATAAATAATAAAAATGCCAATGAGAGGAATGATGTTGAAGTCAATAGGAATATTAGAAAGAGCGGCAGCTAAACTTGCTCCAGGGCGAGCGCCCTATTTTATAGAAGCTCATTTAGTCAAGGCTCTGATGACAATAGACGCTGAAGGACCAGTTGGTCGAGTAAAGCTCTCCAAAACATTGGGATTAGGCGAAGGCACCATACGAACGTTAATCAAACACTTTGAAAACGAAGGATTAATCAAAACCTCAAAGACTGGAATAGTGCTAACAAATTCAGGAAAAAAACTGACCTCCAGCCTAAAATCCAGAATTAGCAAGGAAACAGAGGTTCCCCGAAGCTTCTTGACTGTTGGACCCTTCAACGTGGCAATTCTCATAAAAAATGCCGCCGACGCAATCAAAGGCGGTTTAGAGCAGCGCGACGCCGCAATCAAAGTTGGCGCCCTAGGAGCTACAACGCTGATTTATGGTCGTGGGAAGTTAAACATGCCGCTAGTTGATGAGGACATCTTCAGAGATTATCCCGCAATACGTGAGGCGCTCATTTCTAAGCTTAAGCCTCAAGAAAACGACGTCATTATAATAGGAAGCGCGAATAGTAAATCAAATGCCGAATTAGCAGCCATAGCTGCAACTCTTGAAACACTAAAGACCCATTAAAACTCTCTGGGTTTGGCTATAACCTCTCTTATCTTCAGGTCGAAGAACCTTGAAGCGTTAGCCGGTTTGATTACAAGAGCCGTGTCTGCGCCCTTACTAGTTCCCGCAATCGAAACAACGTCTCGGTCAACGGGGATGAGCCCAGCGTCGGCCGCCATCAGCACGATTTCTACGCAAACCTTGGTTCCCTCGCCCATGAGTCTAAGCGTGTTAGCCATCAATTCAAGCGGCATCATGGTTCCAAATTTCTTGCGCACTGCTTTCTCGACGCTGCTCAAGGCGTGAGTGCCCGTGAATATCTTAGCTCCGTTCTCAATGATCTGCTTCCGATACTCCTTGTTCAATTCCTGCTGGCCCGATTCTGAAAATCCAGTGTGATGGGTGACCGCGACTACGTTGTAGCCTTTGAACAGTCTCGACGCAGCGGCGCCTGTTTCGCCCGAGGTGGAAGCTACCACTATGTCTCGTATTCCCGCAGATTCAGCATATTTCTTAACGTGTTTCAACAGGGTTCCAGTGTTTTGATTGCCTGCCTTTTCAAAGTAGATTGTTTTGCGTTCAATCAAGCTTCTCACGCTGCTCTTAGCTATT
>Ga0315306_10001001_pt1 | contig 13543 bp, 13 predicted proteins | sample TDP1_MG_FD_203803 | JGI IMG/M metagenome (GOLD analysis project Ga0315306, IMG submission 203803) | Freshwater sediment microbial communities from Lake Towuti, South Sulawesi, Indonesia - TDP1 | ecosystem: Environmental > Aquatic > Freshwater > Lake > Sediment | place: Indonesia: South Sulawesi... | reverse complement strand
GGCACCCTGGATTTAGCACATCTCTCCCTGACCTTGGGGGCAAAAAGAGAGATTGGCAGATAATTTTCAAAAGAGGAAGATATCGGCGTTACATCAACAACGAGAATTGTAGGTTAACAGGAGAAATCGAAAATTTTGACATTGTCGGGCCTTTTGGCTGGACTGAAGAAGAGCTTGAACGCACAATCATGTTGGAAATAGAAAATAAGGGGCTTCGTACCTGTGAATTTTTCAACCCCAAAATTAAAAAGGGGATGAAGATCGATTTCGAGGATTTTCCCTTTCTGGCTATCTGGTCGGAAGTAGGCCGCGAATTTGTTTGTTTGGAACCTTGCCAGGGACTCGATGATCGCGAGATACAAGAAAGTTTCGATCAGAAGGTGGGTATTGTAAGACTTGGAGCTTCAGCGAGTAGAAAATGGCGGGCAGTTGTTAAGCCGATGCTTTCTTAAAAATATGCGCGCGCTTTTCCATCTACTGGTTAGCAGCGAAAAAATTTATCAGTCATTGTTGATATAAAGCAGCGGGTGGCTCTATTCAAGCATTAAGAGCTTCCTTTTCCAAATTTTTGGGTTTGGGATTAATAATTTAAGAAGAAAACTTCAAAACAGACGAAGAAAGAATGTAAAATATCGTAACAGTGGTTTAGACTTTGATGCCTGCGGCTTCCATTGATTCTTTGAACAGTTTCTTTGTGACTGCTATCCGTGCTTTCTGCGATAGTATTTCTTTTGTCACAAAGTCTAAAGCTTCTTCAGGGCACCATTTGACGCATCTTGGCCCATCCTTCTCCTTTTCGCAGAGGTCGCAGATTCTCACTTTTTTCAGCTCTGGATGCAACGTGATGGCGCCGTAGTCACATGCTTCAATGCACCAGCTACAGCCGTCGCATTTGTCGTCGTCAATCATAATTACGCCTGTCTGCTCCGACTGTGTCAAAGCTTCTCGTGGACACGCTGTCACGCATGGGGCTGGGGTGCAGAGCCTGCAAGTAATTGAAATGTTAATTAGTGGATGCAACCGCATGGTGCGTATCCTAGACTTTTGTGCACTAAACACGTTTTCTTTTGTTAGGGAGCATATGTACTCGCATGTGGCGCAACCTGTGCACTTGTCTGGGTCACAGGAAACCATTTTCCATTTTGCACTTTCAGCTTTTGGAACTGCTGCCAATTTTTATTCCTCCTCTTTTGCCTTCTTTTTCGGTTTTTCAGTTTTCTCTTTAACTATGTAGACTAGGTCTTCCATTCCGATTTCGTTAAGTTTCTCAACTGTGGGTATGCCATCTTTTGTCCATCCTCTCACTTCGTAATAGTCGTCTAAGAGCAGGTCTAAGTCTTCTTGACTCACGAAGCTGCCCTTTGCCACGCCCTCATCTGGTATGGGTACGTTCATGACTTTCCAAGGCATTGTGTCATCTTTTCGGGTTAAGCCTTCACGGATGTTAAAGAGCCTGCCCAAATTGTTGATTCTTTCGCCTGCCTTCTGCAACTCTTCAGGCGTCATTTCAATGCCAGTGACAGCGCTGTATAAGGCTGCCAAGTCTTTGTATCCTTCGAAGTACGTGCCCCTGGAGAACTTGCAAACAATTAGCGAGTCAATAATCGTGTACAGGTCTTCGGTTTCTTTAACCAATTTTCCTCTGCCCTTTTCAGCCTTGAAACGGTTCACTTTTCCAGCTACGTCTGGTCCGTAGGCTCCGTGCCTATTGTGGTCGGCTCCACGGAAAGAAACCGCATAGCCCAACGCTGCTGTTTTCAATCCGCGAATGTCGTAGCCAGTCATCTCTACGCCTTTTATGTGAACTGCATAGTTTGGTGCGTCTTTGCCGATTTTTTCAGCCGCCAGTTTCACTCCTTCAGCGAGCACATCTCCGAAGCCTTCTCTGAGGCTGATTCTCTTTATCATCTCCAACATGGCTTCGTGGTTGCCAAAGTTGAGTTCTAAGCCGCCCAACTCTTCTTTACTTAATAGCCCGTGTTCGTAAAGGTCCATGGCGAAGCCTACAATGCCACCGATGGAAATAGCGTCCACGCCATAGTAATTGCTTAAGTCCATGCCCTTGAGAATTGCATCCAAGTTGCCCACACCACAGTTGGGTCCAATAGCCCACAGAGGCTCATACTCAATTCGGGTTGTTGTTCCCTTGTAGGGTCCTTCAGGCACAACAGCAATGTGCTCACAACGCATGGCGCAAGAGGAGCAACCTATTATCTTGGCTACAAAACGCTCATTCAAATATTCACCACTGACTTTGTCGGCAGCGTCGAAAGTTGCCCTTGCAAAATTATTGGTCGGTATAGCACCCAGTTTCTGAAGCACAAGCACGTTTTCAGGTGTTCCCAGCGTTCGATATTTTCTGGCTGCTGGTCCTTTCATCCTTTCGTGTTGAATCTTTATGAGTTCGAGAAGTCTCTCTTGATTGGCAACTTTAACATCTTTTGAACCTCGTATGGCGATGGCTTTCAAGTTTTTGCTGCCCATAACCGCGCCCATGCCGCATCTGCCCGCCGCCCTGCTTCGGTCGTTCATGATGCAGGCAATTCTGACTCGTTTCTCTCCAGCAGGACCTATCGAAGCTACCCGAATGTAAAAGTCCTTAAGTTCGTTTCGAATAGCATCTTCAGTTTCAAAAGTCGATTTGCCCCACAAGTGTTTAGTGTCCATGATTTGAACCGCGTCGTCGTCAACCCACAGGTAAACAGGTTTCTCCGACTTACCATGAAAGATTATGGCGTCGTAGCCAGCTCGTTTCATTTCGGTGCCAAAGTATCCGTGAGACTTGGCTTCACCCACACCGAAGCTTTCGGGCGACTTTGAAACAAAGGCATGTCCGTTTCCACCAGTGGGAACCATTGTGCCGCCTAATGGTCCCGCGGCTAAGACTAGTGGGTTTTCGGGGTCAAAGGGGTCGACACCTGGCTTGGAATTGTCGAGTAGTAGGCGCATTCCTAAGCCGATGCCGCCTATGTATTTCTTGGCTAACTCTTCCTTCAATGGCTCAGTCCATATTTTTCCACTTGAGAGGTCAACGTGTAGTATTCGTCCAGCATAACCTAACATGTATTTATGCCTCCAATTTTTTATGCTTGGTTTGTATGAAAGAGATAAAAAGTAATCATCGGCGAATATTTAAGTTTTCTATTAAAATTTCACAATGAAAAACGCTCTGCTTTTATTATGCGTTAAATTTATACGGCATCTTAATTACTTCGAAAGCAATTAAAAACAGTAAAGCTGGTCATTTGGGAACTTTATGGTAAATAATTTGGCGGACATTTTGGTTTTAAGCACTCTAGCTGGTTTAGCGACTGGTCTTGGAGGGTTAATTGTTATAATTAAGAGACCTGGGAAGAAAGTGTTAGGTTTTTTGATGGGTTTAGCCGCTGGGATTATGATTACCCTCTCCTTCCTACAGTTGCTGTCGGAAGCGTTGAAAATTTCTGGACTGCTTTTGGCAGCATCAGGTTTTGTGATAGGTTCATTGCTGATGTTTTTTCTAGACTATATATTGCCTCACAAGTATTTCTCTATCGATGAAAAGGGTGCGATAGACGGAAGATTACTCAAGTCGGGTATACTGATTGCAATGGGCATTTCTCTTCATAACTTTCCCGAAGGCATAGCTGTAGCTTCAGGCTATTCATATCTGCCCAGGCTTGGTTTGGTGATAGCAATCGCAATGGCAATTCACAACATACCGGAAGGAATAGCCATATCATTGCCTGTACACATGGGCGGTGCTTCTAAGTTTGCGGCTTTTAGATTGGCTCTCGTTTCTGGGTTGGTAGAACCGCTTGGTGCCTTAGTTGCATCACTGTTTCTAGAGCATTTCCGTGGTCTTGTGCCTTTTGGGTTGGCTTTTGCTGGTGGTGTTATGGTATTTGTTACATTGGACGAGTTGATTCCAGTCGCGCATGAGCGTGGCCACGAACATTTTACTTCTTTAGGCGTAATAATGGGATGTATCACTACCTTCATGTTGCTGAGTATTTTATGATGAATTTAGGCACCCAAGTTTTTTCCTTCAATTGCCGAAAGGAAGGGAAATATTCAACTTCATTCAAAATACAATATGACTGAGGCGCTGGCATGATGAAGGTGAAGGTTCAATATTTAGGCTTCATAAAGAACCTCATAAAACGAAGCGAAGACGAGTTCGAACTTGAAGAAGGCGCCTCACTAGCGGAATTATTAAATCAAATCGCAGGTATCTATGGCAAGGCTTTTCAGAAGGAGGTTTATGAACCAGGATTAAAAGACGTTAAAATGGGCTTTGTGGTAACAGTCAACGGAGTCTTAATGGGGCAACTCCAAGGGATGGGCACTCAACTGAACAACGGCGACAACATTATTCTGATGTCACTCATGAGCGGCGGCTAAGCAGCTAAGCAACACTTTTCTGTTTCTTTCTCTTTCTACCAGTCTCAGTTAATGGCAAACCCAGAATCAGCATGAATTCGCCCAACACAGCTAAGATGATTACTGACCAGAGAAAAGACTCGGTTACGTCTTTTATGTGTCCCACTATAGTTGGCATGAAAAATGAGCCGAGATTCCCAATTGACGATATTATACCGACGGCGCTGCCAACAAGCATTGCAGTCTGCTGGAGCTCCACTGGTATCGTGAGAACTATCGTGAGAACACCTATAGTGCAGAGTCCAACGATAAAGGCGAAAAACCATACAGCTGGTCCTTGTAATGTTCCCATAGCATAGATGACTGGACCGCTTATAAGTCCCAAGACTAGTATGAAGGGTTTTCTCAGCCCAACCTTATCAGACAGAGAGCCTACCGCAAAAGATGCGACAAGAAATCCCAACGGCAACATTGAAGTTATTAGTCCCGCAGTGGTCGATTGAACCTCTTTTGCCTCAAGCATTGATGGCAACCATATGAGGAATGTGTCATAGCACGCTGATGCGCAGAGATACAGCCCTATCAGAAGCCAAACTTGCTTCACTTTTAATAGCATTACAAAATTCTTTGTTAGGGAAGAACTAGGATTTGCTTTGCGAACAGGTCGTGTACCGAAGTTTTGTTCGGGCTCTTTTGCAAGAATCCACCAGATGCCTGTTAGAATCAGTGCCCAAAACCCATACACAAAGAAAACGTTCTTCCAACCATCAAGCCATGTCAACAAGTAAGGAGTGGCACTTAACCCAATTATGTCGCCTACAGCAAAGCCTGAAATCGCGACTCCTATGGCGAAACCTGCCTTTTCTGGAGGAAACCAAGCGGACACTAACTTGGGCAGGCAAGGCATAACTGCTGCAAATCCTACTCCTAGGAAAAGCTGGAAAAGCAAGAGCGTTTCATAATTGACGGCTAAACCTCTGAGAAGCCCAAAGATTCCTAGAAGCGTTAGTGCCAGACCTAAGGAGACTCTGAAGCCTAAGCGGTCAATTACTAATCCCCAAGGAATTCGTAGTAGAATGAGCGCGAGAATGCTCAAAGAGAAGATGAAGCCTGCCTCGGCGTGTGTTAACTGCATTTCGTGAATTATTGATTCTTTCAGCTGCGAGTAAGAAAAGAGGAGAAGATGCATGGTTAGGGATGTGAGAAAGGCTAAAATCAGCATAAGCGTTGGAAGACGAGTTGACCGCACTCTCAAGTGCCTCATTGCCAACCATTATTTTCTTTTTGTTTTAATAATTTGGCGTACATAAAAAGTATCACAAAAGTTATAGTTTGACGCTTGGTAACGTTTTGAAACAAATGGTCGGAGGGTGATTGTGTGGCAAAAATTTTAGTTGTTTATGATTCAAAAACAGGGCACACTAAAAAGATGGCTTTTGCGGTTGCTGAAGGCGCTAAGCGAGTGAAGGGAATAAATGTCGATGTAAAGAAGGTAAGCCAGACCAGCATGGAGGACTTGTTAAGCGCTGATGGAATAACAATGGGTTCACCCACATACTATGGGCAGATGTCGGCAAAACTCAAGGCACTCATTGACAAGTCAGTGGAAATTCATGAAAAACTTGAAGGAAAGGTAGGCGCCGCCTTCACAAGCGCAGGCGGAACCGCTAGCGGTGCAGAAACCACTTTGCTCTCTATACTGCAAGCCATGCTAATTCATGGGATGATTATTCAAGGACGCCCAAACAACAAACACTATGGCATAGCAGCCGTTGAGTCTCCAAACAAAGAAGAACTCAAACTCTGCAGAGAACTTGGAAAAAGAACCGCAAGTCTGGTTATGAAGTTAAAGACGCGACATTGAATCTAAACTCAGACTATTCTGCCACTTGAGCCCTTTTCAGAGCGTACCATGCAATAAAGTTGAACACAAAGATGTAGATTGCAGCTACTGCAATTGATCTGGCGACAACTAGGGAAAGTGGCTCAGTGTACAATGGGACTATTATTCCTTCAGTTCTACGACTAGGATCAAATTCTATTCTGAAAAATGTTACGTTGGCTGTGGGATTAAGAATATAAGTAATAAAGTTTGTGGCGATGGCTTCTGTTCCTGTTGAAATGCTAGTTAAGATGCTAGTTTGATTAGCTGAACCATTGGTATTTAGGGTTCCTGGGGCGCCTTCTCCAGGGGCGTATGTTAGAATCCAAGCTTGATTTGAAAACACTGAAAGTATGCCTTGAGCAATCATCAGTCCAAACCAGACGCCTATGCCCAAAAGGGCGGCAAGCATTGAACTTTTTGAAACTGAACCCATTGCTAACACGATTGACATCCACACCAATGTGCTCATGATGCTTCCTAACAGAGTGATGAATATTAGGTGCGAGTTGTTCTGTGGACCATATATTATGAAGCCTCCTAATGCTAGGTAGATTGTGAGCAGGGTGTAAGCTCCCAAGATTATTAGAAACGCGGCGAAGATTTTGCCCAGATATATGATTGTTCTGGAAATAGGCTTGGTGAGCAATGGTATGATTGACCCGCTTTCAAATTCACCTGAAATGCTGTTCATGACTGAGACAAGCGCAAATAGGAAGAAGGCAAAGCCACCGAAGCCGATGCCTGTGGTTATTACATAGTCGGGGTTAGGTTCAGTGGGCAAATTGTTTATATTATTCAGAATAACAGGCAGAGCCAACGTTAAAGTGGCGAAAACAAACGCCAAAATGAGTACGCCTAAAAATTTTTTCTTTCTGATGTTCCAGAGAAGCTCATATCGAACAACTGCGAGAAAACTGGTTCTCCAGCTTGAGCGAATTCGTTTCCTAGCAGTCATGATTTTTGACCTCTTTCTTTTTCTTCAGCTTTGCCAACTAGTTGCACGAAGACATCTTCAAGGCTTTGTCCAACTAAGTTCATGGAAACGATTGTGCCGCCTGAATTTGTTATGGTTTCAGAGACTTGAGATCGAACGTCGTCTCGTGTTTCAACAGCTATGTTGAGTTTGTTGTCTTCAGTCTTAACATCGGCTACGAAAGGTAGTTTCTTCAGGTTTTCAACTATGGTTTTTGTTAGTTTCGTAACCTCGATTTGCAAGGTTGCGGGTCCTTTTATTTTGTGTGAAACATTTTCAATTGTATCTGAAACTAGGGCAACTCCCTTGTGGATGATGGTAACGTGGCTGCAGACCTGCTGAACCTCAAACAACAGATGAGATGAAAGAAAAACAGTCATGCCCTCCTTGGCTATGCCTTTAATCAACTCGCGCACTTCAACCATTCCAACCGGGTCTAAACCGAGACTGGGCTCGTCTAATATGACTAATTCTGGCTCGTTTAACAGTGCCTGCCCTATGCCCAAGCGTTGTTGCATTCCCTTGCTGTACTTCCCGATTAGGTCGTTTTCTCTTCCCTTCAATCCAACCAATTCAAACAGTTTGGGCAGCTGGTCTCGGCGTTGCTGTTGGCTCAAACCGTACATTCTCCCATAGATGTCGAGGAGTTCCCAGCCCTTCAAAAATTTTGGGAACCTGGGCAATTCAGGCATGTAACCAATTCTTAATCGCACATCAGGTTTGTCTCCTGAAACCTCTTGACCAAAGATTCGAGCAACTCCTTCGTCAGGTCGCAACAAACCTACAAGAACCTTAATGGTGGTGGTTTTTCCAGCGCCGTTAGGACCCAAAAACCCATGCACAGTGTTAGCAGTCACATTCAGATTGAGTTTGTCAACCGCTGTTAAACGACCATACCTCTTAGTCAAGTTGACAGTCTCTATGGCTAAAGTCACACTAACGCCACCAAATCCAGACTCAAAATGGCATAACGAGAGATATTTAAACTTATCATCAAACATGGTGTATCTGTGCATAAAGAGAATTGTAAGCAACATCTAATTGTAGTTCGTTGTTTCACAAGGCTAGTAAAGCCTCAGCTTTTCTCAGCTGTTTCGTGGTAGGGTCAACTTCTAACCCTAAACCTTCGAGTGCATGGACGCCCAAAACCTCGGCGTCGCCTTTCTCGGCAAAAACCACAATTGTAGTGGCTCTCTCATCTAAGCACTCAATTAAGGCTTCGCCCACGCTTCTTTCAAGAAGTCTGCCGTCGATGGTTTTGAACTTTCTCACAGTCTTTGCCTCAACACCCAGTTTCTTGAGCATCACATTTGAGACCCATGTATAAGTTGAGCCGGTATCAACGAGGAGTTCCATGCTTTCTGCTCTTGTTTGGTCAGGGCTACGTAACGTCACCTTTGCTGAGGTGTGACCCAAGCTACACCATTTCTCCTCTAAATATTGTTATGAGTCTAACGGTATATAACTAATTAGCCTAATCGCAGGCTCAAGAATGGTAGGCTGGGGCGATTCGAACTTTAGTAGCGTGTAAGTTGTTACTTATTTAATTCAAGGAGCACGTTTTGAAGTTGAGTCATATTTAAAATCAAAAAATCTGACATCTTTGCCAGTTCGTTTTTCCTCGCTTTATACGTGACAAGACCTATTGTTGTAATGCCCAATTCCTTTGCAGGTTTGAGTTCCCTTCCCATGTCTCCTATCACAACAGCGCTTTTAGGACTACACTTGGCTATCTCAAGCGCACATTGGTAGAGTTTTCTCCTTTGTTCACGAAAAGGGAAAAATGGAAGCGAAGTTAGTCCGAAGTGTTTAGCTGCCACATCTCGCGTAACAACATGGTTGAACAATCCGTCAATGTGCAAAAACCTCAATTCTTGAATTACTTCTGCAAGAGTTTCTCTCGAAGTAACGCAGACGAGCGTGTATTTCTTAGATAAAGCCTTAAGCGTTGACTCTACTCCTCTTCTGACCATGGAAAGGTGATATCTCTTGATGAAAGCCGATGTCCAGTAATTGATTTCAGCCTCAGTTAGTTTCAACCCCAACTTCTTGAAAACATCAATGTAAGAAGGCATTTGAGCACACAACTGCTTCACTCTGGTTTTTGAAACCCTTAGACCAAAATGATTCACAGTGTCATATATCACTTCTATTTCTCTCTGATAAATGTCGGTTAACGTTCCATCGAAATCAAAGAAAAGAACCTTCATAACATTCAGCAACCCTTTTTCATTGCATGTGAATCAGCTGACATGCTCTTATAATACCAGTCAAATTAAACTCTTATAGCTTGGTGGGCCCGGGGCGATTTGAACACCCGACCAACAGGTTATGAGCCTGGCGCTCTAACCGTGCTGAGCTACGGGCCCCTCACTATTCGATTCCTTGTTCTAATTTAAGGATTTTCCGTTTTCACACACCAACAACTAACCTAAAACACCCATCGTTTCAAATGATAGATTTCATATTTGGAGCCTATTTGGATCCAAATAGAGGGGCTAGGCTAGCGTGCGCACACACACAAAAAATGTTTTCTCAACTCAAAATCCGCTGCACTTAAGTACCTGTAATAGAAACACTAAAATAACATCATTGGAGGCTGACCAAACTCGAAAAAATCATCGTAACAACAGCATTGCCATACGCCAACGGTGAAATCCATCTAGGACACATCACCTCCACATATCTGCCAGCCGACATATTCGTACGATTCCAAAGACTCAAAGGCAACAACATCATACATGTAAGCGCCACAGACGACTTCGGAACCCCAATTTTAGTGGAAGCCGAAAGAAAAAGAATAAGCCCTGAAGAATTTGTGGCTCACTGGAATAGAAGAGACCTTAAAGACTTCAATGACCTTGGAATATCCTTTGACACATTCTACAAAACCAGTTCACAAGAAAACATCGCGTTGACTCAGCACTTCTTCAAGAGACTCTATGAAAAAGAATTCATCTTCAAGAAAATCATACTGTTGCCTTACTGTGAAAACTGCAAAAAATTCTTGCCAGACAGATACATAAAGGGAACATGCCCATACTGCGGCGCAACTGACCAATACTCCGACGGCTGCGACGTATGTGGAAGAGCCTTTGAACCCGGTGAAATCAAAGACCCACACTGTGCCATCTGTGGTTCAAAGCCGACGAACAAAGAGAGTGAACACTATTTCTTCAAGCTTACACAATTCTCAGGCGCCTTAAAAAAGTGGCTTGAGGAGAACCAGAACCTACAATCAGAAGTCAAGAATTACGTTTTAAATTGGATTAAGGAAGGCTTACGCGACTGGGACATCACCCGAGACATATCTTGGGGTGTACCAATCCCCTTGGAAGAGGCAAAGGGAAAAGTGCTCTACGGATGGTTTGACAACCACCTATGCTACATTTCAACTGCACTGAAATATTTTAGAGAAAAGGGAATCGACGGAAAAGAAGCTTGGAACTCATCGAAAATTTACCACTTCATTGGAAAAGGCATAGTATATCATCATTACCTATTTTTGCCTGCAATGCGACTCGGCGAAGGAGAATACAAACTCCCAGACTACATTCCAACAAGAGGACATTTTCTGTTAGAAGGCAAGAAGTTCTCGAAAAGCCTGAAATGGTATGTTAGTCTAAGAGACTTCCTCAAGAGTTTTCCAGCTGACTACTTAAGATATTACCTAGCCGCTATCACCCCATACGGTCAGTCAGATTTAAACTTCGCTTTGGAGGAGTTCCAAAAAAGAATAAACAATGAATTAATCGCCAACATTGGAAACTTCATCCACCGAACCTTGACCTTTGTCTGGTCAAACTACAATGGAACAGTGCCAAAAAGCGAAGTTTATGATCAATTAGACCAAGAACTCAAAGAAATAATCAAGTCGGTTGCAGGGGATGTAGCCGAAGAAATAGAAAAAAATGAATTCAGCCGTGGACTGAGGAAAATAATAGAATTTTCCGCCTTCTGCAACCAATATTTTCAGCGAAAACAACCTTGGACCGACAAGGAAAAAGCGAAAACGTGCCTCTACCTCTGTGTCAACGCTGTTAGAACCCTCGCCATCTTACTTGAACCTTACATACCCTTTTCGGCTGAGAGGCTCTGGCAACAACTGAACCTTCAAGGTTCTGTTCATGAACAAAACTGGGATTCAGCCTCAAAATTGACTATACCTGAGGGACACAGAATCAACCAGCCTACGGTGCTCTTTCAGAAAGTGCAAGACGAAGACATCAAAAGAGAACGGGTGAAGCTACAGCAACTGAGCACAAACTAACATGGGATGGCATAAAACAAATAAGGCTAGGCTTCTTTTTCCACAGATAAAAGCGACAAGGAGTCAATAACATGACAGCGCGTATTGTATCGTTTGAAGATTTCTCTAAAATGGACCTTCGAGTTGGTAAGATAACTAAGGCTGAGGCTGTTCCACAATCGCGCAACCTCATCAAAATGCTCATTGACATTGGCAGTGGCGAATTGAGACAAGCCGTGGCTGGAATCGCCCAGTACTATTCACCGAAAGAGCTGGAAGGCAAGCAGGTCGCAGTTATAGCCAACCTTCAGCCTAAGCGAATGTTCGGAATTGAATCTAACGTTATGATACTTGCAGCTGAAGACGAAAAAACCGTTTCTATGCTTTTGCCAGATCGACCTGTCAAAGTGGGAAGCAAAGTACGGTGAAAAACTCGCCTCTAAAAATAGACTTGCATGTGCATACGTGTTATTCTGAAGACGCAACAACCACCCTAAAAGAAGTCGTTTACTACGCCAAGAAAAAAGGCTTAGACGGAGTAGCCGTCACAGACCACGAAACATTAAGAGGAGCCCTAAAACTCGCCAGAAAAAGCCAACTCATAATTATTCCAGGACTCGAAGTAGAAACCCAAAGAGGTCACATCCTAGCCCTAAACATAACAACATTGATTCCGCCTAAACTCAGCTTAAAAGAAACCGTTCAAAAAATCCACGACGCCGGAGGAGTAGCAGTAGTTGCTCATCCAGCAGTGGTTCTTAAAACAGGATTAGGGTTCAAGATAACGTCAAATTCAAACATCGACGCAGTTGAAGTGATCAACTCTGCATCCTTTCCATTTTTTCTCTCAACTTATCTTGGTCGTAGACTAGCTGAAAGATTGAATCTTCCCCAGACTGCTGGAAGCGATGCCCATCACGCTCTGGAAATTGGAACGGCTTACACTCTAGTCAACGCAGACTCTAACACTGATGACGTTGCAGAAGCCATCCGAAAGGGAGCGATAACTCCTTGGGGAAAACCAATCGCATGGGCGAAAAGAGTTCAAAGAGGAGCGTTTTATCTAACAAAAATACGCAGGAGACGCTACTCTTCGAAGTTCTCGATTTGATCTAGGCCTAGGTCTACTGGCAACTGTTTTTCTGGCTCTGAATACGACGACTCCATGTCATATAGTTTTGGCATAATGGTTCCAAACCCGCTCAGTATTTTTGAAGAGTGAACACCTGTCATCACAAGTGTTACTTTCAGAAATCCGTCTGTACTCGGATTGGCTCTCGCACCCCATATAACCAAGGCGTCGTGACCCATAATCTCTGTAACAATTTCTCCCACACGATTCGCCTCTTCAATTGTCATCTGTTTGTCACCGCAGACATGAATCAAAGCACCAGTGGCTCCAGCATAGTCCACATCAAGCAGAGGACTTCTCAGAGCGTTAAGAACAGCCTCCTCAGCCCTGTTGGGAGCATCTGACTCACCCACACCGACCACTGCAACTCCGCCTTTTCGCACAATGGTTCTGAAGTCGGCAAAGTCAAGGTTGATTAAACTCGGAGCTGAGATGGTTTCTACTATTCCCTGGATCATGTTGGCTAAAACTTGGTCTGCAACCTTGAAGGCTTCATTTGTTGGGAGGTGAGGCACCAACTCCATGACTTTGTTGTTGTCAATAACCACAATAGTGTCGCAGGCTCTGCGCATTTCATTCAAAGCAAAGGCGGCGTACTCGCCCCTTCCCTTCTCAATTCTGCAGGGTGTGGTCACGACTCCCACAACAATGGCTCCTTTGCGACGAGCAATCTCAGCCACAACCGGCGCGGCTGCTGTTCCTGTTCCGCCGCCTAAACCAACTGCTATGAAAGCCACATCCACGCCCTTCAGAAGCTCATCTATCAAATGCTTGGATTCTTCTATTGCTGCTCTACCAACCTTTGGGTCGCCGCCAGCTCCTAAACCTTGGGTAACCTTCTCGCCAATCAGCACTTTTTGAGTCGCGCGCACAGCTTTCAAATGTTGCAAGTCTGTGTTGATGGCGATACACTCGGCGCCTGCGATTCCAATTTCCATAAGT
>Ga0315306_10001000_pt1 | contig 13549 bp, 12 predicted proteins | sample TDP1_MG_FD_203803 | JGI IMG/M metagenome (GOLD analysis project Ga0315306, IMG submission 203803) | Freshwater sediment microbial communities from Lake Towuti, South Sulawesi, Indonesia - TDP1 | ecosystem: Environmental > Aquatic > Freshwater > Lake > Sediment | place: Indonesia: South Sulawesi... | reverse complement strand
TTCCATCGGACTTTTCTTCTCGGAATTCAAAAGTTTCTCCCCACCGACTGTTTTTATTCTTTGATGTCTGTTCTTTGTTCTTCTTAAAACATCCTTTTATTTAAAAGAGGACCACAACAACCTTTTGGGCGATAGTTTGGGAGAGGAAAAATCGAGGAACATACAGTTCCCACCGCAGCTCAAGCAAATGCTGGATAGAGCAGCAGATGACGTGGAGGGCTTCTGGGGAGAGATCGCTAAGGAGCTCCACTGGTTTGAACCATGGGATAAGGTCTACAAGGAAGAGGAGTACCCGTTCTTCAAGTGGTTTGTGGGGGGTAAGACCAACATATCCTACAATTGTCTCGATTATCAAGTCTTTAAGAAAAACAGGGGTGACAAAGCAGCCATCATCTGGGAGTCGGCCGAAACGGGTGAAACTAGGGTCTTGACTTACAGGCAACTGCTTCGTGAAGTGGAGAGATTCGCGGCGGCGCTGAAGGCGCTCGGGGTGGAGAAGGGGGATAGGGTAACCATATGTATGCCGATGGTCCCCGAGGCCGCGATAGCGATGTTGGCAACAACTAGAATAGGCGCCATACACTCGGTCGTGTTCGCCGGATTTGGGTACAAGGCTGTAGCCGATAGGGTTGCGGATGCTGGTTCAAAGGTACTGATCACAGCGGATGTTGGGTACAGGAGGGGAAAAGCGGTCGACCTAAAGGAAATAGTCGATAAGGCGCTGGAGATGCCCAACGAGGTTCAGAAAGTCGTAGTACTGAGGAGGGGCGAAGCGGAGCCCCAGATGAAAGATGGAAGGGACATCTATTGGGAAGAAGCGCTCGACAAGGGCAGGAGAATAAACGCCGACGTCGTCCCGATGGAGTCCAACGAACTATCTTTCATCCTTCACACTTCAGGAACCACTGCAAAACCGAAGGGGACGGTCCAGACCCACGGCGGCTATCAGGTTCACATATATGCCATGGCGAAGTGGATCTACGGCCTGAAGGATACCGACATGTGGTGGTGCCTCTCCGATATAGGCTGGATAGTTGGCCACAGCTACGTCGTTTACGCGCCCCTCCTCCTCGGATGTACCACGGTGATGTACGAGGGGGTTCCAGACTACCCTGAGCCCGACATCCTGTGGAAACTGGTGGAAAAGAACAAGGTAACACGGATGTGGATGTCCCCAACCTTGGTCAGAGCGTTAATGAGGTATGGTGATGAATGGCCAGATAAACATGACCTAAGCACGATAGAATTGGTGGTTTGTGCTGGAGAGGTCCTGAACCCCCCTGCATGGAGGTGGTTGCAGAAGACCGTCCTGAAGGATAGGGCCCCCGTGATAGATCACATGTGGCAGACGGAGAGCTCTGGACCCATGGTCGGATATCCCTACGGCATCGCGATGATACCCATAAAACCGGGTTCGGCGGGCATACCCCTCCCGGGGATTGGGGGGGACATAGTCGATGAGAAGGGCAGATCACTTCCGCCCGAAGAGGAGGGCATCTTTGTGTGCAGGGGACCGTTCCCGGGATTAACTCAGACCCTTTGGGGGGCTGACGAGAGGTACGTGGAGGAGTACTGGAATCAAATCCCGAACTGCTATTACACGGGGGATGCGGCCAAAAAAGACGAGGATGGGTACATATGGTTTATCGCGAGGGCCGATGAGGTGATAAAGATCGCGGGGCACAGGATAGGAACCGTGGAGGTCGAAAGTGCCTTCATCTCTCACCCTGCCGTCGCTGAGGCAGCTGTGATCGGGGAGCCGGATCCCCTGAGGGGGGAGGTCGCGGCTGCATTCGTAGTCCTCAAGAAGGGTTACGCCCCCAGCCAAGAGCTAGAGGATGAGCTCAGGAAAACTGTCAGGGATTTCATGGGCCCAGTCGTGGTGCTTGGGAACATCAGTTTTGTCGATAAGGTCCCGAAGACCAGGAGCGGTAAAATAATGAGGAGGCTCGTGAAGGCCATAATTACCGGTCAACCGCTCGGGGATTACTCCACGATAGAGGACAAGACCGCCATAGACGAGATCAAGAAAGCAGTGGAAAAGCGTAAAAAAAGGTCCTAAAATCATCCGCTATCTAAGCTCACCGTGCTTCCCTAACTCGTCTGCCACTTCTTTTAAACCAATCTCCTCGAGCTTACTGCGCGTGGGAAGTCCCGTTTCTTTATCCCAGCCCCTCAATTCGTAATATTCATCTAGCACTTTCTCAAATTTATTCTTCTCGAGACGTTCCCCTTTTGCGGGGCCTGATTTTATGGGTTCAAAAAAATCTTTCAGGAAGCTTATCATCTTTTCTCGTCACCCCCGCTCTCGCATTAAATGCTTTTTCAATATTGTGGATCCGTTCACCTATTTTCGTAAGTTGTTCGGCGGTTATCTGCTTGCCTGTTGCGGTTGTGAAAAGATTCGCCAAATCTCCCGGGCCAATAAGGTAGGGATTCCTCCACCAAGTTAGGAGATAGCATATACCCATGCTGTCTACTACCGCCTTGAAGTTCTCCATGAAAGTTATGAGTTTCGCCTTTCCCTCGTAAGCCTTCCTATCGCCAGCGGTACGTACTCCATAGTACCTTTCGCCATCTTCAGGGGTCACGGTACCGTAAAATTCAAAAGCTGGAGCCCCCCTCAGATACCCTCCACCTAGAGGCGACAGGATAACCCCGATACCCCACCCCTTCGCACTTAATAGGTAGGTATCTGTAGTTTACATTTATGGAACAAGAGAAGAACTATTGAAAAATCTCGAGAAGTGAGGATACAAAAATAAAAATACTAATTGTCGCTAGTACGAGCACCGCTCTGGCCATAGATACATTAGTTAAATATTCATCTTATCGATTAACTTTTCTGCTATTTCATAAATTTTAACATTGTTGGCCTTTTCGATTTTCCTTATTATACTTTCATCAAACAATTTAGGCCCCTTTTCTGCGCCCATGAACGCGCACGCTATTTCAGGGACTGTTTGGGAATCTCCACCGCACCTAAGCGCAAGAAGTGTGGAATCTTTTGGATTGCCCGTTACGATGTAATTTGCGAAAGCTGCGGGAATTGTTTCCCACGCAAACCAACTCACACCAATTTTCTCTGGTATTACAAACATTGCTCTCTCCATATCTACTACTTTCATCAACTTAAGAACACGTTGAATTTTTTTGTAAATTTTTGGTCTTGATGTTGGTTCTCCAAATTTTCCATGATATTTTTTTGATATCTTAATGCCTTCTTCTATTGCATCAAACTTGCTTTTTCTGTTCAGTAAACTTGCGAGCGTAATATTTGTGGCTATCGCAGCATCTATCGCAACATCTGTATTGTGTGAAACGATACACGAGTCAACAGTGTTCTTGATCAAAGCATCGATGTCATTGTAAAAATACATTCCTATCGGTGGCGCTCTCATCGCAGAACCGCATGTTATTCCTTTTCTTCCCATCTGATATATGTCTTCACCGGCAAGGATAGATCTAACTGCTCTTCTAGTACTCGGTCCGTATACTGGCCCTTTGAAAACGTTAACTCTCTTGTGTAATTCAAGCAGATGGTCTTTAAAAAACTCCGGGGAGACTTTTCCGTATTCCAGCAATATATCGTAAATTATTTTTGTTTGTGTGTGTTGATCATACAATTTGTAATCTCTTTTTATTTCATCGAATTCCTTATCTCCAAATCGCTCCCTTGCTTCCTCAGGGGGTAAATTCATACCATATTTTGCTTTAGGAGGTGTTTTCGGCGATTTTAATCTTGGATTCACAGCAGCACCGAAATACAGTCCAACAAACGCTCCCTTAATTCGATTTTTCAGATTCATAGCGATGACAATATACGATATGGACATTTAAAACCTTTCTAACTTTGTAAAGTTCTGTTTTATTATCGAGATAATTTTAGGGAGGGGGCTGATTTTTTAGTCGCTGGGCCATACAAAGCGTGAGCTGCGCGAGGGTAAATGTTTGACGAACCTCATCAGTGGGAAGATCCAGACGAAACTATTAAAAGATTTAAATAAAGGAAGACTTTAAAAAACAACTATGAAAAAGCTAAAAATATTGTACGCAGGAGATACTGGTTTCTTGTTAGTGCATGAACTTGCTGGAGTGGAATTTGTACCATTTTTAGAACAATATTTGGAAACCTGGAAATACCTAGATAAAGCTTTGAAAAAAGATCCTGAAATAGATGTTACACATTTGCCTGCATGGGCGGCGTATAGCGAGTTTCCCAAGACATCTGAGGAGTTAAATGAGTTCAATGTAGTTATTTTAAGCGATGTAGGGTATGACACTTTGGCACTATACCCCGCCCTCGGAGAATATAAAGTTCCAATGGGGCCTAATAGATTAATTGGAATAAAGGAGTATGTGAAAAATGGTGGTGGATTAGCTTTCTGCGGTGGTTGGTACTCATTTCAGGGGCGTTACGGACATGGAAAATGGTATGGAAGCCCAGTAGCTGAGATTTTGCCGGTAGAAATATTGCCCATACATGACGATCGAGTTGAGGCCCCAGAGGGATTAAAACCTAAAGTGGTAAATCAAAACCACTATATAATGAAAGATATCCCTTGGGACACGTGTCCACCATTTGTCGGATATAACAAAACTGGAAGTTTAAAAGAGGGTAGCATCTTATTAGCGACGATTGGAGATAATGATAATCTCATAGCAGTGCGAGAGTATGCGAATGGGAGGGTAATGGCATTTACTTCTGACCCAGTACTACATTGGGGTACAGCATTTACAAAATGGGAATTTTATCCAAAGTTTTGGATTCAAGCCGTAAAGTGGCTCGCAAAAAAAGAATAAATCGAATTTACACAAAGAATAACTGTTAACTTATTTTGGGCCCTACTGATGTAGTCGTCCCCTTAATCTTTTAGCTCTCCACCAGATACCAATTAATAACGAAGGGGCAGCGAGGAGGAATACTATAAAACCTTGAAGGAATTGTCCGAACTCGACAGTCATCGGAGTGATGAAAGACAAAGTTAATACAGCATTTCTCATTACGGCTAAAAACAGCGCAGCAGGTATTATGCCGATGGGATGAAGCCCTCCAAGGAAGCATGCCCCTATTCCCATCCAGGCATCCCCGAATAAACCCGCCTCAATCGTTATTTCCTGTACAAAAATGAATTTCTTAAAAGTAATGAGGTAGATCGCCCCAGCCAGACCGCAGAGAGCTCCGCTAAGACCTAACAGGAGAAAAGTTAATTTATCTACGTTAATGCCGGCATAACTGGTAACTATTGGGTCCTTTCCCATGGCCTTTATCCTCAGGCCTATACGGGTATTCTCCAATAAGAAAAAAGATACCACAACCAGAGCGAGGATTAATAAGTGCAACAGGTTGAAAGCAAACCCAGGTATAAGGGAAGGAAATTGAGCCGTGGGGAGAACAGGTCGAGTACGAGGTTGTCCAATAAAGGCGCCGGGATCTGCAATTTGGGGGAGTTTCACCAAAAACAAGACCACCAACGGTGCTATGAATGTTAGCATCAGTGTCGAGACAATTTCAGGAGCCCCCTTCCACACCTTGAGGATAGCTGCAGGTAAGATCCAAAGGAAACCAAAGAGGGCCCCCACGAGCAAGGCCATGGTGCCATGAAAGTAAGCTGGAAGGCTTAAGTAACCGCCAATCAATGACGCCCCCATCATCCCCATGAGAAATTGACCTTGAAGGCCGATATTGTATAGACCACCCTTGATAGCTATTAAAAAGGCAATCGCACAGAGTAGGAATGGAACCATAACCTCGAGAATCAGATTAATGCTGCCCTTTGAACTTAAAACCTCCACTATCGAATCAAATAATTTGGACGGACTTACGCCAATTGAAAGTACGATAAGAAGGGCTATGATTAATGTTATGACTACCGAAATAATTTGGGGCAACGCTTTTAGTACGAACCCAAATTTGAATGTAATTTTTTTCATGTTGGTTCCCAATTAGGACTCTTCAAAGCTTACTATTGCCCTCTTTTATTAGAGGCTTTTTGCCTAAAACTTCGTTCTTAAACTTGACGCTGCCGCTGCCTCCGACGCGAGCTTCAAAGACTCGCGCCGTGAAGCTTTACGCGGTTGACGCCACTGGGATCTCCACTCCTCGTCTTCGAAGCGCACGAAGGCTCGCAAGCTCTACAGGCAGCGAGGTATAGCTGAGACGGGTTTCGCTGGTTTGGCGAATCGCTACGGTTCTCGCACGAGACAAAGGTTGCCTCGCACGAAGGTTGTGAGAATATTTATTCGACAAACCCGGGTCAACAGTCAAGTCAACCGAAAACCTTATAAAACCTTACCTTAGACCCTAGTTTGGAGGTAAGATGCCAGTAAAACCAACAAGCATTATTGTTGGGGTTGTGATTCTCATTGTAATAGTCGGTGGTGTATTTCTTGCTATTAGACGGGAAGCTCCATCACCGAAAGAAGTTTGGAAGGTAGCAGTGATTCTTTCAAATCCTTTAGGAGATTATGGATACATAGACGAAACTTCTGCAGCATTCCATGAAATGGATGCATTATATCCTGAGCTAGAAGTCGTTTATGGTGAGCCCACATCTCCAGGAAATACGGCGGATCACCGGAGATACATTAGTGCTTTTTGTGAAGCCGGAGACTACGACCTCATAGTTGGTGTTGTAGTTACGGTTCTTCCAGTGTTTTTGGAGTTTGCCGAGCAATATCCCAATCAGCATTTTCTCTTGATATGCATGTACAGCTATGAGGAGAATTGGCCGTCAAACATCACATCAATAGAATTCCGTGAATTTGATGCATCGTTTGGACCGGGTATGGTGGCTGGTTGGTTGACTAAAACAAATAAACTCGGTTTCATGGGTGGTATGGATATTCCCGGCATAAATGACTTCTACTATGGATTTAGAGAGGGGGCCAGATACGTAAACCCGAATGTTGAGTTTGTAGTCCGTTATGCTGGAGAGTTTGGCAATCCTCCTCTTGGAAAAGAAATAGGGTTAGAAATGTACGATTTAGGATGTGATGTTATATACCCTGCTGCTGCTGCAACATCACTGGGAGTTTTTGAGGCCGCAAAAGAGAAGAATAAATATGCTATTGGCATAGATGTTGACCAATGTTACATAGCTCCTAACAATATGCCTGCTAGTCAACAATTGGGTTGGGCAGTTGCGGTAAAGAAAGCTTTGAAACGTTTAATGGAAGGCACGCTTGAAAGAGATAAACTCTATGTTGTCAGCTTGGATGATGTTCTTGGAGGCGTGGGTTGCTGTCCAATGGGCGAATCTGGTTGTAAATCGGAAATGATAGTTCCAGAAAACATTAGGGAATTAGTTTTAGAAGCAGAACTTAAGATCTTACGAGGCGAAATCACAGTTCCGACCGCTTCGGGTAAAGATGTATGGGAAGACCAGTACGGTGAACCGCTTTAGATTAATAATCTCCACCGTTTGTTTACCGTCGTAGCTAACGCTAATCTTCATTTCAGCTAAAGAACTAGAAATCTTACACATTTCAAACTTGTTTTTATTTTCTTTTATAGACCCCGTAGGCAAATGGTGCACGTCCTTTTATTGACGTGAGCCCTAAAATTATTACAGTAATTGCATATGGCATGATCAGGAGAGGCTCGATGGGGAGGCCTATTCCTTGGAGAGAGATAGCTAATGATTGCGATATGCCAATCAGTATGCATCCACCAACTGTCCAGAAAGGGTGCCACCTCCCGAAAATGTATGCGGCAATGGCAATGAAACCTCTTCCTGCGGTCATTCCCTTCGTAAATCTATTTACAAATCCTAAGGTGAGCTCCGCACCTGCAAACGCTGCTAAAGCCCCGCTTAAAATAATTGCAAGATATTTCATTTTAAAAACATTGATGCCTGAGGTATCCGCTTTAAATGGGTCTTTACCTGTAGCTCTTATGTGAACACCTAATTTCGTTTTGAATAATAGCACGTAAATGAAAATCGGAAAAAGTACTAGGGCGAAATAGGTTAATGGTTCCCAAGGACCAAGTTCCGAAAACCCCTCTACACTGGGGGATCCGCCTTTAGTGCCGAAAAAACTAGAGGAAAGAAAAGTGGTCAAGCCAAGGGCAATAAGGTTTAGACCTAACCCAGCTAAGATAATATTTCCTTCAAACTTTATGTGCGTTAAGCCCAAGAGGAAGGCTAAACCCATACCTACACAAATGCTAACTAATAGAGATAGCCATGGGCTATATGTAATAAAGCTTACACATGCAGCTGTGAAAGCTCCCATCAACATTAGACCTTCCAAACCGATATTTATCATGCCGGTTCTTTCACAAATTAATCCGCCGAGGGCGGCCCCAGCTAATGGGGCAGCCAAATGAAGACCACGAATGAAAAGACCGATAGTTATTATCTCAGAGATATCCATTTTTTACCTCCCTTATTTTTGATTTTTCCCCCTTAACTTTTTTGCTCTCCACCAGATACCGATTAATAATGAAGGAGCAGCGATAAGGAATATTATAAAGCCTTCAAGGAATTGTCCGAACTCGACAGTCATCGGAGTAGTGAAGGACATGGTTAACACGGCATTTCTCATTACGGCGAAAAACAGCGCAGCAGGTATTATGCCGATGGGATGAAGCCCTCCAAGGAAGCATGTACCTATTCCCATCCAGGCATCCCCGAATAAACCCGCTTCGATCGATACTTCCTCTACAAAAATCCAGCCCTTGAAAGTGAGGAGGTAGATTGCCCCGGCTAGGCCGCATAGGGCTCCGCTAAGGCCTAACAAGAGAAATGTCAATCTATCCACGTTGATGCCCGCATAACTTGTGACTATCGGGTCCTTTCCCATGGCTTTTATCCTTAGGCCGATACGGGTATTCTCCAATAAGAAAAAAGATACCACAACCAGAGCGAGGATTAATAAGTGCAACATGTTGAAAGCAAATCCAGGTATAAGGGATGGGAATTGAGCCGTTGGGAGAACAGGGCGGGTACGAGGCTCCCCCGCGATAGGATCTGCAATTTGGGGAAGCTTCACCAAATATAAGATCACAAACGGTGCTATGAATGTTAGCATCAGGGTCGAGACAATTTCAGGAGCCCCCTTCCACACCTTGAGGATAGCTGCGGGTAAAATCCAAAGGAAACCAAAGAGGGCCCCCACGAGCAAGGCCATGGTGCCATGAAAGTAAGCTGGAAGGCTTAAGTAACCACCAATTAATGAGGCCCCCATCATCCCCATGAGAAATTGACCTTGAAGGCCGATATTGTATAGGCCACCCTTGATGGCTATTAAAAAACCAAGTCCACAGAGAAGGAATGGAACCATAACCTCGAGAATCAGATTGATGCTGCCCCTTGAAGTTAAAACCTCCACTATCGAATCGAATAATTTGGATGGACTTACGCCAGTTGAGAGCATGATTAGGAAGACTATAACTAATGTTATGACTACTGAAAGAATTTGGGGCAACGCTTTTAGAAGGAACCCAAGTTTGAATGTAATTTTTTCCATGTTGGTCCCAACTTGAGATCCAATTAGGCGGGTATTGTTATCCTGTATCCATGCCTAGCGAGGTTTTCTAATACATCTTTCCTAGAAGGGATAATAGATTGAGATCCTGGCCCTTGAATTACTTTCGAAGCCACCCCAGTACCCAACAGCCCTGCCTCTTTCGGTCCTAAACCTTTGAGGACCCCGAGGAGAAATCCGGCATCATATGCGTCTCCAGCTCCGAGAGTATCGGCTAGCGTTTTCACAGGTATAGCAGGTATCTTGAGACTATCAAGACGGCCGGTCTTACCGTTCTTAAAAAATATTTTGCTTCCTCTTCTGCCGAGCTTTACTACGCAATACAATAGGTTTGGATTGTTCCTTTCTAATTTTTTCACCGCCTCCTTAATAGATCTTGCCTCAAATAACGTTTTGATTTCTATTTCATTTGTGAATGTTATATCGGCTTGGCTTAATAAATTTCTTAATTCATGTGGGAACTCGACGGCAGTAAGAAGACATGTATCTAGTGCAACCTTAGTCCCCAAGGCCCGACAATAACCGATAACTTTTCTTATAGCACGCCTGTTTGACTCTGATAGAAGAGCGTAGGACTCTACATAAACGACTTTTGTATTTTCAATCGTGGTTTGATCCAGATTTTCTAGCTCATTTTTGAGATTCATACCCGCACCTGGATGAGAAAAGGATGTCCACTCACCATCAGGGGTTATTACTAAAAATGCCCGTCCTGTTTTAAGCTTTGCATCCTCTCCGATGAACCCGATATCTACATCCAAATCTCTAAACCTTTTTTTAATTTTCTCTCCATCCTCATCCCTTCCTATTTTTGTTACAACTCTTGACCTTAACCCCAATGCCGATGCAAATACAGAAACGCTCGCAGCACAACCTCCTACCGAGGTATCCCAACTTCTTACTAAGACCTGTCCTCCTTTTTTTGGCAGTCTAGAAATGCTCGCTATAGTTTCGATTATTGAACCGCCTATAACTAAAATATCCGCCATCTTTTCTCTCGCGTTCATTCCTTTGCACCAGTGTGTCATGTAGTTAAGAGTTAATGGGTCTTTTCTCTATTCATACCCTTTCATGGGATCACTTGAATTTTATCTCCTAAGCCTTCCGCTTACAATTGCTGTTTCAAGTTCCCTCTTAGAAATCTTACTTTTTTCAATGTCGCCTATTTTTTTGCCACGTTCTAAAATAACAAACCTATCGGCGACGGGGTATACGTGTCGCGTAAGATGGGAAATTAAAATAATCGAACGTCCCATCTCTTTAGCATTTCGTATGTATTTTAGCACTTTATCCGTTTCTTTGAGAGAAAGAGAAGCGGTCGGCTCGTCTAGAACGAGAATTTCTCCTCCAAAGTGAATACATTTTCCTATGGCAACCGCCTGTTTTTCCCCGCCGGATAATGTTGAAACTGGTCGATTCATATCATCAATATGTATTCCAAGATCCTCGAGTGTTTTCCTGCATATTTCATTCATTTTTCTTTTGTCAAGCCAACCGATAACAGGACGGTTAACAATCTCTCTGCCTAAAAAGAAGTTTTCAGCAATATTCATATCATCTATTAAAGCCCCTAACTGATGAACTGGCTCAATTCCCAACTTCAAAGAATCGGCCGGAGAGGAAATATTAACCTTCTTACCCTTGAAATATATTTCTCCTTTATCCGCGCGGACGACACCAGTTAAAATTTTAATTAAAGTGGTTTTGCCGGCACCATTATCTCCTACTAATCCCACAACCTCGTTGTAGCCAAGCCTGAAATCCACATTTTTAAGCGCTTGATTTTTCCCATAACTTTTACTGACGTTCTTCATCTCAATAATATTTTCGTGGCTGCGTTTTTCCTTCATTCTGACCATCAATTTCATTTTTTTTCTTATAGGATTCTTAAACATTCCTATGGAGGTTGTTTGGTTGGTGCTATTTAACAAAATCAATACCCCAAGACGGGAGTTGCTATCTCTTTCATAGTGGCCTAGTCAATATTTTTATCTGGTCGCACTATTTCATTAATTGCAGGAGGTAGAATTTTGAGCCGTTTATCATCCAAGGATAAAAAACTGCCTACCGTAGTATGTGCTGACCGCTTTTACATGAGCGATGAGGCGATGAGAACCCTCGAAACCGCAGGAAAGGTGATCTGGGCGGACTGTGAAAGCGAGCGTGAATTGGTCGAAAAGGTTCGAAACGTCAATGCTAAAGTGATTATATCCGAATACTTCAAGATAACCGAGCCAGTAATGAGCGCTTCCCCAGCTCTCAAGGGCATCGTGGTCTGGGGGGTTGGGTATGAGCACATGGATGTGGATGCGGCTTCTGCGAGGGGTCTATATGTAGCCAATACCCCCGGTTCTAATGCGGAATCAGTAGCGGAACACGCATTCGCCTTTATGCTTTCCCTCTCAAGGAGGCTGCTCCAAGCCGATGCTTTTGTTAGGAAAGGAGGATGGGTAAGCCGTGAAGAGGCGGGATTGCCCCACGAATTGATGGCACGAGACTTATGTGGAAAAACCCTGGGAATCATTGGATTGGGCGCTGTAGGGTCTCGTGTTGCCCGAATAGCTCACGGCTTTGATATGCGTGTTTTAGCCTTTGACCCATATGTAAGCGCTGAAGTGGCAAAGGAGAGGGGGGCAGAATTGGTTAACCTCGAAAAGCTCCTCGGGGAGTCCGACTTTGTCACGCTACACGTAGTTTTAACCGAGAAGACACGGGGCATGATCGGGACGAGGGAACTAAACTTGATGAAGCCTGCAGCCTGTCTGATTAATACATCAAGGGGCCCCGTTATCGACGAAAAAGCCCTGATCAAAGCACTGAAAGAGAAAAAAATAGCTGCAGCAGGACTAGACGTGTTCGATGAAGAGCCAATTGATTTGGGGAACCCGTTGTTGAAGTTTGATAATGTAATCGTTACACCCCATTGTGCAGGCAACTCAGAAGAAGCACTAAGGGCAACCTCTTTAATGGTCAGCGAGGAAGCGGTGAGGATCTTACACGGCCAGATTCCTAAGAATCTGGTGAACAGAGCGCAACTTGTAAAGAGGGGTTATATTCGGAGAGATTAAAGGAAATAAATCAGAGCCTCATCCATCGCCCTATCGTTTCGGCTCTAAAGATATCGCTCTCGCTGGACAGACCTGAAAGCAAAGACCGCAGCTACCGCACCTTTCTTCGTTGACGATCGGAAGCTTTTCTTCATCTAGCTCGATGGCCTCTTAGCCGGCGTCCCTGCAAGCGAGGTGGCACAGTCCACATTTAGTACATTTAGATCTGTCAACCTGAGGAATTACTTGATATGTGAAATCTAACTTTTCTATGCTCGTGAGCTTCGGCAAAACGCGGCCAACGATATCTTTTATTGAATCAAATCCCTTCTCCCTGAGATAATCGGAAACTCCATCTTTTAGATGATCGATGATACGATATCCTTTGAACATGATAGCTGTGCAAAGTTGCACCGTCGAAGCACCTGCCATGAAGAATTCTACCGCATCTTCCCATGTGGATATTCCCCCCACTCCAGAGATCGGTAGCTTTGTGCTCTTCGCTACCTGAGCTACACATCTCAGGGCAATCGGCTTTATTGCAGGGCCAGAATATCCACCAAAAGCGGATATCCCATTAACCGAAGGCTTAGGTTCCATCGTTTTTAGGTCTATTCCTACAAAACCGAGGACTGTGTTTATTGCCGACATGGCATCGGCGCCACCCCTTTCCGCCGCCTTTGCAATCGATGTGATATCGGTTACGTTAGGAGTTAGTTTTACCATTACTGGAACATTTGCAACTTCTTTTACACATTTTACTACCTCAAACGTTAGTTTTGGGTCTTGCCCTACAGCAGCGCCAATCGTTCTCTCTTCTTCCGTGAGCGGGCACGACAGATTTAGTTCGATCATATCGACGCCCACACCTTGCACTCTTTTTGTCATCTCTTGCCAAGCTGAAACATCTCCATCCCCTGTGAGATTTGATATCAAAATCTTATCTGGATACCTTTTCTTGAGGGTTTCAATTTTTGGTAACCAATCCTCTAAAGGGTAAACGATGGAGT
>Ga0315306_10000997_pt1 | contig 13587 bp, 21 predicted proteins | sample TDP1_MG_FD_203803 | JGI IMG/M metagenome (GOLD analysis project Ga0315306, IMG submission 203803) | Freshwater sediment microbial communities from Lake Towuti, South Sulawesi, Indonesia - TDP1 | ecosystem: Environmental > Aquatic > Freshwater > Lake > Sediment | place: Indonesia: South Sulawesi... | reverse complement strand
CCGTTGTCAAAGGTCGAATTGCTGTATACATTTGAAGAACTCGGCTATCCACCATAACTCAATAAGCAATCTTTAAAGGGCTACTTCCAGAAAACCTTAGCAGAAATCAGAAAGCAATTAGAGAGGGATGGAATAAAAAATTACGGAAAATCAGGGCTGGTATTTGTAAGATGACCTCTGAGCTTGCCCTACGAATGGCTAAGGAACTCCTTGAAGAAGCCAAGGTGCCCTAGAGTCGGCCAGAAGCCACCTTCGGGAAAAGAGGTACCATAAGGCAGTATTCGAAGCTATAACTCTTCTGGACGGTTTCAACCCATTCCAGTTGAAGAAGGTTTTGGAGAACCGCCTTGAGTGAGGTGGACACAAGGTTTATTAGTTTTGTCCCACCAATGATATTAAATGTGGGAGGAATTGTGACGGCTAGGGTTGAACCCATGGAGAAGATTAGGGTGGACGCTAAGGGGAGGGTTTGCATACCCAAGAGCCTTAGAAAGGGCCTTGGCCTTGACAGGGGAACTGAGCTCGAGGTGCTGGAAGAAGGGGGGAGGATCATCTTGGCGCCTCTTGTGAAAGACCCGGTTGAGGCGATTTTTGACATGTTGGGCCGAGCCCTCCCTGAAGGAAAGACGGCAACGGAGATCCAGCGGGGTCTCAGGGCTGAGTGGGACCAGGATGTCGAGGGAGAGGCGTCGCATGCGCGAGGGTTTTCTAAGTGAGGGTTGTCCTCGACACCTGGGTGTTCCTCGACCCCTCAAAGCCTTCCAGGGACCTTCTGGGTCAGGTTCGCCGCGGGGACCTGGAAGCAGTTGTCAGCGCCATCACCTACGCCGAGCTCTGCTCCCTGCTTTACAGGCGGGTTAGTGACAAAGATGTCAAAAGTTTCATGCGGAACCTAGAACGCCTGGGGCTGAAGGACAGGTCGGTCACCAAGGAGATAGCGGAAGAGGGCGGGAGGTACAAGGCAAAATATGGGTTCTCAATTGCTGATGGGATAATCGTGGCCACAGCGGTCGCGGAACACGCGGACTATCTCGTTACGGGAGACCCAGACTTCAATAAAGTTGAGGAGATAAAGATCGCCACCCCGGAAGGGACGCTGAAGGAGTTAGAAAACACGGGTTGAAACATTAAAGGCTTATCTCCCTGCATACGCCACCTTCGGCGCCCCTGAGCGGCTGCGGATTTGACCCCGACCACTTCCCCATACTATTACCTTTTTCTTTAGCCTATTCAAGAGGCTTAGGAAGGTGCTAGCCTTTGCCTGTAAATTCGGTTAGTTGTCTCTGTCTCTGGCCCACCGTGAGACCTGACACTTTGACGCCTATTCTTCTGATTTGGAGGTTAGCCTCCTTTTCTAAGAGTCCTTCAAGGAGTTCCCTGGATGTTTTCCTGATAACTCCTAGGTCGTCTGTGGGGCCGCTGAGGGTTTTTGACCTGCTGTGAATGCTCAAGTCCTCCGTTATCGCCACTATGCCAACGGCCTTGAAGTTAAGCCCCTGTTCCACCACCTTTCCATGGATTTCGTCTGATAATCGGTGGAGGTCTTCTAGGATCGTGTTTAGGTCCCTGGTGTCCTCCTTTAGGGTGGTGATCCTGCTTATGGATTCGGCCATGCCCCTCTCTTGGACGGGCTCCTCATCTACTCCGTTGGAGGCCTTGTGAAAATAAAGGCCCAAGGTTTTTCCGAAGGCTTTAACTAAGTTCTCCACTGGATACTTAGCCAGTTCGCCCACGGTTTTTATTCCCATCTCCAGCATCCTTTTCTCCGTCTTCCTCCCAACCCCGTAAAGTTTACCCACAGGAAGACCCCATAGAAAAGTCTCCACGTCCTCCGGCTTAACTAGGGTTAGGCCGTTAGGCTTTTGGAAGGCCGCGGCCATCTTTGCGATGAGCTTGTTTGGGCCGATCCCCACGGAGCACGTGAGCCCTTCCTTGGCCAGTATGTCCTCCTTAATTCCCTGGGCGAGGTCTCTAGCCCGTTCGAAGCTGCCGCCGACCCGTTGGGTCACGTCCAGGAAGGCCTCGTCGATGCTGACCTGTTCAAACTGGTCGGCGTATCCGCGGAGGAGCCCCATTATCCTTTCAGAAACGGTCTCGTAGAGTTCCCTGTTAACGGGCAGGAAGACCGCGTCCTTATCCTTTAGGCGCCTCTTAGCCAAGGCGATGGGAATTCCCGCCCTTACACCATACTTCCTCGCTATATAGTTGGCTGTGCTCACCGCTCCGCTGTCCCCGCCCCGGGCGGAGTAGACGCAGACAACCACGGGCTTATCCTTCAAGGAAGGGTTCTCCCTCTCCTCACATTGAGCAAAGAAGTAGTCCAAGTCAACATGCAATACAACTCGAAGGCTGTGCAAGCTTCCAACGCCCAAACCTATTTTACATTAATCCAAAAAATTGCAACCCCAAACAGTTAATAGCCAATGAGTAGCACGCCGCTCAAAGGAAGTCTCAATCTTTCACTACTATAAATAGCATCAAAGATAAGCATGCACATCTCATAAGTTTGATCGGTTATAGCTTTACCTTTAGCTTGGAAGGAGTACTTCTGTGGAACAGATAGAACAAAATAATCTACTCCGACTAAAAGGGATGTTTGGATTATATCTCTATAGATTGCATTGCCGCGGATCGATCTTCCGGCTTCGATTTCTAGACCAACCTTCCACTGGGGATGGTATGCATCAATCTGATATTCTCTGTCCGGAGCACCGTATTCACCAAAGTGAACAGGCCTACGAATGGTGGCTTGCGTCTTACTCCCCTCAACAACGAACCCATTCTTTTCTAGATCTTTCCGAATAATTGCTAGGGCCTCATCGCTCTTAATGTGAAAAAGATTAGAATCTATTTTGGCTTTGTGCTCACGAAAAATCTCTATCAACTTGGATACCCATGCCGGAGGCTCAGACCAGCGGGGATAGTAGATCCATCGCGGGTATTTCGTAGAACTCATACTAATCCACTTGTCGGCGCTTTCAAATAACTACCTGTTAGGCGAAACCTATATTTAAAGCAAATTACAAGCCTTTAATTGATCAATTTCAACTCTGTAAAAATTTGTACAAGAATATGAAAATAAAGAATTCATCAAAATTTTGCCAAGCCAAGCCACCATCAATATTGAGTTTCTTCCAACTAACCATTTATGCGGTAAAGCCTAAGAAATTTTTTCTCCTCACTATCCTATGCGTAGGGGAAAGCCTTAGCCCTCAAAACTTTTATTTTTTGAATATGTTTGATAACTGGGTGCCACTGTTTGAGAAAAAGGGCTCCTGACGATCTTAGGGGAACTCCCGATTTTAAGGCGTTCTTTTTAGGATTAGGTGTGGAAGATTACCTATACAAAATTATCAAAGAAGGTTTAGACGCTTTAAGGGAAAATATGGAAGCTGGGGATAAAATTGAAAAAGGGAGATGGCCCAAAATCTACGCGGAAAGGTATGGAATAACCAACCTGTTTAAGCTGGACCTTGATAGAAACTATCGTCTCACATACACAATTATTGCCGAAAATATGAAAAAGGTTAGCTGTGTTATAGAGGTTATGGATCACAAAACGTATAATCGAAGGTTTGGTTACCGTTAAAGTTTGACGCTTGTCTCCAAGAGTTTCTTTAACTTCGGGTTGTCAGGAAATATCCAGATAATCTGACGACTGTTGAACATGATCTTGTTGGAGCTTTCGAGATAGTCGATTATGCGCTTGAAGGTCTGGTACTGAACCTGCTTGGGTAAAGAGTTCCAGAGTTCTTTGCGGGTGGAATAGGTTTCAGCCTCCTGGATAGCCTTCTCTACCATGAGGATCGTATCTAGCTTTGGTTCATGAAGGACATTGCCCATTTCTCGCATCCCCTAACTATTAAGTATATACTATCTAGTATATAAACTTATACAATTTTATTCGGCAACGAACAGTGGCTTACGCCATTAGAGGCGGTATATGAATAATATTCAGCAACAAAAATGAATAAAACTTGTGAAAAAGGGCGTTGGGTTCTTATGCCGAAAGGGTTTTCTTTTCTTCTTTGCTTAGTTCCCGATAGCCTTGGGCGTCGATGACGGCCACGTCGAAGCTGTCTCCGGTGAAGCTGTTCCTCTTCATGGCCGAGTCCAGGGCGCGGACTACGATGGGTAGGAGCCCCTTAATTTCCATGTCCTCCTTGTACTGGTCCTCCAGAACGCCGTAGGCTATGGGGGAGCCTGAGCCTGTGGCCACGCACTTGTCCTCGGTTAGGCTGCCGAAGGGGTCCAGGGAGTAGACGTGGGGTCCCGTGGCGTCCACGCCAGCCACAAGGATCTGGGCGATGAAGGGCGCCAAGCGGGCCGAGAAGAAGAGGTTGGAGATTAATCGGGCCGCGGAGTTCACGGGCATGGGCCGCCCCATGTTAAGCTTATACAACCGCGCATTAGCCTTAAGGATGTCCACCGTCCACTGGGCGTCGGCAAGCGCCCCGGAAAGGGTCATGGCCAGGTGATCGTCAATCTGATAGACCTTCTTCCCATGTTTGTGGGCTACAAAACCAGTGCCGAATGTTACCCGGGTGTCAGAGGCTAAGATCACCCCATCCTTACACATAACCCCGATGGTGGTGGTTCCCCTTAAAACCATCCGATCCTGCATTTCACTCATTTACCATACCTCTAAAGACGTTAACTATGCATATTCCGAAAACACCAACGCCTTTTTAAGCATTTCTAGTCCCTAAACCGCGCTGGCACCGCGTCAACACCCTAACCTACGAAACCCATGGACCCTGGAACGCGTTCCTCGGCATTCTCCTTCAAAAAGGATTGAAAAATCTAGGGGGCTTTCAAAAACGATAGGGGGTATCAGAGAGATACACGGAGTCTTAGGGTTAGACTTGACTTTTGATTAATCAATAAGAAAATCTTTGATTAATCAAGTTAGGCGATCACAGACCTTGTTGAAGCTGTTTTTGGCCAGTTAAATCAGTATTCAATCCCCTACTATCGTGAAAAGGGGTTAAACAGAAAAGGGGGAATTTGTGGGGGATGTCGCCACGCTTATATAGTCATAGTTCAAAATAGCTATGCGCTTCGAGTTGTGGATGCCCTTGAGTAAAAGTGTCCACCGCATGCAACTCCCCCGAGAGGTCATCGTGGGAAAGGAGACCCTAAACCTCCTGGGCCGAGTGTGCAAAAAGCTTGGCTTTTCCCAATCCGCCCTCGTAGTCACCGGACCAAAAACCCGAGAGGTGGCGGGGAAAAAAGCCGTAGATTTTTTGGAGAACGCGGGCATCCAAGTCAATTATTCCATTGTCTCCGACTCAACCGTGGAAAGTGTGAAGGTGGTGGAGGAGAAAATTCGGGAGTTGAAGCCCCAGGTGGTCCTAGGCGTAGGCGGAGGAACCAAAATTGACGTAGCCAAGCTCGGCTCCGCCCATCAGGGCGTCCCCTTCATAAGTGTGCCCACCACCGCCTCCCATGACGGCATCGCCAGCCCCTTCGCCTCCCTGAAGGGCTTGGATAAGCCCTACTCCCGGACGGCCCAGGCTCCCATGGCCATCCTAGCCGACACGGATGTTATCCTTCAGGCTCCATACCGCTCTGTGGCCAGTGGATGCGGCGACGTAATAGCCAAACTTACCGCCGTCCGCGACTGGAGGATGGCCCACCTTGTTACAAAGGAGTATTATGGCGAGTATGCTGCGAGTTTGGCCCTTATGAGCGCCACGCTTGTTATGAAAAATGCTGGGGCCATTAGGCCTGGGGAGGAGGAGGGGGTTCGAGTCCTCTTGGAGGCCCTGATAAGTTGCAGCGTGGCCATGAGCATCGCCGGGAACAGCCGACCCTGCAGCGGCTCTGAGCATCTTTTCAGTCACGCCCTGGACTTGGTGGCGCCTAAACCCGCCATGCACGGGGAACAGTGCGGTGTGGGGACCATCATGATGGCCTACCTCCACAAACGGGATTGGAAACCCATCCGCGCCACGCTACAAAAGGTGGGGGCACCCACCACAGCGGAGGAGCTGGGCATAGAATCCGAACATATCATTGAAGCCCTATTAAAGGCGCGGGCCATCAGGCCCGAAAGGTACACCATCCTAGATGAGAAAAGGTTGAACCACGAGTCGGCTAAGAAAATTGCCAAGATTACCGGCGTTATAGATTAGCAGAAGCGGAGCTTTTCAGTTTTGATAAAAACCCTTCTCGGTCCATGTAGCTGCGATTAACCTATACCACTGGCCTAACACTGATTTCTATCTGAGATCATGTACTTAAGCGAACTCAACAGGCTCATGAGAGAGAATCTATTTGCTCAGTAATTAGCTTGGAAATTTTCGCCACTTGGATAAAATTGCAACCTGAGGCTTGCCATTTTTTATCAGGGTGGCGACCGTGGCTACGGCGTGGCTGAAACTTTTGAATACGTCCTTTTTGTGAACAAACTCGGCGGCTTCCTGCACATTTCCTACATCAAAGTTCTTTAAAATGTTCTCTGGCGGTTCCGTTTTGCCGTAAGTGGATAGGTAATGGGCTGAGCTTGGCTTGAGGGGAAAACATCGAACTATAAACGCACTCTTGGAAACTATGCCTAAAACTAGCCCCTGAGAGTCGGTTAAGCCCACAATCCTGGGCGTTCCATAGACGTCCTCCTCGGGACCTAACTCAGCTAAAACCTGGGCCACACATCGCATAGGAGGTAAACCATCCTTCATCCTCTTGCGAATACGAATCAGGTGGTCTCCATTTGCCACCAGCACCGAAACCTCATCTAAGATGCAAAGGCAAGCATAAGAAAGCAGGGGAAAACTGCGACTAGCCAACCGATAGGCGGCAACCACCCCACCGTCCATGGAAGCCCCACTAAAAGGAGCCTACCCACATACAAACCCGTCGCCTCAACGTAAATAACAAGCTCATACGGAAAATACTTGAAGGTATGCCGTTTAGAGTTCATCGATCCTCCTTAGGAGCGCGTCGTACACTTCCGTTTTGAGCCTGCAGCCGGTGCGAATTAGTTCCCTAAGGACTTGTTTTCCTTCTTCCTTTCCAAGCAAACGAGTATTCACTGAGTTTAGGATTAATGTTGTAGTCCATAGGGTTTCCACCCTATACATTGAAGCAAAACGATGAACCACCTTATCATCAGTGATTAAAGGCGCCTGCATTTTTAAAGCTAAGGCTATGGCTTGGGCTTCTCCCAGCCCAATTTTTTCTATTCTCAGGAGGTTTTCAACGAATCTTAAAGAATCCTCATCCAACTTAACAACTTTGATCCACCCCTCACTTATGGCCCTTTTCAACGATAGGCGTGTCTGCCCTCCGCCTTTCTTTCCCTTTGGTCACAACCTCATGGTACACCGCCTTGGGAATTTCTATCTCAATAAAGCACCTTTGGAGTAAGTTCAGGTAGCCAGCTCGGGAGAGGTGGATAAGCGGAGTGGCGTTAGCGACGACCAAGGAGACCGCCTTTTATGCGATTAAGATCACGTTCTAAATCCTCAAGGGAGTAACCCACTGTTACGCCCTGCTCAGCAGCCAGCTCTAACATTTCACTTACCGTAATGCCAGCGACCTCAGCTGCCCTGCCCACAGAAATCTTTCCCTCCCGCAGGAGCTGGACGGCGCGGTCAACCCTCCACTCCCGTAGGGCCCTGTGGAGCAACCTCCTAATAATCTCTGAACGCTCCGACTTCTCCTCATCCACAACCTCATCGAGCAGTCTAATAGTTTCTTTGTCCAACCGCACCGAAACCGTGGACATACAAACACCTCTGTGTACATTTCTATGTATAGTATACAATAAAAAGTTTATGGAGCCCTTCCCTTTTCATCGCTTCTCTTTCTGCTTAGAAACTTTGCTGTGTATACCTTGAGGTGGTCTTCTTCCAGCTTAATGTAGACTTCGTCTTCTTCTTTGATGGCTAACCTTTCTCGGAAGGCCTTTGGGACATAGATTCTTCCCCTGTCATCGACCATCGTCTTAGCAAATTTGCTTAGTATTTCCTCAATGGAGTCGGACATGGTTTCCCGTCCAGCGGAATTTTTCCCACAAAATTTTATATACTTCAATGTTTCTATTTAAACATTGTTGTTGAGGTGACAACAAATTGGAGGACTTAAAGAAACTGGCTGAGAAGTATACCTCTGCCTTGGAATCTATTAAGGAGGTCAGGAGCCAATTAACGGGCATGGTAATCAAGTACCTGCTACTGAATTCTTCTGAGCGAAAAAAGTGCACGGAACTGGCTATGTCAGAGCAGTTAGGAATCCCTAGGAGCGTCATAAGAAAAATCCTTATGGATCTATCGGAGGAACCAGTCTTAGAAACTGAGGACTTCGGAACCGTGAAGCCCTACATGGTAAAAAGCATAGGATACGCCGTTGACAGAAACTATGTAACTTTTACCCGAGATGAGTTACAGAGCATCTTAGAAATAAGGGAAATGTCAAAGATGCCAGTTGAAGGCTTGGCCGTTGATACGGGTGTTAGCGAAAAGATTGAGGGCAAACCCATAACAAGGTACCTTACTCTTGGAGCGACGAAATGCTATAGTACCTTCGTGGGCAGATTTTACAGTTACTTACCCATAGCTGAAATAGAAGAAAAGTTTCGGAAAGCGTATGAACCTAAAACCTACCAGGAACTGAAACTCCTCATGCCTGAACAAGGAGCGTTTAGCAAAGCCAAAGGATTCTCCACCGTGATACCATTATCCAGCAGCGAGCTAACCTTGCTAACACCAGAGATGAGCCCTGAAGACATTAAAAACATGGTTAAGAGAAAGTGGGAGCAGGAAATAGACTATATATTAGATCGTCTGGAAAGATTTGCTTCATGTCTTGAGGCAGATGGTTATCAGGGGACCGTGGAGAAGCTTGGAAAGCCGAAATATCAGGTTGACCATTACGAGGCTGAAGCCATTTTCCCACCAATAGACTGGAGGTTCCGAAAGGAGTATTTGTGGGCTACGACCATGGCTTTGAGAAATGGCTGTAACGTGGCAGAAAAACTAGGGGTTGACGAAAAATTGCTTGAACGAGCCTTAACGCTCTCCGATATTCTCGACGCGGCTGTGGAGAAGGAGTATAAAGGGCGGGAGAAGGAAGGACCGTTAGAAGACTGGTACGCGAAACAGGCTGGAAAATGAGAGAAAGTAGGAGTCATAGGAACTTTTTGTGGAGGGCCTTTAGGGTTCCGGAAACGCCCATTACGTGGAGCGCCGCAGGTTTGCCCTTAAGCTCTGTTATTGAGGCTACGGAAGCCCTGACCAGTTCTAGGGCTTTGTGCCAGCAGCGCAGAACGGCATAATTTCTCTCTCCATTATGTTCCACCAGGAGGAGGCCTGTTTGACTGGCGCCGTATTCTCCGAATAGGCGAAGAACCGCGTCCCAAAGGGCCTTCGTTAATTCCCCTTCGGTTACAGTGCCTTCGCATACGATCTTGAGGGCTAGGTAACGCCTCCTCACACCCTTGGGCAATCCTTTCCCTCCCTTATGACCCGTATCCCAGGAGCCACGTAACCTGGGCTAAGCTTCAGCCTGTTCTGCTCCACAATACTCCGAGGAACCTCGGAAAGGGAATTCAACGCCGAGGAGAGGGGCAGGTCGAAAAGGCTGGCAAGGGTGGCGAAATCATGAGGAACTCGCAAAAGGTACTCGCTGTCCGCGCCGCTGGAGATAACTAGGGGCACCTTAAACCTTTTGGCGATCTCTGTCTCCCATCTTAGCCGGGAGAGGAGGCGAACCCTCGGAAAACCCTGTAAAGAGAGGATTGATGCCATATTCATTTCCAGGGCTGCTAAGGCCTTGGAAGCCAGCTCCCCTTCAGCCGTGTCAAAAAACCTTTTACGGGGGTCGAGGGAAAAGGAGAGGAGATCCACCCGCCTGTCCTTGGCCGCCTGCCTCGCCACCGCCTTGGAAAGGCAGGTCACGGCCACCACTTCAAATCTGCGCCGAAAATGGCGTAACTGATTGAGCAGATCCCTGGAAGTTTTAGGGGTCAAGTCCACCCGTGTAACCAAATCTGCCCCTACGGCGCTGCAGATTTCACGTAATTCTCGAATCTCCCCTTCTGAAATCCTTGCGGGTAGGGATACGCCCAAAAAATGGTAACCCAGCCTAAAAGCCGTATTTATCATACCCTTTAAAGAATCCCTATCTCTAAGGGGCGGATAAAGATGAAGATCCGCAAACTTTTTCATGGCAGCATCCCGATCTCCTTACAAAATTGGAGAATCTCCTCCGTTTTTCTTTTCCTGAAACGTATGCGAATATGAATGGGGTCTGCTGCGCAAAGTCTGAACTCCCCCATGAAGGCTGCCTGCTTATCCAAGCGCAGATAAAGGCTTCCATCCCCCACGTGAAGATCGAACTCCCTAAGCAGTTTTCCCTTTTCTAGCTCTCCCAGCTTTGAGGAAAAATTTTCCATTAGGGCTTCCATTATCTTCTCTTCCTTAATCCTAGCCTCAAAAACAATGATGGGGTTACCATAATGCCCTCGTAAATCCGCCCGTTTAAACGTTATCAAGTCTAAGTATTGGGTTGGAAGGATTCGTCTCACCGATTCCAAAACCTTATTCGGATCTTCTGTGGCATGGGCGGAGAATCTAAAGTCTATATAGGCTATGGGCAATCGGGACAAAACCGTCTTCTCCCCATCCTCATGGCCATTCCATGAATAACTAATTCTCCTATTAATCGTAGCCTTAATAAACCTAGTATTTTCTGGCTCAATCCTACCTCAGAAGTTATAGAAAAATAAGGGAAATTAAAGGGTGGGGAAAGGAGTGTTCTATGCAACCCATTTTTTACAGATAGTAACGCCCGCCACCGCGTTGGATGCGTAGGCATCGGCGCCAATCTTCTTGGCATAGTCCTCTGTTAGTGGCGCTCCACCCACAATTATCTTGACCTGACCCCTTAACCCTGCCTTTTTAAGCTCCTTTACGACGTTCTCCATCTCGGGCATGGTGACCGTCAGCAGGGCGGACATGCCTATGATCTTGGGCTTTTGGGTGCGAACGGCTTCCACAAACTGCTCAGGGGTTACATCCACGCCTAGATCAATGACATCAAAGCCCGCCGCGCCTAGGAGGGTGGCAACAATGTTTTTCCCTATGTCGTGGAGGTCCCCCCTAACCGTGCCCACGGCGACCTTGCCGAGGGTTCTCACATCAATTCCCTTGAGGTGGGGCTCCAGGACCTTCATACCTTCCTTCATGACTTCTCCGGCCATAATGAGCTCCGCCAGGAAGTATTCCTTGGCCTCATATTTTTGGCCCACAATGTCCATGCCCTTAGCCATGCCCTCGGTTACAGCCCTAACGGGGGATATGCCCGCGTCCAGGGCGTCTTGGGCTGCCTTGCCTATTCCATCGATGTCTAGGTTTACGATGCAGTCCTGCAATCGTTTTAAAATCTTTTCTTCCTTCATTTTGGATCACCAATAAACAGAGGCTATGGGCTCTCCCTTTATAACTGCTTCGGTTTCATCGGGTTCCAGCGTCTTCCTGACGCCCAATTTGTAATGCCAGTCATAGCAGCACCATCGAACCAACTTAACCTTCTTCCCTTTTAGTCCTGGGGGTATGACTTCTTTAGGGGTTCTTTTGGAGAAGCCCGTTAACTCCACGGTGAATATGCATTTTTCCCAGACATCCCCTTCCTCATCCTTCTTCTCGTCTGTCTTCTCTATGCTTAGGGCGGTTCCCTGCAACTTCCTAACCTTAGGTTCTGTCATTGCCTTCCAATCCTCTATCAGCTTATCCTTTAAATTAATTCTTTCCAAATAAAAGCTTTATTGAGCACCCCTACCCGAAGACTCTAACGCATCCTTATTGGATATTTTCCATACGCTCTGCTGGCTTTTATCATGGCAATGACGTTTTCGATTTTCACGGCTGAGTGGAAGGCATTGCTTGAGCTGAGGATGTGGCCTCCTCCAGGTGAGGCGTCCTTGATGCATTCCTTAACTTCTTGGGCGGTTTCGCTGGGTGTTTTTAGGCAGAGTGTATAGGAGCAGTCGATGTTTCCGATGAGGCATATTCTATGCCCATATTTCTCCTTAACTTCCTTTATTTTCATTCCTGCAATGGGCTCTAAGGAGTGGAGAGCGTCAATCCCCGTGGTTACTAGGTCATCCAATATTAAGTTAAGATTTCCATCGCTGTGCTTCACTATGGGCACATTTTCCCTTTTGAGACCCCTCACCATCCTCCTGAGGCACGGAATGAAAAACTTTCTCACAAGACTTGGAGAAAAGAGGGGTCCATCTTTGTCAGCTATGTCTCCCGTGATGGCTAAGGCATCAACCCCACAATCGACCATCCGCCTTCCTAACTTAACATTGTATTCCGCAGTAATATCTAGAAGGCGCTCAGCAAGGGCTGGGTTTCGATACATGTCCACAGTGAAGCCGAAGAATCCTCGAGCCAAATAGCTCATTTTTTCGCCCGGAAGCACACCTACAACGGCCATTTTTCCCTTAACCCTTTTTATCGTCTCTTCGACAGCTCGTACTCTTTCAGGAAGGTCAGGATCAGGAGGCAAAAAATTCTTGACATCCTCTGGCGTTTTAAGGGCTCCTCCAACGTACTGGGACATTCCAGCCTCATCCTTCCAAATTATTCCCCACTCGTCAACCCACGTTCCTTTCTCTGATGTCTTGGAGGCGAAAGGGCTGGATGTCTCAACGGCGGGTATCATGTCCATCCCAAGTTTCTCGTAACATAGAACAGTGGGCTCAACCGTCGCCGATTGGCCGGTCACCGCCCCAATTATGGTCGGAAGAATGCTCAACTCAGTTATTGGGACCCGATCCGGTTCCTCCAGGTTCAAAGCAGCCATGATTCTTTCTCTAGACAACATCCTATTTTGTCCTCCATGAAAAATTAGTGTTGTCCTTTATAGCCTATATCCTTAAATTTTAACCTGTTCTAATTAAAGACCTTTGCATAAATGTAACTACACTCTCATGACAAGGGAACCTGAACTACTAAACCTTCCCCAAGCAGAAAGTTTTTATCTAAAGCTCCTTATTGGATTGCGATAAGATTTACAGGTGAGGTAAGGTAGAGATATGATACCTAAAGAGTTCTTTACAACCAGTGGAAAAGCCCTCAGCACCGTTTCTGAGCTTAACGCCTTCGACATGGCCCTGGAAAAGGCGGGAATAGGTCAATGCAATCTAGTTCCAGTAAGCTCCATAATCCCACCCAGCTGTCAAGAAATAAGGTGGAAGGAAATCCCTATAGGCGCCATAACCTACACCGTAATAGCGCGAATGGAAGGAAAGGGCGGGGAAAAAATAGGCGCCGGCATCGCTTGGGCCTGGGAGAAAAATAAAAAATACGGTCTCGTGATGGAAACCAGTGGGCATATGAACGAAAGGAGCATAAAGGAGACGTTGGAAGGAAAACTTAGGGAAATGGCAAAGGTGCGGGGAATAGAAATCGCTGGTATAAATTACCGCATAGAAGTTTTAAGGGTGCCCCCAAACCACTACGGAAGCGTAATAGCGGCCCTCGTGTATGGGTTCTAATGCTCCAATTTTTCTCGTTTTTGGAGAACCGCCCCTCGGCTCGGTCGGAGCTTTTCGGCTCCAAGTCCCTTATGGTG
>Ga0315306_10000995_pt1 | contig 13604 bp, 15 predicted proteins | sample TDP1_MG_FD_203803 | JGI IMG/M metagenome (GOLD analysis project Ga0315306, IMG submission 203803) | Freshwater sediment microbial communities from Lake Towuti, South Sulawesi, Indonesia - TDP1 | ecosystem: Environmental > Aquatic > Freshwater > Lake > Sediment | place: Indonesia: South Sulawesi... | reverse complement strand
CATATCGTGAAACACTGTAAGGCTGTAGCGGAACTTGCCGCTAGTATAGCTGACAATTGCGCTAGAAACGGCGTCGAAGTGGACATTGAGTTGATCCGCATCGGAGCGCTTCTACACGACATTGGTCGATCTGAAACCCACAGCGTGCACCACGCAGCTGTTGGAGGTGAAATCGCTAGATCATTGAACCTACCCACTTCAGTAACAGCGATAATTGAGCGGCATGTGGGAGGAGGCATCACCACCGATGAGGCTACTAAACTCGGTTGGCCAGATAGGAGTTATGTTCCTGAGACACTCGAAGAAAAGATTGTGGCCTACGCTGACAAGTTGATAGAAGAGGCTAAAACCGTGCCTATCGAAAAGACACTCAAGAAATTGGGTGAACAATTAGGCCCCGATCATCCTGCTATCAAGAGAGTTATGGATCTCCATAGGGAGATATCAGACATCTGCCGGTATACCTTTGCATAAATCCTATAGTAAGTTTCTTAGTTGCGATGTGCTTGGTTTTTGGAGTCGTCATGCCTCTTCCATTCGTCTCTAGGAGGGAAATTCTTCGCACCAACAACGATCTTCGCGTCAGGTTCGACGATTGTGAAGGCATAATGACTGTGGACGATATTGAGTCAGTTGAACAGACAAAAAGACCGAGACATCTGTCGGTTATAGCGAAGGAACATCTGCGCTTGCATGGATGCAGTGGAGTGCAGGTATTCTTGTCCGCAGAGTTGCCATAGCAAACAGACTCAAGTCGTATATTTTCGGAGGAAAGCGCGCATACCTTAAAATCAATGAACGTAGTCATCGTAATCTTTACGATAGTATATGTGTTGGTGTGCCCAATCCAAGCGAATTTATCTAGAAATGGAAAATATGGCAGAAGTAATTAACTTCGTGGTCTAGTTTTACGGCTTTTTTCTGGGTTGTACAAACTACACAGAGCCTTGAGAAATAAAGTTTAAAAGTAGTTCAGTAATCTCTATGCATGAGGAGGATGGAAGACTCATGGCTGCTATCGAGATAAGGTCTCGGATGCTAGTCAAGGACGTGATGACCAGTCCTGTGATCACTGTCAACGAAAACGAGCCGGTTAGCAAGGTAGCCCAGTTGATGGCCAAACACAAAATCGGCTGCGTCATTGTTAGCGCTAGAACTAGTAAACCCGTTGGCATGATTACCGAAAGAGATCTTGCTGAAAGAGTGGTTGCAAAGGATATAAAGCCAAGCAAAGTGACCGCTAGGGAGGTTATGAGTACACCATTGACCACCATAGATTCAGACATGGTTATAAGCGATGCGGCCAGAAGGATGAGCCTTCAGAACATACGTAGATTGGTTGTCATGCATAAGGGAGAACTCGCAGGCATAATATCAAGCAAAGATATCCTTGCAGTCACACCTGAACTCATAGAAATAATCCAAGAGAAAGCTCGGATAGAAAACCTGAAGGTTGCCGGCGAAACAGAAGAAGCTCCTCCATCAGCCGGATACTGTGATAGCTGCGGGATATGGTCTGATGATCTAAGAGAAGTTGAGGGCATATTCGTGTGTGAAGAATGCCGCATAGAACTAACGCGCTCTGAATACTAACATTAGCGTTCTTCTCAAACACAAAACACATCTCATCTGAGCGTTTCCTTGTCCGTTGGATTTATCTATCTTAGGTATGATAATCTAATGCAGGCGAAAAGGCGCTTGCTAGTTGACATTGTTCTGGAGAATGCGAAGATACTTTCGTATGGGGGGGTAACTCAAGCAGCCGTGGCGATTGACGATGGTAAGATCGCCAAAATATCTAAAAAGACAAACATGCCACCTGCCTCAAGGAAAATGAACCTAGAGGGCCTTCTGATTCTTCCTGGGTTGATTGATGCGCACGTTCATTTGAGAGATCAAGAACTGGGATACAAAGAAGACTTCTCGTCGGGAACCGCGGCAGCTGCTAATGGGGGTGTAACTCTCGTTATCGATATGCCGAATAACAAACCAGTGACCATGGACCAGAGTACTCTAAGAGAACGTATAGCCGTCGCAGAGCAGAAATCGGTCATAAACGTAGCTTTCTACTCAGCGTTTCCAGAGAAGATCGATGAGATGCAAAGCATAATTCAGGAAGGAGCCAAGGGGTTCAAACTGTACATGTCAGAGAAGATCGGTGGGCAAGACCCCGATGACGATGAGGCCTTGCTAAGGGTGTCTAAAGAGGCTGCCAAATCGGACATTCCCATTTCTATCCATGCAGAGGACAGAAAACTCCTACAAGCCGCACTGAAGAGGATGAAAGGCAAGGGGAACGACAGCATTGACTCGTATCTGAAGGTACATTCACCAGAGGTTGAGGTTAGAGCCATAGAGCGTGCCATTGAAATAGCTAAGATGAGTGGCGCGCGAATTCATATATGCCATGTGAGCACGGACAGAGGATTGGAGACTATCTGTGCAGCTAAGACATCTGGGCTACCAGTAACTTGCGAGGTCGCGCCTCACCATCTGCTTCTATCGTCTCACCATTTGAAGGACATAGGCCCTGTTGCTCTGACTAATCCTCCCATGAGATCTAGAAGGAGCATTCGTTCTCTATGGTCTCGTCTTCTGGCAGATTTCATCGATATCTTGGTTTCCGATCACGCGCCCCATGCTCGGAACGAGAAGACGAGATTATCCATCTGGGAGACCGCAGCCGGCATAGCAGGCATAGAAACATTGCTTCCTCTTATGCTGACCCAAGTTAGTAGAAAACGCTTGCCCCTCACTTTGTTAATTAAAATGATGTCGGAAAACCCTGCCGGAATCTTTAGGCTTGAAGGTAGAGGAGGACTAAATGAAGGCAATTATGCTGACCTCGTGATCGTGGATATGAAAAGAGAGTGGAAGATCGATGCTTCAAAGTTTTACTCAAAGGCGAAATTTTCCCCCTTTGATGGCTGGCAGGTAAAAGGCAAGCCTGTGAAGACCTTCGTGAATGGCAGCTTAGTGATGGACGAGGGCGAGATCGTTGCGAAACCCGGAGAGGGCATGGTGATCAGATAGGGGACATGAAGGCATTGAGGTTTTTAGCGGACGGTATGCTGGGGAAACTGACGAGATGGCTTCGGATGCTTGGGCATGATGTTGAGTATTTTATCGACATGCCAGATGATCAGCTCATAATGACAGCAATAGAAGAGAGCCGCGTCTTGCTGACCCGCGATATCCAGCTCTATAGGAGAGCGTCGATCAATGGCGTCAAAGCCTTTCTCATAGGGGGCCGAACAGAGATCGATAAGCTCGTGGAGCTGGCTCAGCATTTCGGTTTCGGACTTGACGTAGATGTAAACGTCTCACGTTGTCCTAAATGCAATACGAAGATAAACCCAGTCTCAAAGGAGGAGGTTAAGGACAAAATTCCGCAGTCAACCTCCCGGTTCTATGATGATTTCTGGATGTGCCCCAGTTGCGGTCAAATCTACTGGCAAGGGAGCCATTGGAAGAAGATTAACCGCACATTGTCCAAAGCAAAGCACATGGCAGAGATGTCAAGCAAGCCAAGATGAAGCCGTTAATGGTTGTCTCTCTTAGGCTATCTTGACCGTGTCAGATGTGAGGAGTTCTATTGCTCCGAGTTTGCGGCTTTTGAGTGCTTTGTCTAAGTTAAGTACTCCCTCAAAGAAGTTCGGCACCATGAGAGGGCATACAATTACATCTTCGCAGGGTTTTGTCTTCGCAATCTCCTCCGCGACTAACATGTAATTGATCCCGCTGTCTTTCCCATACTTTTTTATTAGCTCTCTGTATACGTTTTCCACATGTGTACAACTATTATAGAAAAGGTCAGGAGGACAGGTGTAGTACTTAAATTCCTGTATAATGCTACTTTTCAGTTTCTTTTTTAGGGACTCGATAGCAATCTTCACCGTGAACCTCTTTTCTGAAATTCTACGATCAGCGTATCCAGCGATTAACTTGCTTAGAGCTGACCCGACGTTGCCAAATATTAGGTCCTGCCTGTCTATCTGGTTGCCCCCGTAGTTGTATTCACCGATCCACATTCCTTCTTCGTTATCTCTGCTTACGGGGCGGATCAGGAAGCCCCTAGACTTTTGTGGCGTTCTCTCGAGCAGCCATTCAGCATCATCCTTAAGGTTGTTGTAACCCCTGAAGTTTTGGAAAACAGAGAGCCCCACATCTCTGTCAAAAAGGATGATTGTATCTTTCAGTTCCAAGTCTTTCTTTGGCAATATAGGAGCTCCTACATTGGATATGAAAGAGTCATATTAAGTTTTACGTAAAACTTGGCGAGACATCCTTTTCAGCTATGTCTCGACAAGAATTTTCAGTAAGATTTATATTCTGTATGCGATTTTAGTGATGCAACACGCCTGGGGGAATTATCCAATTGTGGTCAAAACCAGTAATTAGTGCCATATTGTCGAATCCTCTAGGAAGTCCGACAGCGACATCAGCGATATATTATTCAAGAAGAAACTGCCGAGGAGAGGTTTAGGGTAAACGAGTTCCAAGGAAAGAGAACTAATTGGTCCTCCTAAGCTTACGCGTTTCGAGAAAGCTCGAATAGTAGGCGCCAGAGCTCTTCAGATATCCATGGGAGCCCCTATACTGATCAAACCCTCTAAGGCGTCGTCCAGCCCAATAGAGATAGCCATCGAGGAGTTGAAGAGCGGTGTACTACCTATAACAATCCGCAGAACTCTGCCTGATGGCGTAACCTACCAAGACGTTCCCGTAAAATGGCTCCTATAACCTATTTTTTCATAAACTTCTTGGTCATCGTAAGGGTACGTTTTGCAAGGTCGGAGATCTGGCTGTTGTTGTATCCTATAACGAAGCTTTCGATGCGGTCTCTCAGAGGTTTTGTCCATTTCTCAGGAAGGGCTTTGGCCCCCAGCATTACTCCAAGAATTGAGCCCGTAGTTGCACCGTTGCAGTCTGTGTCAAACCCTCCCATAACACTAATCGCTATACTTTTTTCGTAGTCTCCCCGTCCGTGCAGGAGTCCCATGAGAACTATCGCGGCGTTATTTATTGTATGAACGAAATGGTATCGGCCATACTTCTCAAAGACCATGTTCCATGTGTCCTTCCAGTCCTTGTATTTCTTACTCCAAGCAACTACGTCCTTCACAGCTTCTGCTAGCCTTGACCTGTTAGGGATCACAGACAACCCCGCCTCGATGATCTTCTCAATTTTGCTTGTTGTGAAGGCAGCACTTACCATTGCACTTACGAACATCTCTCCATATATTCCGTTTTTAACATGCGAGAGACTTGCATCTCTATAGGCCAATTCAGCCCCCAGATCGGGCATCCCAGGAGTCACGTATCCCCACATATCAGCCCTAATCTGGGCGCCAATCCACTCACGGTACGGATTCAGGTAGGCAGCCGATTCAGGCGGAAGGATTCCATTAACAAGGTTTCTGTAGGCGACACGTTCAGCCGTGTAGACCTGCCAGTACGGAAGTAAGTAGAGCCAAGATTCACCAACGTTCATCGCCGTGAAGTTCGGCCCATACCTTTCTAAGATGTGAAGCCCCAGGATGGTGTAATCAGTATCATCATCGCGAGCCATACGGGTTATGTGTCCCAACAAGACAGGCAGCCAAGAACTTCTCTTCTTTAGCCAATCCGGAGCATCTTCTGGTAGGTCTGGCAAGGGAGGGAAATAGTCTCTAAGTGGGTAAGCATGAGCTGTTTTCAGCCATTCTTCTATCTGTTCTTTGCTCAAGCCTTCCACTGGTTTTCCGAGAAGACAGCCAGCACAGCGACCAAGCCAGCCGCCATAAATCTTGTCGTAAAGTTCATCATCCGAAAGAGTGACAACAATTTTCATAGGTTTCTTAGGGCGTTCAGCCTTTATCTCATCCAGTTGCGAGGGCTCTTTGTAAGGGAAATCGGGTTTTGGAAGGCTACTCCCTAATGCTGAGAGAAACTCGTTCAGTCCAGAGATCGTCTTCTCGGCGGTCTTCTGAAATCTAGCCTCGATCTCAGCGACATCATAACCTTCTTCTTTCCTCTGTGTGATCTCATCTATTACGAGCTCCTCAAAATCCTTAATCGGCACGCCAACCACCTGAAGAAAACGGAAGCAGACTAAATAATATAAGACTTTGCACACTGCTTGACGGCAAAGTGTTTTCCACATGGATACGAAAGTTTACTTTGGCCCAAACAGAGAAAATGCAAAACTTATTAGCACTTGATGGGCATCATGCCATGCCTGTTAAGCAGGATGGATGGTGATCTGAATGAGTATTGAGGATTCAGTATTTTTAAGGGAAATTTACGGATGTCTCATAGGCGGGCTTGTTGGCGACGCTATGGGTGGCCCAAGCGAAAGCATGCACTACAAGGAAAACGAGAGCAAGTTCGGCAAAATAACACATATGATGGATTACAGAGGAAAACCAGCGGGTCACGCAACTGACGATTCAGCCCTCAAACATGAGAATCGGAAGTACAAACGCAATCGGGATACAGAAGAAGACGAGAACAGAGAATTCTAAAGACGCGACACCAAAGACAGTGCCCATCAGAGGTCCTTCTGAACCCGGATATCCTGTCCACAAAACCTTCGTAATCCACGATTCATACAATGCAATGAAAATACCGAAGAGGTATAGATGACCAACAGACGTTCTCTTGGTTCTTAATGCAATATTGAGGAAAAACAGTAAATGCATGAGATAAAGTGGAAACACTACAAGCAGACATCATTTATTAATAAACCAAAGAGGCGCACTTCCCGCATAAACCTCAGTAAAAAACATAGACAACATTCCTACAAGAAGGAAATTGATGAATCTCATGCCATTAGTAAGGAGTCTCATGACTTTACCCAACGCTTCAAAGCTCAATCTACTTTACAACACATTACGGTTTATGATGATTTTGACTATTATGCGAATATGCGGAGGTGAACCAGTTCCGCTTTGATATATACAAGCTATATTGCATGGGTTCAATAATGGAAATTCAGTAAGATTCGAGGATACTTTTCTGTAATTCCTTTATAGGCAACAAATCGGAACAACGCTTCTCTTGACCGCATTGAGACGAATACAATGTTTGTTTCACTGTTAAGAGGTATGGTTATTCTTGTTGGGTTTTTCATGTGAAAGTTCCACCTGAGTAATATTGATATTTAATGTAATTAACTAAAGTCAAGGTAAAACATCCGCCTTTTTTCTGGCATAACTTTCAATGAGTCTTGAGTCTTAGATCCTCCTTGACGATATTGAGGATAATGTTTGTAACAGTTCTTTTCACATAAGGGGCGGCTAAAAGTTTCTTTATGAAAACGTTTAAGCTGGTTCTGTCCTTAAATCTAGCGGTCACAGCAATATCGAAATCTCCTGTAATGTCATAAACAGAAATGACATCATCATTTTTTGCAATCTCATTTTCCACATCAACAATATGCGCCCCCTCGGCTTGGATTAATATGAGGGCAGTCATTGTATACCCTAGCTTAAAGGGATCAATCAGCACCGTATAGCCTTTTAGCACTCCCTTGTCTTCTAGGTTTTTGATACGATTATACGCTGTTCCAACAGATATTCCCAGTTTGCTAGCTATTTTATTAAAACTTAGCCGGGAATCTTCTTGGAGCACATTAATAATCTTAAAATCAATATCATCTAATTTTGTAAATAAACCAGATTCCATTCACTCTTCACCAACGATCCTTTTGGCGAATTTGTATGATTATTCAACAAATAATAAAATATTTAAACTTTTCCTATTCTTAACCGAAATATTTATATATAAATTCATAATAAAAATTCATTTCATTGAACAAAATGGTGAACGATGTGAAAGATGCTGAAAGCTTGAAAAAGGCTTTAGAATCTTTGAAAGAGAACAAAGTACGATGGGTACATTCGGCTTTCATAGACATACGCGGTTTAATGCAAGATATGGTTATACCTGCAAGAGATTACGTTTATGGATCCGCTTTCGCATCAGGAATAGGTTTTGATGGCTCCTCGATTAGAGGCTTTAAATCCATCGAGGAATCAGATATGATCTTTATGCCCGATCCAGATACACTTGCTGTGATTCCTTGGACGAGCGATGAAAACCAGAAGAGCGCCATCGTTCTTGGAGATGTCTATGAAGCCTATGGCGGCAAAGAACCTTCCGAGGTAGATCCAAGGGGTTATGTTGCGAGAAGAGCAGTAAAGATAGCAGAAGAAATGGGGTATGCTGGATACTTCGCTCCAGAGTTGGAATATTTCATCTTCTCCTCAATAGACCCCACTAAATTAACCTGGGACCTTTGGGTCAGCCCAAAGGGAGGTGAAGGCGACTCTTGGGGAGCGCCAAGAGTTGTCCCGCAATCGCCTGAAATCGCCACTGGAAGATACACTCTTAGACCCAAGGAAGCATACTATAGACCACCTCCCGAGGACACGACTATCGAGTACCGCAATGAGGTTGCCTCAGTACTTGAGGATTACTTCGGCTTCATAATCGAAAAGCACCATCACGAGGTAGCTACCGCCGGCCAACTTGAGATAGATTTCCGCTTCGGACCCCTAATTGATACAGCTGATAAAGCTCTCTACTATAAGTTTGTAGCCAAAAATGTGGCTAAAAAATATGGGTTGATAGCTACATTTATGCCGAAGCCTATTTACCTCGACAACGCCAGCGGGATGCATGTTCACGCCTCTATATGGAAGGATAAAGAGAATGTTATGTACGATGAGGATGATGTGTATGCGGAGCTCAGTCAAACTGGAAGATACTTTGTCGGCGGGCTACTAGAACACGCTGGGGCTTTAACAGCTATATGTTGCCCAACGATCAGCTCTTACAAGCGACTTGTACCCGGCTTTGAGGCTCCAATCTACATAATGTGGTCTCGCCGCAACAGATCTGCGTTGGTACGGATACCCTTATACTATAAAGGGCCACAGTATGCTTCTTACAAACGTGCTGAATATCGAGGTGTTGATCCATCATGCAATCCTTATTTGGCGTTTTCTTGTCTTTTGATGGCTGGACTAGATGGAATAAAAAAGAATATAGATCCGGGTGACCCGGTTGACGAAGATGTCTATAAACTGTCTCCTGAAAGACGGAGAGCCTTAGGGATAAAGGAGCTTCCAACAACCCTAAAGGATGCTTTAGATGAGATGAAGACCGACGAGATCATACATCAAACACTTGGAAGCCATCTATTCGATGCCTTCATGGAATACAAGACGAACGATTGGAACCAGTACTGCCTATACGTAACGCCCTGGGAGATAATGAAATATCTCGATTATTAAAAAAAAGGTGGTGAGATGAATGAGAGCATATATATTTATACAAACGAGACCAGCAACATCATTGGAAGTTGTGGAAAGAATAAAGAGTAGGGTAAAAGAAGTCGTTCAAGCAGATGCTATCTACGGAAGATACGATGCAGTAGTAATCATTGAAACGCCAAACCTCGAAAGCATAAACGAGATCCTGTACAAAGTGATCGAGAAAGACCCTAACATAGTCCATACAGAAACTTCTTTGGCTCTATCGAGTCATAATCCCTGATTGTTAACCCAGTTTAGCATGAATGGCTAGGTGAGATGAAGTTGTCTTCAAAAGACCTCCGCCGTAAAGCATTAAGGGCTTTCGTGATGGTTACAGTGAAGCCTGGCACATCCGAAGACATCGTAAGATCCAGACGGGTAAAAGGCGTGAAGATGGCAAATTCGGTCCTAGGCAGATTCGACGCCATAGTCGTTGTCGAAGCTGAAAGCCTTGAAGAACTCAGAAAAATAATTTACGAGATGATTGAGCAACATCCAAACGTACTTCACACAGAAACCCTTATTTCGATCTTTCATCCCCCGCTTCCCTCCTCATGATTTTTTATAATATTTATATTAAGAAAGGAGAAAAAAATGGACTCAAAGGATTTCTATTTCAATAAGATGTCTCTAGATACAGAGCCCCTTATTGATGACACTACGCTGAGAGATGGCATTCAAATGCCAGGTCTAGCCGCTTCCCCTGAAGACTCTGCTGAGATAGCTCGTCTTTTGGATGAAATCGGAGTTGAGAGGATTGAATTGCATCACTACCAGAAATCGGATAAAAAGGCGGTGAAGCTGATTCTAGATATGAATTTGAATGCTAGTATAGCTGGCTGGTGCAGATCCTTAAAAGAGGATGTAGACGACGCTTTGAACTGCGGGTTTGAGGATATTGGAATCTCCCATCCCGTCTCACAAATCCATTTTAAGGCAAAATGGCCTGGTGAAACGGAAGATTACCTTCTTAGGAAGGTTGTTGAAGTCGTTGAGTACGCCGCGAAGGACCACGGCTTAGGAGTCTTTGTTCATGGGGAGGACTCGACTAGAGCAAAATGGGAATTTGAGAAGAGATTCATAAATGCTGTTGCTGAGGCTGGTGCAGAGTGCTACCGAATATGTGACACTGTGGGTATCGGCCTGTCTGATCCTGAAGCGCCCCTACCCAATGGTATACCAGCGAAGGTGAGAGTGATTAGGGCTGAGACGAAGATTAGATGCGTTGAGATACATGCTCATGATGATTTGGGAAACGCCGTTGAGAATACGCTTGCAGCAATCCGAGCTGCTTCTGGCGTTTGGGACAAAATTTATGCAAGCACAACATATCTCGGGATGGGAGAAAGGGCTGGAAACGCTGAGACAGAGAAGGTTATTATGAACCTTTACATGCATTATGGTGTCAAAAAATATGAGGGGAAGACGCAGAAACTAAAAGAGCAAGCTGACTTCATTGGCCGTGCAACTGGTTACGTTGTTCCACCAAATAAGGCTATAGTGGGCGATTATGCCTTTGCGCATGAATCCGGCATTCACACCCATGGAGTATTGAGTGATCCACTAACTTATGAGCCTTATCCACCGGAACTAGTCGGGAACATACGGCGACTAACGATAGGAAAACACTCTGGGAAAGCTATAGTCAAATATAAAATTAGGGAGATTACTGGGAAAAAACCCTGTAATGAAACACTGACTTTCGTCGTGCAGAAAGTCAAGGAAATCTACGAGAACGGAAGGAAGGCTTCATTAAAAGAGGAAGAATTTAGAAAAATACTCCAAAAAGCTGAACTGCTATAGGAAACTCATTCACTTTCATATTTGGCATTCACATTCTGGTCAGACCCTTTAGAATATCCGGAAAATCTCTTGAAGAACTATCTTAGGCATTCTCGCTCCTCCCTCATACCATTAATACTTACACAATTCGTGTTTCTTAGTTAATTGGTAGGAATTACCCTGCTTGGAACCCTTAACTTCTTCGCATACCTTTCAGCGAAAAGATTAATCGTATTAATAGGAAGAGATCAAAGGAGGCCTAAAATTAATGAGATACACGTTGTTTCAATGAAACTTTTGGTACAGCCGGAATGTTCTGCAAAGATTGGTACGGTCTTTCAGTGACGAATTCTGGAATACGTGAAGAATACTTTCAATCATACTACGGCCATTATCTTACTAACATCTCGGGCTATGATGGGGCAGACTGTAGTAATGTCTCATGTCATGTCTGACTATTTTAACTGGGATGCCTTTCCCAGTGAATAAGTCACAGCCTATCTTTGCTAAAAGCCAGAATGCTAGGATGTCTGAAAAGGGATCAGGTATTGCAAAAAGTATGACCGCGGTTGCCACAACTGTGTATCTAAAGATTCGCTTGTTTGATAACTCATTAATTTTGAACATGGAAAATCTTAAGGGTTAGATAGAACGTAGGGTTCATAAAACGATTATGAATGCCTAACAAGTATTACGAACCTAATTCTGCCATTAAGACTAGACCTAACCAGTTTGTGAATCAAAAAATAGGGGCACGGTCATAGGCTCCTTTTGTTTGGATTATTTAGAGTCCCTCTCCGTTGAGAGGACGGCTCAAGCGTTTTCAGAGAATCGGAATGTGCTCAGAACAAATCAAACCTGCGTACATTTAAGACTTGCTTCAAGGTCATGAATTGCCTTTGTCGGGTCTTTGCTTAAGGTTAGGAAAGAGCCAATAACAGCCATTCTAACCCCTGCCTTTGCAGCAATGGCTATTGTTTGCGGGTTTATGCCTCCGTCAACCTCTATGGTTTTGCTGGGAAACCTTCGATAGAGATGAGTGATCCTTCTTGTGGCTTCGCTGCTGTATTTCTGTCCTCCCTCTCCCATAGGGACACTCATCAAGAGAACGATATCAGCGGCCTCGATGATCCTATCTGTGAGAGTTCTTTGCGGGGTCGGTAGGTCGAGGCAGATTCCAGCCTTATATCCATATTCCCTTAGAAGCTTTATGGATTTAACAATTTCTTCTTCTGAGATGAAGGATTCAACTTGGATAAATACTATGGTTTTGTGTCTTTCTTTCTTGTTGATGAACTCGTTGATCTCACTGAGGATAGGAAAAGGATTTTGGACCATAAGGTGAATAGCGAACGGGATTCTTTCGTGAAGCATTTCATATAAGCGCCTAATCAATTTAACTGAGAACCTCGTCTTATTAGGTATCATGGGCGGCCTCATGACATCTATGTGCAATATGTGAACCTTGCCAGTCTCGATCAGCCGAAGTATCTTGGATAACGCTTCTGATCGGGCAAGGTTATCGATATGCTTGTAGAGTTCGGGTTCATACTCAAGAATCGACAGAGAGATCATCATTCCAAACAATAAAAGGATTAAAGTTGTAGATAACATTTATAACTTGAAGAGGAAGGTTGAGTTATGGCTAGGCCTGAGTTTTTTGTCGGAATTGATAACGGAACACAGAGCACGAAAACCATCGTTGTGAACGCCGAAACAGGCCAGGTTGCAGGAAAAGCTACAAAGGCTTATGGTCTCATAGAAGGATTACCGCCAGGCCACAAGGAGCAAGACCCTACTGTGTGGATTGACGCTCTGCATTACACTATCAAGCGGGCCTTAGAAGAGGCGAAGATCCGCCCAAATGACGTTAAAGCCCTCGGGGTTTCCGGTCAACAGCATGGACTAGTCCCCCTCGACGGACAAGGAGGCATCATCAGACCTGTTAAGCTTTGGAACGACACAAGCACTATTGAGGAATGCGATATTTTGACAAATAAACTTGGCGGTAGAAAATCTGTCATAAAATATTTGGGGCTTACCATTCCTCCAGGCTTCACGGCTTCGAAAGTTATATGGCTGAAGCGACATGAACCGGAGAACTTCAAAAAGCTGAGGACCATTTTGCTTCCGCATGATTATCTAAACTTCTATCTGACGGGTAGGAAGGTGATGGAGTATGGCGACGGCTCAGGAACCGCCTTAATGAACATAAGGACCAGGACATGGTGTAAAGAAATCCTAGAAGCCATTGACCCAGACTTAGAGGGAAAGCTTCCCCCGTTACAGAGCTCAGACAAGCCAGTTGGTACGATTCGAAAGGAGATTGCTGAAGCCTTTGGGTTTAGAGAAGACCTACTTGTAAGCGCTGGCGGAGGTGATAACATGATGGGCGCCATAGGGACAGGAAACACCAGCAAAGGTATAGTCACAGCCAGCTTCGGAACCTCAGGCACAATCTACGCGTATTCCGATGTTCCTGTAGTTGATCCCGAAGGGGAGATTGCCGCGTTCTGCGAC
>Ga0315306_10000994_pt1 | contig 13618 bp, 11 predicted proteins | sample TDP1_MG_FD_203803 | JGI IMG/M metagenome (GOLD analysis project Ga0315306, IMG submission 203803) | Freshwater sediment microbial communities from Lake Towuti, South Sulawesi, Indonesia - TDP1 | ecosystem: Environmental > Aquatic > Freshwater > Lake > Sediment | place: Indonesia: South Sulawesi... | reverse complement strand
TATCGATAACCTGTAATCCGGGCGAGCCGTCGGCAACATAGGCAAAGCTTCCGGCTACAGCCACTCTCTCTGCAGTGCCGGGTGTATCATAGGAGCCTGAGAGCTTTGGAGTGGAGGGAGAGCTGATATCTATTATCTGAAGACCGGATTCCCTGTCTGCAACAAAAGCATAGTTGCCATTCAGGGTGATGCCTTCGGCTGAACCGGGAGTATCCAGAGAAGCGGTTAGTTTGGGCGAGGAGGATTCGCTGATTTTTATTATCTGAAGGCCTGAGACACCATCGGCAACAAAGGCATGATCACCTTTTAAAGCTATGCTTCGCGCCTCACCAGGAGTATCGTAGGAGCCCCTAAGAGTAGGTGTTTTAATGTCTGAGACATCGACGATCTTCAGACCCTTTTTTCCCGCTGCGACAAAGACAAGGCTTTCTTTTGAATCGACGTCGAACCCGCCGCCGAGAAAGAGCCTGGAGACAAATTCAGGTTTTCTCTTGTTCGAAATATTGAGGATGACCAGGCCGTTCAAGAAAGCACAGTAGGCATAATCTCCGGCTATTTTCAGGTCATAGGCTTTTGACCAGAGTATGCTGCTGACATATTCGATATTCGCCGTCGAGGACTTGGCTGTGGTTGGGATGGAGAGGGCGGCGATGAGCAGGGCCAAGAGGGCTTTTTTTGTTAAAGGCACTGTTTCATCTCCCAATTTTATATCAGAATATCCTCTTTCCAGCCCAGCTTGACCAGCTCAATTGTGTTGATATCGCTCGTGCCCAACCCATACTTGACATCAGCCACTTCTATATGCCTGGGGACCGGGGGAATTTCTTGCCCCTTTCCCAGCTGCTCAGCGCGCTTGGCCATGATGAGCCTCAAGCCGATAGTGTCGGTGGCAACCGGGTCCTGGCTGACGATAAGGCCTTTATAATTCCAGACATACCTCCGGCTGAAATAATGAGGGCCTCGTCCATGATACTGCGGAGTCAAGGCGCAAAGGATATTCAAGCGAGTCTTGCCGAAAACCTGGGGCAGCTTGAAAACAGAGCCAAGCTCCGAGCAATTGTTGGGATGAAGGGCTTCTTGAGATTCGGCAAACATGATGTAATTTTTGATGCAGCCGCTGACTCCGGCCAAGTAGTGCGTTCGCAGAGGCCTGACATTGATCAGCGAAGTCGCCTTGAGGAAAATCGGGTTTGTCCGCACGCCGTGGTCATCGATGCTGATATTCTCCTTCTTGATCCCGATATCGACCAGCCGGCGCTCGATTGCCCTCTCGACCTCCGCAGGAGTGGGAAGATAGGACCAGACATTGCTTTTGATCCCGACAATTTCATCGGGCTTCACCAGCTCTTGAAAGGCTTCAAGCGGGTCATCCCTGCCGAACAAGGTCATCACCGCCTCATCGAGCATTTTCTGAATGATCTCCGCGTCGATTCTTGAATTTTCATCGATAACGTTAGCCTGGCGGATGAGAACAACTCTTGTTTTCTTTGCCTGTTGGGCCGGGAATCCCACGGCAGCTCCTAAGACGGCAAAGGTGCTTCCCTTGATAAAATCTCTCCGAGTGATGGCTTTTTTCATAGTCAGTCACCTTGAAGGAAATATATTGCCAGGGAATCGTTGGTGTCAAGAAAAGAAACTCAGTAATTGACAGCAAAGAAATTTTGGCTATCATTCTTGTAGAAATTAAATAATAAATGGCCGAAGAACGCCTTTCCTCGCTGGATGTTTTCCGGGGGATGACCATCGCCGGGATGACTCTGGTCAATAATCCGGGAAGCTGGGATTATGTCTTTCCTCCGCTGCGTCACGCCGAGTGGCACGGCTGGACGCCGACAGACCTCGTCTTTCCCTTTTTTCTTTTTATCGTCGGTGTGGCCATCTCCCTTTCATTCTCAAGAAAAATCGAGAAGGGAATAGAAAAGCCTGGGCTGTATCTTAAAATCGTGAGGCGAAGCATCATGCTCTTTGCCCTTGGAATTCTTTTGGCTCTCATCCCTCGCTTTAATTTTTCGACACTCAGAATTCCAGGCGTTCTGCAGCGCATCGCCCTCTGTTACCTTTTCGCCTCCCTGCTCTTCATCAACACCAGAGTCAGGGAAAGGGCGATGACAACCTTTTTTCTTCTGGCAGGCTACTGGCTCATCATGAAGCTCGTCCCTGTTCCAGGATATGGTGCTGGAGTTTTGAGCTATGAGGGAAATCTCTGCAGCTATCTCGACACCAAGCTTCTTGCCGGCCATATTTACAAACCGACTTTTGATCCTGAAGGGATTCTGAGCACACTGCCTGCAATCGCCACAACTCTGCTGGGAGCCCTGACCGGAGATTGGCTGCGCTCTTCCAGGACAATTATCGAGAAGATAGCAGGCCTTTTCATCGCCGGCATTCTTTTCACCGTGTCCGGGCTTCTCCTCCATCCGTTCTTCTCCATAAACAAGCAGCTTTGGACAAGCACCTACGTGCTTCTAACCGCTGGGCTCGCCCTTATTCTCCTCGGAGTTTGTTATCTCCTGATAGACGGGATGAAAATAAGAAAATGGGCCGCGCCCTTTATTATTTTGGGCACCAATGCTATCGCTGTCTATGTCGGCTCGACTTTGATGGTCAAGTTGATGGCTTTGATCAAGGTTTCGGCAGGCGGCAAAGTCTTGCCTTTAAAAGCATACATTTACGACAAGCTTCTCGCTCCCTGGGCAGGTGTGTATATTGGGTCGCTCATCTACCCGATTTTTCTCATCATACTCTGGATAGGAATAATGCTTCCGCTCTATCGGAAAAAAATATTTATCAGAATTTGAAAGCAATATCTCAGCCGCTTTTCCTCTAAAAAATTTTGGGAAGAAATTATTATAGATTTTCGTCAAAATTAAAATGGATCCAAGATGGAGATGGCAGTCAAGCATAAGGAAATCATCAAAGGAGGAAAATGAGATGAAAAAGTCTGTCATTTCGATTCTCATTGTCGTCACTATGGTCTTTGCCTTAAAGGCTCAAGCCCCGCAGCAGCCCAAGCCCGAAGATATCTTAAAAAACTTGGTGCTTGTCGAGAAGGTCCAGGCTGCGCCGGAAAGAATGAAAGCCGGCTTTGACTCGATTACGGCCAAAGATTCTCTGACAATGCTCTCCTACATTTCTTCGGACCTTGCTGAAGGAAGAGAAACAGCGACAAGAGGATATCAGCTCGCTGCCGAATATGCGGCTTCTTTGCTTTCGTTGTGGAAATTAAAGCCAGCAGGCGATGTCCCCGGAATGGGCCGCATGATGTTTAGGGGCAGGGGCCTTGAAGGAGCCCAGATGCCTCCTCAGGAAAAGAGCTATTTTCAGGAACTTGTTATGAAAGAAATCCTCGAGACCTCAAGTCAGATCAACCTGGAAATCAAAAAAGGCGCTCTTTCCAAAACACGTGTTTTCCAGTCAGGCTCTGATTTCATGAGCATCTCGTCCGCAGCTGAAACGCTCGAGGCTCCTGTTGTTTTTGCCGGGTACGGAATCACAGAGAAGGGGATCGGCTATGATGATTTCAAGAATCTCGATGTCAAGGGAAAAATCGTCTTGATCATTTCTGAGGCGCCGGGAAAGGACAATCCCAATTCTCCTTTCCAGAAAAAAGAGTTGAAAGATAAATATTTTCCGGCTGTTGCTTTTGGCCCCTTTGCCCGCGGCGGCGGCTTTTCAAAGACCCGCGAAATTGCCAAACTCGGGGTAGCAGCCATTCTCCAGGTGCAAAACTCCGTCAAAGACGCCGACATGTACAAAAGCCTTGCCGGGCCGAGAAGAGTCTCCGACGAGCGGCCGGCGATGAACAGGCCGCGCAGGCGCCTTTCGATTCCCGGTGTTAGTCGGCAGATGCCCGGGGAAGATTCGCCGGTCATCACCATCACCCGGGAGATGGCCAACTCCATTCTCGAAGGTGCCGGGCAAAAAATCGAAGACCTTCAGAAAAAGATTGAAGAGACACTCAAGCCGGCCTCGATGGAATTGCTCGGAACGAGGCTGACCATTTCCACAACCGCAAAAAGCGCGCTTGTCCGGGGTTCGAATGTTTTGGCTTATGTCGAAGGCTCAGACCCGGCCTTGAAAAACGAGGTTGTGGTCATCGGCGCTCATCTTGACCACCTAGGGAAATGGGAAGACTATGTTTTTAACGGCGCCGACGACAACGGCTCCGGCTCGGTGGGTGTCCTGAATCTAGCTAGGGCCTTTATGGCCAATCCGGAAAAGCCTAAACGCTCCATCCTCTTCTGCCTCTGGACAGGCGAGGAAGAAGGCCTTCTGGGCTCCCGCTACTATGTCCAGAATCCTGCCTTTCCCCTGGATAAGACACTAGCTTATGTCAACATGGATATGATCAGCCGTCCCTATGACGAGCAAAGCATTAGCCGTATGTCCCGGATGTTCAATGTCCAGGGTACGCAGGAGCTTCTCAAGAAAATCAAGCCAGCTAATTTCTTGCCTGTTTCATTCTCAGCAGGAGCTGGTTTGGGAGACATCCTGAAGAATGCCGACCAGACAGTGGGAATGGATTTGCTTTTGCGCGAAGCCAGCGGAGAACTTGGGCGGGGAATGGGTGGAAGCGACCATTCCTCGTTTGCCTCGGCCAAGGTTCCTTGGGTGTTTTTTATGACCAACATGACTGATGACTACCATCAGACAAGCGACAGCGTGGACAAGGTCAGCGGTGAAACCATTGAAAAAGTATCCAGGCTCGCCTTTTTAACGGTCTTCGCTCTGGCAGACAAATAAAAAGCAGGAAAAGGTTATTCATCGAAATTTTAAGCCTGGAAATTAGGCTCCTTCGCCGAACATGATGAGGATTCCTTCCAAAGGCTCTTCTTCCTCATTCCAGACCGTGTGAGACATTCCAGCAGGAATATAGACCATCATTCCCTTCTTGACAGCCATAACCTTGCCGCCCAGCTTGGCTTGGCCCTCGCCTCTGGTGCAGATGAAAAGAGAAGGGAAGGGATTGGTCTGGTCTCTTTCCTCTTTATTGATGACCATCCCCTTTTTTATCTGACACCAGGCTGTGCGCAGTCCTTTAGCGTAGTAGAAAACGACCATATTTCCGCCATGAATGAAGCGGCTGTGTTCTTCCCCGAAAAAGACAATCTCCGGGCTTCCCATCGCAAAGAAATGAAAGCCATAATGAAGGATTTTTTCCCAGATTTCTGGAGATGGCTGAGCGCCTTCCGTGAATTTGATATCCAGAGGGGCTGACTCGCTTGCTCTTGCCCGGCCAGCAGCGGTCATGGCGCTAAGCTCCCCATTATAGATTTTTTTTAAGGTTTCAAGGTCGGTCGTAAAGTAAAAGGTTGGCTTTTCTGGCATGCCTTGAAGGACAGCGACTTTTTTCTCCGGCCCTATTTGGATGGACCAATCCCCTCCGCCTTCCCCTTTGATTTCAATTCCAAAAACTGCTTTTTCTTCTGTTGCTGCTTTTTCCTGGTAAGAAGCAGCGAAATCTTTTATCATTTCTTCAGCTGATTTTTGTTTTTGCTCAGAATCGTAGCTGATTGATCCAAGGAAGAATAGGGGCAGCAGAGCACAAAGGATAAATATTCTCTTCATCTCTTACCTCCTTTTTAAATAGGTACGGAATAACCAAAAAAATTGTTCCCTCTTTACCCCACTTTTTGTCATAGAGTTTATATTGGTTTGACATCCCTTCACGTTGTGATGCATAATCCTTAACGATGAGGGGATGGAGAAATCGAGATAATGATGCACTGACGCACTCTTTGCCGTTGTGATTAAAACGAAATAATTATGCTTCTTTAAATGGAGGGAAAAATGATAAAAAAAATTTTAGTGCTAGGCCTGGTCTGTCTTTCTCTCTCTTTCTGTGCGACTTCCCAGCAGGGAAAAAAGGTCACGTCCAGTTTAGAGATTCCGGCGGGAGAAAAGATTATTGCTGAGGAATCAATCATGTATGACAACGTCACACCGGATGAACTCTGGGCAGAATGCATCAAGACTCTATCTGATATCAATATTGGTGAATATGCGACGAACAGAGCCGCAGGACGAATCGTAGCCCTTAAAAAGGTGAAAATAAGTTCTTTTGAGTTCCCCGTTTCTAGGGAGAAAAAAGCAGACGGAACGTATGAAGGTGGAGTTAAAATAGCAGAAATTACTAGAACAAAAGAAGATATCATCCGCGTTTTCCATCTGAATTTTCTTATAAAAGAGAGCAAAGGCGGGGCAATTTTAGCTTGTCAAGTAGCTGGGCCTGAGAGTCAAGCAAAAAGGGGAAAGATAGAGATGGACCGGTTTCTAAAATCTTTAAACAAAAAATTGAAGAGATAGCATCACCGGCGACCGCATAAGCTTTCTCCGATTTAATGTGGGCAAGATAAACGGAAATGAGACGACCGAAATAGACGATTTAGCCTTTCTGAATTGTCCATCGAAAAGATAATAGTTTCCTTTTCTGCTGCACTGGCTGGCGGCCTGAATGCCGCTGCCCACGAGAACAATCTTAGATTAATCAAAGAGTTTGAGCCCTTGTAGTAAACAGAAAAAGATTGCATAGCGTAGATGCCTATGGCATGAAGAATTTCTCTTTAAGAGGAGAAGATATGAGGCTTGCAACTGTCCTTTTCCTGGTCATGAGTCTCGTTTCCGGAGCTTTCTCGCAGAAGGTCATCGAGAACCCAACAAAGCCTGTGAGTAAAAAGGCGGGAAGAGTTCTTGAGCTCAGAGAGGAAATGAGAATAAGCGATGAGCAGGGCGGTTTTTATTTTAAAAATCCTGTGAATATCAAAGTTGCGCCTGACGGAAGCCTTTTTGTTGTCGATGGAGAGCAGTTTTTAAAGTTCGACACAAAGGGAAAACTTGTGAAGAACCTCTTCAGGAAAGGGGAGGGGCCTGGTGAATTTCAGTCAATCGAGAATTATCTTTTTAATGGCGATGAAATCATTGTCCATCAGGCTCGCCCGAATAAAATTGTCAGGATGGACAGAGAAGGGAAGCTTATCAGAGAGTTCAGGCCTGAAAAGGCGGTCAGTCGATTGATTTCAGTTTTTAACAATAGATACATCATGGCTCGAAACTCCTTTCCTGTGCTCAAGAAAGAAGGAGCAGAACCTGAGGTCATCAAGGTTGACTGGAGTCTTTCGCTCGTCTCTGAAGAGGGAAAGATTGAAGAAACAGGCCATATTTTTCCAACAAAGTGGTTTGCCAAAAGATTGCCGAATGCAATAATTGCCAATTATATCACCGACTTTTCCTGCGCTTTGTACGACAACAGATATCTCATCATCCATCATACCCAGGATTATTTGCTCAAAGTGCTGGACTTGGAAAAGAATCAGATTGTCCGGACATTCAATAGAAATTACAAAAGCGTTAGACAGAGGCACGGGAAAGAAAAAATAAAAGAAGCCAAGCCGTATCAATATACACTTGAGGCGCCGGTTGATTATTACAACGATATCCAGCGAGGCCTTATTCATGGAGATAATATCTGGGTTTTGACATCGACCCGGGATGAAAAGAAGGGAATCCTGGTTGATGTCTTCAACAGAGAAGGGCAGTACATTAATAATTTTTACTTGCCGCTCTCAAAGAAAATAGAGCAAGAGGACTTGATGAAGCATCCTCTTGCGATCTCCGGCGATTCCCTTTTTATCGTCGAAAGCGACGAAAACGAAGCGCCGACAATTGTGAAGTATAAAATAGTAGTCTGATCCAAAAGGATTTAAGAAGGGGATAGTGAAAAGCGGGCAGTCAACTTTTTTAACAAAAAGCAGCCTTTCCTTTTATTCCTTTATTTAATCTCGACGCCGTCCCAGCAGTAGGTGCACAATTTCTCCTTGGGAAGACCGATGGCTTTTACCAAATTCTCTAATCTTTGGTATTTCAGGGTTGTCAATTTCAAGGTCTGCCTGATTTTATTGACCATTGCCTTAAATTTTTCAGTTTCTGCCCTTGAATACTCATCCAGATTTTTTGCATCTTCCCCTTCTAGCTCATAGATCGCTTTTCTTGCCGCAAGGTCGAGCTCTGATTTCGACCTTGTGAAATTCAAAAATTTGCATCCATGAGTGAGCGGCGGGCAGGCCGGCCTCATGTGGACCTCCAGGGCGCCGAAGTCATAGAGCCGCTGGATGGTATCCTTGAGCTGGGTGCCGCGCACGATGGAATCCTCGCAGAATAGTAATCTTTTTCCTTCGATGATTTCCTTGATGGGTATGAGTTTCATCTTCGCCACCAGGTCTCTTGTTTCCTGCTCGTAGGGAGTAAAACTCCGGGGCCAGGTAGGAGTGTATTTGACAAAGGGCCTCTTGAAAGGAATTCCTGCCTCGCTGGCATAGCCCAAGCCATGACCTGTTCCAGAATCCGGGATTCCAGCGACCATGTCTATCTTGACGTCGTCGTTTCTTGCCAGGAATTCTCCGCACCTGTTCCTCACGGTCTCGACATTGATGTTTTCATAACTTGAGGCGGGATAGCCATAATAAACCCAGAGGAAAGCGCAGATTTGCATCTTATCCTTTGGGGGCGTTCTCTGCTCTATTCCTTGCTCTGTGATCAGGACGACTTCTCCCGGCCCGAGGTATTTTTTTATACTGAAGCCGAGGTTGGGGAAGGCGCATGTCTCTAGGGTTGCGGCAAAACTGCCCTCTTTTTCCCCAAGGACTAGCGGAGTTCTTCCCAGTCTATCCCGAGCTGCGTAGACTCCCTTGTCTGTCAAAATCAACAGAGAACACGAGCCCTCGACCGATTCCTGGACAGTTTTGATTCCATCCTCAAAGGTCGGTGCCTCATTAAGCAAGGCGGCAATGAGCTCAGTTGGGTTGATGACTCCCTCTCTCATCTCCGAAAAATGAATTGCCCTCCGGCTGAAAACATTCCTGACGAGTTCCTCTTCGTTCTTGATTGCACCCACGGTTAGCAGGGCATATCTTCCCAGATGAGAGCAGATGAGCAAGGGCTGGTCCTCATAGTCGCTGATGACTCCTATGCCTTTGTTTCCCTTCATCTTGGAAATATCCAGCTCAAATTTTGACCTGAACTGGGCATTATCAATTTTGTGGATGAACCTCATGAACCCCTGCGGATTCTTGACAACTAAACCGCCCCTTCTTGTTCCAAGATGGGAATGATAATCTGTCCCATAGAATAGGTCACTGACACAGTCTTGCTTTGAAACCACTCCAAAGAACCCGCCCATGATAACCTCCTTCGATAGTCAAGCTCTTGGCCATAAAGAGTTAAATCGTCTCTTTCCGAGAAAGTCGGCATAACCATAGGGATTTTTGCTCTGGCTATTTTTCAGAAAGGAAGGCAATGAGCTCAACTCCTTTGACACCTCGAAGTAAAAATATTACAGATTTTAAATTTTCATTCAAGAAGAAATTTTAACGGTTTTCTTAACGCCTAGCTTTATCTTTTATTTCGGGGAATCAGGAATGCTTTGTCGAGAGGAACGTATATCTATGAATGATTAAAACTTAGACATTTTTTTGATTTCGAAAGCTTTCAATTCGCAGATTAATATAGTAATATTCTAAAAAAAGGAGACGAGGATGAAAAGATTTTTTATTCTTGCCCTGTTCCTGGCCTTTATTCTTATCTTCATAGACTCCTGCATTATTGCTGTTGTCGATTATCCTGGAGGGACCGCTGGCCGCTCCTTGGGAGAATTCCATAAAGTTGTAGCTTTCGAGAGCGGGGGGACTCTCTCTCTCGAGAATATCAATGGTGATATCGAGCTTCTCGGCTGGGACAAGAATGAGGCGGAAATAACTGCTGAAAGGATGTCTCCCTTTGCGTACAGAAGGAGATTTTACTGGCAGCCGACAGGACGTTTATTACCAGAAATCGATTTTGATAAATTCGAAAACTTCATCAAGATAAAAACCAAGCCCTCCAGCTTGGATAAAGAATTAACCTCTGTCAATTTCTATATAAACACCCCTCACTCCATCCATCTCAAAGACATCATTGCCAAGGAAGGAAATGTTTCTCTTGCTGATTTATACGGGCAAGCCGTCATCGACCTTCAGCAGGGAGAGGTAAAAGTTGACAATTTTTCTGGCTCATTAACAGCATCCGTGGTTAAAGGTTCGGTGAAAGCCAGCCTCTATGACTTGAGGAACGAGGATGAAATCAGAATCACAGTCAGGCAAGGCGAGATCATCATTAATCTTCAACCCGAGGTTAAAGCCCGAATCGAAGCCAGCGCGCCGGAGGGATATGTTTGGAGCGACTTCGACCTGAAAGAGCCCCTGCCCGCCAAAAAGGTCTCAGCCCAAATGGGGGAAGAAGGCGCTTTCATCTCTCTTTCTTCCTTAAAGGGAGATGTTCGCATCAATAAATTACAGAAGTAAAAAACAAGCCTTGAATTCTCATGAATTTTTTAAAATGAGAAAGGAGGAAGGGTATGGAAGAAAAGAGAAAGGTCATGCTGGTGGTCGTTATCTTTATTGTCTTGATAGCCGTCGGAGTCGGAATCTATTATTTCTTTTTCCGTGAGAAACCTGCGGGGGTTCCTCCAGCGCAAGAAGTCACCCCTCCGGCTCAAGCTGGAGTCAAAGAGCCTTTGGCTAAAGAAAAAGCTCCGGAGTTGATAGCGGTTGAGCTTGATAAAAGCGACGAGCTCATGCGAGAGCTGGCTAAGGGATTATCCTCAAACCCGACATTTGCTTCATGGCTGATGACTAAGGATTTGATTCGCAAATTTGTGGCAGCCGTCGACAATATCGCCCAGGGAATGAGCCCTAAATCTCAAGTTGATTTTTTCTCGCCAAAGGGGCGTTTCAAGGTTATCAAAAGAGGAGGCAAATTCTATCTCGACCCTGCAGGTTATGCCCGCTATAATCCTGCGGCCGATGTCTTCCTCTCTCTGGATTCAAAAGGCTGCGTCGAGCTCTACCGGAAGCTGAAGTCTCCGATTCAGGAAGCTTACAAAGAGCTGGGCTATCCTGAGCAGGAGTTCGATGAAACTTTGAGTCTGGCCATCATCGAACTGCTCAAGGTGCCTGTTGTTCAAGGAGAAATTCGCCTGGAGGAAAGGGTTATATCCTACGGCATTTTCGACCCTGAGCTTGAAGACCTGACCGATGCCCAGAAGCACCTGCTGCGCATGGGGCCTGAGAATGTTCAAAAGATTCAAAGCAAGCTGCGCGAAATCGCCTCAGGATTAGGGATTGCTGCTAAGAGAATTCCCCAGCCGAAAGTTTACCAGCCCAGATAAAAACCGAAACTAACTCCATTTGAAGGGGTTTTCAAGATTAAAATCCGGAATGAGGTGATGAGCTTCGGCAAAAGGCTCTGGCTGGATGAACATTGACTCAAAGCCGAGCTCCTCAGCCCTGGAGATAACCCTATTATATTCTGAAGCTGTGAGATTCCGCTGGATTTCTGCCGGAGCCTTAAAACAGGGATGGTACTGACTCATCAGGCTCAAGCAGACAGAGGTCGAAATGTTTTGGGCAATCCAATCCAGGACGGCCAGAGAATCTTCGACCTGGCCGGGCAAGACCAGATGCCTGATGATCAATCCTCTTTGCGCGACTTCTCTTTCGGATAAGAGAAGCTCAGGCTGCTGCCAGTGCATTTCTTTAATGGCCAGGCTTGCCCGCTGGAAATAATCAGGAGCATTGGAAAACCTGGCTGCGAGCTCAGGAGAAAAATACTTCATGTCCGGAAGGTAAATGTCGATAATTCCTTCAAGATTCCTGATAACTTCTGCTTTTTCATAGCCGTTGGAGTTATAGACGATGGGCAGTCGAAGTCCCTGCTCAAAGGCTATTCTCAGCGCCCTGAGAATGGGCAGGATGAGATGGGTAGGGGAGACGAGGTTGATGTTCAGAGCGCCTTTCTCCTGGAGATGAAGCATCTTTCGCGCCAATCCCTCGTCAGAGACACCCTCTCCCTTGTTGAGCCAGCTCAGTTGGTAGTTTTGGCAGAAAAGGCACTTGAGGTTGCATCCTGAGAAAAAGATTGTCCCTGAGCCCGAGCGCTGGGAAGTGCCCGGGGCTCCAGCCTTGGCGCAGTCTTCAAGCCCGCTTAAAACAGGCTCTTCGCCGAAATGAAGAAGGGCATGGGAAAGAGAGGCTCTGTCTGTGCTCTGGCAGATTCCTTTTTGTCCTGCTCGTCTGTTCACCTTGCATTCCCGCGGGCAGAGGCGGCATTCAAGCTCAAGTCCAGAGAGATTATCGAGCGCTTTTTCGATTCTTTTTAATTTATTCATTGTTGATATTTTTATTTTATCATGAATTTCATTTGTGTTAATTTTTTTATGTCTATTTTTTACACGGAAGCATTTCCAAATTCGGGATTCTTCCCTTCTCTTAGCTCTCTTAGCGTGCTTGACAGGATTGAGGTTGTGTATTATAAGCGATTTTTCATAATATTGTCCTAAAGAGAAAATTTATGAATAAATATCATTCAGTCTCGATGAATAAAAGAAGGGATTAGACGCGGCCATGGAGCTTATTTCGCGAATCGTCGATTTCATTATCCACTTGGACAAGCATCTTGCCGATTTGATTCAAAATTACGGCACCTGGACCTACATGATACTTTTCGTGGTCGTTTTCTGTGAGACGGGTCTGGTAGTAACGCCCTTCCTTCCTGGCGACTCTCTTCTTTTTGCCGCCGGGACATTTGCCGCTCTCGGCTCTTTAAAAGTGGGATGGCTATTTCTTGTTCTCAGTGCAGCGGCAATCATCGGCGATACGGTGAATTACTGGATTGGGCACATCATCGGGCCAAAAGCGTTCCACAAGGAGAAAGCGCGTTTTTTTAAGAGGGAATACTTGGACCGCACCCATCAATTCTATGAGAAATATGGCGGCGAGACGATCATCATCGCCCGCTTTGTTCCCATCATCCGCACTTTTGCTCCTTTTGTTGCCGGAATAGGGAAAATGAGCTACTGGAAGTTCATCAGCTACAACGTTATTGGCGGGGTGGGCTGGGTGGCGATTTTTGTCTTTGGCGGCTATTTCTTCGGGAGCATTCCGCTTGTTAAGAGGCATTTCACGATCATAATTTTTGTCATTATTCTCATTTCCATGATTCCGGGTATTGTCGAGTTCATCCGCCACAAAAAGAAGAAGTCATAAGAATTTCCTGTAGAGATTTTCCCTGATCCCATGTTTACCAATAAATTCTTCAATGGAGCTGATCTCAGCGCACTGAATAAAATTTCAATTCCAGGAATGAAGCGGCGCGGTCATTTCTCATAATCAAAATCGCTGCCGGAAAAAATATTTCTCAGTGCCGGAAGCTTGAGCGCCTGGAAATCGGTCAAGTCAGTGTGGAGCGGGGTGATGGAGATGAAGCCAAGCCTGATAGCTGTCACATCACTCTCTTCATCTCCAATAGTTCTTGGACTTCCTGTCCCAATCCAATAATATGAGTTTTTCCTCGGGTCTTTATCTTCGATAATTTCTGGTGTATACCGTCTCTGGCCAAGCTTGGTGATTTTTATCCCTTTGAAGGGAGGCGGAGGTATGTTGATGTTGAGCGTAATTCCTGTGGGGAGCTTGTTTTGGAGAAGTCTTTTTGCAGCCTGATGAGCGATTTTGGAAGCAGAGTCAAAGTGAAATCGGCCTTTTTCGTCGTGAAGAAGAGAGATGGCCAGCGACTGGACCTGGAAAAATGT